>Ga0209737_10000002_pt1 | contig 330435 bp, 269 predicted proteins | sample TergutCu122P3_FD_187284 | JGI IMG/M metagenome (GOLD analysis project Ga0209737, IMG submission 187284) | Cubitermes ugandensis P3 segment gut microbial communities from Kakamega Forest, Kenya - Cu122 P3 (SPAdes) (version 2) | ecosystem: Host-associated > Arthropoda: Insects > Digestive...
GTATTTAAAACAATTTTCAAAAAGCGCTTGACATTTATCGTCGGCTACCATAAGTAAAGCAACTGAAGCCGCTACACCGCCTGATGAGGCGCGTGCCCATGGAATACCCACTGTAATGTAGTTACAAGCTCCTTGACGTAACGTAAAGGGTCCTGCGGATTGCATAAAGCGACGGTCATCCGGATCATTGGGTTTAGAATTGATGCCTTCAGGATGTTCTTCCGACCAGTTTCCGGTTCTTCCACCGTGTCCATAGGTTTCACCCGGAGAAATCCCTTTAGTGCCCCAGTTACAATAGTCGGTACCTTTGGGAAACATAAAGTCACACTGAATGTTATTGGGAAATTGAAAGCCATCTCCACCATAAGTCATCCGTTGATTATTTTTCCATATTCCTCTCAACAGATTGTAATAGTGAATAGCATTTTCAGGGTCACCTGTAGGTCCTGGTTTATTGTTATGATACACAAAGCGACGCATACCGAAACGCTCATTATCAATAATACTATCGCCAAAGTTTACGCCATTGATTGCAAATTGGTTATTATAGCGCAATGTATCCAATACACCGGCAGCAGCAGAGTCCGGATGTAATGCCGGTACTACATAATAGCTATTTGGATCTTTCGGATTTAAGCCAACTACGTAATCTACAAATCTTCTACAATATTCTTTTTGTGCTTCAGTTCCACCAAAGTCAGCAAATTCCTTATGAAATCTTGGATTATCCGAACCGTCAGGGTCAATATAAGGGCCTTGGAAAAAGTCTACTCCAATTGCCGGAGGATTTGCGCCATACGCCCAAGCCTCTCCCTTGCCGTCAATTTCATAACCATTATAACAATATCCCATACCTCTGTTTACATCACAACCTACATAGTCATCCCATGCATATCCCAAGTCGGGATCTACCCATTGTGAGAAGTAGGTGTCATAAAGGGTATTTGATCCGCGGTTGATGATTTCATAAGAATAGAATGTCATCTTGTTTAATTCATCATTGGTGGCAAAAGCAAACGCTTGTACTCGTATTTCGAGTCCGATAGATCTATCACTTTTCGATTCGGTATGCGGACCTCCTTTATCGTTAAGGAACCAGAAAATAGTTTCGTCTCCTTTTAGTACGTGGTCAGCATATATCATCATATTATCCCAGCCATATTCCTGATGGTTACGTGTCCAAACACGTTCGGGGGGCATAGGCAAAGCAGCAGGATTTGGGTCCCTTCCCTGTGGGCTGGGAACTCCTCCTTCAAGCCAGGGATATTGTCTTGATCTTGCTTTATTAGCTTCAGTCCATGGACAAAGATCATTCTCAAAGTCATAATAAGGATAGTCACCTGCCTCAGGATTGTATCTGGTTGGGTCATTGCCTTCCCAGGTTTGATATGGTGCCAAATACCATGACGTCCCCGTTACATTCATGTGTGTTGACGTAGCTGGCCATTCCAAAATAGATTTTGGAACAACATACCCGGGATCTCCGGTCTTAAAAGCTTCAATATGTCTTTGTACTTCTAAGCGGGAAATCGGGAAAAATCTATCGAATTTACTACAAGTAGGCTGGTCAATAGAACCATCTTTCATTTTCAATGGACCTGTCCAGTAGTCGTTTCCTACTTGTCCAAATCTCATAGCGGCTACATAAAGCTGCCCTGCTATATCTACCCCTCCAATCCAAAGCGCTGCGGAGAACATAGAGGTTTTGCCTGAACCTTTAGGAACCTCATATTCTGCATTTTCTCTAAACCACATCGTTCCATTGGTTTTCAAGTAAGCACGCACAAGGTTTAAGGAAAGCTCAGTAGTTTTTCCGGGAGGCAAACAGTTTGCGGAGGCCTTCGGTGAATTTTTCGCTTTCACAACAGCTCCCTTATATTTTTCAGCTTGCACCTGTAAAGTTGCAACTATGAAAATAAGGGATAAAACAATTAAAAATTTACATTTTCTATTCATAATATCATAATATTTTACAAGGTGAAACATTAAAAATAAAATTGTATCCCCAGATGCACTCTAAAAGGCTGAGAGAAATTATAGGGATTTGCAATCGCCATTTCATAGTAATTTGTAGCAGAATTAACCGGCATATTAAAAACGGTTCCTTTTGCTACTTGAGATTGGAATAATGAAGAAGATAAATATCCGTCATCGGTTGCACTTCCTGTATAATCATAAACATTAATCACATTTTTTATGTTTAAAAGGTTTTGGAAGTCTAAATATACGGTAAGCATTCCTGGTTTGTTTTTGCGTTTTCCACTATCGTTTTTATCTTTTTTACTTGCTAAGTTAAACATGAAAGATTTATCAAGGCGTAAGTTACATGTGAAAGTCCAAGGCATATTAGCTCCATTGATTGTTCCTTTTAACTGAGGATTTGTTCGTTCTCCCCAATTTAAAAAGGAATATACAATACCTGAACGAGAATAAGGCATTCCTGAAGCGGCGCTAACAAGCAGTGTTGCTCCGGCATTTTCCAACCACCTAATCTCTCTTTTAGTATCTGTACCTTTCTTTTGTCTTACAGTTACCGGTCCGTTATAATTGGTTCCCTGATCAAAACGAAGGTCAATAACTGCCGAAATATTATGACGTTGGTCAAAGTCTAAGCTTGTAAGCATTCTCAAGTTGGGTTGACCGGAAGCAATAATGGCAGCGTTTGAAGTTGCGCTTGATCCGGTTCCTTTAGCAAACTGTAACGTGTAGTTTGCACTGAAACTTAAGTTTTTCGCACCCCTCATCCTCATTCCCAATACAAATCCTTGTACAGTACCAAAATCTTGATTTTCAAAAGAGTAATATGTATTTGGATATGCACCCGTGAAACGATAAGCTTGAACTAAATCTCTTTTTTCAGAGTAGTAAGCAGAGAAGCTGAGTGCAGCATTTTCTCCTACTTTTTGACGGAATCCGATCTCATAATCTACACTTCGTTCTATGCGCAAGTTCGGATTTGAAATAATAGTAGATTGATATGCGGGAGTATGAATAAACAGATACGCAATGGGATCAAGTTGGAATCGTACAGGACGCTTGGTAATAATATTATAGTGTGCATAAAATAACGAATTGGTGGACACCGGGAAGGAGAAGGAGATACGTGGCATTAAACTCCATTGTGGAGTATAGTTTGTAAACGCTCTGGCTTCTACTTTCGATGGTTCACCGGCTTCTTGCATTCTTACTAAAACAGGTCCTCCGGTGCCTAAACTGTTAGTAGGATCTGTAAGCTCTTGTCCCAATGAATTGTACCATTGATTTCCATATCTATATGCTACAACCGACTGAGGTGCATTAGCAATATCGTTATCGGCAACAGATACGTAAGGAACCCAATCCGGACCGGCGTTATCAGGAAATCTAAAATTGTACCAATCGGTGCTGTTATCTCTTAACCCTTGAATTGTATAGGCTTCTCTAAATAAGAACGGGTCTTTTAATACATGTTGATTTGCATTGAAATAGTCTAAACGTAATCCCACATTGAAAAGAAGATTTGAAATAGAAAATTTATCTTGCAGGTAAAGCGCCATGTAAATCGGTTCAAATGCGCCAATGGCATATTTATCTTTCGCATTCAAATCTCCGCCGCTGAAAAAGTCATCCAAGTTCATTTTTCTATTGGAAATCTTACCGGTATAATCATATCCGTTATAGGCAACTAAGTTATTTCCATTATTAAGTAACTCGAAATTAGAAAATAAGTCTAAAGAAAATTCACTCGGATCGTAACTGTCAATGTCAAGAAGCACTGTGTTATCTGTGATACCTAACTGTTTTCTAAGATTCAAATCAAAGTATTGGTTATTGGGAATAATATTATACATAAGTGTATCTATTATATAAGAGCCCGTATAATCAAATATTGGATTTGCACCGCCATGTTTCCAATAGGGGTTTGCAAAATCAAGCGGGAAATAAGCATCGTTATAGGTTAAATCTCTCATACGCCCCCATAAGCCTCTTGCATTAACCGAATAACCTCTTTGCGTAAGTTTTTCGAATTCAAATCCGAATTTTACTTCATGATTTTGAATATTCAGAGACAAGCTTGCTTTAGCGCCAATCGCCTCATCTCTCGCTTTACCATATCCCGAATTGAGTACACCGGGTGGGGTATATAAATTGATGGCAATATCATCCGGTCTTCCTCCATTTAAAAGTGCAGAGAAATTTTGGTACATCTCATTATTTAAAGGACCTCCAAGAAATTGCCAAATCTCCTGTCTGCCATCATCAGTGATATTATTTATATCTACACCTGTTTTATCTTTTATAAAATCAATGAAATTTTGGGTATAAGGTATTAAATCAGGATTATAATAATTTCCATTATTAAAATATCCGTTTTTATCAAATGTTACCAAGTTTACGGCATGGGGATTTACCAATTTCCAAGCGACCATAACGGTATCTCTACCGGTGTACGGATTATATACTTGCATATCTTCAGGAAGATAATAAGCGCCTCTTTCACTAGTAAATTTACCGATATAGCCGTATCCAAAAAGGTTATCTTTATGATTCCTGTCTTGGGTTTTCCTATCATATAATGTGTAATTAACATTGATGTCATACATTATGTTTTTAAGGATGGCATTTGCAGCGGTATCAGTTTTTACGCGATGGTTTATTCTGGCGCTCACACGGAGAGTATTACTTGTAGTTACTCCGTTATTTTTTGAATTAAATACAGAAGATGTATTCCAGTATCTTCCGGCAAACCAGTTGAGCCAGTTTTCATATTGATAAGAACCATTGAGAGAGATACGGAGATTGTTTTTGGATCTTCCGCGCGCATCTTTTCCACCTCCCATAATATCAATTTTTCCTTGGATAATAAATCCCCAATCACTGGCATCCGGACGCACTCTCACTTTTTTAAACGCGTCACTATTTAGTTCATTGGCTCTGTAAAAGCTAACATAATTATCTCCTATAAGTCTATAGTCTATTGGATTATCAATAATATTTTGAATCGTTTCCGGTTTGGCAACCCATACTCCACCGCGTGCAGGGAAAGGATCAATATTATAAGTACCTTCGGCAGAGAGTAAGAATCCCATGCGTGCAGGGTCTTGTGCGGTTTTACCTTTAATAATAGGTCCGGATAAGGAAGCTGCAGCTAACATCTGTCCATATCCTTCTAATGAGCTGCGCACTTCTACTCCTCCGTGAAAGTCTTTAGCCACTCCACGAGTAGTAACTACGGTAAAGCTCGTACCATCACCAAATTCAGCAGGGATACCTCCTTGAATAAGTTCGAGTCCTTCAACTGTTTGCATAGCAACGCCGCCAGCTCCGCGTACACGTACCCCGTCAATAATCATTTGCTGTCCATCACTACGGTTTCCACGCACCGCTGTCATGTTTCCATCCACACCGGAAACACCTTCCAAATTTGAAAGAGCGGCAGTAATAGAACGTCCGGGGATTTTCCGTACTTCGTCTCCTGTTAATTTTTGAGAAGAGGTGGTGTTGTCTTGGGAGAAAACGGGAGGTACATACTGTACTTCCACTTCTTCCAACTCGGTAGAGGAGCAGTTAATCACAAAATTGATGAACTTCACCTCTGAACTTGACACGAAAACACCCCTTTCTGTATGAGTGCTTAAGCATGTCATGGTTCCACCGGCAGTAATGTCATACGTACCGGCCGCAATACCAAAGATTTGGTAAGCTCCAAGATCGTCGGTATAAGCTCCGTTTAGTACCCTTCCATCTTGTTTTAAAAGAATTTGAAGGAATGGGATCCCATAGCCGTTAAGATCTTTTACTTCCCCCTTAATGGTACTTTGGGCGTAAAGTACGCTCCCAGCCATCATACACAAAGAAAGTGTAAAGAGTAATTTTTTAATCATAGCCATTAAATTATATTAAACATAAATTTTATAGTTTGTTTTTAAGGGCATAAAAATAAAATTATTTCTTTTTCTGTTACAAAGAAATCAAAAAAAATTACGAAAAAAACAGTAGTTAGTTAGTTTTTAGTGTTTTTAAAAATTTCACTAAACAAAAATGCTTTTTGAATCTCTGTGCCTTCAAAATCTTCCAGCAATCTTATATCTTCATTTAAATCAATTGATTGTGTAGTATTTTTAGAATTTTCTACTTGAATATTGATTGTTTCAGCATTTTGTGCTTTTTGCTTTTTTTGGTTCTTTTTTGTAGGAATATTGGAATATTGCGGCAAATTTGTAGCATCATATTGTCCAAAAATTACAACCGGATTTGAAGTTTTATATGGATCCGGTTCCTGTGGAAAATCATCATAAATTTCTTCTGTTCTTTCAGGAGAAGTTTCCTTTTGCTTTTTCATTTTTTTGTACATGCTAAAAGCCGAAAGAGCGACGGCAATTGCTATAAATAATATTTGTTCGATGTCCATAATTATTGATTTAAGATTTAAAGATTTAAGGTTTAACGTTTATGAGTTTTAAATTTAAAATTATTAAATCTTTAAATTATTATCTGATCCTCACCTCTCTATATATCCTCGAAATTATCTTTTTGGTGTAAAGTGGAAAGTCGGCTTTCATCATCCAATCATAATAAGGCGGTTCTATCGTAAAAACTTTTTTAACCGGAACTCCTTTATATTTTCCGAAATTAAAGACTTCTTCATCACTTTCATTAAAAATAATGTGTCCGGCAAAATCAACCGTGCGGCTTTCGCGAGAAAAATCACTGAGTATCTTTACATTGTTTTCTAATGTTGTAGTTTTCCCTGTTTTAGTGTCTTCGTGCGTTTGTCCTTCATATTTAGCCAATTGTCCTTTCAATATTTCAAAAGTGGCGCGGGTATCTGCGAGGGCCTGATGCGCATCAGTTAATTCTTTTTGGCAATAAAAACGATACGCTGCACTTAGGTTTCGCGGTTCCATTTTATGGAAGATGTTCTGTACATCAATACATTTTTTATCTCTTAAGTCAATTTCTTTGTCTACTCTTAGAAACTCTTCTACCAATAACGGAAGGTCAAATTTATTGGAATTATACCCTGCCAAATCGCTATTTTCGAGAAACCTGAGAATTTCGTCGGCAATTTCTGCAAAAACAGGCTCATTTTTCAGATCGGCGTTATTAATTCCGTGCACTGCTTCCGCTTCTTTTGCAATAGGAATTTCAGGATTTATGCGCCACACTTTTTCTTCTTCGCTGCCATCGGGATTGATTTTTAGCAAAGCTAATTCTATAATTTTATCTTTTCCGATATTTAAACCGGTGGTTTCGACGTCGAAAAAAACGATGGGACGAGATAATGATAAATGCATTAGTGGTTAATGATTAGTGGTTATAATTCAAAACTTTGAATTCTTAATTCTTAATTAATTTTAATGTTTCAAAGCTATTGTTTTTCTTATATATTCTTACAAAATAGATGCCGGCCGGCAAATGCGAAACATTCACTTCCCATTTATTTTCTGCTTTTTGTTTTTCACCTTCTGTCCTTTGCTTTCTACCCATAACATCATAAATCTCCACATTCGTAACTTGTAACTCGTAACTTGTAACTAAAATCTTGTCACTCGCAGGATTTGGTTCTACTTTTGTAGTAAATTTTGGAATGTTTCCGGGATTTGTTTTTTTAGCTTCACCGAAGACAGGTCTTAACATGGGCGTGCCTTTCAAAACAGAGGTTTCCCAATAACCTCTGGTATTCAATCTAACAAATTCTCTGGAATCGGTATTTTGATCAAATCCGATATTCAATTGCACATTGCCTTGTTGTTTAAATCCTACCCAAACAGTTCCCGATACCGGAACTTTTTTGTCAAATTTATACTCTACAAAATCAAGAAACTGCTTTTCAAAATCGGGTTGCTTTCCTTCCAAAGTATAAAGTTCCATTCCGGGTTGTCCATGATCATCTTTCCAAACGACAATAGAAAACATGGCTTCTTTATTTTCGGAATTTTTTGTGTGATTAAACCACATGCGTACCGCGCTTAATGAATCGGGAACCCGCAATGAAAACTTCATTGCAAAATAAGCTATACCATATTGGTTATTGAGACAATATCCATATTCCGCAGTGCCGTCGTCATACGCATAGTAATTGAGAAATTTTTGTTCAAAAACACACGTGTCATTGGCAGTGCTAAAATCTATACCGGCAGCATTTCTAAAAACGTGTGTTATTTTAAAAGTAGTGGTATCCGTTAAAGTAGGATTAAATTTAATTACCGGCGAAACCTGATATGAATCTGTTTGAATACCATCCGTAACATATGGGAAAATGTCAATAGCACCTGTTTCATATCTATCTACTACATTTTCATTTTGGGCAATCGTATATTCATATCTTGATGTACGTACACCTCCTCTCTCATTAAGATTGGTCAGTTGGTTTGTAAAATTGGATTTCATATCCGAAGATTGAAACTGATTCCACGGCATCGCCTGATAATTTTTCAAAAAAGAAGTGGTAGGACTTACAAACGCTAAATCATTCGTAAATTTATCTTCATGATTTCTACCAACATCCAAGCGAATATAATCAATATGCCATTGATCTACATTACCTTCCCAACCTGTAATGCCTTGTTGGGGTTCGAGGCTTGCATAGTTTCTAAATCTAAACTGAAAATTATCACACAAATATTTTTCATCAACAATAGGAATCAACACTTGTTTAAAATATTCAAGAGGATTTTCTGAGGTCCATTTATCAACATTAAATCCGGGCGTGGACCAAATATGATCCCAATAAACGGTATAAACAGTGTCCTCTAACACAGTATAGCCAAATTCAAGCACCAACGAATCGTTTGTATTTGGCTGGTTACCAATACGCTCATTTAATCCTGTTCCTATAATTCCGGCGCCTCCAGGTTGAAAGTAAAAGCTAAAATACAACGAATCGGCGAGCGTAATTTCCCGGATGGTATCTGCCAAAAATAACAAGTCCAATCTAATATAACGCGAAGTGAGTGTGTCGGCGCCTTTAGATACCGCCGTTAAATGTGAATAAAGTTCTCCGCGTTCGTTCAAAGCATCTAAAGTAACTACGCCAATTGAAGGAGGAAAAATAGGAAATGTGTTATTTACAAAAGCTTGTTTGTCAATAAAAAGTTTTTCATTAGGATAACCTGTATAGTTTGAAAAATCTTCAAAAAAAGGAAGCAATAACGATTCGTTTTCAGCTTTGCTTTTAAATAAACGCTCTTTGTGCTGTTGAGCTTCTTTAATAATTTGAGTATTTTTTCCGAGACCTGTTAAAAATTCTTGGGCTTGCATGGAGCCGGTGAAGGCCAAGAAGCAGCATAAAAGCAGTGTCTTGTATAAATTACGCCGTATAAAACAATATGTATTCATTATTCTGTAGTTTCGTTTTGGTTACTAAAAGGCAAATCTTCGGGCTTTTTTCCTACTACTAAAGTAATGGTTTCTCCTGCACTGATTTCTGTTCCGGGAGCAATCGCCCTTCCATTATAAAGCTGTTCTAAAACAGCATTTTCATAGGGGCTTGGTTTAAAAATAACGGTTCCCCGTTCAAGTCCGATGGCTTTCAGCATAATTTCGGCTTGGCGCAAGGAAACATCTTGCAATTGAGGCATGATTACTTTTGGAGGCTCATTCGAAGCCACCGTAACATACACTTTTCTTCCCTTTTTTACCATTTCGCCCACATGGGGATCTTGCTTCAACACAGTTCCGGGCAATGTATTTCTATCATATATATAATCAGAAACAACAATAATATAATCCTTGGAAATATCTTCTTTCATCAATAACTCTTGCGAGTTCATGCCAATAAAATCAGGCATTACTACTTCGGTTCCATGTCGTGTATAAGATTTTAAAATAAAAAGCGCAATCACACAAATAATAACGAACACAGCTATAGCCAATAAAATATGGAATCCCAATTTTCGAGGCGAAAAGAAAAAAGTTCGTAATCCGGACATGAGTGACAGATGCTTTTTTAGAAACAGCAAAAATATATTTTTATTATAATTGGGTGTGTAATAAAAATTTTGTTTTTTTGTCAATGATTTTATTTTAATACATAATACTTATGAATCCGTTATTCGCATCGCACATTTATCAAGAAAGAAGAGATAAATTAGGAGCTGCATTTTCTCATGGTGTAGCGCTTTTTTTATCCAATGGAGAGTCTTCCATGAATTATCCGGCAAATACTTATCGCTACAGGCAGGATAGTAATTTTTTGTATTTTTTTGGGTTGTCCATTCCTGATATTGTAGGCGTTATTGATTTTGAGCAAAATAAATCCATATTATTTGGTGATGATTTTACGATTGATGATATTATTTGGATGGGCGATCAACCTAAATTATCGGATCTGGCAGCTCAAATTGCAATGGAAGAAGTGCGTCCGTTAGCAGAACTTTCTTCATTTTTAAAAGGCAAACACGTACATTTTACACCTCCTTATCGTGCAGAGAATAAAATTAAGTTGGCGCGTTTATTAGACAAAAACCTTGAAGAGCTGACTCCTTCTATTGATTTGATTAAAGGAATTGTAGCGCTTCGTGAAATTAAGTCGTTTGAAGAGATTGTACAAATGGTAGAAGCCAATGAAATCGGGGTTCACATGCACACGCTGGTAATGAAACATTGCAAGCCGGGCATAACCGAACGGGAACTATTCGGCATGGCGGAAGGCGCAGCATTGGGCATGGGCAACGGCACATCGTTTCCTGTTATTTTGTCGCAAAACGGACAAACGTTGCACAACCATGATCATAGCTTGACTTTGGAAAAAGGCAGATTGTTAGTGATGGATGCCGGTGTTGAAAATATGATGAATTATTGTTCCGACCACACGCGCACGCTGCCGGTTTCCGGGACCTTTTCAACGAAACAAAAAGAGATTTATGAAACCGTTTACCAAGCCAACATGGCAGCGATTGCCAACTGTAAACCCGGAATACAAAATTTAGTAAATCATAAACTTGCCGTAACTATTTTGACCGAAGGACTTCAAAAAATAGGATTAATGAAAGGTAATATTGAAGAATCGGTGGCTTTGGGTGCACACGCACTGTTTATGCCACACGGTTTGGGACACCAAATTGGCCTTGATGTGCACGATATGGAAGATTTGGGCGAAAATTACGTAGGCTATGATGACACTATTCAACGAAGCAACATTTTTGGATGGCGCTCGCTACGCATGGCGAAAACGTTGCGCCCCGGACATGTATTAACCATTGAGCCAGGCATCTATTTCATTCCGCATTTGATTGATATTTGGAAAAACGAAAAGAAATTCGAAGCTTTTATCAATTATGATAAAGTGGAAACTTATAAAAACTTCGGCGGCATTAGAATCGAGGATAGCGTATTGATTACTGAAGAAGGCTGCCGCGTTTTGGGCAAACATTTACCCAAATCCGTAACCGAAATCGAAACCATTTTACAGCAGTAATTCGTAATTTAAAATATTCGTCATGAAAAAAGCAATTTTATTAATCATTCTTGTATGTAGCACCGCACTTTTTTTGCAATCTTGTGTAAAAACTTGCACTTGCGAAAATCCCGACACCGGCAAACCGGTAGAAATTGAAGTGAGTCCTTCTGATAATTGCAGCGATCACTCCGGCGCAACTTATAAAAATTGTTCGTAATTCTCTGATTTTTTTTTAAACTCTGTGAAACTCCGTGCACTTCATGTCTCTGTGCTGAAAAAAATTAACCCATAATATATTTATGACAAAGAAAAAAGAACTCGCAAACGCAGGCGTTCCCAATAAGGAGTTTGCCAAAATAATACCGATTCCCAAAGCAGATTGGAAAAAAGAGCACGTTATTTCCTACAGTTTTTTTGCTTCTCCATTTGGAGAGATGGTGGTAGCTTCCATGCCACAGGGCGTTTGCTACGTAGGTTACGCGATCTCTCACGAAGAGGCGCTACGGGAATTGCGCAATAGATTTCCCAAAGGTGTATTTCAACCTCATAAAAACGAGCAACACGCACATGTGGAAAAGCTCTTTGCCGGAAATTGGAAAAAAAGAGAGAAGCTGTTGTTCTATTTAAAAGGAACAGAGTTTCAACTTAAAGTTTGGAAAGCATTGTTGCAGATTCCTACCGGTTCATTATCTACATACAGCAAAATAGCTACATCTATTGATAAGCCGAAAGCCCAACGTGCAGTAGGAACGGCAATAGGGCAAAATCCAATATTATATATTATTCCCTGCCATCGTGTGATTGCACAAAACGGGAAAATAGGAGGTTTTTATTGGGGGATAGAAAAGAAAATAGAACTTTTGAATGTGGAAAATGCAGGTTATTTGCACCTCGTTTCATAAGTTTTTCCATCCTCTTGTTTTACCGGAAGCGTACTATAATCTTCGCAATTAAGATTTGATTCTTTTACGAAGTTATTATTGAAAGGTTTATCACGTTCTCCGTCAATGTAATGCCTACAATTACAATATTTATTGCAGGAAAAAGATAATAAGGCGCTTGCAGCAAGTAGAAGAACAACAATTTTTTTCATAAAATGATCTATTAAATGAATACTATATTTCACTTCGCAAAGAAAGAAAATTTATTGAAACAAACTTCTACAAAAGCTACAAAAATTGCACTCAAATAAAAAAACTATTTTTGTATTGTCCGTAAAAGATTTACAAGTGATAAAAACAGTTTCACTTAAGCATTATATTAACAGTCAATTACGTCTTTTGTTTAGAACTGCCTATACTACCCCCGTAAACACTACTGCCTCCTTCATTTCGCTAAAATAATGAAACTTCATTCCTTCAATAAAATGCTCTTTAATATCTTCCACATCTTTCCTGTTTTCAGAAGATAAGATAATGTCATAAATACCGGAACGTTTAGCAGCCAATATTTTTTCTTTGATACCACCCACCGGTAACAATTTCCCGCGAAGCGTGATCTCTGCCGTCATGGCGATTTTCGGGCGCACTGTTTTCTTCGTAAACGCCGAAATCATGGAGGTTAAAATGGTAATGCCGGCAGAAGGACCATCTTTGGGTGTTGCTCCCTCAGGAACATGTAGGTGGATGTGCGTATTTTCAAAAATATTTTCCTCTATTCCAAAAATTTTAGCATAAGTTTTCAAATACTCGTAGGCAATAGTCGCCGATTCTTTCATCACTTCGCCCAAGTTTCCGGTCATCGTTAAGCCGTTTTTGCCTTGATTGATGACGGATTCCACGAAGAGGATTTCGCCGCCTGCCGATGTCCATGCCAAGCCGGTAGCCACGCCGGGTACGCTGTTATCCAACGAACGTTCTTTTTGAAAAATGGGCGCTCCGTATGTTTTTGGCAAGTCAGAAATTTTGATTTCTTTTTCCAATTTTCCATCTTGCACAAATTGCGAGGCACGCTTGCGAATCATTTTGGCAATCAGTTTTTCCAAATTTCTTACTCCAGATTCGCGCGTATAGTCTAAGATGATGCGTTCTAATACTTCATTTGAAAATTGCAACTTGTCATCCATGCCGTGTTCTTTCAATTGGCGCGGCACCAAATGTTTTTGTGCAATGTTTAGTTTTTCTTCCATCAGATAACCTGCAATATCGATTACTTCCATTCTGTCTAACAAAGCAGGGTGAATATTGCCCAAATTGTTTGCTGTAGCTATAAAAAGCACTTTCGATAAATCGAAAGAGGTTTCCAAATAATTATCGTAAAATGTGGCATTTTGCTCCGGATCAAGCACTTCTAACAACGCAGCCGAAGGGTCGCCTTGTACGTTCATGCCAAGTACTTTATCAATCTCGTCTAACACGAACACAGGGTTGGCTTGTCCTGCTTTGCGCATACTTTGAATAATACGCCCGGGCATGGCGCCGATATACGTTTTGCGATGTCCGCGAATTTCAGACTCATCGCGCAAACCACCCAACGACATACGAATATATTTTCTGCCCACTGCCTCGGCTATTGATTTTCCGAGCGAGGTTTTGCCCACACCCGGAGGACCTGCCAAACATAAAATCGGCGATTTCATGTCACCTTTCAGCTTCAATACTGCCAAATATTCAAGAATACGCTCTTTCACTTTTTCTAAACCAAAATGATCTCGGTCTAAAACTTCAGCCGCTTTTTTTAATTCAAAGTTATCATCACAAAATTCGTTCCATGGCAAGTCCACCATCAGTTCCAAATAATTGAGTGTGACCGAATAATCGGGCGACATGGGATTAGTACGTTGCAATTTCTTCAACTCGCGTTCAAAAAGCGCTTTGGTTTCTTCGTTCCATTTTTTATCTTTGGCGCGTTCTTCCAACTGTTTGGTATCTTTTTCCGCCGGCGAGCCACCCAATTCTTGCTGAATCGTTTTCATTTGCTGATGCAACATATACTCGCGCGATTGCTTGTCTATTTCTTCGCGCGATTTGCTCTGAATCTGCTTTTTCAATTCCAACATTTGTAAATCCTTATTCAAGAGCTTCAGTACCACTTTCCCGCGTTCCTCAATATCCCGAATCTCTAAAATAGATTGTTTCTCTTCTACAGTAACTTGCAAATTAGAAGCGATGAAATTCATTAAAAACGATGGACTTTCAATATTTTGAAGCATATACGTAGCTTCACGCGGCATATTAGGTGATATTTTAAGCATAGAAACTGCCGTGTCGCGAATTGAGCCAATCAAAGCTTGGAAATCGGAATTGCTTTTCAAGGCAGGCGTAAACTCCTTCGTAACATATTCGCTTACACGAGCTTTGTAATAAGGTTCTGTCTCAACAATTTCCAACAGTTCAAAACGCTTAATCCCTTGCACAATAATGGTAACGCTTCCATCGGGCATCGTCAAAAACTTGATGATGCGCGCTAATGTACCCACGGCATACAAATCTTCTTTGGCAGGTTCTTCCAACTCATTATCTTTATGGGTAATTACTCCGATAAGGTGATTGCTTCGCGAGTATTCTTGCGCTAATTTTATAGATTTATTTCTTCCCACCGTAATCGGAATCACCATTCCGGGAAAAAGTACCGTATTCATTAAAGGAAGAATGGGAATTATTTCATTCACATGTTCCTTTTGTAGTTTTTCTTCATCTTCCAATGAAAAAAGTGGAATAAAGTTTACTTCGTTGCCAATAATTTCGTTCATATTGTTCGTTTATAAAATTTCTGTCTAATTTATCTCTTAATTCGTAATTTTTAATTCTTAGTTATTCAATAACCAATCAATTACATTTATTTTTTGAATGCCTTTGTAATTTGTGATTGGCTCAACATCTGTAGTGAGCAATAGTCTGCGGTTGAAGTCCTTAACGAGTTTAAACGGATGCATTTCACGCTCAAAGGTACTTTCTTCCTTTGCTGTCCAAGCCACTTGAATATATTCTGTCGTTCCCTGTGGTGTTTGCACAACAAAATCAATTTCAGTACTGTCTGCTTTACCAATATTTATCTGATTACCACGCCTCAAAAGTTCAAGAAAAACGATATTTTCCAAATGATTTCCTATATTAAATTGCACATCGCGGTTAAAAACAGCCGATAAAAAACCCAAATCTACTGCATAAAATTTTCCAAGCGTTTGCAACAATTTTTTACCCTTAATATCGTATCTATCCGTATAATAAAACACAAAACTGTCTGTCAGGTGTGAGAGATAGTTATCTACTGTTTCTTTGTTGATTTTGTTGCCATCTGTAGTCATTGCAATGGCAATGTTGTTGGGCGAGACTATATTGCCAATGGAATCAAACATAAAACGTGTAAGATTTTCAAAGTCAAATTTTGAACGGATTTTATTCCGTTTCATAATGTCTTTATCTAGAATTGTGTTGAAAACGCTAGATAAGTAGCTTCTTATCTCATAAGATTTGCCTGCATTCAATAAGTTTAGAGCTTCAGGAAAACCGCCATAATTGAGATAATCATTAAAAATTTCGATTTTACTTTTTCCAAAAGTATAATCAAAAGTTGTATCAAAAGAATTAATTTTATAACCCGATACAAACTCAATAAAAGAAAAAGGCATTACCTTAATTTCAATATACCTGCCGGTCAATAATGTCGCTAAATCGGAAGAAAGGAAATAGGCGTTGGAACCTGTAATATACAAATCAATAAAATCTTTAACAAACAAACTGTCCACTAAGCGTTCAAATTCAGGCACCATTTGAATTTCATCCAAAAAAACGTAATTTTTTTGCTTTTTATCAACCATTCTCATAATATAATCGTTGAGCATATAAGCATTGAGCAATGGTGCGTTTTCCAACTCTTCAAGATTAAGATAGATAATGTTTTTGTCATCAACTCCCGTTTCTTGCAATTCTTCTTGAAATTGCTTAAATAAAGTAGATTTTCCTGCTCTACGAATACCCGTAACAATTTTTATGAGATTGACATCTCGCAGGTTGCGTAATTGTGTTAAGTATTTTTCTCTTTTTACCATAGCAGCGAAACTTTTATTTTTATTACAATTTCGCTGCTATACATAACAGCGAAACTTTGAAAAAACGCAAAGTTTTGACGTTGCAAAAATAAGAAAAATCCCCATTATTTAATAAATTCTGTTTAAAACAAAATAATCTCAAAAATCAAAACAAATCACAGTCCGGACTAAAACCGAATCAGCGCCCCACCCGATGAATAACCACCTCCAAAAACCGTAAGCCCGACTAAATCATTTTTCTTAAACTTAGCTAAATTTTCAAGTATAACCAAAATGGCGCTTGCGGAACCGGTGTTTCCGTACTCCTGAATATTATTCAGAGCTTTCTCTTCAGGAAGACCTAAGATATGTAATATATTGGAAATGATTCTTAAATTAGCTTGATGCGGAACAATGTAGGTCAGATCTTGAATCGTAATATTATTTCTTTGCGTAATAATTTCCAACGCTTCAATCATGTAACGAGTCGCATTGATAAAAACATCTCTGCCATCGGGCATGGCAATTCCTTCTCCTTTAGGACGGAGATATACCGCATCCGGTCCCTTTCCGATATGCCCAAGCCCGCGTGTTACCACGTTTAAAATTTCCGGATCCGAATCTGTTATTTTTTCATTGGAAACAAACATGGCAACCGCCGCATCACCCCAAAGGTGCCCGCATTGTGGGTCGGTTTCATTACAATAGTAAGAGTTGTTTTCGGAGCAAACCACCAACGCCTTTTTTGCTTTACCGGAACAAAAATAGCCCTCTGCAATTTCAAGCGCAGAGATAAATGAAGAACAAGCAGAAGAAACCATCATGGCAGCGGCATGTTCCATTTGAAACTCTCTTTGCGTAATATGGGCTAAAGTTCCTACAGTATCCATAGGTGTGTAGCCGGTGCTAATAATTAAATCAACCTCCTTTATCGAATAAGGAAGCTTTTTTAAGGCAGCTTGCACTGCAGCTAATCCCATCGTGTTTCCGTTTTCTTCTTCTCTAACTCTTGAACGTGTGTTAATACCGGTGCGTTGCAATATCCAATCGCTGGTTAATCCGTTCACATTCAAAAAATAATCGTTAGAAACTCTTCGTGTGGGAACATAAAATCCTGTAGCATTAATGTACATCATGTTGTTTTGTTTTAATTATTGCATTAACTGCTGCAACCGATTTACCTTAACGCTACGTTTTATCTTCTTTTCGTTATTCTTTAATAAACTTCCCGGCTACTTCATTCGAAATTTTAATAAAATAAATTCCTTTCGTTAAGTTTGATATATCAATAGCAACAATATTTGAAACGATTGTTTTATTTGCAACGATCCGACCGGTTACATCAATAATTACCATATTTTGATCTATAAAATCACCTTCAATAAAGATCTTATCGTTAGCCGGATTGGGGTAAATTTTAAATTTGGAATTATATTCAGTGATATTATTATATGCCTCAGCGCATGACTCATTACTGAACTCGCTTTCAAGTTCACCATAAACTGCGGTTACATTGTAACAATATTCCCCGGCTTCATCAGGAATATCAAAGAATTCTTTTGTTGTTATGGGTTGTTCAAATATCTTAACGCTATCTCTGTAAACGAAATATCCATCGGGAGTATTTTCTTCAGGAGCATCCCAAGTAATTTTAATTTGCATCTCAAAGAAATTTACGGCGACACAGTTTATAGGAGGATCTAAAGATAGAGGTGACGGAACAGAAGCGCACGATTCATTACTAAACACGCTACTAAGGGTAGCATAAATGGCCGTTACACTGTAGCAATATTCGTTATAATCATTCACTTCATCAATATAAAGTGTTGTTGTCCACAAATCTGCATTTATCTTTATACCGTCTCTGTAAATATCATATCCATCAGGTTCCGGTGAATCAGGCGCATCCCATGTAACAGATATTTCGTTATCTTGAAAATATTGGGCATCACAATTAGTAGGCGGATTCAAAGGCGGCGGCGCTTCACCATCAAATACTGCTAAAGTGGCAATGCTTGCAAGATTTATTTGAGTGAACGCATTAACTTGTTCCGGATTATTCACGCTGGGTCCGATAATATCGTTTGTGGTATGAATATGCGGACTGCAATCATTCCAATCTTCAAATGTCCAAATACCCATATATCCGTTTTGATTGAACGAGGTGTGATCGCTGTCGCCTCCGGACAAGTTGGGACGAGAGGTAATAGGAATTTGAAAATAAATATCGTTAATATTTTTAAGATAATTTGCTAATGAATTAGCAGATGATGGATGAATCAGGTCAATATGCATATTTGTTCCGGGTTTTAAATAACCGCTCATATCTATATTGAAGTATCCTAAGATATTCATTCCTTGTTGTTTGCAGCGTTTAGCATATTGGTCGCTTCCAAATAAGCCGACTTCTTCAGCGGAAAAAGCGCAATAGATGATGGAGCGTTCAAATTCATATTGGCTTAAGATACGAGCCATTTCCATTACAGTGGCGGTTCCGGTGGCATTGTCGTCAGCTCCCGGACAGTTGTCATAGTTAAAGAAAACAAACGAATCATAGTGCGCGCCACAAACAATATATTCATTAGGATATACTGTTCCTGTTTGAATGGCAATCACATTTCCTGAAGAATTGGAAGGTGTACCCCAATAATTGCCTGCTGCTGAAACATTTTGTATTTCAACATCCAAGCCCCATGCTTCAAATTTTGCTTTCATCCAGTCTTGGGCTTCGTAGGCTTGTGGCTTAAAATACACACGTGTTCCATAATCTTGTAAATATTGTATGTATGCCATAAGCGTGTCAGTGCTTACCATCTCATTTAGAGATTGAATAAACGGATCTATTTCTTCAATCACCGGAAAATTAATAACTGACTTCGGTAATTGTGCTTCTTTATTCCATATCATTACCATTCCATCATTTTTCGCAGGCATAAAACCATCCGACAAATGTTTCATTATCAGGAAATTTTTTCCGGAATAAAGTGTTTTCGCACTTTTAGAAATTCTTGCCAAATACTCATCTTTTTGCTCTTCAAAACAATATACAATCGCGTAAGAATCCACATTGTCAAAAGCATTGTCATCAAGAATAATAGCATCTGCATAATTAATGACATCAGCAGTTGCAAGCACAAAGTCATCGCAATAATAATGAATTTTCAAACCATTATTATTAAACAAAAATTCTAAATTGTTGGTTTCATTAACAGGTATCAAAACAAATTTTCCTGCAAAAGAAACTAAGAAAATTGCTAAAAAACTGAATGTTAGTAAAAGATTTTTTTTCATAATTACATTTTTTTAAATTAGTTAAATCAATTTGCAATGATACACTAAATTTTTAAATAATGTAAAATATCTTACGCCTCACATTTTCCACTTTTTATATACTCCAGATGCCCCGCATTCATCGCCTTTCCATAGCGCAAGAAATGATGCGCCGATTCTTTTAAGCTGCAACAATCACATGGACAACGCATGGCATCAAACATGAGCAGGTAAGTCATGATGATGTATGCCGCCATTTCTACCAAACGACGTGCATGTAAATCAAGCATTTCATCGCTATTCATATCCGAAACTAATTTTCGTGCATGCTCATAATGTGCTTTCATTGCATTCAGCTCAAACTTAATGTGTTCAAATTCTTGAGGCACTTCCGTTTTTTCAAATGTCTCAATTAATAAAGAATAAGTTTCATTAATCACCGCGCGAATGGAAGCCACCACCTGCAACTGCGACGTTCCTTCATAAATGGTAGTGATACGTGCATCACGATACATGCGTTCCACCGGAAAATCTTTCATAAAACCGGTTCCACCGTGCACTTGTACGGCATCGTAGCAAATTTGATTGCAATATTCGCTCGACATCAGTTTTAACATCGGGGTAAGCGCATCGGCTAATTTGTTGTAATGCTTCATTTCAGCGCGTTCTTCCGGAGTCAAAGTACGCTCCTTGGCTACTTCCTGCCACAGTTTGTAAATATCCACACAGCGGGCGGTTTCGTACAAGATGGCACGCGAAGCATCAATTTTTGCTCGCATATTGTACAACAGTTCATATACCGCCGGAAACTTGATAATTGCTTTTCCAAACTGCTCGCGTTCCTGTGCATATTTATATGCTTCACGATAAGCAGCTTCCGCAATGCCCACCGATTGTGCGCCCACACCCAGGCGCGCGCCGTTCATCAACGACATTACATATTTAATTAAGCCCATTCTCCGTTCGCCCACCAATTTTGCGGGCGCATTTTTGAATACCAATTCGCACGTGGGCGAACCTTTGATACCCATTTTGTTCTCCACGCGGCGTACAATCACGGCGTCATCTTTTTTGTCATACACAAAATAAGACAATCCGCGACCATCTTTCGTACCTTCTTCCGAACGAGCCAACACCAATTTAATATCTGCATCACCATTGGTAATGAAACGTTTAACGCCATTCAAACGCCAACAATTCGCTTCTTCATCGAAAGTAGCTTTTAATTGTACGGCTTGCAAATCTGAGCCGGCATCAGGTTCAGTCAAGTCCATAGAGCAAGTTTGTCCTTCGTTAATTCGTGGCAAAAACTCGCTTTTAATCTCTTCGGAGGCAAACTCGTGAATCGTTTCAGCGCAATCCTGCAAGCCCCAAATATTGGCAAATCCGCCATCGGCACGCGATACCAATTCTGCCGCCATTACATACGGTACCATCGGAAAATTTAGTCCATTGTATTTATATGGCAATGACATTCCGAAAAGTTTGGCATCGGTAAGCGCTTTTATATTTTCTTGTGTGCCTTTAGCGTACACCACACGTCCGTTTTCCACGCGTACACCTTCATGATCCACACTTTCTGCATTCGGCGCAATAATGTCGCCACAAATTTCACCAATAATTTCCAATACTTTATCGTAAGAATCTATGGCATCTTCAAAATCCATAGGCGCAATCGGTACTTCTTTGGCGTATTTAAAATCATGTTCTTTCAATTTCACAATTTTCTCCATCAAAGGATGAGATAATTGTAATTTTAGAGGTTCGTTGTCTGAGTAATAGTTCATTGGTTTAAAGATTTAAGATTTAAAGATTTAAGATTTAAAAGTTTAATAAATAGGTTTTGTGCACACATAATATTAAATTTTAAATCTTAAATTATTAAATTATTTACTATGTTTTTTATAATACGTAATCATTTTCGGCAACACTTGAGTTAAATCGCCGGTAATGGCATAATCGGCGATGGCGTTGAGTGGCGCATTCGGGTCGGTATTAATAGAGATGATTTTGGCAGCTTGATCCATTCCGGCGCGATGTTGCACAGCGCCCGAAATACCGCAAGCGATGTACAATTTTGGACGCACGGTTATTCCGGTTTGTCCCACCTGACGTTCATGTTCGCTGTAGCCGGCATCTACTGCTGCGCGTGTAGCCGCAACTTCTCCGCCCAGCACGGAAGCCAAATCGCGCAACAAACCAAAATTTTCTTTAGAGCCCACACCGTAACCACCCGCCACGATGATATTTGCCGCTTTCAAATTCACTTTTTGCGCTTCAATATGACGGTCTAAAATCTCTACTATTAAATCCTCCGGTTTAACATATTTTAACACGTCAATAGTTTTTATTTCTGCCTTTTTTTTGTGAGGCGCTTCTTCCAGCTTCATCACACCTTCGCGTACGGTTGCCATTTGCGGACGCGTTTCAGGATTGATAATGGTAGCAATAATATTTCCTCCAAACGCGGGACGAATTTGATAGAGCAAATTTTTATACTCTGTATTTGTCCTGGTTTCAGTATGATCACCTATTTCCAATGAGGTGCAATCGGCAGTCAAGCCGCAACGAAGGGCGGAGGCAACGCGCGGCGCCAAATCGCGTCCTACCGAGGTAGCTCCAAATAAGGCAATTTCCGGTTTTTCTTGTTCAAAAACAGCTTCTACCAATTTAAAATGAGGCAATGTGCAATAGGGAAACAATGACGCATCTTCTGCCAAATGAATGACATCCACGCCAAAATCATTAATTCTATCTAAAGCAACGCCCGCTTTGTCGGTAAAAACCATAGCTTCTAATTTTACGCCAAGACGTTCTGCTAATTTTCTTCCTTTAGATAATAATTCCAAAGAAACTTCGGCAATTTGTTTTTCTTCTGTTATTTCGCAATATACAATTATGTTCATAGTGATTAGTGGTTAATGATTAATGATTAATGATTAGCCGATTACTCGCGATTCCAATAGTTCTACCATCAATTGTTCAACATCAGGATCGGAACAAGTTAAGATTTTGTTCTCTTTTTGCGCGAGTACTACATTGTCAATCTTTTTTACTTTTGTGGGAGAGCCTGTTAGTCCGAGAAAGCTATCGTCGGCTTTTACGAAATCGGCGCTCCATTCTTCAATCAACAGATAAGGTCTTTCGGTGATGAGGTCAGTATAGTCGCGGTTTTCTTCCTGCATTTCGGAAGCTGTGCGGGCATGCTTATATTGCATCACACGTTTGGCGTTGCGGGCGCGGCAAGCCGGTGCAGAGCCGTGTACGGTAACCAATGCCGGAAGCGTAGCTTTTACGGTTTCTACGCCGCGTTCCAACCTGCGTTTTACTACAATATTTTTATCGTTAATATCAACAAGCTTTTCTGCGTAGGTAATTTGTGGAAAGGTCAATTTCTCGGCAGTTTGAGGACCTACTTGTGCCGTATCGCCGTCAATGGCTTGTAATCCACAGAAAATGAGGTCAGGTTGCCATTGTTTAACGGCTTGAGAAATGGCGTAAGAGGTTGCCAGGGTGTCGGAGCCGGCAAACTTCCGGTCGGTAAGCAAAAAACCTCTATCGGCGCCGCGATAGATGGATTCACGAATGATTTCGGCAGCGCGTGATGGCCCCATTGTTATTACGTACACTTCCGCGTTTTTCAAACGATCTTTGGTTTCTAATGCCATTTCTAAGGCGCACAAATCGTCGGGATTAAAAATAGCAGGAAGCGCGGCACGATTTACGGTGCCATCGGCTTTCATAGCATCTTTTCCCACATTTCGCGTGTCGGGAACTTGTTTCGCAAGTACTACAATCTTCATCTTTAAGTATTATTTATGTTATTGAAATTGAAATTTATGCAACACATTTTCTATATGTGATTTCGAAACAGGAATGGAAGGTAACGAATCGTTTGATAACTCAATAATGCCACCTTCTTTATCTTTTTTGTACAGCTTAATTTTCTCGAAATTAACAATATACGAACGATGACAACGTACCAGATTGTCGTTTGTATTTTGTTCTAATACCATTTTTAATGAGGAACGCATCAAATATTTCTCCAATTTTCCCTGATTGGAATAAAAAATCGTAATATAATTGGTATCCGATTCGATATAAAAAAGCGCCTCCATGTGAATAGAAAAACAAATAATCCCTTTATCATCTTTAAAAACAATTAAATCTACTTTTTTGACCGGAGGATTTTTCTTTTTTCTTGTGATATACTTCTCTCCTTTCATCGCTTTTTTTCTTTTTTTGGAATAAGAACTGTTTTTAAAATTCCAAAAGTAAAAGTAGGCAAGAATAGATGAAAACAGTGGTTTCATTAAGTTTTTTTAACGGTCGCAAAAATATATTATTTAAAGCAGGTAAAATTGTAGTTTATTTTCTCAGTAACAGAAGTTACTTTTTGTTTTTATGTTTTATTTGAGTAAAAATGATTTATTATCAAATAAATATGCGAATATTTTGCATAATTTCATGCAAAAAGAATATAACCTTTCTTCTTCAAAAATCAAAAACAAAAAAACGAAAATTAAAAACTTCACCCCACATACTTATTTTTCGCCCCAATTTTTAACGTTTTCTAACGATTTCAGTGATTGAATAAATCATTTTTGATTTTCTCGCATTTTCATGCCTTTTTCCAAATCACTATGTCGTACTACTCTTCACTCGTAACTTATAATTCGTAACTAAATATCTTGCCTCATCTGAAACGCCGTAGCATACATTTTCATTTGTTTAAGCATAGAATTGAGTCCGTTAGAGCGCGTTGGCGAAAGATGTGTCCGAAGTCCAATCGCATCAATAAAATCTAACTTTGCATCTAAAATTTCTTGTGGCGTTCGGTTAGATAAGACTTTAATAAGCAGATTTACAATGCCTTTTGTAATAATGGCGTCGCTATCGGCAGTGAAAATTACTTTTCCGTCTTTAAAATCCGCATGCAACCACACTTGCGATTGACAGCCGGAAATAAGATATTGCGGCGTTTTATATTGTGGGTCAATAAGCGGAAGTTCTTTTCCTAATTCAATAATATAGTTGTACTTATCCATCCAATCGGTGAAATAGGAAAACTCCTCAATTAGTTGTTGCTCGGCTTCTTGTATCGTCATATCTTTTAAATTACGAGTTAAAAATTACGAATTAAAAGAATGTGTGTTGCATTCTGTTAGTTCAACATTAATTATTTGATTTGTAAACGTCTCATTATAAGGAGTAGATACTCGAATATAATTGTCTGTGAATCCAAAAATCGTTCCATTTCTCACATCCTCTTCAAACAAAACTGCTCTTTTTGTATGCAAATATTCTTTATAAAAGTTAGCTTTCTTTGTTTCAGAAAGTTGTAATAATACGTTGGTGCGTTCTTTTTTCACACTGTCTTTCACCTGTGGTCTCATTTCTGCTGCAGGAGTTTGTGGTCGTTTAGAATAAGAAAATACGTGCAAATAACTGATAGGTAGGTTATTTAAGAAATGAACGGTTTCTTCAAAATCCTCCTCCGTCTCCGTAGGAAATCCCGAAATCACATCTATGGCAATGCATGCATGAGGCATTGCAGATTTTATTTGATGCACTTTTTCTGCAAAAAGTGCGGTTTTATAGCGTCGTTTCATAGCAACGAGCACCTGATCTGAACCCGATTGCAGCGGAATATGAAAATGAGGCATTAAAACAGCGGAGTTGGCTACCAAATGAATAATTTCACCGGTTAACAAATTGGGTTCAATGGAAGAAACACGCACACGTTCAATGGGTTTACGCAAGTCAATTTCATTCAATAATTGAAAAAAAGTTTCGCCGTTTTTTCTTCCGAAATCGCCGGTATTTACGCCTGTCAACACCACCTCTTTACAATTTAAATGTGCAATTTCTTTAAGGTTAGTCATCACATTTTCAATGATGTCACTTCGGCTTTCTCCCCGCGCATGCGCCACCGCACAATAGCTGCAATGATAATCACATCCGTCTTGAATTTTCAGAAAAGAGCGCGTTCTGTCGTGAGAGGAATAGGTGGAAAAAAAAGGGGACGTGTCTAAGGAATGAGGAGTGAGGAATGAGGAATGAGATTTAGGGGGTGAGGTGAGATAAGAAATAACGTTCATTTTGTCTTCAGAACCAAAAACTTTAGTAACTCCCAGAAGTTTTTCAACTAAACTTTTGTCTCGTGCGGTAAAGCAGCCGATCACTATAATTTCTGCATTGGGATTTTTCCTATGAAATTGCGCAATTAAACTCCGTGCTTTTTTTTCCGCAATACCCGTAACCGTACATGTATTCAAGATGAAATAATCCGGATGAGAAGCGTTTTCAAAGCCTTGCTCTTGCAATTCCCGTGCAATATGAGAAGACTCACTGTAGTTTAATTTGCAGCCCAAGGTAGCTATGTGGAAAGTTTTAGGCATCTTTATTTTTCAAATTTTAGCACAAGTATTTTGTTGTAATATTTTTGTTTTCATGACGTTGGTAAATAACACTGCGCAAAAATAAGCAAAGTTTTCATATTAACCTTTTCGCAACTTTTTTTTAACCTAACCTTCACAAACTTTACATATTTTTGCAGCAAAAATCAAACTATGTCAGATAAGATTCTCATTGTGGATGACGACCGCAATATTTGCGAAATTCTTGAATTTAATTTAATCAATGAAGGCTATGAGGTGGAATGTGCTTATTCTGCGGAAGAAGCATTAAAAAAGTTATCGCCTCATTACGCTCTAATTCTGCTCGATGTGATGATGGGCGGCATGTCAGGATATAAAATGGCGGAAAAACTACGCAAGGAAAACAATCATATACCCATTATTTTTCTCACCGCAAAAGACACGGAAAACGACATGCTTACCGGTTTTTCTGTAGGTGGAGATGATTTTATTTCAAAACCGTTTTCCATTAAAGAAGTGATTGCACGCATAAAAGCTATTGTAAAAAGAGTGAAGCCCACAGAGAAAAAAAATGATGGCAATAGCACAGAAAAAATTGTTTTTAAAAATATTGTCATTGATCTTGAATCTAAAGAACTTTTGATTGATGAAAATCGGGTTGCGCTTACCAAAACCGAATTTGAACTTTTAACTTTACTTGCCAAAAATCCCGATAAAATTATGGCTCGTGAAGACATCATTGACATTGTTTGGCATGAAACTCCCTTCATTACAGAAAGAACCGTGGATGTGCATATTACCCGTTTGCGAAAAAAAATGGGCGAATACGCTTCTGTAATTGTAAATCGATCCGGATACGGCTATAAATTTAATACCGATGAAGTTAAGTTATAAACATAAATTGTTTTTCTATATTTTCCTCATTTTTGTGCTATTTACAGCAGGTGTTGTGTTTGCGAATCATTTGATTTTGTATTTCATTATCGCTTTGTTTTTAACCATGTTGTTACTGATTCATTTGGTGATAGAAAGTTTTGGAAAGTCGGTAAAACAGTTCAGGGATCACAAATACCGTCAAGAAATTACCGGAAATATTGCCCATGAATTGCGTACTCCGGTTACCAGTATTCGTGGGTATTTGGAAACCGTATTGGAAACAAAACTTGATCCGGAAAAAGAACATTACTTTATCAATCAAGCCTATAACCAAACCATTATATTGTCTGAACTTATTCGAGATATGGGCTTAATTACCAAAATGGAAGATGCGCCCAGCAAGTTTCAATTAAGCCCGGTTTGCATTAATAAATTACTCATAGAACTCAAAACAGATCTACAACTTACTTTGCAAGAAAAAAGAATTGAAATGGAATGGGATATCCCTGAAAATTTAATCATTCATGGAAATCAAAACTTGTTGTATTCCATATTTCGCAACCTTATCGATAATACCATTCGCTATGCGGGTGAAAGCATTAAAATAGAAATTTCAGGCAATCATGATAAACAATTTTGCTATTTTTCTTTTTCCGATAACGGTATAGGAATTGACGAATCGCATTTAGAGCGACTTTTTGAGCGTTTTTACCGAATAAATGAAGGACGTACCCGCGATTCGGGTGGTTCCGGTTTAGGATTATCTATTGTAAAAAATGCAATAACCTTTCACAAAGGTTTCATTTGTGCAAAAAATAAAGAAGGCGGCGGTTTAGAGTTCTTATTTAGTTTAAAAATAGACAACAAACAGCATAGTTAAGCGTCATCCACTTTAAAAATTCTTTTCCTGCAACTGATAATACGCTTGCGGATGGTCGCAAGAAGGGCACATTTCCGGAGCGTGGTATCCGAAATGAAGGTATCCGCACTCGCGGCATTGCCACATTACTTCCATTTTTCTTTTAAACACTTCGTTGGTTTGTATGTTGTCCAACAATTTGCGGTAACGCGCTTCGTGTGCTTTTTCTACCAAAGCAATATAGCGGAATTTTGCTGCAATTTTCGGAAAACCTTCCCCATCGGCAACACGTGCAAATTCAGGATAAAGCTCTTCTGCTTCCTCTTTTTCGCCGGCAGCGGCTTCTTTCAAATTTTCTTCAGTAGTACCAATTCTTCCGGCAGGATACATTGCCGTAATTTCCACATTGTCTCCTTCTAAAAGTTTAAAGAAAGTTTTGGCATGCGCTTTTTCCTGTTCGGCAGTTTCCAAAAAGATAGCGGCAATCTGTTCATAGCCTTCTTTTTGAGCTTGTTTTGCCCAAAAAGCATAACGGTTTCTCGCTTGCGATTCTCCGGCAAACGATTTTAATAAATTTTGTTCGGTTTTAGTTCCTTTGATGCTCATAATATTTAAAATTTAAAGATTTAAAAATTTAAGGTATAAAGTTTAAGATAACTCGTAATTTTAATTTATATTTTATTACTATTCATACACCACTACAAACACATCCTCATCAGGTTTTTGAAGGTTCAGTTGTTCGCGGGCATACTTTTCTAATTTTCCTGCCGTATCGTTTTCCAATTGTTCAAAAGTATAAGTATTATTAATTTGATTTTTTGTTTTGGTGATATTTTCATCCAATTGTTTAATCTTTAAATTCAATTCTCTATGTTTGTAGATATTGTTTTCAGAGAAAAACAGTAAATAAACCAAAAAAACAACTGCGGTCATTCCGCTGATTATTAATAAAGGGCTGCGCTTCATTGCGATAAAAGTTTCCGCAAAAGTATAATTAATTTTCAATAATAAATCATTGCTGTTGGCTTTAATTGAGAATAAATCTCAGGAGTTCACGCGTAGTAATCGGCACGAGGGCTAATCCAATCACAACCAACCAGTGAAAGCCACTGATGGGAATTAGTCCGAATATCGCGCCAAACGGTGGCAGTGCTACCATCAAAGCAAAAACAATAATCATAATCACAGCGCCCATTACCAATGATTTGTTGTTTCGGATGGATGTTCTAAAGACTGATTTTGTGGTGCGTGCAATGAAAATATGTATGATGGAAGCCCAACCGCAAATGAGAAACGCCATGGTTTGTCCAGTTTGATCTGATGGTAGAATCGTACCGAACTCGTCCATTGCACCTATATAATATCCTGTTAATGAAGCAGCTGTAGTAAAAACAACTTGCTGTGCAATTCGGGTTAATAAACCACCGCCAAAAAGGCTTTCATTCTTTTTAATGGGCTTGTTTTTCATCAAATCAGGATCGGCAACTTCTTTGGCAAGGCTGAGGCCGGGAACGCCATCGCCCAGCAGGTTAATTAACAGAAGCATCACAGGGGTTAACACTAACCCCCAACCCGCCATTTGACCGAACAACATAATCAAAATTTCACTAAAGTTACAGACTACCAAGAAGAAAATTATCATTTTGACAATTCTATATACATTTCTGCCTTCGCCTACCGCTGAAACAATGGTCGCGAAATTGTCATCGGTCAAAATCATATCCGACGCGCTCTTTGCTACCTCAGTACCGGTTTTTCCCATGGCTACTCCAATATCAGCGGCTTTCAACGCCGGTGCGTCGTTTACACCGTCTCCCGTCATGGCTACTACTTCGCCGTTAGCCTGCCATGCCTTTACAATTCGGATTTTATCTTCCGGTGAAACTCTTGCGTAAACCGTATAATTTCTAACCGTATCCAATAGTTCTACTTCACACATCTTTGCAAGTCGCTCGCCGGTCATTACATGTTTACCTTCTTCCATAAAGCCCAATTCTTTGGCAATGGCTTCGGCAGTTGCGGCATGATCGCCGGTAATCATAACAGTGTGTATTCCTGCTTGATGCGCTTCTTGTATGGCGACTGCTGCTTCGGGGCGCGGCGGGTCAATCAAACCAACAAGCCCCATCAGTTTGATATCTTGTTCTAACTCTTCCAAATGTTCATTATCCGGCAGTTTATCAATGCGTTTTCCGGCAAGAGCGATCACGCGCAATGCTCTTTCTGCAAACTTGTCGTGAACACGCTGAGCGGTTGGCATGTCGGCAGCAATAGATCCGGCACAAAGCGGCAATCGGTCAAGTGCGCCTTTGGTTAATACGATGTAACCCCCTTTGATCTCATCTTTTAAGATAACCGTCATCATTTTTCTGTCGGATGAAAATGGGATTTCCGCCACTCTGGGATAATCGTGTGCTGCAATTTCGCTATATCCTTTTTCATCTAAAAGTCTAAGAATGCCGACTTCTGTGGCGTTGCCAATGTAGGTTTTGTTTTCATTTTCATCGGTTTCAACCACAGCATTGCCTGCCATTGAAAAAATTTCGAGAAAGCGGCTTTGCTCTTGAGTAAATTCCGCATCGGCAGCAAAAGGTTCTCCGTCGCGCATCCAAAGCTGTTGCGCTGTCATGCGGTTTTGGGTAAGCGTTCCGGTTTTGTCCGAGCATATTACGGAGGCGTTACCCAAAGTTTCCACTGCAGGAAGTTTCCGGATCAAGGCGTTCTTCTTTACCATTTTCTGAACGCCGTTTGTTAAGGTAAGTGTAACAATCAAGGCAAGCATTTCAGGCACTGCCGCCACTGCCAAAGCGATGGTAATCATAATCATCTCGCTGAACTGAGCGCCGCTTCGCAACCCCATTGCCAATAGGAACATAGCGGAAGTGATGGCAATCCCAACAATGATCTTTCCAATTTGGTCAAGCCGTACCTGTAAAGGCGTTTTACTCCGTTTCTCTCCTTGCAGAAATCCGGCAATCCGTCCCATTTGCGTGTCCATACCCGTGGCGGTAATTATTGCCACACCACGCCCTGCCGTAACGACGCATCCGCTAAACACCATATTATATTGATCGCCTAGCGGCATAGTACCAGACAATACGACAGCAGCCTCTTTTTCAGCTGGTTCGCTCTCACCGGTCAAGGCAGATTCGTCGGAAAATAATCCGGTTGATTCAAGCAGTCTTGCATCGGCGGGAACAACGTTTCCAGTTTCCAGCAGGACAATATCGCCCGGTACTAATTCGGCTGCATCAACCTTTTGTCGAACACCCTCGCGCAACACAGTACAATCGGGCGCGCTCAGCTGTTCCAATGCTTCTAATGCTTTCTCGGCCTTGCCCTCCTGGGTTATTGCCAAAATAAGGTTCATAACCACTACCGCTAAAATGGCTAAAGGCTCAATAAATCCCTTCCCTCCCATGAAAGCAAGTATAAACGAAAGCACTACGGCAAGCAACAACACCATAACCGACACATCTTTGAGCTGATGCAGTATTTTTGATAATAACCCAATCTTTTTGGGTTGTCGTAAAACATTTCTACCGCCACTCTCCTGGAGTTCGCGAACCTTTTCTTTAAATAAACCCTCATCGGACTTTACTTGCAGTTTTTCTAATACAGATTGCGCATCTAATTCATACCAGTTGGGTTGATTTTGCTCTTTTGTAGTCATATTTATTTGTTTTATCCTATTTATTCGTTCATACTTTTTATAGCGAACAAAAATACAATATTATATCAATGAAAAAAGGGGCAGGAAAAATACTTATTAATCAAATTAATATTATATATTTGCCCCCGAAAATTTAGACATCATTTAATAACTTATTAAATCATTATTATTATGAAAAAAGTACACAACTTTAATGCAGGACCTTGCATATTGCCAAAAGAAGCTATCAATGCATCCATTGAAGCGTTAAAAGAATTTTCAGGAACCGGAATGTCGGTTATCGAAGTTTCTCACCGTACAAAAGAATGGGAAGCCGTTATGAATGAATGCGAAGCATTATGGAGAGAATTATTGGATATCCCTGAAAACTACAAAGTATTGTTTTTAGGTGGCGGTGCAAGTATGCAATTCTGCATGGTGCCTTTCAACTTAATGGAAAAGAAGGCTGCCTACTTGGAAACCGGTGTTTGGGCTAAAAAAGCATTTAAAGAAGCCAAAGGTTTCGGAGAAGCAGTTAAAGTAGCTTCTTCCGAAGACAAAATCTACTCTTACATTCCAAAAGGATACGAAATTCCAAAAGATGCCGACTATTTCCACATTACCACAAATAACACCATTTATGGTACGGAAATTAAATACGATATGGATTCTCCTGTAACTTTAGTGGCCGATATGTCTTCCGATATCATGAGCCGCCCCATGGATGTTAAGAAATATGGATTGATTTACGGCGGAGCACAAAAGAATGTAGGTACAGCCGGCGTTACTTTTGTAATTGTTCGCGAAGATCTTCTTGGAAAAGTAACACGCCACATCCCTACGATGTTGGATTACAGAACACATATTGCAGAAGGCTCTATGTTCAACACACCTCCCGTTTTCCCGATTTTTGTGATGACACAAACCTTAAAGTGGGTAAAAGAGTTCGGTGGTTTAAAAGCAATGCAAAAACATAATGAAGAAAAAGCAGCGCTTCTTTACAACGAAATCGACAGAAATAGCATGTTTGTTGGCACTGCTGCTTTAGAAGACCGTTCGTTAATGAATATTTGCTTTGTAATGACTGAGCAATATAAAGATAAAGAAGACGACTTTATGAAATTTGCAAAAGAACGCGGCATGGTGGGTATCAAAGGACACCGCTCAGTGGGTGGTTTCCGCGCCTCTACTTACAATGCTTGCCCAATTGAAAGCGTACAAGCATTAGTAGCCTGCATGCAGGAGTTTGAAAAAATGCATAAATAGCATTACAGCACGCAGATAACGCAGATAACGCAGATAACGCAGATTACCATGATTTACGCAGATTTTTGAATCAATTTAGATAAATAAAATCTGCGTTTATCTTTTTATCTGCGTCATTCGCGTGTTTAATAAATATCATTTAATCACTAATCATTAATCACTATGTTCCCCATCGACGGCAAATTATTAGCACAAGAAATGAAAAACGAGATCACTGCCACAGTAGCCTCTTTCATTAATAACGGTAAAAATCCACCTCATTTAGCGGTAGTTATCGTAGGCGATGACGGCGCCTCATTAACCTATGTAGAAAGCATTAAAAAAAATACAAAAGAAGTGGGCATGCTTTGTTCGGTGTATCAATTCCCTGCTTCCATAAGTGAAAAAGAGCTTTTAGAAGCGATTGATTTTATCAATCATGATGATGAAATTGACGGATGTATTGTGCAACTTCCACTCCCCAAACATATTGATAATAAAAAGGTAACCCAAAGAATAAATCCTAAAAAAGATGTGGATTGTTTTCATCCGGAAAATATGGGAAAATTGGTGTTAGGAGAAGATACTTTTCTGCCTGCCACACCCCATGCGGTAATGGAACTTTTGAAACGCTATGAAATAGAAACTATTGGAAAAAATTGTGTAATAGTGGGAAGAAGCAATATTGTGGGCAAACCGTTGGCGCTGCTTTTAGTCCAAAATTCCCCTTATGCCGATGCCACTGTTACCATCTGTCATAGCAAAACTCAAAACCTGAAAGAGGTTTGCACCCAAGCCGATATTTTATTGGTAGCTATCGGCAAACCCGAATTTATCACCGCCGAATACGTTAAAAAAGATGCGGTAGTGATTGATGTAGGTATTCATCGCATGGAAGATAAAACTTCCGAAAAAGGATACAGAATTTGTGGAGATGTAAAATTTAACGAGGTGTCAAAAAAAAGTAGAGCCATCACCCCTGTACCCGGTGGCGTAGGCTCTGTTACGATGGCATGTTTGTTGAAGAATACGTTGAAAGCGCACCAACAATTTTGAAGGTTATTTTATTAACACAAGCTTAATTAACCATTAATCACTAAAATCATGAACCGTATTATTTTAACCCTCACACTTTTATGCCTGCCATTCCTCTATGGCTTTTCCCAACTCCAAGAAGAAGCGCGTTTGTTGCGCTTTCCCGCAATTCACAACGAACAAGTTGTATTTGTTTATGCAGGAGATCTTTACACTGCCAACATAAATGATGGCATAGCGCGTAAACTCACTAATGATAAAGAAGGTTTTGAAATGTTTCCCCGTTTCTCGCCCGATGGACAAACTATTGCGTTTACCGCGCAATACGATGGAAATACGGAAGTTTACACAATGCCGGCAAACGGCGGCATTCCTAAACGTTTGACCTTTACCGCTACTCTATCGCGGGATGATGTTTCGGACAGAATGGGTCCGAACAACATTGTAATGACATGGACGCCGGATGGCGAAGATGTTTTGTATCGCTCAAGAAAACAAACCTTTAATTCGTTCATCGGACATCTTTATAAGGTTTCAAAAGATGGAGGCATTTCGGAAGAAATTCCTTTAGTTACAGGAAGTTGGTGCACTTTTTCTCCCGATGGAAAACTAATGGCAATGAATCGTGTGTTTCGCGAGTTCAGAACATGGAAATATTACAAAGGCGGCATGGCAGACGACATTTGGATTTTTAATCCGGAAACAGGCGCCATAGAAAATGTTACCAACAATCCCGCACAAGATATTTTTCCCATGTGGTATGGTGATAATATTTTTTTCTGCTCTGATAGAGACAGAATTATGAATATCTTCTGTTACAATACAAAAACCAAACAAACTAAAAAAGTCACTAATTTTGATACTTATGATGTGAAATTTCCCTCTGCCGGAAACAATGTGATGATTTTTGAAAACGGCGGTTATCTTTATGCTTTAGACCCGAAAACAGAAAAAGTTGAGAAACTTACCATATATATAAATGATGATGGCGTAACAGGAAGAAATAAAATGAAAGATGCTTCGAAAAACATTTCCGGCGTCGCCCTGTCACCCGATGGAAACCGGGCAGTTTTTACGGCACGTGGCGATATTTTCACTGTTCCTGCGAGATCAGGCGTAACACGCAATATCACGCAAAGTTCCGGTGCGCATGATAGAAACGCTACATGGTCGCCCGATGGGAAAACGATTGCCTACCTCTCGGATATGGATGGAGAGTTTGAAATTTACATACAAGCACAAGATGGGCTAACCCCGCCGACAAAGATCACTTCAAATACAGGAACTTATATTTTTAATATTCAATGGTCACCCGATGGCAAAAAGATTTTGTATTCCGATAAAATGATGCGTTTACAATATGTGGATATTGAATCGAAAAAAGTAACATTGATTGAACGCAATCCTCATTGGGAAATTCGCGACTATGATTGGTCGCCTGATAGTAAATGGATTGCATACTCACGTCAGGGAACCAATAGTTTTAATACAGTGCAGTTATATTCCATAGATGAGAAGAAAACCTATCCGGTTACCGATCAATGGTATTCCTCTTCTTCGCCGGTTTTTAGCAGCGATGGAAACTATCTTTTCTTTGTTTCCGCAAGAGACTTTAATCCCACTTACAGCTCCACCGAATGGAATCACGTATATAACAACATGTCGAGAATTTATTTTGTACCTTTAACCAAAGAAGCCATAAATCCGTTTGCCCATAAAAATGATGAAGTTATTATAGGGGCGCAGCATGTTGCGCCCAAAAAAGAGAACGATAAAGAGGAGATCAAGAAAAATGAAAAAGGAAAATCTGAACCTTCTCCATCTAAAATCATTACAGAAAATTTGTCTGATAGAATATTGGCGCTACCGTTAAATTCTGGCAACTACCACATTTATGCCTGTTTGGATAAAAAAGTCTATTACTACAGTTACAACAATGGCGCATTAAAAATGTTTGATTTTAACGAAGGAAAAAACAAAGAGATAGAATTGGGTAAAGGAACTTTTATTCAAGAGATTTCAAGAGATTTGAAAAAGTTTTTGGTTTCAACAAGCAAAGAAAAATTTTATATCATTGATATGCCAACCACCGATATAAAATTGGAAAATGAATTGAATTTATCCGACTTAAAAGTTTGGGTAAATAATCAGGAAGAATGGGCGCAAATTTACAACGAAGCATGGCGTCAGATGCGCGATTTCTTTTACGTGGAAAACATGCATGGCGTTGATTGGAATAAAATGCGTGAAAAATACGAAGTGTTTCTACCTCACGTAAAATGCAAAGATGATCTGAATTATATTATAGGTGAATTGATTGGTGAATTGAACGCCGGTCACGCTTATATCAATGGCGGAGATAAATTCAATCCCGAAAGAATACAAACAGGATTACTCGGCGCACAGTTAATCCGTGATAAAAGCGGATACTACCAAATTATCAAAATCCTCCCGGGCGAAAATTGGCGTACCGATTTGCGTTCACCCCTTACCGAGGTAGGTATGAATATTAAAGTAGGCGATTTCATTGTTGCCGTAAACGGAAAAACAACCAAAGATATGAACGATATCTATGAAGCGTTGGTAAATACGGTGAACAAAGAAGTGTTGCTTTCCATTTCGTTAACTCCTGATGAAAAAAATGCACAAACCGTTATTGTAAAGCCCATAGGCGATGAATCGGGATTGTATTATTTTGATTGGGTGCGTGAAAATATTCGCAAAGTAAGCGAAGCAACAAACGGAGAGATTGGGTATATCCATATTCCAGACATGGGCGTGGAAGGTTTGAACGAGTTTGCCAAATATTTCTATCCGCAATTGGACAAAAAAGCATTGATTATTGACGACCGCGGTAACGGCGGTGGCAATGTATCTCCCATGATTTTAGAACGTTTAGGACGTGAGGTCTCTCGCGCCAACATGACGAGAAACGCCCTTTACCCAACTCAAACACCTACAAAAATGATGTTAGGCCCTAAAGTTTGTTTAATCAATAACTATTCTGCATCTGATGGCGATTTGTTTCCTTATGGATTTAAGAAACACGATCTTGGAAAGGTCATCGGCGTGCGCAGCTGGGGCGGAGTAGTAGGCATTCGTGGTTCTTTGCCTTTTGTAGATGGCACAATCCTCAACAAACCCGAATTTACCTCTTACGATGCCGACGGTGCAGGTTACATTATTGAAGGCTACGGCGTTGACCCCGATATTTGGATAGATAACGACCCATATAAAGAATATTTTGGCGAAGATGCCCAATTAAACAAAGCGATTGAAGTGATTTTAGAAGAACTGAAGCATTATAAGCCGCTGCCGCCGATTCCGGTTGCGCCGAAGAGGTGAGATAAAGAATACGGCAGTTTTTTCCCTTTAAAAACACGTTTTTTATTCGGTTTTGCCCCCATTTCAAATTCTAACATTCCTCCCGATATTACATCATCATTCGTAATAAACGCTTTAGTATAAGGCTTTCCATTCAATTTTACAGATTGCACATAGCGATTTTTGTCACTCACTTTCGGTGCAATTACCTCAAAGATTTTACCATCGGGTAGGTTTAATTTCATGTAGGGCAAATATGGGGCTGCCAGCACTAATTGGTTAGTACCCGGGCACAATGGATAAAACCCCAGCGCAGAGAAAATATACCATGCTGACATTTGCCCACAGTCGTCATTACCACACAAACCATCTAAATCGTTGCGATACATTCTGTTCATCACTTCGCGCACCCAATATTGCGCTTTCCATGGCTCAGAAGTGAAGTTATACATATATATGATGTGGTGCGATGGCTCGTTCCCATGCACATAACCGCCTATCATTCCCTCGCGGGTAACATCTTCTGTATGTGCAAAATATTTATCGGGTAAGTGCATACTGAATAACGTATCTAATTTAGACACAAACTTTTTTTCTCCGCCCATGAGTTCAATTAACCCCAAGACATCGTGAGGCACATAAAAACTGTAATTCCAAGAGTTTCCTTCAATAAAACCCTCATCATGCGTATTTAAGAGCGAGAAATTTTCTTTCCAAGAGCCGTCGGAGTATCTGGCACGTGCAAAACCCAAATCTGTGTCAAATACATTTCGATAATTCAAAGCGCGTTTTTTGTACGCTGCTGCTTTTTGGGTATCGCCTGCATTTAACGCAGTTTGGTAAATGCACCAATCATCGTAAGCATATTCTAAGGTTATGGAAACTCCATTTTTGCTAACATCGTGAGGTACATAGCCATGCTGCAAATATTCAGCCGTTTTGTCGAAATAAGGAAGCGTAGAGCTGGAGTACATTGCCTCTAAAGCTGCTTTTGTATCAATATGAATATTCTTAGCAATGGCATCTGCCAGCACCGAAACGCCGTGATAACCAATCATACACCAATTTTCATTCGCAAAATGCGACCACATCGGAAGTATTTTGTGCACACTTTGCGCCCGATGTGCCAACATCGATTTCACAAAATCTTCGCTTCGTTTTCTATCAATAATGTTCATCAACGGATGAAATGCACGGTAAGTATCCCATAAAGAAAAAACCGTATAATTAGTAAAATCCTTAGCTTTATGGATATTACCATCTAACCCACGATAATTGTTATCTACATCTTGAAAAACAGAAGGATTTATTTTACAATGATATAACGATGTGAATAACATGGCTAACTGATCCTCGTTTCCCTTAGCTTCTATAACGGATAATTCATCATCCCATTTTTGTTGTGTTTCCTTTAAAATTTCTTCAAACGATTTAGATACAGGTGCTTCTGTTTCCATGTTTTTCAATGCTCCCTCTGTACTCACAGCTGAAAACGCCAAACGAGTTTCCAGCATAAAAGGTGAGTCAATCTCAAACTCAAAATAGCAACGTATCTTTCTACCGGCCATTTCCGGAAAATTGTCTTTGAGATTAAACTTTCGCCAACCGCCTCTGTATTTCGGTTGGTCATATTCCTCATAGCCATAATTAGCAATAGGTTGAGAGAATGCAATGGCAAAATATTGATAATTTTCTCGTGCCCAGCCATTTGTAATTCTATATCCGGTAATCAATTGAGGGTTTTCCACACGAACCGAAGCCCACAGCACTTTTCCATCATAGTTGTAAATGCCATGCAATAGATCGAAAATAACTCTTGCATTTTTATCGGGATAATGATAGCGATGCAACCCAACTCTTTCAGTGGCTGTCAATTCAACTTCAATATGATAATCATCTAAGGTAACAGCATAATATCCGGGAGTTGCTTTCTCTTTTTCATGTGAATAATAAGAGCGGTAGCCTGATTCAGGATTTTCTTTCGTGCCGGGGTTGAGAAAACGTGCCCCGTTGGTGGGCATAAGCAGGAGGTCACCCAAATCAGAGTGTCCCGTTCCGCTGAAATGGGTATGGGAAAATCCTACAATTGTGTTATCATTATATTGATAACCTGCGCAATAACGATACACATCGGGCTGATATACACCTTCAATGTTGTGGGGGAGTGTGTCTGTATCAGGACTTAAAGCAATGAGACCGTGCGGCGCCACTGCTCCGGGAAAAACGTGCCCCATAGATTTTGTACCTATAAACGGGTTGACATATGTACTATTTTGCGATAAACCAACAAACAAATGTGCAATTGCTATAACGAACAAAGTAGTTTTTTTCATTTATTAGAATTTTATTAAAGTGCAAAAGTAATTTTTATCTTATTGAGTCATACAATTTACGACATAAAATTTTCATTAAAAAACATGATAAAAATTATTTTTTGCGAACCCTATCACTCTTTCGTGAAAAAGTATACTTTTGCCGCCACTTTCGGGATATAGCGTAGTCCGGTTATCGCGCCTGCTTTGGGAGCAGGAGGTCGCAAGTTCGAATCTTGCTATCCCGACAAATCACAGAAAAATATTAAAAAATGGTGTGATCCGTCTTAATGTAAGATCTCTTTCACAATCTTATCAATAGCATCAGGCTGGGCAAATTGCTTCATTTTTTGCGCTATCTCTTTCGATTTAATGTCGTCCATAAGATTAATTAACATTGAATAGAGTTTCTCTTTAGCATCTTTATCAGGTAGCAAAATGGCAGCCCCCGTATCGGAAAGTTGTTTGGCATTGGCAGTTTGGTGGTCTTCCGCGGCAGTAGGCAATGGGATAAGTAGAGTGGGAACACCCACAATCGTAAGCTCCGCAATGGCAAGTGCGCCGGCGCGCGAAACAATATAGTCGGCAACGCTATACGCCAAATCCATTCGTTTTATGAAGGGCAATATTTTAATATTTTGTGATTGTAATTCAGATAATTGAACTTCGTTTGAGCTATAAAAAAGTTCGCCGGTTTGCCATATTAATTGACAATCCATCTTCTTAAAATCTTCAATATGGGTTAAAATAGCTTGATTTATGGTGCGTGCACCCTGGCTTCCACCAATGATTAATATTGTTTTTTTGTTTTTATCTAAATTGAAAAACGAATATGCTTCTTCTAATTTAGGTTGAAAATTAATGATTTCGGCACGTACGGGATTGCCTGTTTTTACTATTTTATCTTTTGGAAAAAAACGTTCCAATCCATCATAAGCCACACAAATTTTAGCTGCTTTTTTCGACAACCATTTGTTTGTTTTTCCCGGATAAGAATTTTGTTCTTGAATGACTGTAGGAATATTCAACGCCTGGGCAGCGCGCAATGCAGGACCGCTGGCATAACCGCCCACACCAATTACCATATCGGGTTTGAAACGACGCATAATTTGTTTGGCTTTGCGCATCGTTTTAAGCAATATAAACGGCAGTTTTAAATTGCTCTTTATGCCACTCCACGATAAATCTCTGCGAATGCCAAAAATATCTAATCCTACAATGTTATAGCCGGCTTCGGGCACGCGGGTCATCTCCATTTTCCCGTTGGCGCCGATAAACAGGATTTCCGCATCGGGAATCTCTTTTCTCAGTTGATTGGCAATGGCTAATGCAGGAAAAATGTGTCCTCCGGTTCCGCCTCCGGAAATGATAAATCGGTTCATGTTGGAAATTTTTGAAAATAATTCACTTTGATATAGCTTATCAGGGCATCTTACCCTTCCTTCATACTCAAACTAATCCGCTTTCTCACCAAATCTACTTCAGTAACCTTTACCCAGACTTTTTGGTTGAGCTTCACCACATCATTCGGGTTTTCTACATAGTGATTAGCCAATTGGCTAACGTGTACTAATCCGTCGGTATGCACGCCAATATCTACAAAAACGCCGAATTTAGTGATATTAGTAACGATGCCCGGCACAGTCATACCTACCGTTACATCGTTAATAGAATTGATCGTTTTATCAAATTCAAATGTTTCAAATTGTTCGCGCGGATCGCGCCCGGGTTTCGCCAATTCTTGCATAATATCTTGTAAGGTAGGTAATCCTACTTTGTCCGAGATAAAATCGCGCAACTGAATTTGTTTGCGTAGCGTTTCATTTTTAATCAATTCCGGAATTTGGGTATTCAATTTCTTTGCCATTGCTTCCACTACAGGATAGGATTCCGGATGTACAGCGCCGGCATCCAACGGATTTTGTGCGCCGTGAATGCGTAAAAAACCTGCCGCCTGTTCAAAGGCTTTTTCTCCGAAGCGGGGTACCTTTTTCAATGCGTTTCTGCTTTTAAATGCACCGTTTACGTTTCTATATTCTACAATGTTTTTGGCTAACGCAGGTCCCACACCGGAAACAAACGACAGCAACTCCTTGCTTGCGGTATTTAACTCCACTCCTACCCTATTTACGCAGCTTTCCACTACTTCTTGCAAACTTTTCTGTAACCATTGTTGGTTTACATCATGTTGATATTGTCCAACTCCTATGGATTTGGGGTCAATTTTGACTAACTCCGCCAACGGATCCATGAGCCGGCGCCCAATAGAAACTGCGCCGCGCACAGTCACATCATAATCCGGAAACTCTTCACGGGCTACTTCGGAAGCCGAATAGATAGAGGCGCCGCTTTCATTCACCATTACAATTGTTACCGGATGCGAGAAAGGAATATAGCGCACAAAACTTTCGGTTTCCCGACCGGCAGTACCGTTTCCAATCGCAATCGCTTCCACTTCAAATTTTTCTACCAAATTACGTAAAGTATCTGAAGCAACTTTATATTGTGGTTCCGGCGGATGCGGAAAAATAACATCATGCGCCAATAATTGCCCTTGCTTGCTTAAAACCACTACTTTACAACCCGTTCGGAAACCCGGATCAATAGCTAACGTGGTTTTTTGTCCTAACGGCGCCGCCATTAACAACTGTCGTAGATTTGTTCCGAAAACGGCAATCGCTTCTCGATCGGCTTTTTCTTTAAAAAGCTTGCGCATCTCGGTTTCCATTTGCGGTTGTAACAATCGTTTATACGAATCTTCTATTGCCAATAAAACTTGTTCGGAGCAAGAATTATATCCTTTTAAAACATTTTTTTTAATCAAAAAAACCGTTTTTTCGGCATCCGATTCAATATTGAGGCGTAAAAATCCTTCCTCTTCGCCTCTAAACATTGCCAAAATCCGGTGAGAGGGCGCTTTACCCAGCAGCTCTTTTGAATCAAAATACAGACTAAATTTGCTTCCTTCTTCTTCTTTTCCTTTTACAACCTTAGAAGCAATGGTAGAAAATTTAGTAAACGTATCGCGCATTTTTTGACGAACAGTAATATTCTCACATACCCACTCGGCAATAATATCACGTGCGCCTTGCAATGCTTCATCCGCGCTATTCACTCCTTTTTCAACATCAATATATTGTTTGGCAATTTGATATAATTGAACTTGTTTTTGTTCGTAAATGATAATGGCAAGGGGTTCTAATCCTTTTTCAACGGCAACGGAAGCACGAGTTTTACGTTTAGGACGATAGGGCAAATATAAGTCTTCCAATTCGCTCATTGTTTGTGCATTGTTAATTTTTTGCGCCAATTCGGGCGTAAGTTTTCCCTGTTCTTCAATAGAATCCAAAATCACGCCACGGCGTTTATCCAATTCTATCCATTTTTCGTGCAAATCACGAATCTCGGTAATCTGTACCTCGTCCAAACTGCCGGTATTCTCTTTTCTATATCGTGAAATAAACGGAATGGTAGCGCCCGATTCCAATAAATCTAAAGTGTTTTTTACAAAATGCTCGGCAATTCCGAGGGCTTTGGCAATAAGTTGGGGGTAATTTTTCAATGTCTAAGATTTAAGGTTTGCAAAGAAATTATTTTTTTAGAATAATTCGATTCAAAATTCTTTTCAAGAAGAACATATCAAGTTAAAAAAAACTATTATTTTTACAGGCAAATAAAATCAATCTAATTATCAATTAAAATTTTAAAAAAATGAAAAAACTTATTGTATTATCCATAGCATTTTGCCTAATCTTCTTAGGATGCGAAAAAGAGGGTGTGTATAATCCGGATAAAAAAATTAAAAGAGTTTATACACAAGAAGACTCTTATAAAGAATTAAAATCAGAATGGACTTGGGAGAAAAATCTTCTCAAAAAAATTGAGTATTATTGGGGAGGAAGTACACCTGAGTATGATGAGCGTTATGTGTATGAAAAAAATCAATTAATAAGAGTGGATCTTAGTTTTGGATACTATTGGAAAGTGTCTTATAAAAACAACCTTTACGATAAAGTGGAACTTCTTACCCCAGAAGGTATGTCTTTTTTATCTGTTAAATTTACTTACGAAAAAAAGAAAATTTCCGAAATAAATTTGACATTTTTTGATTACGATGATTATATAGCTAATATCCCAAGTGGAGGATTCATGTCCGGTTTATTTTCTCCGGAATTAATGCAAGGAATGCAAAAAATGGCTTCTAAGTCAAAAAGCAAAGCAGATTCTTATACCTATAAAATTTCGTTTACCTACGACAAAAATAATATTAAAGAACGTGTTCTGGGATACACTGAACCTGGCTATTCCTGGAAATTTACTTACAAATTTGAAAAATATGACAACAAAACAAATCCTTTATACCGTTTCTATACTCAACCCTATGTCGGAGAAGGAAGCTTTGAAAGTTTTGTTGGTTCCAAAAATAATCCACTCGAAATAATTGTTATTGAAGAAGATGGAGACTATTATTCCGACAGATGGACTATTACTTATGATTATTCATACGATGGCAAGTTCCCAACAGAAGTAATCAGGAGAGAAGATAGTTGGAGAACTACAACTTTTTATGAATATTACTAAACATCGCAAATTATATAGTTAGCGAAATACACCCGGTAGCCACAGAAAAAATCTGTGGCTATTTTTTTGGTATAGTTTTTGCAAAGCAATCATGAATCTTAAATTTTAATATTATGAAAAAAGCAAAATTAACCTCAGCCATTCTTGTTTTTGCAGGTATTTTATTTGGAGTTTTATTAGCAACTTCAACTACTATTCAATGTAATCCACCTCATAACGCTTTAGTGGCAGAAAGTCCCATACAAGCTAATCCTGTAGATTTTACTTATGCTGCAGAAAAGTCCATAAATTCTGTGGTGCACGTAACGACCAAGTATAAAGTAACGCATTCGCAAGGCCGTGATGAGTACATCGATCTTTTTGAGTTCTTTTTCGGAAGACCGCAAAATCCGCGTCAACAAGAGGAACCCAGGGAACAACCCGGTGGTTCCGGCAGTGGTGTCATTTTGTCAGAAGATGGATATATTGTTACCAATAATCACGTGATTGATAAAGCTTCTTCCATTGAAATAACGTTGAACGATAAACGTACTTTTAAAGCAGAAGTAGTGGGCGCTGACCCTACTACCGATATTGCGTTGTTAAAAATTGAAGCTAACGGACTGACCCCTATGCATTTTGGAAATTCCGATAATTTAAGAGTAGGTGAATGGGTACTGGCAGTGGGAAATCCGTTTAATTTAACCTCTACGGTTACTGCCGGAATTGTAAGCGCTAAGGCAAGAAATATCAATATTTTAAATGCTGATCTGAAGATTGAGTCATTTATTCAAACCGATGCTGCCGTAAACCCCGGAAACAGCGGCGGTGCACTTGTAAATACAAGAGGTGAGTTGGTAGGAATAAATACAGCAATTGCCTCACGAACAGGATCTTTTGCCGGCTATTCTTTTGCCGTTCCGGCAAGTATTGTCAGCAAGGTCGTTGAAGATTTGAGAGAATTTGGCATAGTACAACGTGCTATACTTGGCGTGCAAATGAGAGATATCAATGCTGAATTTGCCAAAGAGAAAAAATTGCCTACTTTGGAAGGGGTGTTTGTCGTAAATGTAATAGAAAAAAGCGCAGCTCAATTAGCCGGCATTAAAGAAGGAGATATTATTACGGCTATTAATAGTATAAAGGTAAAATCTATGGCAGAGCTACAAGAGCAAGTAGGACGTTATCGTCCCGGAAATATCGTTGAAGTAACAGTATTGAGGAATGGGAAAGAGCAACAGTTTCAGGTGGAATTACGCAATCTCTCCGGTAATACCGGTATTGTAAAAGCCGTTGATTTAACACAATTAGGCGCAAAATTTCAACCCATTAATGATAATACAAAACGTAAATTCGGCATTAGCGGCGGCTTGGAAGTTATTTCCATTGATAAGTCCGGACGTTTGGCAAAAGCCGGTGTTCAAAAAGGTTACATTATCTTAAAAGCAAACAAATTAACTATACATTCGGAAGAAGACTTGGCGAAAGCTTACGAACAACTTATAGCTGATGATGACGATGACAAGGTGCTTTTGTTGGCAGGGGTGTATCCCAACGGGCAAGTGGTTTATTACGCAGTAAATTTGAATGAATAAAAAACCATGAGGTTGTCTTAATTGAATTTCACATCATTACCTTGCAAAATAAAAAGTAAAACATGAAACACATTATCATTGGCGGCGTTGCCGGTGGCGCCACAGCCGCAGCCCGTATCCGTAGAGTGGATGAATTTGCCGAAATTATTATGCTTGAAAAAGGCAAGTATATTTCTTATGCCAATTGCGGGCTTCCGTATTATATTGGCGGAACGATTACTGATCGTGACGAGTTGCTTGTACATACTCCGACCTCTTTCGGCGATAAGTTCAATGCTGATGTAAGAGTTGAAAATGAGGCTATCGCAATTAATACGGAGACTAAAAGCGTAGATATTCGCCGTGCGGATGGCTCTATTTACACTGAAAATTACGATAAACTATTACTGGCGCCCGGTGCATTTCCGGTTAAACCTCCTTTGGAAGGAATTGATGCTGAAGGAATTTTCACCCTGAGAAATGTGGAAGATACAGACCACATTAAAACTTATATCACTTCACATAAAATTGAAGATGCCGTGATCGTAGGTGCAGGGTTTATTGGCATGGAAATGGCTGAAAATCTACATCAGATAGGAGCCAAGATTTCGATTGTTGAACTAAATAACCAGGTAACAGGCCCGCTGGATTTTTCAATGGCTTCGCACGTACATCAATATCTTTTGGAAAAAGGCGTACAATTATATTTGGAGCAAACTGTGGAGCGATTTGAAAAGAATGGCGAAAAAATCAAAGTGTTTCTTAAAAGCGGCGATGTTATCATAACAGATATTGTTATTCTGTCAATTGGTGTTCGTCCGGAAACAACATTAGCAAAAGCTTCCGGGTTGAAAATCGGCGAAGCAGGCGGAATTTGGGTGGATGAATATTTGGAAACCTCTGCAAAAGATGTGTATGCGGTGGGCGATGCAATCGAGTTTCCACATCCGTTAACCGGAAAACCGTGGCTCAATTATTTGGCAAATCCTGCCAATCGCCAAGGACGTATAGTGGCTGATAATATGGTGTTTGACAATATTATAAAATATGAAGGGGCAATCGGAACTTCTATCGTCAAAATATTTGATATGGCTGCTGCTCTTACGGGTTTGACAGCCAAACGATTGCAACAGATGAACATGGAATATACAAGTTCAACTATTTATGCATCATCGCATGCCGGTTATTATCCTGATGCTTTGTCTCTTATAATTAAAATAACGTTCGATCCCAAGAATGGGAAACTTTATGGGGGACAAGCAGTGGGCTATGACGGAGTAGACAAACGAATTGACCAAATTGCATTGTTGATTAAAACCGGTGGTACGGTTTACGATTTGATGAAGCTTGAACATGCTTATGCACCGCCTTTCTCTTCGGTAAGAGATCCCATTGCCGTTGCAGGCTACGTGGCAAGCAATATTGTTTGTGGTGCGATGCCGGTGGTTACATGGCGACAAATGCAGAAAGCAGACCGCAATAATACACTGCTGCTTGATGTGCGTACTGCAGAAGAGAACAGTTTAGGAACCATACCAGGCGCCGTAAACATTCCTCTTAATGAGCTTCGTCTTCGCATAGACGAGTTGCCGGAAGATAAAAATAAAGAGATTTACGTTTTTTGCGCTTCCGGTCAAAGAGCTTATCATGCACTTAAAATACTTACTGCTAATGGGTTTAAAAACATTAAAAATCTTTCGGGAGGATATAAAACTTATGAAACAGCCACCGAACCAATTGTAAATAAAGAAGTAACGACTTCAACCGAAAATAAAACCAATGTTAACCCTCAACGTATGGCAAAACAAACCAATACCATAAAAGTTGACGTCAGCGGAATGCCATGTCCAGGTCCTATTATTAAGATGAAACAAACGATAGATGTCATCGGCGAAGGCGAGCGGGTTGAGATGACCGCCACTGATCCCGGTTTTCATAGTGATGTTGAGGCATGGTGCAATATTACCGGAAATGTATTGATTTCAAATACCGAAGAGAAAGGAAAATATATTGCCATTGTTGAAAAAAGCGCTCCAAAGGATCCAAAAATCATAACTTCACACGACGGCAAAGCAAAAACATTTATTGTGTTTAGTGACGATTTGGATAAAGCGTTGGCAGCTTTTGTATTGGCAAACGGCGCCGCTGCTACCGGACAAAAAGTATCCATGTTCTTCACTTTTTGGGGACTAAACGTAATTAAAAAAGTAGCAAAACCAAAAGTAAAAAAAGATATCTTTGGAAAAATGTTTGGAATGATGCTGTCATCGAGCTCTCTTAAACTACATCTCTCAAAAATGAGTATGTTCGGCATCGGCGATAAAATGATGCGATATACAATGAAACAAAAAAGCATTTATTCATTGGAAGAACTTCGCCAACAAGCTTTGGAACAAGGCGTTGAATTTATCGCCTGTCAAATGTCCATGGATGTAATGGGCGTAAAACGCGAAGAGCTTTTGGATGAAGCAACAGTGGGAGGTGTAGCTACTTATATGGAACGCGCGGAAAGGGCGAATGTGAATTTGTTTATTTAATAGCGCAAATTCCTACTTCTTCTCCTTCAACAAATCCCTAATCTCGGTAAGCAACTGCTCTTCTTTAGTAGGTGCAGGCGGTGTAACAGGCGCTTCTGCTTTCTTATGGCCAATACGATTGATGGTTCTAATCATCAGAAATATGGCGAAAGCCACAATCGTAAAGTCGAATACGGTTTGAATAAAACTACCTATGTTTATAGTAACTGCCGGAATTACATGCCCGGCAGTGTCCACACCTGCCGATTTCAACCTAATTACAATATCGGTAAAATTTATTCCTCCGATAAGAAAACCTATAGGCGGCATAATAATGTCGGAAACTAATGACGATACAATTTTTCCAAATGCGCCACCAATAATGATACCCACCGCAAGGTCTATTACATTGCCTCGCATGGCAAAATCTTTAAATTCTTTAATGAAGCCCATAATCGTATTTTTTTAGATAATATTTTGCAAAGAAAGCATTTTTAAGAAATATGAGATAAAATAGCCTCAATTTCATTTAATGTAGTTACTTTCATTAATTCTAAACGTGTTTTTTTAAAGTCTTGAATGCCTTTAAAGTAGCCTGCGTAATGTCTTCTAATTTCAAGACAAGCCTTCTTCTCTCCTACTAAGGTTATTTTATTTTTAAGATGTTCCAACAAGACATTAATTCTTTCTACTAAGGGGGGAGAATTGTAGTTTTCGTTCGTAAATGCACTTTTAACTTCTTTAAAAATCCAGGGATTTCCAATGGTGGCGCGTCCAATCATGAGTGCATCTACGCCATACCGTTGTTTAAACAAAACCGCTTTTTCTCCGGAAGTAATGTCGCCGTTTCCAATCACTGGAATCTTCATGCGAGGATTATTTTTCACTTCTCCAATCAACGTCCAATCTGCCACTCCCGAATAGAGTTGCGATCTCGTTCTTCCATGGATAGTGATTGCTTGAATCCCAATATCTTGTAGCTGTTCTGCTACAGAAACAATCGGTTTGTCGTTCATATCCCAACCCAAACGCGTTTTCACGGAAACCGGAAGTTTCACTGCGTTAACTACGGCTTTTGTGCAAGTTACCATTTTTGGAATATCTTTCAGAATGGCTGCACCGGCACCTTTTACCACCACTTTTTTTACCGGACAGCCCCAATTAATATCTATAAAATCAGGGCATTGCTCTTCAGCAACCTGCGCGGCTTTTACCAACGAGGTTTCATCGTGTCCAAAAATTTGAATTCCAAAAGGACGTTCCGATTCATCGAAAGCCATTTTATCGAAACTTTTTTGTACATCGCGAATTAACGCTTCGGAAGAAACAAATTCTGAAACTAAGAAATCGGCACCCATAGTTTTACAAATACGCCGAAAAGCAGTATCGGTAATTTCCTCCATTGGCGCTAGAAAAAGGACGTTAGCGTTCGTCTCTAAATATTTTGCAAAGAAACTCATGGTAAATTAATCTTCTCCACTCGTTTCGCATGGCGTCCACCTTCAAAAGGAGTTTCAAAAAATGCAGCAATGATTTCAATGGCTTCTATTTGCGAGATAAAACGCGCGGGAAGCACCAAAATATTGGCATCATTATGCGAGCGCGCCAAACAGGCAGTCGTTTTATTCCAACATAATGCCGATCTCACATTGGGATGCTTGTTCGCTACCATTTGCATACCATTGCCCGAACCACATAAAAGAACCCCTTTTTCTGTAGGATGTTCTGAAATATAAGCTGCCAACGGATGCGCAAAATCAGGATAATCTACGCTACTAAGGTTGTAGCATCCTCCGTCCTCCCAATTAAAATCGGTGAGGTTAGAAATGATAAATTGTTTTAATTCAAAGCCTGCGTGATCGGATGCGATGGGAATATTCATGATTTTAAGATTTTAATTATATAAATTACCCTGTCTCGCTTCGCGAGACATTCCTTCAAAATTTGAAGGGGATTTTTCTTTCTTCCTTCTTTTTTTCCCTTCTCCTTTACCGTAAGGTTGCGCCACACTCCTTCTCAAATGCACTCACCAATTTGTTCATAATCTTATTAATTTCCTCGTCGGTCATTGTTTTTTCAGGATGTTGTAACACAAAATTCAAAGCGTATTGTTTTTTACCGTCCGGAAGTTTGTCCCCTTCGTAAACATCAAACAATGAGACTTTTTTGATGTAGCGAGAACCGAATTGTATAGCGATTTTTTCCAATTGTTGATACGTTACACTTTTATCTACTACAAGCGCTAAATCTCTTTTTACAGCCGGAGTGGTAGCAATGGGCGTATATAAAGTTTTGCTTTTCAGATATTCGGCGAAAAGTAACTCCACCTCTATTTCAGCATAATATACCGGTTTTTTAATATCGAAATATTTTAAAATTTTGGGATTTATTTGACCTATTTTTGCAATATGTGAATCTTTATTAACATCCAAATAATAGAATAATGTATTGATTAGCGCTGTGTCATTTTTGCCGTATAGAGACGTGGCATGCCGCATCTCTACCCCGGATTTGCAGAGTACGTTTTCAAGATAATTTTTCAAAAAGAAAAAATCCAAATCCTTAGGTTGTTCAATCCAATTTTCCTCATGCGTTTTTCCGGTTACAAATAAAGAAAGCCTTTCTTTCTCGGAATAATGTTGAAGTACATCTGTAGCTTCTTTATTAACAAGATGGTATGTTTTTCCAAATTCAAAAAGTTTGAGATTATTATTTTTGTTATTAAGATTTCGGGCAATGGTTTCCAAGCCGGAGAGAAGCAGGGTTTGGCGCATGGCATTTAATTCGCTGCTCAACGGATTCAACAAGTCAACACGCTCGTTCTCATCAATATAATCAAAAATGGAGGCATATTCTCCTTTGGAAAGGGAGTTATTCATCATTTCAAAGAAACCGTTATCTGCTAAGTAAGCAGAAATTGTTTTTTGCAGTTTTTGAAGTGTAGGCTCCGGTTTGCTATGCTGAAAATATCGAATTTCATTGGAGATTTCTATATTGTTGTATCCATAAATACGTAATACTTCTTCAATCAAATCAATAGGTCGTGTAACATCATGCTTATTGGGTGGTATAGTAACGGATAGTTTACTTTCGTCTATGGAAGTATTTTCAAATTCAAGATTGAGAAGAATAGCAGAAATAGTTTGTATATCAATGTTTTGACCTGCTATTTTTGCGACATCATTTACAGAGAGAGAGATTTCAAGTGGTTCAATTGTGGTAGGATATTCATCTATCACTTCCGAGGCAACCACTGCATTTGCCAATTCTACCAATAATTGCGTAGCTCTCTGAACGGCGTAAGTGGTCATATTTACATCACAACCCCGTTCAAAGCGGAAAGATGCATCTGTTTTCAATCCATGTCTTTTCGATGTTTTACGTACAGAAATAGGGTTAAAATAAGCGCTTTCCAAGAACACATTTTTAGTATCCTCCGTAATTCCCGAATCTTTTCCGCCATAAACGCCGGCAATACACATACCGTTTTCCACATTACAAATCATTAAATCTTCTTCATGCAGCTTGAGTTCTTTATCATCCAATGTTTTGAAAACGGTATCTTTGGGTAACGTTTTAATAACCACTTTTCTTCCTTCAATTTTATCGGAATCGAAAGCATGAAGTGGATGCCCGGTTTCAAGCATCACAAATTGCGTAATATCTACCACATTATTCACAGGACGTACACCTACGGAAAGCAACCTGTTTTTCAAGCAATCAGGAGATTCTTTTATTTCTATATTCTCCAAACATATTCCAGTATATCTTGGACATGCGATTTTATTTTCGATAGTAATGGCAATAGATGGTTTTCGTTTACTGGGAATAAAGTCACCGATAAGAGGAAGATGTGGTTTGGAACAAGGAATATTATTTTGCTTCAACGCAGCGTAAAGGTCTCTTGCCACGCCAATATGCGAAATTGCATCACTGCGGTTGGGCGTTAAACCGATTTCAAAAACATAATCTGCTTCAATTTTAAAATATTCCGATGCCGGTTGTCCAATGAGCGCCGCTTCATTTAATTCCATAATCCCTTCATGGCAATCACCCAATTGCATCTCTTTTTCGGAACAGATCATTCCCTCGGAAGCCGCGCCTCTGATTTTTGATTTTTTAATGGTAAACGATTCATCGCCAACATGTAATATCGTACCGATGGTGGCTACCGCTACTTTCAATCCGGTGCGCACATTTGGAGCGCCACAAACGATATTCAATGGGGTTTCAGCGCCAATATTTACTGTAGTTACATGCAAGTGATCCGAATCAGGATGATCTTTGCAAGTGAGCACTTCGCCAATAACAATGCCATGAAGCCCGCCTTTAATCGTTTCAAATTTTTCGATAGATTCTACTTCTAATCCGCAATTCGTTAAATAATTACCTGTTTCTTCCGGAGATAAATCGAAATTAATGTATTGTTTGAGCCAGTTGAATGAAATTTTCATTAGTATGTTTTTTAGTTCAGGACTGCAAAAATAGAAAAGTTATAAAAATCTTCTCCTCACCAAATCGCAAAGTGAAAGGTATGTCGAAGAGGTTGTATCCCAAAGATATTGATGTTTTAATTCTTCCATTAAATTAAAAGCGACATCAATATTCTCACATTCATTAAGTTTTTGAATGGCATTACTAAAATCCACACCACTATTGTGAAATAGCTCACGAATGAAGCTAAATTTTTCATTTATAGCAATGGCTTTAGTTAAATCGGGAATATGAGATTGTTGGAATTTTGTTCCCAAAGAGTTATCGTCTTTTTTTTCTGTTAATAAATCGTTGAGAGATTTTTTCTCGGGTTTGGGTATGGTTGTTTCGTCAGATAACAAAGTGGGTTGTGCATCTGGGATGAATTCTAAAATGTCGTCGTGAAGTGCGATTAAGGGTTGTGTGTGGGCGGATTCTTCTACAACAACAATTTCTTCTTCTGAGACTTTAAAAACTTCCGGGACTTTGATGACGTCAATGACTTCTTGAGGTTGTTCTTCAACTTGTTCTTCTATATCTTGTTCAATTTCTTCAACTTCTTCTATTCCCTCGATTATTTCTTCTACGGGCTCTTCAATAATTTCTACTTCTTCAGCGACTTCTGGGACTTCGGTGACTTCTTGAAGACCTTTTTCCAATTGTTCTTCAAGAAGCTCTTCATCTAATATTTCTAATTGTTGTCCAACTTCCTCTTTTTCCTCAATTACTTCTTCCTCTATCATTTCTTCTGAGGATGAAAGATTTTCTGTTTCTATGTTTTCTACGGGCAGAAGATTTTCTGCCCCTACATATACTTCTTCTTCATTCTGCTTTCCGCTTTCTGCTTTCTCCTTTTCTCCCTTCTCCTGAACAAACAATTGTTCCACCCTATTTTCGGTACTTCCTTCTTTTGTCGGAATATTAAGAAAAATCATATACGCCGCTCGGAGATTATGCAGGATAATATCTTTTTCAATAGGCGAATAGGTATCTAACGCGTTTATTTGTTGTAAACTCTCAATAATTTTTTGAATAACTCCGGTTGGTTTTTCCATAATATGATGTTTTAAAGAAATCAAGGTTGAGGAATAGCTTCTTCTTTTTTAGAAATAAAGAATTTTTTATTCCAAATAATGATGGCAAAAATACCAATAGTTGTACAGGCATCTGCCACATTGAAAATAGCGGGAAAAAAGTAGCTTCCTCCCCAAAGCGGAAACCAATCGGGAAGCATAAAAAGTTTGAAATAAAACATGTCCACCACGCGCCCATAAAGAAATGGGGCGTAGTTCCAAATGATTCCATAAAACAGAGAGTCAATGATATTGCCGAGTGCGCCTGCTATAATTAAAGATAAAATAACGACGACAAACCAATTGGCTTGCTTCTTTTTAATGAGAGAAAACAGATAGTATATTAAGACTCCCACAACGACAATCCGTATCAACGAAAGCAAAAGTTTGCCGATACCTGCGCCGAAGCTGAGCCCAAATGCCATGCCTTCGTTCTCTACAAAATAAATATAGAACCAATTTCCCAATACAGGAAAAGATTCTCCTATAGACATAGTAGTTTTCACCCAAATTTTAACAATTTGGTCTATCGTCACAAAAAAGAAAATGATAAGTAAAGCTAAACTACTTTTTTTCATTTACTTTGGCATCAAATGAAAGGGTGGCATGCGGCACGCACCGTAGGCGTTCTTTGGCAATAAGTTTACCGGTAGCGCGACAAATTCCGTAGGTTTTATTTTCAATACGTACTAAAGCGGCTTCCAAATTCTTGATATATTTATCCAAACGATTTGCCAAGCGGCTATTTTCTTCTTTAGACAACACTTGATTGCCTTCTTCTAAAATCTTGAAAGTGGGCGAAGTATCGGTAGTATCATTTCCCACGTTGCTGTAAGCTTCCAAATAGATTTCCATTCCTTTTTTAGCTTCCACAATTTTTTCTTCGATGAGCGCCTTGAACTCCTGGAGTTCCTCATCGGAATACCTAACTATATTATCTGTATTCATCTTAATTTTTATTTAGCCTGCAAAAATAGAAAAAAAACGTTCGTAATCTTGAAGCGGGATTTTATTAAGATGAATAAAACTAACAAGATTTTTTAGACAAATTTCATCTTGTTCATCTTAATAATCTTGTAAAATCCTGGTTCAAACATTTCAAAAAAAAGTGTACTTTCGCGTCCCCATAAAAAAAAGACAAGTTTTTGATTTGAAAATATTTTAAACCATTTTTCTATGAATATTACGCCTGAAAAATCAACCGGAAATGTACAGCAATTGTGTATCGAAGTTCACAAAGCAGATTATGCAGAAAGTGTAGAAAACGCCTTAAAAAAATATAGAAAAACAGCGCAAATTCCAGGGTTTCGCGTAGGCAATGCTCCCATGGGTTTGATTAAAAGGAATTACGAAAAGCCATTAATCGCTGATGAGGTTAATAAAATTGCCAGCGAAAATCTGTATGGCTATTTTGAAAAAAATAATATCAACATTATGTTTGAACCGATGTTGATAGAAGAAAAATCTACTATTGATTTTGAAAATAAGGAAGATTTTGTCTTTACATTCGAATTTGCCATTCAACCTGAATTTGAACTGGATTTTGCTGCATTGCCGCTAATAAAGGCGTTTAAAATTAAAGCTAACAAAGAGGAAGTTGAAGATTACATGGATCAGATCAGAAGACGTCACGGCGATTATATTAATCCTGAAACGATTGAAGATGACGATTATGTATCAGTAAAATGGGGTGAAGATGAAAACGGTTTTTTCTTTATAAAAGATTTAACGGAAAAAGGTAAAAAATGGTTTCTCGGTAAAAAAGTAGAGAATACCGTAAATGTTACTTTTAATGAATTATTTGTCTCAAAAGAAAATCTTAAAAAATTCTTAAAAAAAGAAGATGATAATTTTGATGAAAACAACCTTGGTAGCGCGGAAGTGAAAATAGTTTCTATTGGACGCGTAAATTTAGCCGAAATGAATGAGGAGTTTTTCAAAAAAGCATTTCCGGACAGATCGGTTAATTCTGTAAAAGAATTTGAAAAAATTGCGGCGCAACAAATTGAAGCGCAGTGGAAGCAAGAAACCGATAGGAAATTTATGAACGATGCCATCATGTTGCTTATGCAAAACGTTAATATGAAGCTGCCCGAAGATTTTATCAAACGTTTTATTCTTAGAAATAATGCCGAAATTACCGAAGAACAATTAACCCAGGAATGGGGAAAATATCTTGAATCATTTAAATGGCAGCTGATAGAGAGCAAGTTAGGAAAAGATGAAAATATTGAAGTTACGTTAGATGAAATAAAAAACCATATTCGTAGTTTTTATTATCAAAACTATTTCATGCAATTTAATTTGGCGGATGTGGAAGACCGCTTAAATCAATTGGTGGAAGAAGCCGTGAAAGATAAAAAGCAAGTAAAACAATTGTACGATCAATTATTTGATCATAAAATGATGGAGTTACTTCAATCAAAAATGAATATCGAAGAGTTAACCGGAGATTTCAATCAATTTGTGGCGTTTATGACGGGGAAAGAAGTTGAGGATGCAAAAACGGCAGGTAAAAAGCAGAAGGCAGAAAGCAAAAAGGAGAAGGGAGAAAAACCCTTAGTAGCAGAAGGCACGGATGTAGAAGAAAAACCAAAAAAGACAAGACGTTCGCCGGCAAAGAAGAAAACAGAATAATCGTAGGGACGACCCTCACGGTCGCCCACCAGCAGAAAACATAGCCCATTAACCATTAAAATAATCACATTATGAAAAACGAATTTCAAAAATATGCCGTAAAACATCACGGCATAAGTAGTTTAAGATTGGAACAATACCAATCTATTGCCAAAAATTATTTAACACCCAATATTATTGAAGAACGACAAATGAATATTGCGGTGATGGATGTTTTTTCAAGATTGATGAAAGATCGCATCATTTTTTTGGGTGTTCCTATTTACGACGATGTAGCGAATATTATTCAAGCACAATTGTTATTTTTAGAGTCGCAGAATGCGGAGCAAGATATTCAAATTTACATTAATTCTCCGGGCGGAAGCGTATATGCCGGTTTGGGTATTTACGATACCATTCAATATTTAAAACCTGATATTCATACTATTTGCACAGGAATTGCGGCTTCTATGGCAGCGGTGTTGTTGTGTGCCGGCGCAAAAGGCAAACGTTTTGCCCTACCTCATTCCCGCGTAATGATTCACCAACCGATGGGTGGCACGCAAGGGCAAGCATCTGATATAGAAATCGAAGCCCGCGAAATTCAAAAACTCAAGAAAGAGTTGTACGAAATCATTGCACATCACAGCGGCAAAACCTACGAAGAAGTATGGAAAGACAGTGACCGCGATTATTGGATGATTGCCGCGGAAGCAAAAGAATATGGGATGATTGATGAGGTGTTGGTCAGAAGGTAAGAGTTTAAAGATTTAATGTTGTAGAGACGAGGGTTGTATAATCATTGTTTCACAACCTTTTTACGCTCCCCATTTATTTCTGCAATATAAATTCCGATTGGCAATGCAGAAACATCTATTTCATTTCCTATTGTATTAATCAGCAAAATGCCCTGGATAGAGTAAATTTTAATTTCAGGTATTGTGTTAATATTGCCGGTTTCAATGTGCAGGATGTTGGAAACCGGATTGGGATAAACATTTAATTGCATAATCCTCATTGTGTTAATTACTGGCAGGGAAGAATGCGCCCCCTCAAATTTTACATTAAAAGGAATAGATAAAGGTATTCCAATATTAATTGTAATAGCCAATTTAAGATTCAAATTCAGAACATAATCCACAATATTAGAATTTTCCAATGTAATCACAGCAGGTATATCATAAAAGACTCCTCCGTCGGGAAGGAAAATGGGAATAGGAGGAATATATATTTCCGGGATAATAAAATTTATAGATTCGGTTTTTGATAAGTTATAACCGTCCTCAAAAGGGGTAATATCCACATTATCCATTGCAATGAAATCAAAAAATGGAAGATCCAGCTGTAAAACATAATCATTTTCAGTGTCTGTTCTTTTCAATGCTACGGTAATTCCTGGTAAAGTTTCGTCAATTCCCAATAAGGGGCTTGTTATCTGCACTTCTCCCTCATAATTTCCGAAAATTGATGATGGGATATCTTGTGCCCAAGTTATTTTTGGCAAAAAGAAGAAAACAGAAAGCAGAATGGGAAAAATTACTTTTCTTATCATAATGTTTAAAAATTAAGGTAAATATTTTTTATAATGATTGATAACCTATATCGGTGCGATAAAACAAATTCTCGCCGCTATTAAGGTTTCTTACAACTTGATAAGCGTTCTTTTTAGCGTTAGCAAGGGTTTTGCCTTCGCCTACTACAAGCAGAACACGCCCACCGTTGTTTACCCATTTGCCTTCTTTTTTAGCAGTTCCACAATGAAATACCAGCGCCTTCAATCCTTCAGTCCTTCTATCCTTCAATCCCTCAATCTCAATTCCTTTTTCAAACGCTTCGGGATACCCTTTTGAGGCTAATACTACGCCCAAAAATGTATTTTCGTACCATTCAATGTGAGGTGTTTTGCCATCAAGCAGCTCCATGATCACTTCTATCATATCGCTTTTCATCTTGGGCAGTACCACTTCGGTTTCCGGATCACCAAAACGGGCGTTAAATTCTATAACTTTGGGACCTTCTTTGGTAAGAATAAGTCCGCCGTATAAAATACCTGTAAAAGGGGTTCCGTTTTTTACCATGGCTTTGGCGGTGGGCTGCATAATGGTGGTTATGGCTCCATCTATAGCGATTTGCGAGATAATAGGAACAGGGGTATAGGCACCCATACCGCCGGTGTTCGGTCCTTGATCCCCATCGAAGGCGCGTTTGTGGTCTTGGGCTATCGCTAATGGTAGCACCGTTTCGCCGTGTACAAATGCCATGAGTGAAAATTCGGGACCGGACAAAAATTCTTCGATGACCACTTTACCTTTCCCAAATTTATTATTTAACAACATATCTTGCAAGGCTTGGTCGGCTTCTTCCAAAGTCATTGCCACCACTACGCCTTTGCCGGCTGCCAAACCGTCGTATTTTATTACGATGGGCGCGCCTTTTGAAAGCAAATATTGTTTAGCGGCGTCATAGCTTTCAAATACTTCAAAAGCGGCGGTGGGAATATGATATTTGTGCATTAATTCTTTGGCAAACTGTTTGCTGCCTTCAATTTGCGCAGCGGCTACTAAGGGACCAAAGATTTTGAGATTTTGCTTTTGAAACTCATCCACAATACCGTTCATTAATGCTACTTCTGGTCCAACAATGGTAAGGTGAATGTTATTTTCTTTAGCGAATTGAATTAGCTTTTCTGTATCTGTTTCACTAATGTTGACACATTCAAAAGATTCTGCAATGCCGTCGTTTCCGGGAGCTACAAAAATTTTGGAAACAAATTTTGATTGTGCAGTTTTCCAAGCTATAGCGTGTTCGCGTCCACCACGGCCGATAATTAAAATATTCAAATGTTTCATCTTGCTCATCTTATTAATCTTGTGTAAATCATGGTTCAAGGCGTTTAAAAGTCTGAAACTTCATGGTATAAGCATTTTTTTCATCTTTTTCATAAATGACCTCCTCAATCATTTTCCACTGATTAAAATCTACATTCGGAAAAAAAACATCGGCATCAAAACCAGCATCCAAACGAGTTAAATATAAAGTTTCTACTCTGTCAATAAACAACTTGTAAATAGTGGCGCCGCCAATGATAAATGCTTTTTCTTCGTTTTTTACAAGCTCAACAGCATCATCCAAAGTATGCACAATTTCGCAATGATCATAAGTCGCATTTTTATCTAATGTGATGACAATATTTCTGCGTTTGGGCAATGGCTTAATGGGCAGAGACTCCCAAGTTCTATCGCCCATGATAACGGGATAACCTAAAGTTATCTCTTTAAATCGTTTTAAATCTGCGGGTAAATGACAGAGTAGCTGATTATCTTTACCAAGCTCAAAGTTTTTGCCGATAACGGCAATCATACAGAGATTCAACATCCTATTTATTTCTTTTTCTTTTTTCCGATGGTTTGAATACACTCACGGATGGGAATAATTACCGATAATCCGTCGTAAGCTAATTCTTCTTTTATAATTTGCACATTGATTTCGTGTTGTTTAGGAAGTGGTTTTATTTCACGGATATGCGCTTTATCTATGCCCAAACCTTCGCAAATTTGCGCAATTCTACCGGTGGCGTGTGAGTCTTGACCGCCGGTCATTCCGGTGGTTAAGTTGTCTAATATTAAAATGGTAACCGGCGTATCTTCAATTACGCAATCTAAAAGCGAAGTAATGCCGCTGTGGGTAAATGTAGAATCGCCGATAACGCCTACTGCCGGACGAAGCCCTGCGTCAGATGCGCCTTTTGCCATGGTAATGGAAGCGCCCATATCTACAGTAGAGTAAATAGCGTTGTAAGGTGGAAGTGCGCCCAAAGTGTAACAACCGATGTCGGCAAATACTTTTCCGGGACCATATTGCTCCATCGCTTCATTTAAAGCTTTGTAAGTATCAATATGCGGGCAACCTACGCAAAGTGCCGGTGGGCGCGGTGTTACGATTGCAGGCACAGGCATACCGAATGTGTCTTCCAATCCGAGCGCCACTGCCATTAAGTTAGGATTCAACTCGCCATCACGGGGCAGCGTACCGTCTAAACGACCTTTAATATTGCCGGTTTTATTTAATAAGCCGCGTAATTGTTCTTCAATTACCGGATATCCATCTTCCGCAACTAAAATAGCAGCACATTCATTGGTCATTTTTGCTACCAATTCCGTAGGAATAGGATATTGTGAGATTTTCAATACAGGATACGGACATTTTTTGCCTACATAGTTTTCCATTAAATAGTTGTAAGCAATGCCCGAAGCTATGATTCCCAAAGATTTATCTTCACCATCAATATATTTGTTATATTTCGATGTTACTGCTTCTGCTTCTAATATAGGTTGTTTTGCCAACAATTCGCGATAGAAAACGCGGGCATTACCCGGCAACAAGATAAATTGCTTTTTATTTTCGCAGAGCTTGATTTCGTTTTGCTTACGAGCAGGTTTACGTTCTACGCCTGCGCGCGAATGCGCCAAACGCGTAGTGATACGAACCATCACCGGAATGCGGTGTTTCTCCGAAAAATCAAAAGCCTCGTAAGTCATATCATAAGCTTCCTGTTGATTAGAAGGTTCGAAAACGGGAATAAAAGCAAATTTGGCAAAAAAGCGCGAATCTTGTTCATCTTGTGAAGAGTGCATGGAGGGGTCATCGGCAACTAAATATACTAAGCCGCCGTTTGCGCCGGTAATGGCGGAGTTCATAAACGGGTCGGCGGCCACATTTAAGCCCACATGTTTCATGCAAGCCAATGCGCGTTTCCCTGCATAAGACATTCCAATGGCGGCTTCCATTGCCGTTTTTTCGTTTGCCGACCAGCAGCGGTGCACATTGCCCTCTTCAGCTTGCTTGGATTGTTGAATATATTCGGTAATTTCGGTAGATGGGGTTCCGGGATATGCGTAAACTCCGGAAATGCCTGCATCTAATGCAGCTTGTGCGATCGCTTCGTCGCCTAATAAAAGTTGCTTTGCCATACTTGTGTTTGTTTTTTTAATTATAGCGGCAAAAATATGAAATTTGTCTGAACCATGATTTTATTAAGATTTTCATGATTAACAAGATTTTTAAGTAACACAAGTTTAAATCTTGTCAATCTTATTAATCTTGCGGAAATCATGGTTCAGACAAAATTTTTATCTTTGCCGTTTGAATAACCCCAAATCCCAAATTAATGAAAGGCATCGTTTTAGCCGGAGGCGCCGGCACGCGTTTACATCCTATTACGTTGGCAATGAGCAAGCAATTAATGCCAATATATGATAAGCCGATGATTTATTATCCAATTTCTACGCTTATGCAAGCGGGTATTCGTGAAATCTTAATTATTTCAACACCTGAAGATTTGCCTCATTTTGAACGTTTATTAGGTGATGGAGCGCATTTGGGATGCAGGTTTGAATATAAAATACAATATGTTCCCAATGGATTAGCACAAGCCTTTGTATTAGGCGCCGATTTTATAGGAAACGACAAAGCTTCTTTGATTTTAGGTGACAACATTTTTTACGGCGCAGATTTTGAAGATAATCTGGCATTAAACAATGACCCGGTAGGAGGAATTGTATTTGCTTACCATGTTTCAGATCCCGAAAGATATGGCGTAGTAGAATTTGACAAAAATATGAATGCGGTGAGTATAGAGGAAAAACCGAAACAACCTAAATCTAATTACGCCGTTCCCGGTTTATATTTTTATGACAATTCTGTAGTAGAAGTAGCTAAGAACATTCAACCGAGCGCCCGTAGAGAATATGAAATTACAGACGTCAACCGTTATTACTTAACGCATAATAAATTGAAAGTGAGCAAAATGAATAAAGGCACCGCTTGGTTGGATACGGGAACTTTTAAATCACTTATTGATGCTACACAATTTGTGCAAGTAGTAGAAGACCGGCAAGGATTAAAAGTAGGCTGTATTGAAGAAGTGGCATACCGTAAGGGATTTATCAATGCCGAACAATTGGAAAAAATCGCCCAACCGCTTTTGAAAAGCGGATATGGACAATATCTAATGAATTTGCTTAAATAATTTTCTATATTTGCCGGCCATTTGCCAAAACACATAAAAATTTATGAAAAAGAAGAAACTTTTTGCAGGAAAAACTTTAGCAATCTTGTCGGGTGGCGGTGATACACCGGCGATTAATTCAAGTATTGAAGCAGTTAGAAATCGTGCCTCCATGTTGGGTTTTAAAGTATATGGCGTACTTCGCGGTTGGAAAGGCTTGCTCGGCGATGGTGATATTGTAGACTTAACCAATATTCCTTACAACGGAATTTATGGCGGAACAGGATTGCTGTCAAGCAGAACCAACCCGTTTCCGAGTAAAAAAAATAAAGAAGACCGCTCAGAGCAAATTTTACGCAACATTGAACGTTATAAAATAGATGTACTCGTAACCATTGGGGGCGACGATACTAATGGCGCAGCCAAACAAATGTACGAACGTTATGGCATTCCTGTAATCGGTTTTCCGAAAACTATTGATAATGATTTACGTACACGCACTATGCATCGTTATCAAGGCAAAGATCACGAAGTGGTATTATGTCCCGGATTTGCATCAGGCGCTATGCAAATAAAAAAACTCGCTGCCAAGCTGCACACCACGAATGAGTCGCACCAACGCATTATGGTATTGGAAGTTATGGGGCGTGATGCCGGTTGGCTCACAGGTTCCGCCATGTTCGGCGGCGCTCAGATGGCACTCATCCCCGAAGTGGTAGTTACTAAAGAACGTAAAGATTTCTTCTTCGAAAAAGTAAAAGAAAACTATATGTCGAGCCCTAAACGCAGTTTAATTATTGCTGTTTCGGAGGGAGTGCGCTGGTACAACGATGAAAAAGGTGAAATTGATATGGTATATGCCAGCTCAGAATTGGATGAATACGGACATCCGCGTTTCGGAGGAATAAGCGGCGTTATTGCTTCCGAACTTAATAAAAAGTTGGGCATTGAAGCGCGTGGACAAATTTCAGGCTACATCCCGCGTTCGGGAAGGTGTTATGAGTATGATAGAAGATTAACTTCGACATTGGCAGATAAAGTGACTGACCTTTTGTTGCGAGAAGAATTTGGAAGAATGCCGGTAATGCGCGACATTGTTCCTTATACCGAATTAGAAGAGTTTCACACTGATTCTATCGAAATGGGAAATATTGGTAATTTCCCGCTTCCGCAACTTTATTATAATGCTAACGAGTTTCAATTTTCAGATCAATATGTTGATTTTCTAACTTATATTATTGGCGAACCTTATAGGATGGAGTTTAATCATCAGTTTCCTATTGTAATTCCGTAAAAACGAACCAAATGGATATAAAATTTTCTCTTTTATATAAACTACCCCGTCTTGCTTCGCGAGCCACCCCTTCAAAATTTGAAGGGAATTCTTCTCTCTTCTCCTTTTCTCCTTTCCTCCTTTCTGCTTTCTGCCTTCTGCTTTCTGCCTTCTGCTTTCTGCCTTCTGCTTCCGCACAGCGCTTCATTGGCGGAATTGCTGCCGGAATAAACGCTACTCAAGTGGATGGTGATGAAGTTTTTGGATATAATAAAGTAGGATTCAATGGAGGCCCTTATGTGAAATTAATGTTAGATAAAAGACAACGCTTTTCATTAACAATGGAACTTCTATATACACAAAAAGGTGCACAGAAAAGATACCCTGCTCCCAATGGCGTTAGGGTTGCCATTGGAGATACAGCATTCATTGATCCAAGATATCCAGAGGAAAATACGAGATATTTCTATAATTTACGCACAGATTATCTTGAGATTCCACTATTAGTACATTTTGAAGATCCAAGATCAAAACTTGGCATAGGTATAGGAATAACATGGGCGCGGTTAGTATATATTAGAGAAATGCAACACGATTTCCGCAGGGTAGATTCTATCACTTTTAATAATAGAGGCGCGAGACGAATAGATCAAGCGTTAGATCCGGGGAGATATAAAAAAAATGATTGGGGGATAATTATTGATGTGAAAATTCCAATTTATAAAGCTCTAAAGTTTAACTTTCGTTTTCAATACTCCATGGTGCCTTTTGGAAAAGAAAGGCGATTCTACAATTCTACAAGCCCTAATTTTGAAGGTTCAATAACTCGTAAACCTTATCATAATACATTAACATTTAGATTAATTTATTCATTTAATGAAAAATACATAGAAAATACAAACTATGATAAGGAGGGAAACAGAATAGGTCCAAGATGGATTAGAGATCCAGATGCGATGAAATGGTGATAAACAATTCAATAATTTAAAGATTTAAGAATTTAAAACCTTAAATCTTTAAATTCTTAAATTTTAAATTTTAAATATATGAAATTCAATTACTTATTACTCTGTGCATGTTTGGTTTACTTCTTTACTGCTTGCAATAAACCACCTTTTGATTTGAACGCACCTTATCAAGATGTTACTGTGGTTTATGGAGTCTTAAGCTATCAGGATTCTATCCACTATGTTAAAATCTATAGAGGTTTTCAATCTCATGAACAAGGGGGAGTATCTATTCATGCTCAAAATCCGGATAGTATTTATTATTATGATCAAATTAATGTTGTTTTGAAAGAGTATCAAGACAATAGATGGACATCGCGTGATATTCCGTTGCAAATTACAAAAGATTTTCCACGAGATGCAGGATTTTTTTATTATGGCGAAGAAAGAATTATCTATTATACTACAGAATCCCTCTCGAAAGATATGGAATATAAAATTGTAATTACCCATAGATTTACCGAAAAAATAACGGATGCTAGAACACCTATGGTACATGCTCCCGAAATAACATCAACTCATACCTTTGATATGACTAAATCAGAAGGTAATGTTGCATTCAAGGGGGTAAAAGATGCCGGCAGTTATGAAATTCATGTAAATTTCGTTTATTTTGAAGTGGATAAAAAAACGAATCAAGTAGTAAAAATAGGCAAAGTTGTTAGGAATGTTACTCCACGAATAGGAGAGCAATTTGAACTTGATGCTGCCGGCGACATTAGAAAAAAATTCACACAAATTTTTTATGAGGATATTGCGGCACAAGTAAAAGAAAATCCCAATGTAATACGCTATATGGGCCGGCCGGGGAACAATGGTTCATGTATTGAAATAGATGTATGGGCTGCAGGTGAAAGTATGGTTGACTTTTTGCTTTCCAACCAACCAACCAATAGTTTTGTGCAGATAAATACCATATATACAAATATGGAAGCTTCTAAAGGATTGGCTTTTGGCTTTCTATCTTCAAGAGCCAAATCAACAAAAAACTTTGCTGTTACAGATGCTTCTGAAACTGAATTGATCAGAGGATCTAAAACCAAGGATTTAGGATTTAGACCTTGGACAGAATATAGACCTTAATTCAAATAAAAAATGGTTCGTGTTCGTTTTGCTCCCAGTCCTACAGGTCCGCTACATATTGGTGGCGTTCGTACTTGTTTATATAATTACCTATTTGCCAAACAGCATGGCGGTGATTTGCTCCTCCGCATTGAAGACACCGACCAAACACGCTTCGTACCCGGTGCCGAAGAATATATTATTGAAGCCTTCAAGTGGTTGGGTATCACTTTTGATGAAGGGGTGCACGTGAGTGGAAAACATGCACCTTACAAACAGTCGGAACGGATGCATATCTACAAAAAATATGCCGATGAATTGATTGAAAAAGGATGGGCGTATTACGCATTCGATACTCCGGAAACATTGGAAACAAAGCGCAAAGAAGCCGAAGTCGAGAAAAAAACGTTTCAATATGATGTGAATACACGAAATATGATGTGTAACTCCTTGACGCTATCTCCGGAAGAAACAGCAGAGAAATTACAGGGAAACTATGTAGTTCGTTTTAAATATCCTGAAAACACAGAAATTCATATTCATGACCTCATTCGTGGAGATGTGAAAATAAATTCACAACTATTAGACGATAAAGTGCTTTTTAAATCCGATGGTTTGCCTACTTATCATTTAGCTAATGTAGTGGATGATCATTTAATGGAAATTACACACGTAATTCGCGGTGAAGAGTGGTTGCCCTCTGCGCCTTTGCATGTGATGCTTTACAAGGCTTTTGAATGGCAGGCGCCGCAATTTGCCCACTTACCTTTGCTGCTCAAACCCGACGGAAATGGCAAGTTGAGCAAACGCGACGGCGATCGGCTCGGATTTCCCGTATTTCCGCTGCAATGGAGAGATCCAAATACCGGCGAAATTTCTTCCGGCTATCGCGAAAGCGGCTATTTGCCCGAGGCAGTAAACAACTTCCTGGCGCTATTAGGATGGAACCCCGGAACAGAAGAAGAAGTGATGAGCATGGAGCAACTTATTGCGCGTTTTTCCTTGGAAAAAGTAAGCAAATCGGGTGCAAAATTCGATTTGGATAAGGCTAAGTGGTTTAATCATTATTACATACAACAAAAACCGAATGCGGTGTTGGCGAAAATTTTCGCCCAACAATTAGTCGAAAAAAATATTCATTCTGATATAGAAAAGATTGAAAAAGCAGTAGCTTTAGTAAAAGAACGGGTCTATTTCACCATCGATTTTTGGAATCAAAGCGCATTCCTGTTCCAAGCACCTGAAACCTATAATTCTGAGGTGATTAAAAAACGTTGGAAGGAAGATACACCGATGCAATTGAAGCAAATTATTGAAATCCTCACCTCCGTTTCTCCATTCGATAAAATCATAACGCACGACATGGTAGTTGCATTTATTCAAGAAAACCAATTAAACATGGGGCAAATCATGAACTGCTTGCGCCTTGCTTTAGTTGGAGACTCTAAAGGTCCTGATTTATTTGAAATTATCGATTTTATTGGCGTGGAAGAAACAGTGCAGCGTATTGAAACAGCGATAGTAAGAATTTAAAATTCAAACAAAACCCTTTCCTTAATGCAAATCTACAATATTCTTTTTGCATTGTCGTTAAATTATTTTCAATAACCTACCCGCTATAATTTGTGAAAAAGAGCTGCTTAATTCTTCTATGTTTCATTGCTTTATACTTCTGCCAAGCGCAACGCTCTGAAATAGGGACAATGTTAGGAACTTCTTTTTATTTGGGCGATTTAAATAGTGTGCCTTTCCGAGATGCAAAGTTTGCAGGAGGTCTTGTTTACAGATACAACTTTACACCTCGTTGGGCATTAAAAGCAAACATCTTATTCGGCAAAATTGCCGCTTCGGATGCAAATAACCATAGCATAGCATATAATATTATTGATGACAAAAAAGTATATAAATGGGATTATAGAAGTAGAAATCTATCTTTTTCATCTCCCATTACCGAAATATCAGCGCAAGTAGAGATTAATTTTCTCAATGTGTATAACGTGCCGCATAAAAATCAAATTTCTCCTTATCTTTTTGGAGGAGTTGCCGTATTCTCTTTTAACCCACAAGCTGTTTATACGGATCCAACAACTAACATAGCTAAAACATACAATTTGCAACCGATTGTAACAGAATGGAAGATAGACGAAGATATACCAACAAAATATGCGCTCATAGGGTTTGCTATTCCATTCGGTATCGGCTTCAAGGCAAATATTGGTCGTTATGTGTGTATAGGCGCAGAGTGGGGGCTACGATTTACATTCACCGATCATTTAGATGATGTGGGCGGACGATATGCCGACGTTCTTCCTTTAAAAAACACAATGCCTGCAGACGATTTTAATGTAGTAGCACATTTTGCTGATCCTTTTGCCGTTCTTGATGCCGATCCCATAAAACGGCACACACCCGGTTCACAGCGCTATTCAACCATAAAAACCGACTGGTATTCCTTTGCCGGAATTATCATTACCGTGCGAATAGGAAATGAAGACCGAATTTGCGATCTTAAAACCAATGTAAAGTTAAAAAATAAACAAGGTCGTAAGCGATGAATAACATTGATTTAAAACGTATCCCCAAACATATTGCCATCATAATGGATGGTAATGGGCGTTGGGCAGAAGAGCACGGACAAGAGCGTATTTATGGGCATCAAAACGGAGTAGAAGCCGTTAGAAATGCCATAGAAGGCGCCGGTGAAATCGGTGTGAAATTCCTTACCCTTTACGCATTTTCTACCGAAAACTGGAACCGCCCAAAAGAAGAAGTAGATGCGCTTATGGGATTGTTGGTCAAAGCAATCAAAAATGAGCTGAATAATCTGATGCACAATAAAGTTCGACTACAAGCCATCGGAAATTTAGATTCGCTTCCTGCTGAATGTCAAAGCGAACTGCAAGACGCCATTGAAAGGACAAAAAATAATACAGGTTTAACCGTAGTGCTTGCACTAAGCTATAGCGGTCGTTGGGAAATTATAAATGCTGTAAAAGAGATTATTAAAAATAATGTTGAGGAGAAAGATATTACAGAACATCATTTTTCAACATTTTTAAACACCCATCATATCCCTGATCCGGACATTTTAATTCGCACCGGACGCGAATACAGAATCAGCAATTTTTTATTGTGGCAAATCGCTTATACAGAGTTATTTTTCCCTGCTATTCTTTGGCCCGACTTTAGAAAAGAACATCTCTTCGAGATTATTGTCGAATATCAAACACGGCAAAGGAGATTTGGGAAAACGGGAGCACAGGTCAAAATCTGATCAAACTTTTTAGCAGCAACTCGCCCGTCCCAATTCTGTATCCTTCCGATTTGAATACCAATTTTCCTTCCCTATTCACAATAAATACCAATGGGTATTCTTCTCTGAATTCTTGATTTGTGGCAGTTAATACATAGTTTAAAAACATCGTATCATCATCAATACCGAAAATAGAGTTTGCAGGCAAGTTCCAACGTTTCGGGTCGAAATCGGTGGTGTGTTTTTCATTAGGAATCATAAATAAAATGTTGCCTCCCCATTTTTCAAAGTCATTTTTTAAGGATGTTATATCGTTGAATAAGTGGCGTGTAGGCTCGCGCGTGGGATCTATAAAGCAAAGTATCAACTCTTTTTCCGGTATCAAATCAATAAGTGAAAGTGCCCTACCCTTTCCGTGGTATGGGACGTTCACATCAATTTCACCATAAATTTTATTTTGAGGAATAAGCTCGCGTAGTGTAACGGTTTTGTTCACCGTTTTTCCGGATTCAATGTTGAAAAATTCTAATTGTGAAAGCGTTTCTCCGTCACTGTAACGATTTCCGGTAGAAAGCATGTAGTAACCGGACTCCAACTCCAGCGTAGCAGGGAAATTTGCTATCCGTGGATCACCTTGATAATCAAACGTTACAAAATCGCCATCTGTAAATTTACCAATGGTGTAGTGTGTCCAATATTCTGGGGTTTTGGCGCCTTTGGGGAGGGTTAGTATTAATTTGCCATATAAACTACCCCGTCCGGCTTCGCCGTCCACCCTTTCAAAATTTGAAGGGGATTTTTCCCCTTCTCCTTTCTCTTTTTTCCCTCCTTCCTCAAAAGTCACCATGTTCCATTTTTCATTTTCCCACACGAATACCTGATGGGTAGCGCCGTCTAAATATGCCGGAATATCTAAAGCTCGGCAGGCTGCCACGAAGAAGATATTTTGAGAGTGTTTGTCTGTGAGTTTTAAATCATAAACGCCTCTGGGTGAAATAGGGGCGCGAAAATAGTTGTCGTCGGGGCGTAAAGTAATATTAGTACTCATCCAATCCATGAGTTGCCGGCGGGTTGCATCTTCTCCTAATTCTGTTTCTAAATTATCACGTAAATAATGGCGCCATACACGTAATCCTTCGTTGGCAATACGTGCCGGAATAACTCCTTTCACATAAATGTTGAAAGGATATTTTTCGGGATTATATAGCGTAACATGCTCCTGTAAAATGTCGGCGGGCGCATCTCGTAAGTCTTTATCGGAAAGCGTATTTAAAAATTCATACACATGTAATCCGGCTGCTTTTTCACCATTTTGTTCAATAAACTTTTTAATTTCCGCATAATTTCCTTCGCTTTTTTGAATAAAACTCCACACTTGTTCCGGTGTAAGGTTTTCTGTTTTAACGGCTTTAGCTTCATCTTCCTTCATAAAAGTAGCTAAATAAGCATTGCGCAAAGAATCTTCATATTGCAAACGTTTATTATTGATGTCGCGCTGCTCTTGTGTAGCCACTTTCTTTTTGGTTCCGGCATCGGGTGGGTAAATATCTATGCATTTAACATATTCTTTACTCGACTCGTTTTCAATTACTACAGTTATCTCATCATTTTTGCGTACATCAAATTTTTGATAGCCATATTTTCCGTTTTTTGCTGCCCACACGAGCAGGTCACCATAGCCTGTACTAAGGGCAGCAACACCGTTATTATCTGTATTGATGGAAGCAAGTGGGTAATATTCCGCGAAATTATAGAGTTTAAATTTCACGGTAGCATCTACTAAGGGAATGCCGACTTCGTTGGTAACAATTACTTTTATCTTCTTGGTAGGAGCATAGTTCGAGAGCATATTAATTATAGAGTACAAATCGGTTTCTAAAGTACGCTCTCCAAAGTTTTCGGATTTCCCAAATACGTTAGTGTGCACCATCATGGCGCGTGTAACGGGAAGAGCGAACCAGCCCATATCTAATTCGGGATCAGGTTCGCAAGCGCCCAAAAAATGCCATTTGCCGTCCACCCACACTTCTACCCATGCGTGGTTACTGTCGGTGTGCGCCCAACGCGGTGTATAGATTTGGCGTGCCGGAATTCCCATGGCGCGCATGGCAGTAACCGTTAAGGTGGACTCTTCGCCACAACGCCCAAAGCCGGTGCGAATGGTAGCCAACGGCGACGAAGTTCTCCTGTCCGAAGGACGGTAAGTCACCTTTTCATGACACCAATGGTTAATCTCCAATGCAGCATCGTACATACTCATGTCTTTAATCCTATCTTTCAATTCATTAAAAATCACCATACGTGCGGTATCCAAGTCTTCATTATTCACACGGTACACCAGCACAAAATGGCGAAATATATCTTCGGGAATAGCTGCACCCCAAGGCATTTCATTTTGCGCCTTGAATGCGTAGCGTACTTGATCCAAGAAGAATTTGCCATCATAATCGGCTAAATCACTCAATGGCATATAAGCATACAAAAATTGCAGCGCTTCTTTCTCTTTACGCGTCAGACTCTTATCATCAAAAATGAAAAACAGCTCCGTAGCGCGACCTTCAGCCAACATCTTTCGTGCATCAAAATCGGCTTGCACTACTAAGCGATATGGCTTGTCTGTTAGGAAGTGTTCATTTTGGTTGCAAGAAGTAAAAAGGAAAATGACTATTGTTATAAAAAACAACCGGCTCATTGTTATATTGTTTTGTTTCATTTTAATTTAATTTTCAGAATGCGAAAGTAATATATTTTCGGAAATTTCTGAGAATGGGAAAATTTAGGATTTTACCTTAAATAGAAAAAATACTTACTTTGCAGGTCAATTTAGAAATGGAAAACTTATCCCCAATTATAGAAGTTTGCACCCCTACTCTCAAAGCAGCTATTGCTGCTGGCCAGTCGGGAGCGGACAGGATTGAATTATGCCAGGATATTGAAAACGGAGGCACTACCCCATCACATGCTGACATAGAGTTCTGTATAACTCATTTGAAATTAAAGACTCATGTTTTAGTGCGTCCACGTGCCGGAAATTTTGTGTATTCCGATATTGAATTTGAAGTGATTAAAAATGATGTCTTACATTGTAAGAATTCTGGTGTTAACGCAATAGTAGTTGGTTTTTTACATGATGATTTTACCATTGATATCGCCAAAACCGCTGAAATTGTAAATCTCGCCAAACCGATGGAAGTTACTTTTCACCGCGCTTTTGATGTTTGTGCCGATTGGAAAATTGCATTAGAGCAAATTATTCAATGCGGTTGTACAAGAATACTCACTTCCGGACAAAAAGCAACCGCTATGGAAGGTGCTGACAATATTAAACTTATGGTAGAGCAAGCCGGTGAAAGAATTATTATTTTGGCAGGAAGCGGCATTACAATGGAAAATTATAAACAACTTGTTGATTTTACCGGAGTTAAAGAAGTGCATGGAACAAAGCTGCGAGGAAAAATTAATTATGAATCTTAAATCTTTAAATTTTTAAACCTTTAAATCCTATACCTTTAAACCTCTTAACTCTCCCCCAGCAAGATATCTGCAATATGAATGGTTTCCAACGTGATGTCAAGCGTATTTAATACGGCATCAATATGTTGTAAACAGTGTATATCAGTGGAAGTGATATATTGAGCGCCCATTTGATATGCACGTTCAATAATTTTATTACATAAAATATCGGAAACCTCAGGGTTGGCAAGAGCAAAATGGCTATTGACACCACAGCATGTATTTAACTCCGTATCAATAAGTAAATCCAATCCTTTCGTATTACTTAATAGCAACTCGGGCTCGTCATCCAATTTATACAAATTTCGCGCAGAGCAAGATTTAAAGTAAAATACCCGATGGTTAAAGGTGTTATCTAACTTTTCAATAGCCTTAATATTAACAATATAGTAGCACAATTCATAAATATTCTGGGTAAAGTTACGAAGCAAATTTACTTCCGTAGCATTTTCCAACAATTCTTTATAGTAATTTTTTATGTATCCCACACACGATGTCGTAGGAATCACCATAGGATGTTTCAAATCGTATTCCAATATTAACTTGTTGGCCAATTCTTTGGCAAGTTCTAACTCGCCCACTTGATAAAATCTTCTACCACAACATGTTTGTTCAGAATTATATATTATTTCATCTCCCAAACGTTCCAACACGGCAAAAACACTACGGGGTACCGCCGGACTAAACATGTCCATGCAACAAGGAATAAAAACATTTACTTTAGCCATATATTTTTGATTTAAAGATTTAATGCTTAAGATTGGCTGAGGTATGGGTTTAAATTTTTAAATCTTTAAATTTTTAAATTCTTTTGCAAACGCCTCACCAAATCTCATAATAGCTTCTTCTTCCATTTCAGAAGGGATAAACTTAACAAACATTGATTCGGGGTAACAGCTGAGTTTCAGGTTGTTTATATTAGCAATGAGGTCTTGTTTAGCTTCTCCCGACCAGCCGTAGGCGCCGAAAGCTGCGGCAAGTTTTCCTCTATCACGAAGCGGTGTCATCAAAGCAAACAAATGATAAAGCTGCGGAAGCATATTTTGATTTATGGTAGGACTTCCCAATAAATATGCATTGGCCTTGGCAATTTTTTCGCCCAAAGTTGCCGAATCCATTGTTTCTATATCGCAGAAATCAACGGTAATGCCGGATACTTTTTCTGCACCTTCTTTCAATTTTTCTGCAATGGTTTTTGTATACCCGTAAGCGGAAACAAAAGCAATTAATATTCTATTTTTTTCAGGATAATTTTTGAGATATGCTTCACACAAACGCTTTGTTTTATCTACTATCTTCATAGAACTTTCCCTTAGTAGCGGTCCATGTCCGGTACAAATCGTGTCAATTTGCAGGTGTGAAATTTTCTCAATCGAATTCCAGAAAAATTTGCTGAACGGCTTTAAGATAACATCAAAATAGTATTGAAATGCGTCGTCATAATTTCCTACTCTATCATCATACATGGCTTCATGGCAAAAATGCGCTCCAAAAGCATCGCAGGTAAACAGCACTTTATCTTCTTGCAAATAATTAAAAACAGTATCGGGCCAATGCAAATTGGGCGCGCTGATGGTAGTTACTTTTTTATTACCCAAATCGGTAACAAATCCATCATTTGCTACAATGTATTGAAACGGCATATTCAATTGCTCTTTCAAATTCATAATGGCAGCATTTGATGCTACAATTACTGCATTGGGCGCTATTTTTAATAATCTTTTTAAACCTCCGCTATGATCGGGCTCCGCGTGACTCACAAAAATATATGCTATTTCCTCAGGTTGGCATATTTGACGCAATTTAGCTTCAAAAACAGGGAAAAATTTCTCTTTCACCACGTCTACCACTGCTTTTTTATCCGCATTGATAAAATAGGAATTATACGTAGTTCCATATTTAGTCTCCATTACAATGTCGAAAGTGCGAATATCTTTATCTAAAACGCCAATCCATTGAACATCATTTGTGATTTGTAATATTTTAGTATCCATAATAATATAATTTGAAAGCTTCATTGATTTATATGTGCAAAATAATGGGATTTTCTTTACAATAATCACATTTCAGCGAAAATATTTTCATTTTTTCATTAGATTGCAAAAAAAGTATATTTTTGCCGCCTCTTAAAATGAGCTGGTGCTGTAGCTCAGTTGGTAGAGCAACGGACTGAAAATCCGTGTGTCGGCAGTTCAATTCTGTCCAGCACCACGCGCAAAAGTCGCTAAGAATCAACGAAAAAGATTGTTAGCGACTTTTGCTTTTGTGTGGGGTTTGGTGGGTGGTTTTGCGATGATTTTACTGTGTTTTTAGCGAGTTGTGTAAACCACTGTGTAAACCATGAGCGTTACAATCGAAGTCGTTTGCTACAAATCTAAAGTATTGGCAAACAATGAATCGCCCTTAATGCTACGAATCACAAAAGAGCGAAAACGCAAGTATTCGAGCATCGGAATCTCACTCAACCCTATCTTTTGGGATTTTCAGAAGAACAAACCTAAGCTTTTCAGGGTATATAAAATGAATATTTTGAAAAACATGTCATTTCAAGAATAACGCTCTAATACTTGTTATGAGATAGTTATTGGAAATTATAAACAATATTGGGCTGAATAACAGTGAATTGAAAATAAAAAAAAGAGGCTATCAGGTTTTGAGACAGCCTCTTTTTTGTAATTTGAATGCATTACTCAGATTTACACTTTACAGTAGATGTTGCACCAGGAGGGGTTGCATATACATGTTTCTCACAATCCGATTTAGACATGTCTCCAACATGCATTTCCACCACTTGTTCTGTAATACCATCAACTGTGACACTGCCTGTACAAACACAGGATTTTTTGCAAGAGGCAAAACCAATTGCTGCAATAGCCAATACTACCAATAGCTTTTTCATAACTTATATTTTTTTAATAAGCCTACTCTATTAGTATAGGATTTTCGGCATCTTCCTTAAATTAATAAACGTAAAAATACACTTTGCATTATATAGAAAAATTACACTTTTTTGGATAAATATTATATTTTCGCGCGTTGTATCACATTGAAAATGTGTTAGGAAGCAGCAACTTCAGAAATATGCCACTACGCTATCTGCAAGCAACGGAAAGAGCAGCGGGATAAAGTGAATTTGAAACAAATAAAAGTAAATAACGAAAAATCAATAATAAATGCGAAAATTAGCAGCATATCCTCTCACAATTATTTATTATCTGTTGTTTGGAAGTACTTTGGTTATCTTTCATCCCATTCAATGGCTGTGTTTCAACCTGTTTGGTTATGAAGCCCATAGAAGGAGCGTAAACATAATGTCTTTCTTTTTGGTAGCTAACACATACATTTTAGGTACAAGATATAAAATCAGAAATTCGGAAAAACTCCTAAAGAGTGTACCTTTAATTATTGCATCAAATCACCAAAGTCTGTATGATGTTACTACCATTGGTTGGTTTATGCGAAAAGTACACCCCAAATTTATCAGTAAGATTGAATTAAGCAAAGGAATTCCTAGTATTTCATACAATTTGAGGCATAGTGGCGCAGCACTCATTGACCGAAAAGACCCTAAGCAATCTTTAACTGCAATAAAGGAAATGGCTCAATACATAGAAACAAACAAACGCGCAACAGTGATATTTCCTGAAGGGACAAGAAGTAAAACAGGTAAGCCAAGACCATTTGCAGAAAACGGATTGAAAATTCTTTGCAAATATGCACCATCTGCCTGTTTAGTTCCCGTTACAATTAATAACTCATGGAAAATAACAAAATGGGGTTCTTTTCCTTTAACCATAGGAAATAAAGTCGAACTTATTATTCATGACCCTATCCCTGTAAAGGATATGCCTTTTTCTGAGATTTTTGAAAAAACAGAACAGGCCGTCATTCAGGCGATTATTGATATAAGGAATAGATTGGTTAGAAATATAGTAGATTAAAAATGCCAGCAGATAACAATCGGTTTTATGAAAGCGGGGGTGTATGCCCGCAGACAGTTTTGTGTGGATTTGGAAGTTTATCGCCCGCCCGAAACTTTGTGAAACCCCCGTCTGCGTGAAGCCGCCTCCATGTTAGCGGCAATTTGCGGACAGTGCAGTGCGATTAGGAAGATTATAAAAAATAATAACAAAATAAAAGTGATATGACAGAAAATAAATTAGCAGTATTGATTGATGCGGACAATGTTCCTTATTCAAATGTAAAAGAAATGCTTGAAGAAATTGCGAAAAATGGGACACCGACAATCAAACGAATTTATGCAGATTGGACTAAGCCTACTGTTGCTGGTTGGAAGAATGTTCTTTTAGAAAATGCAATTACGCCCATTCAACAATACAGTTATACAACAGGGAAAAATTCAAGTGATAGTGCAATGATAATTGATGCTATGGATATTTTGTATTCGGAAAAAGTAAATGGTTTTTGTATTGTTTCTAGCGACAGTGATTTTACGAAATTAGCCACAAGGCTTAGAGAAGCGGGAATGATAGTTATTGGTTTTGGTGAAAAGAAAACACCGCAACCATTTATTTCAGCTTGCGATAAATTTATCTATTTGGAAATTTTAAAAATAACAACCTCAGTGACTGAAAGTGTTGCGAAAACAAGTGCAAAGTCTAAAAAAGAAGAACCTCTTAGTAAAGTAGATACAGAAACTATTAGAATTATCGCCGAAAGTGTCAATGATTTGGCTGATGAAACAGGTTGGACATTTTTGGCGAGTTTAGGAAACTATATTTTGAAAAAGAAACCCGATTTTGACCCAAGGAACTACGGATTTCCAAAATTATTACCATTGATAAAAAATATCAATAAGTTTGACATAGATGAAAGAGATACAGGAATAAAAAACATAAAACATATATACATAAAACAAAAATAAACTGCCGCTAACGAACGGTTTCATGAAAGTGAGGAGTAATGCCCGCAGACAGTTTAATGACACAATTTTTTAGGGGTATATAAAGTGAATATTTTGAAAAATGTGTCATTTCAAGAATAACGCTCTAACACTTGTTATGAGATAATTATTGGAAATTATAAACAATATTGGTTTGAATAACAGTGAATTAAAGATAAAAAAGAGGCTGTCAGATTTTGAGACAGCCTCTTTTTTGTAATTTGAATTGCATTACTCAGATTTACATTTTACTGTAGATGTTGCACCAGGAGGGGTCGCATATACATGTTTCTCACAATCCGACTTAGACATGTCTCCAACATGCATTTCCACCACTTGTTCTGTAATACCATCAACTGTTACACTGCCTGTACAAACACAGGATTTTTTGCAAGATGCAAAACCAATTGCTGCAATAGCCAATACTACCAATAGCTTTTTCATAACTTATATTTTTTTAATAAGCCTACTCTATTAGTATAGGATTTTCGGCATCTTCCTTAAATTAATAAACGCAAAAAAACACTTTGCATTATATAGAAAAATTGCACTTTTTGGGATAAATATTATATTTTCGCAGTGTTGTATCACATTGAAAATGTGTTGGAAAGCCGCAACTACGGCAATGTGTCACTACGTTAGCGGTAATTTTGGACAGGACACTGCTAATTGAAAAAGAAAAATAAAAAATAAATTATGACACCATCAGAATCAGTATTTAGTGATTTCATTGAAAAACTTAAAAACAAAAAGAGACTTAGTAATAACGATATTTTGTTTTTAGGTAAAGTTATTTATGAATATCGAAATAAACAAGAAGAGGAAACACTTGAAATTTATATGAGAGTTAATTATGACTTTGGGAAACTTGACATAGTTGAAGGGAATGTATTAACAGCAAACAAAGTTCATTTAACCTTAGATGTTAAATATCAGGATTTCTCATTAACAGACAATGGTTTTTTGACAATTGTTGGCAATTCGCCGAAACTTGGTACATATAGAGTAACTATCATTGAAATTTAATTTTTATCAAAAACCAGCCATTATATTGATATGAAATTATTTACAAATAATGATATAGCCAATTTCAAATTGAAAAAGAAATTGATTTACAGAGAGCAGTCGCTAATGAATGGTTTTGTGTCAGGCGAGGATGTACGCCTGCAGTCAGTTTAATGACATAATTTTTAGGGGTATATAAAATGGATATTTTGAAAAATATGTCATTTCAAAAATAATGCTCTAACGCTGTTAGCAGCAATTTGGAGACAGCAAGAGCGTTATTAAAGAGTTAATTTGAAAAGAATAAAATGATAAACTAAATGAAGATAATCAAAATATTAGGACTAATTATATTATCCATTATTGTTTTTATTCTAAGTTCAGTATTAGTAATCAAAGTTTTGGGATACAGAACAAATATTGCTAATGGAATTACTGGCACAGAAATCAAACAAATTGAAATTGGTATGCCATTCGAGGAAATAATTTCAATCTTAGGAAAACCTTTTACAATAGAAAATCGTAACGGACAACACAGTATTGTTCATTGCAAAAATCCAAAACTTTTAGAAATGAGTGTAAATAAGAATACAGATATAATTCAAGTTGTTGATAGTTTTTTTAATGGCACTTACTGTTGTGATGCTTATAAAGAAAGTATTCAGAAAGGTGTAACTTTACAATATACTAAACGTCATTGCTTTTTTAGGAATTTATTTTCCAATTTTCCAATGCTTTGGGTGCATTTAGATAGCAGTTATTGTGTCCATAGTGTTTATGCCAGAGAATTTGATTTAGACCTCAAGCCTGTTATTTATTCATTATCAAAGAAAATTGATTATGATACTTGGGAAGAAATACCGAATGAAATAAGTTTATACATTAATGATGAGTTACTTGAAAAATATTTTAAAAGTAAAAAGTGATAAACTGCTGCTAACGAGCAATTTTATGAAAGCGTGGGTATGCCTGTAGACAGCTTAATGACATAATTTTTTCAGGGATAAATTTTATACTTTCGCGGCGTTGGCTCGTAGAAAAATGTGTGTGATGCTGCCACCTTGGTAAGCTGCCGAATTGAATACAATAAACAATAAAATATCGGTTCGAATCCGTTCGCCTCCACCAAAGAAAATAAGCACTTACAAATATAATGTAGGTGCTTTTTTATTTACGGTGAACACAAAGTGAATAGGTTGTAATTAGTTTTTGGAATATAGTTTACCGCACAATCTCGCTCCTCGTAATCACCACCGGATTGCTCCTTTTATAATGCGATTGTTGATAACGCTTAATAAGCGGATGTGATTCTAATTCTTTTTCTCCTGAAAAGTAACGAATAAATAATTTGTCTGCCTCAAAATAATCAGCAACACCCAATTGTTCGCAATCGCAGGAACTGATGCCTAATCCATCCACAGGCACAGCATCAATGCACATTTGCAATGCTTGTCTTTGCTGTTCATCGTATTCTGATAATAAGTGTGTTGCGAGCGTAAACACTTCCGTCTTCCAAAGATGGAGTATGGGTGCATAATCACCCACATCACCGTGTAGCGTCCAAAAGCCGGTGAGGTATTCGGTGAAATTATCGGTAGCAATTACAATACCGCGGTATAATTGCGCTAAATCGTACAAAATCATCATGCGCATGCGTGCTTTCATGTTGCCTTGGCGCAATTTTGAAAGCATGGAATCATCTAAGCAAATTAGATTTTTCTTGTTTTCTAAATACGTTTGTGTTAGGTCAAGATATTCAAAATCATGACAGAAACTTTCTCCTATCCTGAGCGACCGTTCAATTTCATCAGGTTTATTCGTTTCAATCGTAATGGAACGACCGATGAGCGGAATGTTACACGCTTCGCAAACCGGTTTTAACAAAGCGGCACACAACGCACTGTCAATGCCACCCGAAATGCCTAATACCAAGGATTGTAATTTATTTTCTTGAATATAATTTTTGATATGGGTACGAATGTTTTTGGCAAAACGTTCGCAATCTTCCGATTTTTCTTGAATTGGTAAGTGGTTTTGGATGTTCATTTTTTTTAATTTTTATATAAACTACCCCGTCTCGCTTCGTGAGCCACCCCTTCAAAATTTGAAGGGGATTTCCGTTCCCTTTCGCGCTTTCTCCTTTCTGCTTTCGCGCCTAATCCCCTAATTTTTCTAACTTTTCCTGCGCTACCTTCCGCAAATCCTCTCCATCATAATTATCAATAATACTTCGGTAGGTATTCCTTGCCTGGAAAGTTTTACCGCCGGCAGCATACCAATCTCCATATAAAATATAGGTAGAAGCAATCCAATATTCTCCGAAATAGTTACCGTTTATAATTTTCAAAATTGCCTTCTCCGCTTCCGGTAAGTTATTTTGTTTAAATTCGATAAGTGCAATTTTATAGGCAGCTTCTGTGCTATTTTCATTAATCGGATTTTCGGCTAAAATAGCAAAATGTTTTTTTGCAGCGGAAAAATCGCCCAATTCCATAGCGGCACGACCGGCATAAAGATACGCATCATTTTTCACTTCACGCGGCGCTTGCGAAGCATTAATGATATATTCGGCACTTGTTCTTACATCCTGAAATTTTCTCAACTCATAACCGGCACGCATAATTCCATTGTTCGCCAAAATTCTATTGTTTTCATTAGATGCAACTTCCAACAATTTTGAAAAATATTCAAATGCTTTTTGAAAATTATTTTTATTAAATTGAATGAGTCCCGCTTTGCGTAGCGCAGTTTCATTATTTTCAGTTACATAGCGTGAAATCAACGCTTCATACCCCGCCAAGGCATCATCTAAACGATTTTTATCATAATCGTATTCGGCTTTATAGAACAATGCATTGGATGCAAACATTCCTTGAGGAAATTGTTTTAAATAATCAGAAAAACCTTTGTAAGCCGCCTCAAGTTCGCCTCTTATATATTTGTTTTCGGCAGATTTATAGCTTACCGAATCTTGTCGTGAAGCTGTGAAAGACAAATTTTTGGATTGAGCATACGCATAAAATTCGGTAAGTCTTCCCAATTCGGCATAAATTGTTTCAAGATTCGCCAAAGCATCTTTTGCCTCTTGTGATCCAGCATAATTTTCCAACACATGTTTGAAGGTATTAATAGCGATATCTACCTCGTTATTATTCCAATATGCTTGCGCTAACTTAGTGTAGGCTTGCCGAACCAAACTGTTTTTAGGATAAGTTTTAATAAATGTTTGATACGCATCGATTGCTTTTTTATATTGATTTAAAGCATGATATGTGGAGGCTAACTCAAATTCTGCTTCCGCTTTAAAACCGGTATTCGGGTATTTTCTAAGCAAACTCTCTAACACAGAAATCTTTTTATTTAGCTCTCTTTGGTAGCCGTGCAAAATGGCAATTTGATACAACGCATAATCGGCGCCGGATTGTTCCGTTTTGGCAACTTTATCGTAATTAGCAATCGCTTGCTGTAACTTTTTCTGCATAAATTGAGCATCTGCTAACCGCAAATAGGCATCGGAAACTAATTCCGTATCGTTTCCTTTGGCAGCTAAAAAATCGGAAAAAGCTTTTTCAGCTTCTCCATATCTTTGGCTGCGCATCAAAGCATAACCCAATCCGTAAAACGAAAGTGCATAATTTGCATCCTTTTTTGCCTCACTATTTCTTTGATAGAATCTGTACGATTGCACCGCATCCGTAAACTGAGAATTTCTGTATTGTGCTTCCGCTTTCCAATACAAAGCGGAGGTTTCAAGACTTTTATCTAAAGGATATTTTAAAGACTTTTCAAAATTTCTCAACGCAGCATCATAATCTCTGTTATTTAATAACTCAAGACCACGCAGATAAGTAACACGTTGGTAGGCTCTTAACAAGGCCGGACTTTTGTGTTGAATTTTTTCTAACGAATTTATAGCGCCTTGATAATTTTTTGTAGACATATAAATTCTTGAAAGATAATTTTCTACCTCATCGCTATGTGTAGAATTCGGATACTCGTTAATATATTGCTCTAACGCTTTAATTGCTTGGTTAAAAGATGAAGAGGATTTTTCATATTGTATTTTTGCATAATTAAAAAGTGCGTCTTCCTTAATATTGGGCAAAAAATCCATTTTATATGCTTCGTAAAGCGCTTGCGATGCCAAATTCCATTCTTCCAATTGAATATAAGAATATCCGATGGTATAATACGCATTTTGCGCCATAGCATCCTGAATGGAAGTAACTTTCGAAAGAAAATCTATCGCATTTTTATAATTTCCAATATAAAAATTTGCCATTCCGGCGGCATAATAATCCTCGCGGTTAATTTTATCTTTAGTTCTGGTAAAATAATATTGGAAAAAGTGATCTGCTTTTTCATATTCATTAAGCGCATAATACGCCAACGCCAAACAACGTGCAATTTCTATTTTGCTTTTGTCATTGGCTTGCTCAAATAATGGTAAGCCCTTGGAAACCACTTCATCATATTTCTTTTGCAACAAATAAATTTGAACAATATAAAAAGGCACGGTATTTTTAAACTCAGGGTCATCTTTCACTTTCATAAAATCCTCTAATGCAGCTTGATACTGATTCTCCTGATAGGCGATAACCGCTAAATAATAGATGGCTCTGTTTCTATATGGACTTTCCAATTCAGCGGCAGTTTTTAGAAACGGACGAGCTTCTGCAAATCTGTTAAGCTCAAAGAGAGAATACCCTTTTTTATAGGCAAATTCTGCACGAATTTCCCTATAAATGTTCTTTTCTCCTACCAAATCGAAACTTTCTATCGCTTTTTTGTAATTTTTTTTATGAAAATAGAATTTTCCAAGGGCAAAATAAGCTTGCGGAATTTGCGCGCTTACCGGATATTTGGCAATGAAATCATTCAATAGAAAAATGGCGTCATTATTGAAAAGATTAGCAGCGCACAATGCCATATAAAAATAGGAATCTGTTTTTATATCTTGTTGTTTATCAGTTGTATTTTCATATACCCATTTAAAATATTGCTGTGCAGAGCCATATTTTTCTTTTTGATATAGCTCCATCGCATTATCAAATTCATATTTGGGAGATTCGAACACCAACGGTTTTTGTGCAAATAAATGCATACTAAACAAGAATATAGCAAAACATAGTCCAATATTCTTCCAAAAAAAAGCTATTTTCATTTAAACGGATATTAATGATAGAGATAACGAAGGAAAGAGGGTGTTTCGTGTATTAACCTAAAGAAAAGAAAACACGATAAACTAATCATTGTCGTTGACTTCAGTCAATAGATAAAAAAGGAAGTAAAATGCTACAAATCAACAATAAAAGCTCCTCTTTCCCTCATTGAATGATAATTGATATTATGCTCTTGACAAAATTCAACCCACTCTTTTTCAAAATTCAACCAATTATTTTCATCTAAAATAATCGTGCTACAATCAAAAACTTGAAAAACGACCTCCGGTTTTAGCTTAGGGTTACGAGAAAGATACAGATAGTCTATCTTCATCTTTTCGGAAGACGCGTATAATTTGTCATTTCCTGACAAAAGATAGAGTGTTTTTCCATTGAAAAAAAGAAAAAATCCCTTTTTAGAAAACATTTCATTCTCATAATCTTCTTGAATATTAAGAATTTCACTATTAATCCGCGCTTTCCTTTCATGATTTTTAATTGAAAATTGATACCGCCTATCTTCTTTTGAGTGAATAGAATCAGATAATAAAATGCTTTTTCCGTGTTGGTTAAAATTTATGGCGACAGATTTAGAAATAGCGTATATCGTTATGTTTTTTTTGTTTTTATTGTCAATTTTATCATACGTAAACAATCCTGTAATCATTAATAATGAAACTAATCCATAGAGAAAACTTTTTGCATCTTTTTTTGTAAAAGCGTAATAAAAGAAGCCGATCATAATATATAGTAATATAAGTTGCAGCGGCGAAATGGAGATTTGATTGGTGGTGGAGTAGGGGAGCATTTCTATTATTTTTGCCGTATAGTTCATAATTTTAATTTGATAAATTAGCAAATAACCAATGAGTTGTGAAATGTAAGGCAGAAAAGAAAACGCCATAATCGCAACACCGGTGATGACCACCCAAAAAGAGAGAAAAATGACCACTAAATTTGCAATGAGAAAGTAGTTTGGAAATTGTCCGAAATAAAAAATAGCGATGGGAGCCGTAGAAAGTTGCGCCGCAATGGAAACGGAACAAAGATCCCAAAAGTATCTTATTATCTTTGCTTTAGGTTTGTAAAGATTATATATTGGCTTTTGTAACAGCACAATGCCGAACACTGCTAAGTAACTGAACTGAAATCCCATTTCGAAAACCAATAGCGGATTTATTGTTAATAAAAGAAAAAGGGAGGCAAAGAGACTGTGAAATACATTGGTGTTTCTGCGCAAAAAGTTTCCTAAAAGCACAAAAGTAAACATTGTACCGGCGCGCATCACCGATGGTGCAAGCCCTGTAATGTTCGCATAACTCCAAACAATGAGTAAAAGAATGATACTCTTAACCGTTTGCGACCGTTTTGAAAAATTGAGCGGAAACAGTAAATAATTCATAATCATAAACACAATACCCACGTGCATTCCCGATACACACAAAATATGACTCACGCCGGCGGCAGTCCAAGTGGCGCGCAGCTCCGGATCCATAGTTTCATCATTGCCTAAAATGATGGCAGTGGCTATACTGTACTCCTCGCCCGACAAGCCTGCGGAGAAAAGCATTTGAGAAAATTTTTGTTGAACGTAATGTGAAGCCATTTTAATTTGGTTAGGCACATTTTTACCCACTTTACACCAATTCGTTTCTTTCACATAACCGGTAAAATAAACGCCTTTTCTTTTCATAAAATTCTTATAATCAAATTGATTTGGATTCCTTGGCTTTTCGATAGGTGAAAGTTGCGTGTTAATTAATATCACATCGCCATACTTGAATTGTGCGGACAATGAGTCTCTTTTAAAGTATAAAATCGCCTTTTCTACTCTTGTAAAATACTGATTTTTAAAACGTACAACTGCTTTCACGCTTCTTTCCGATTTTTTAGGATGGTCAACAATCGTAGCAATCCAGAATTTTTGTTCTTGAATGAAGCGCTTCTCTTCAGCTGTTGGTTTTTTATTTAATATGGATGAAGTTGTCATAAAACCGGCAACAGCAAATGATAAAAAGAGCAAAATGGAAGCTGTTTTTTGCTGAAAAAATTCTACGTTTTGAAATAAAATGTAGGAAAAAAGTACAAAAATTACCAAGGGTAAAAAGAGAATGGCAGTTTTTTCTACATAAAATAAGGAAAAATATGCAGAAAAAATGCCTAAAATATACGGAAAAAAGATTTTAAATACAGGATATTTTGAGATATTCATAGAATAGATTTTCTACGAATATACAACACTTTTACCCGTTATGCAATCGAATTAGGTTAATTTTATTGCATTGATTTTCTGTTGTATGCGAATAGAATGAGCGGGAGCCGCTAAAGATTTACTTAAAATAAGGAAAGTTTTTTCCCGGATAATAAGCCTGGTTTCCTAACAATTCTTCGATGCGAAGTAATTGGTTATATTTTGCAATCCTGTCGGTGCGGCAAGCTGAGCCGGTTTTGATTTGTCCGGTGTTCAAAGCCACAGCTAAATCGGCAATAGTGGTATCTTCCGTTTCGCCGGAGCGGTGCGACATTACCGCCGTATAACCGTTACACTTCGCCATATTCACTGCATCAATCGTTTCGGTTAAAGTTCCTATTTGGTTCACTTTTATCAAGATAGAGTTGGCAATACCTTTTTCAATACCTTCTGCCAAACGTTTTACGTTGGTTACGAAAAGATCATCGCCCACGATTTGAATATCGTTTCCTAATTTTTCGGTCATAATCTTCCAGCCTGCCCAATCGTCTTCCGCCATGCCATCTTCAATAGAAACGATAGGATATTTTTTTACCCAATTTGCCCAATAATCCACCATTTGCGCCGGTGTTAATTTTTCGCCGGTCGACTTTTTGAAATGATATACATTTTCATCCGTAAGAAAATACTCCGAAGATGCAGGATCGAGCGCAATGCAAATGTCTATACCGGGTTTGTAACCTGCTTTTTCAATGGCTTTTAGAATTACTTCTATTGCTTCTTCGTTCGATTTTAAGTTGGGAGCAAAGCCGCCTTCATCGCCCACGTTGGTCGCATAGCCCATCCCTTTTAATACCGATTTCAAATGATGGAACGTTTCGGTGCCCATGCGAAGCGCTTGCGAGAATGTTTCCGCGCCTATCGGCATAATCATAAACTCTTGAAAATCTATGCAATTATCGGCATGTGAACCCCCGTTAATAATGTTCATTAGCGGAATGGGCAGGGTGTTGGCATTTACGCCGCCCACATAACGATACAATTCCTGACTGCTTTCTTGTGCAGCGGCTTTAGCAACAGCTAATGAAACGCCCAAAATAGCATTGGCGCCCAAATTGGCTTTGTTTGGCGTTCCATCAATTTCTATCATGTGCGCATCAATTTCGTTTTGGTTAGAAATCAACATGCCTTTTAATTCGTTAGCTAATACGCCATTAACATTTTCAACGGCTTTTAAAACACCTTTGCCTAAATAGGTTGACTTGTCGCCATCGCGAAGTTCCACAGCTTCGTGCACGCCTGTGGACGCACCAGAGGGAACCGCTGCACGCCCCATAGCGCCGGCAGCAGTATATACATCAACTTCTACGGTTGGATTTCCTCTTGAATCCAAAATTTGACGACCGAAAATTCCAATAATTTCACTCATATTCTTTGATTTTTAATGATTTACGTATTTTTAAGATGAGGTGCAAATTTACGAAATTATTTTAATTCAATAAATATTTTAAATCTACGTTTGAAACTTTAAAACAAACAAAATGCAATTCCTTAAAACAGCCCTGTTATTTTTTATCTTTTTTAACATAAAAAGCCTGCTTTTCGCCCAAAATAAACCCGATGATATTGTTGGATTTTATCTCAACGAAGATCCGTTTTCCGGCGCCATTTCGCAAATATATATTTATAATGCCGGAAATGATACGTACGAAGGAGTTGTGGTTTGGGTAAATGAAGAAGACAGGAAAAAATTTGAAGGCTTGGTGTTTCTAAAAGAAATGACTTTTAATGCTAAAAAGAACGAGTGGCAAAATGCTTCTATGATTTATCCGGGAAAAAGCGGAAAATTTAAAGCTGACATGCGCCTTGAAAAAGATGGCCGGCTCCGTGTGAGGGGTTATTGGGGCATTTCCATGCTTGGTAAAACATTGTATTGGGAAAGAGAAAAAGAATCTAGAAACAAAAATATAAAACCATGAAAGCAGAAAATGGAGTTTTGAATATAAACTACCCTGTCTCGCTTCGCGAGCCACCCCTTCAAAATTTGAAGGGGATTATTCTACCGTCTCCATTCTCCCTTCTGCTTTCGTGCTTTCTGCTTTTCTCCCTTTTTCCTTGTTCTGCGCAAGCCCCCAAACACATCTTCCTCTTCATCGGCGACGGCTTGGGAATTGGGACGTTAACCTATAGTGAAATTATAGCTAAAGAAAAAGGAGAAACGCTTTGTTTTTCGCAATTTCCGGTAACGGGACTCATGACTACCCACTCCGCAGATGACTTGGTAACTTGTTCTGCCTCAGCGGTAACAGCCATGGCTTCCGGAGAGAAAACCAAAAATAGCATGCTAAATATTGCTCCGGATTCTGTGCATATTTTAACGCCAATTTCAAAAATATTGCATCAAAAAGGCTATTGGATTGGCGTTGCCACAACGGTAAGTCTAGACCATGCCACACCGGCAGGGTTTTATGCACATTCATTAAGCCGGAAAAACTATTACGACATTGCCAAACAGCTTCCCGCCTCCGGATTCCGATTTTTTGCCGGGTCGGGCTTTTTAGACCCTGAACCTAAGGATTCGGTTTCTATTTTTGCGCTACTAAGGGAAAATGGGTATGCCGTTTTTACTTCCATTCATCAATGTTTTGGGTCGAAGTCTTTGAAAAATGTATTAATTCAGCCGCAAGATAAAGATAATGTGCAACTTCCTTATTCTATTAGCAAAGATAAAAATGATTTTACGTTGGCGCAAATTACCCAATTAGGCATACAAAAACTATCGGCGCTGAACGAACCGTTTTTTTTCATGATTGAAGGCGGCTTAATTGATTGGGCAGCCCACGATAATTTGGCAGAAGAAGTGTATGGAGAGGTGAAAGAGTTTTCGGAGGCAATTGAAGTTGCTTTAGCATTTTATAAAGAGCACCCGAAAGAGACTTTAATTATCGTTGCTGCTGATCATGAAACAGGTGGAGCGATGATTTTGTCGGATGGTTTGCACTTTAATTCGGAAGATCATACCGGAAGTATTGTTCCTGTTTTTGCTATTGGCGCCGGCGCGGAAGTTTTTTCGGGATTATATGATAACACAAAAATTCCGAAAAAAATTCTGCATCTTTTACGATAAAAACTGATTTTATATTAATTTGCCGTATTAAAAATTAATTTTTATGAATAATACACAACATATTTACAGTTGCCAACAAGATTGGACGCCGGCTTCATTTGTTGAAACCACAATAAAAGAATTGAAAGAACAATTGGGAAATGACCGCGTAGTGCTTGGACTATCAGGCGGTGTAGATTCTACCGTAGTTGCCGTTTTGTTGAATGAAGCCATTGGAAAAAACCTCTTTTGCATTTTTGTAGACCACGGATTATTGCGCAAGAATGAATTTGAAAGCGTATTAGAAAACTATAAAGTATTGGGTTTAAATGTAATCGGCGTTCGGGCGGCGCAACGTTTTTATGATGTGCTAAAAGGCGTAACCGATCCTGAAGCCAAACGCAAAATTATCGGCAAGGGTTTTATTGATGTGTTTGATGAAGAAGCGCATAAATTGCAAAATATTAAATGGTTAGCGCAAGGCACCATCTATCCCGATATTATAGAGTCGAAATCTGTCGATGGCAAAGTCATCAAATCACATCACAATGTGGGTGGGCTTCCCGAAAAGATGAACCTGAAAGTGGTAGAGCCGTTAAAGACCTTATATAAGGATGGTGTGCGCAAAGTAGGTGCAGAGTTAGGTATTCCGGAATCGTTGATACAAAGACATCCGTTTCCGGGACCCGGATTAGGCGTGCGCATTTTAGGTGAAATTACGCCTGAAAAAGTACGCGTTCTACAAGATGCAGACGATATTTTTATTACCGGTTTGAAGGAGCACGGCTTATATCATCAAGTATGGCAAGCGGGCGCTATTTTGCTACCTGTTCAATCGGTAGGAGTTACAAACAACGAAAGAACCTACGAAAATGCGGTAGCATTGCGTGCAGTACTATCTACCAATGCCATGACGGCAGAGTGGGCGAAACTTCCCTACGAATTTCTCGGCAAAATTTCCAACGAAATTATTACTAAAGTAAAGGGAGTTAACCGTGTGGTTTACGACATTAGCTCCAAACCTCCCGCAACGATTGAGTGGGAGTAGATATTTTTTACGGGAAGTAAAAAAATCTATATTTGCCGACCTAAAAAAATAACATGGTTCGAGGTATGCGGTATGCGGTATGCAGTAAGCAAATTATAATTTTTATTTTGTTGCTTGCTTTGTTGCCGTTACAATTAGTTGCCGATAATAGCATGGAAAGCGAAGAGTTTCATGCTGATGAGTATATTATGGAGCATATCGTAGATAGCTACGGTTGGCATATTACTACCTTTTTGAACAGAGCGATTTCTATCCCGTTGCCCGTTATTTTATTTAGCGAAGGAAAATTGGTTTGCTTTATGTCTTCAAAATTTCAGCAAGGCACAGCAGCTTATAAAGGATATGCCATCGGTTTTACCCAAGATACAAAAGGAAAAATTGTTAAACTGCAAGGCGAGCACGCGAACTTTACCGGCACGTTAGATTCAAATAAAAAATATGCCCTATCTCCGGTTTTCTTCGATATTTCAATTTCTAAAAACGTATGTGCTTTAATGATAAGTATCATTATCTTGTGTTGTATATTTTTATTAGTAGCCAGAACCTACAGACGAAACCCGAATAAAGCCCCGAAAGGGTTTCAAAACATGATTGAAATGGTAATTCTTTTTATTAGAGACCAGATTGCCATTCCTCTAATTGGCGCGCAGAAGTACCAAAAATTTTTTCCTTACTTGCTCACGTTGTTTTTCTTTATTTTGTTAAACAATTTAATGGGGTTAATTCCTGTTTTTCCGGGTGGCGCAAACGTTACGGGAAATATCACAGTAACCATGATTTTAGCATTAGTTACTTTCTTTATCGTCTCTCTTTCTGCTAATAAACATTATTGGATTCATATTATCAATCCTCCCAATGTACCGTGGTGGCTTAAATTTCCCCTTCCGCTTATGCCTTTTATTGAATTGGTTGGAGCGCTTACAAAACCTTTCGTGCTCATGATTCGTCTCTTTGCTAACATGGTAGCAGGGCACATCATTATTCTCGGGTTTCTTGGCTTAATATTTATTTTTGGAGCCATGACGCCCATTGCAGGCATTCTTGTTTCGCCGGTATCTCTGCTATTTTACATCTTTATGGGTGCACTCGAACTTTTGGTAGCATTTATTCAAGCATTTATATTTACCCTTCTTACAGCGCTTTATATTGGGATGGCGATGGAAGAAGCGCACATAAAATCTGAACCATGATTTTCACAAGATTAATATGATGAACAAAACTTTATTATATAACCCTATTTACAATTAATCATTAAATTTCAAATAAATTATGACAACAATGACTCTACTACAAGTCGCTACAGACGCCGGCGCCGCAATCGGAAAAATGGGCGCAGGAATTGGTGCAGGAATCGCTGCCGTGGGTGCAGGAATCGGGATCGGGCAAATTGGTAAAGGCGCAATGGAAGCCGTTGCACGTCAACCTGAAGCCTCCGGCGACATTCGAACCTTTATGCTGCTTACCGCTGCCTTCGTGGAAGGAGTTGCCCTTTTTGGAATCGTAGTGTGTATGCTAGTGGCGATTGGATAAAATGAGCAAATCTTCGTTTTCATTTAGCAAGATATTATATACCGTTTTGATATTCCTCCTTGGAATGTCGGTAGCTTTTTATTTGGTTAAAAAGCAACGTGCAACGCCTAATACGTACGACAAATTGCGTGATTTAATCTACTACATTGACCACTATTATGTGGATAGCGTGAATCATGAGCAGCTCACGGAAAATGCAATTCGAGGAATGTTAGAGCATTTAGATCCGCATTCTACGTACTCTAATGCGGAGGAGAACAAGGCGCAAACCGAAGCCTTGGAGGGCGCTTTTGAAGGCATTGGCGTGCAATTCAATATTATGAACGATACGATTATGGTAGTGGCGGCAATTGCGGGCGGTCCATCCGAAAAAGCCGGTATCAGAGCCGGTGACCGCATTGTTCAGGTAAATGATGAACCGGTAGCTGCCGTTGGAATTACCAATGAACAGGTGTTTAAAGAATTGAGAGGAAAAAAAGGAACACATGTAAAAATCGGAATTCTGCGTCCCGGCGTGAACGGGGTGCTGGATTTTGACATTGTTCGCAATGTTATTCCTACACATTCGGTTACTTCCACATACATGATTGATGACCGCACCGGATACATTAAAATTGACCAATTTGGCGCTCATACTAAAGAAGAGTTTGAAGAAGCACTTAATGCACTGTTATCTAAAGGTATGCAGAAACTTATTTTAGATTTGCGCGGTAACGCAGGCGGTTACTTAGATGCGGCATTGAGAATTACCGATCACTTTTTATTTCAAGGCGATCTTATTCTTTCGATAAAAGGTTTACATGCCAAACAGGAAAGGTTTTATGCTACCGATAAAGGACTTTTTAAAGAGGGTGAACTTATCGTTTTGATAGATGAATTTAGCGCCTCTGCAAGCGAAATTTTAGCAGGCGCCGTGCAAGACAACGATCGCGGAACCATTATCGGAAGGCGTTCTTTTGGCAAAGGCTTGGTGCAACGTCCTTTCGATTTTGCCGACGGCTCGCAGGTACGCTTAACTGTTTCGCGTTACTATACGCCAAGCGGGCGTTCCATTCAAAGAAATTATAAAAGCGGAACGATCTCCTATTACGAAGATCTATTAAAGCGCATAGAAGAAGAGGAGAGAGAGAAAGATTCGTTATCCGTTAAAACCGACACCATTCCCTTAGTAGAGTATCGAACGAGATCGGGGCGCATTGTGTATGGCGGCGGCGGTATCACACCCGATATTATTGTGCCTCACGAAAAGAGGATTCACTCAAATGCCTATTATCAAGCGCTTAACCATGCGGCGCTTATCCAGTTTGCCTTTAATTATGCCAATCAAAATAAAGTGATACTTACAAAGAATTATCCTTCCGCAGAGATTTTTATTAAGAGGATGAATGTATCGGGCGCCGTTTTGCAAGAATATTTAAGGTTTTATGCACAAAAGAGCGGAAATGCTGTTCCATCATTAAATGCAGCCGAAAGCAAGGCACTTGGCACATGGCTCAAAGCGCTTATTGGTAGAAATTTATATCAAGATGATGCATTTTATCCGATTATAAATTCGATGGACGAGGTGATTAAACAAGCATTGAAAACGCAATAATTGGAAGATTTATATAAATTTGCACCCGTTTTTTGTAAATCTTAAAAAGTTTATATTATGAGAAAATCTATTTTATCTATTTGTTTTGCAGCGTTTTTGTTTGTAGTTTGTGCACAGGATAGGAATGCTGTTCTGTTTACTGTGGGAGAAGATGCCGTTACGGTTACCGAGTTTATTAACACATTTAACAAAAATAATTCTTTAACCAAAGCTACGGAAAATGAATTAAGAGACTACTTGGATCTGTTTATTAATTTCAAATTAAAAGTGAAAGACGGGATTGATTCTCAAATAGATACATCATTTATTTTTCAGAATGAATTGGCATCTTACAGAGCTCAATCCGCACAACAGTATTTAGTGGATAAAGAAGTGTCGGAACGGCTTATTAATGAGGCGCTTGTAAGGAGCAAACAAATGGTTCGCGCCTCGCACATTTTAATTATGCTTCCGCCGGATGCTTTGCCGAAAGATACTTTAATTGCCTACAACAAAGTGCTTGAGATTAGAAGAAAAATTACCTCCGGAGCCATTACTTTCTCTGAGGCAGCCATTCAGTTTTCCGAAGATCCCTCTGCACGCGATGAAGTGGGGCACAACGGCAGAATCCAACACGGAAATAAGGGAGATTTAGGGTATTTTACTGTTTTTGATTTAATTTATCCTTTTGAAACCGCCGCTTACAATACGCCGGTGGGTGGCTACTCCATGCCGGTGCGTTCGCAATTTGGCTATCATCTTATTTGGGTGCAAGATAGACATCCTATGGTTTCAAGAATCAACATTTCACAAATCTTATTATTGGATACTGCTGCGCGCTTCGGACGCATGAGCCCGGCTGTGCAAGAAAAATTAACGCTTATTGAAGAAGCGTTTAAAAACGGAGAGGATTTTGCTACACTTGCCGAAAAATATACCGAAGATCCGATGTCGAAGGTAAATGAGGGTAGAATTGAGCCGTTTTTCCCAAACCGCCGTCCGGGAGATTATGTAAAACAAGCTATTTCTCTTGAAAAAGATCAAATTTCCGCGCCTTTTCCCTCAGTAATAGGCTGGCACATTATTAAACTCAATGAGATAACCGTACCGGAACTAAAAGATGAGGAGATGCGATTTAGCATGATTACGAGAATTCAAAGAGATTCACGCTCTACCAAAAGCGTTGAGTCATTAATAGAAAAATTGAAAAAAGAATACCATTTTTCCGATAAAGGTAAAAATGCAGCATTCAACTTTTTATTAAAAAAATTAAACAAGGAAAATACCATGCCGCCTGCAGCAGATTTATTGACGCTTTCAGGGATTGACAAACTAAAACCAATGGCTATCTTTGCAAACCAAACTATTACGATACAAGATTTTATACAATACTTAGATCGTTTCCAAGGCATGGATCTCAATAAACAAGCCAAAATGTTCTTAGATATTCAGTATGAAGACTTTATTAGGGAGTTTATATTGAAATATGAACTTGATATTTTAGAGGTAAAATATCCTGAATATAAAGAGCTTATCACTGAATATCATCATGGGATGATATTGTTTGAAATGAATAATGAAAAAGTTTGGAACGAATCTCTGAAAGATAGCGCTGCATTTGAGGCATTTTATGAAAAAATTAAAGTTAACTATTTAGATCCGGAAGGAAATCCGAAACGGCTTACTGAAATTAGATCGGCTGTACTCACCGAATATCAAAATGAATTGGAAACCGAATGGTTAATGGAGTTGAGAAAAAGGCATCCGGTGTGGATTAATGAAGAATTATTCAAATCTATATTGAAAAACAAGTGAGAAATTTTCTCTCCTTTCTTGTATTTATTTTAATTATTTCAGGCTGTAATAAATCTGACAATCAGATTGTTGCGAATGCATTTCATCATAAATTGTATTTATCGGAGGTAATGGAAAAAGTTCCTTATTTTACCTCAAAAGAAGATTCTTTGCTTTTTATGGAGCAATATGTGGATGCGTGGATATTGCGCCAAACTTTACTGGCGCAAGCAAAGCAGGAATTGACCCAAAAAGAACAAGATTTTTCCTCTCAAATAGCGCAATATAAAGAGCAACTACTCATTAATGCTTATTTGCAAAAAATAAGCAACGACTCTGCACGATTTGCAGTGTCAAGGCAAGAACTTGCCGATTTCCTTAAAGAAACGAAAACCAACGAAGCGCCTGAGTACAGAGACATGATGAGATTGAACTACATAAAACTATCGAATCCATCTAAGATTTACAAAAAAGCAAAAGAATTGCTTTTTGAAGCAACCGATAGAGTAGCTGCCATAAAACAATTAGAAACACTTTGCGCCGATACGATTGAATATTACTTAGATAGTGAACATTGGGTTTTTGTGGATTTTATAGAAAACGAATTGCCGCTTTCTTTTTCCTACACGGATACTAAAGAAAAATTTGAAATTGTGCAAGATGGGTACCGTTATTTGGTTTTAATCTTGGATAGAAAACGACAATTACAACCCAAAAACACGCTTGAAGAACGGAACTTTGCACAATCGTTGTTGCAGCAGCAGAAGCGCGCTGAGTTTTTTATTGATTATAAAGATTCGTTGGTGCAAAAAGCATTGCTGGAGAAAAGAGCGATTCGCTATCCGATCTTGTTTTAAGATTTTAGATAAAAATGCAAGTTAACCTCCTTGACACGCCGATTGAATATTTGAAAGGGGTGGGACCCAAAAAGGCGGAAGTCTTTAAAAAAGAGTTCCAAATTTTTACGTTTCACGACCTTTTGTACTATTATCCGTACCGGCATGTGGATAAAACGCAAATTCATACCATTTGTTCGCTTGAGCCAGAAAGCGCGTACATGCAGTTTAAAGGAAAAATAACGTCGTATGAAGTTGTGGGAGAGCGCCATGCCAAGCGTTTGGTAGCACAATTTACCGATGGCACCGGAACAATTGAACTTGTGTGGTTCAACTCATTAAAATGGGTAGAGGATTTGCTTTCCGAAAGGCGAGAGTTTATTGTTTTTGGAAAACCTACGCTGTATAATCGCCGCTGGAATATGACTCATCCGGAAATGTTGGATCCTGAAAGACAAATGAGCAGCGGCGTGTCTATGGCATTTCAGCCGTTGTATAATACTTCGGATAAAGCTAAGAAGTCGGGTTTGGATTCGCGCAATATTTCAAAATTGGTGATTACGCTGTTAAATCAAATTCAAGATGTGATTACCGAACGTTTGTCTAACGATATTATTCAGAAATACAAATTATTATCGTTAAGAGAGGCGTTGGTTAACGTGCACTATCCGGCTACTCAGGGTTTGCTTTCTCAAGCATTGTTGCGATTAAAGTTTGACGAACTTTTCTTTGTGCAATTACGGATGTTAACTCAAAAACTGATTCATACGCAGAAAAATCCCGGACATCTTTTTCCTATTGTGGGCGACACTTTAAACACCTATTACAAAAATTATTTGCCTTTTGAATTAACCAATGCGCAAAAAAGAGTGATAAAAGAAATCCGTGCCGATGTAGGGAGCGGTAAGCAGATGAACCGCCTTTTGCAAGGCGATGTGGGAAGCGGCAAAACCATTACCGCACTGTTGGTAATGCTCATTGCCAAAGACAACGGCTACCAATCGTGTTTGATGGCGCCTACCGAAATTCTTGCCACACAGCATTTCGAATCTATTACGAATCTATTGAAAGATATGCCTGTAAAGGTAGGTTTTTTGACCGGATCTACAAAAACTGCCGAACGGAAAGTTTTGTTTGAAGCGTTACAAAACAGCGAGATTGACATTTTAATCGGCACACATGCTTTGTTAGAAAACAACGTGATTTTTAATAATTTAGGATTGGTTATTATTGATGAACAGCACCGTTTTGGCGTAGAACAGCGCGCCAAAATGTGGAAAAAGAACGATATTCCGCCGCATATTTTGGTGATGACTGCCACGCCCATTCCGCGTACGTTAGCTATGACGCTGTACGGCGATTTGGATGTTTCGATCATTGATGAGCTGCCTAAAGGAAGAAAGCCGATTATTACCCGGCATTTATATGAAAAAAACCGGTTGGGTATGTTTGGTTTTCTGCAAAAGGAGATTGCCGCCGGTCGTCAAGTGTTTGTAGTGTACCCGCTTATTAAAGAATCGGAAAAGATGGATTTGTTTGATTTGATGGCGGGTTATGATCTCATGGCAGATTGTTTTCCCATTCCGCAATATCAAATCGGCATTGTGCACGGCAAAATGAAATCGAGTGAGAAAGATTTTGTAATGACTCGTTTTGTAAAAGGCGAGCTTAATATTTTGCTCTCTACCACCGTAATAGAGGTGGGCATTGACGTGCCTAACGCCTCAGTGATGGTAATTGAGAACGCCGAACGCTTCGGTTTATCGCAGTTGCACCAGCTGCGCGGGCGTGTGGGGCGTGGCGCCGAACAATCGTACTGTCTGTTGATGACGAAGCACGAACTCTCTACCGAAAGCAAGCAGCGCCTCAAAGCGATGACGGAAACGAACGATGGTTTTGAGATTGCCAATATCGACCTGCGGTTACGCGGTCCCGGCGATTTACAAGGTACCCGCCAAAGCGGCGATTTGGATTTTAAGCTGGCGGATTTGGCGAAAGATGAAAAATTGGTGGTTTTCACCCGAAATTTAGCAAAAGAGATTCTGGAAGAAGATTCGGATTTGCAGTTGTCGAAAAATCAAACTATGGGTAGGTATTTGCGAGAGGTTATGAGGAGGTTTGAGTTTTTTGGGAATATTTCGTAGCACTGCCCGGAGCATAAAAAGAGAAAACCGAGGCAAACTGAATCACCCCGGTTTCCCACAACCATGAAAACAAATATTACTTTTTAGCTAAAAAGTCTTTTACATTGTCGGTTTCCATAACCGCATCTTTGAACGTGTAAGCTCCGGTTTTCGGAGAGCGTTCCATTTTAACCACGCGAGTATAAGTTACCCCGCCGGCTCTCTTTAATGTTGCAACTGTCTTCTTTGCCATATCTCAAACTATTTAATTTCTTTATGAACCGTTACTTTCTTTAAATAAGGATTGTATTTTTTTAATTCCAATCTCTCAGTGGTATTTTTTCTGTTTTTGGTAGAAATGTATCTCGACATTCCAGGCACGCCACTGGCTTTTTGCTCAGTGCATTCTAAAATAATTTGTTGCCGTGCTTCCTTGTTTTTCTTTGCCATTGTGCTTCTCTTTTAAGCGTTGATTGTCCTTGTCAATTGAGGGCGCAAAAATACATTTTTTTTATATCAAAAATTAATTCGGGGTTTTTATTTTCAAACAATTCTTAATGTATTGATTATCAATTTTGAATTTTGAGTTTTGAATTCTTAAGTGTTCAACAATTTCCAAATTTCATCCTTCAAATGTTGTAAATTTTGGTAACTTATAGAAGAGATGAATAAAATAGGTACATTTTCAGGTACTTTTTTTTGAAGCGCCTTTAGTTCTTTTTCGGTCAGTAAATCACACTTAGTAATGGCGAGCAACCTTTTTTTATCCATCAATTCCGGATTATAAGCCTTTAGTTCGTTCAGCAATATTTTATACTCTTTTTTGATGCTTTCCGTATTGCATGGAATCATAAAGAGCAACAAGGCATTGCGCTCAATATGGCGTAAAAATCGAAGTCCTAAGCCTTTTCCTTCCGATGCGCCCTCAATAATGCCCGGAATATCTGCAATAACGAACGATTGATGGTCGCGATAGGCTACCATTCCCAAATTGGGGCGCAACGTGGTGAACGGATAATCTGCAATTTTAGGTTTGGCATTGGAAAGTACGGAAATTAAGGTTGATTTTCCTGCATTGGGAAATCCTACGAGCCCCACATCGGCTAAAACTTTAAGTTCTAATGCCAGCCATGTCTCTACGCCTTCTTCTCCGGGCTGTGCAAAGCGCGGAGTTTGGTGGGTTGCCGATTTAAAGTGCACATTGCCCAAACCGCCTCTTCCACCTTTTAATATCACTAACTCTTGCCCGTTTTCCATGATTTCACCAAGAAACTCGCCGGTTTCCGGATCTTTTACTATAGTACCTAACGGAACTTCCACAACGGCATCTTTCCCATTTTTTCCAAAACGTTGGTTGGCAGATCCTTTTCCGCCATCTTCTGCAAAAATATGTTTGGTATAACGCAAATGCAGCAACGTCCACAAGTTACGGTTGCCTTTCAAGATCACGTCACCGCCTTTGCCGCCATCGCCGCCATCGGGACCGGCTTTAGGGTCTTGCGCCGTGCGTTGCAAGTGTGCCGAACCTGCTCCGCCCTTGCCCGAGCGGAAGAAAATTTTTACGTAGTCTATGAAGTTTTCGTTTGCCATACATCATTTTTTGTGGTAAGCGGTATGCGGTGTGCAATAGATCCGCATACCGCATACCGCTCACCGCATACCGTTATCGTATCGTTCGTGATCCCGGCTTCACACAAGGAATCCCTTCTTTGCAAAGCGGGCAGTCTTCCGGTTCCCAACTTTGAATATCTAATTTAATTGCGTCGAAAATAGGATACCCGATATCGCCGGTGCTGCGGTTTGCAATACATGCAATGCCAACTACTTCGGCGCCATGCTGCTTCAATACTTCAATGGTTTCTAACGATGATTTTCCGGTAGTAACCACATCTTCGGTAACCAATACGCGTTGATTGGGATGAATTTCAAATCCGCGGCGCAACGTCATTTTTCCGTCTTCACGCTCTGTAAATATTGCCGGAACGCCTAATTGGCGCCCTAATTCGTAGGCAACAATAATGCCGCCCATGGCAGGTCCTACTACAATATCTATGGGAGTATCTTTCAGCTTTTCAGCTACCACAGCCAATACTTTTTCAGCTCTGTGCGGATATTGTAATAGCTTGGCACATTGACAATAACGATTACTATGTCTTCCTGAGGAAAGAAGAAAGTGCCCTTCCAACAAGGCTTCGGATTGTTTTAGTTGTTCTATGACCATAAGGTATAAGGTATAAGGTATGAGGTATGAGGTATGAGGTATGAGGTATGAGGGGTGGGATTGCACCTCGTACCTCAAACCTCGTACCGATTAATGTTTCCCACAAGGTTTCGAGCAACCCCTTGGCATAGTTGTGCACTCTGCCGGAAGTTTAGCGCGTGCTTTTTCGTCACCTTTCACTTGGTCGGCATTGAATCCCAATTTGGCAATGGCTGCACGGATAGCATCAGGATTGGTTCTCTTTGCATCGTAAGCCACGGCAATCTTGGAGGTTTTTTCATCAAACTTAAATTCTTTTATACCTTTTACTTTAAAAGGCAAATTGGCTTCAAATATTTCATTACTCTTAGCAGAATAAGCATTGGTTTGAATAACAATAGTTTCTGCGCCTTTTACTTCAAGTTTCGGATCTGCATTGCATTTTGCTTTGGCGGCAGAGCCACAATGTTGCGCCATTGCTGTAAAGCTAAGAAGAGCTAATGTTACGATTACAATAATTTTTTTCATAATGTTTGATTTGATTTTTATGTGAATGATTAATTAAACGAGTGGACAAAAATATTATTTTAATTCGAATTTTGATAATTCGCGAAGCATTAAATCTACACGATAATCTGCTTCAAAACAACGGCAATCTTCAAGTTTTTTTGCTTCTAAAAACATATTATAAGATGCTGGAAATTCTTCTTTTATAGATAACATGAGCGCCTGAAATACTAATTTATCGTATTTTGCTTTCATCTCTTTCGGCGATAATTTCGGTTCGGCATTTTCTGTATTTATTACAACGTTTTTTACATCTATTGTAATATTCTCTATGTTTATTGTAGCCTTTTTTTCTGCTATAACGTTTTCTACATTTATTACAACATTCTTCTCTAATTCTACATATTTTTCTTTTAACTCTACGTGTTTTGTAACTATTTCATCAATAGCTTCATACTCTTGTAAGTAAGGGTTGGATTTCAAATATTCTTGCGCATATTGGTAAAAAAGCGCTGCAATTTTCGGATTTCCGCGCTTTTCAGCTGTTTGAGCAATGGTTAAATAGGATTCGTAAATACCCGATTTTGAACGTAAAAGGCCATGATAATAATCATCATTACAATAAGAAGAGGGTAAGTTGAGGCAAAAAGCTTCTAAAATTTCAAACAGTTCTAATGCTTCGGCGGCGTGCTCCGCTTTTATCAAAGAATCGCCTGTTTTGTACAATTTGTCGTAAAATTTGTCCGTAAATTCTATCGCTTGTATCTCTTGCTCACGATCCATTTCTGTTTCGTAGTAAAGCGTATTTAATAACGACAAGCTGGCTCCAAAATAGTTTTTGTCAAGCAACTTGTTTAATTTTAACAAAACAGCATTTGGAAAAGTAGCATTGTATTGCAAAGAGCGTTGTAAAAAATATTCGCCATCTACTTCATTTTTAAATTGATACTCAACAAGCGCTTTTTCATAGAAAATGAGATACACATTCTTGTTTAACAGGCTTAATGAATCATATTTGAGCTGAACACTGTTTTTAAGTGCATCATACTTATCAATAATCTCATTAAATGTAAGGGTTGGGCATGGTGTAAAATAAGGGAGCGTTTCATCTCTAAATTGCTTCAATTCTTTAATGATATCTTGCGCTATTAAATAATGAAGCGGAATATAATCCGGATCGTGAAGATTCAAATGTTGAATTTGAGCTTCTTTTTCATTTAAAAATAATGCAATTTTTTCACAATCAAATTTTTGAGCAAATAAAAACTGATAGCAAAAAAGAAAGCAAATGAGAAAATACTTGTTTCGTTTCAAAGAGAACTACGGGTTTAATAAATATTCATCAATTGCTTTTCTTAACTCATCTTTGTTTAAGTAACCTACAGTGGAGGATATTTTTCCGTGCGGCTTAAAATACAAAAGCATCGGAATGCTTTGCACATTAAACATATAGGCGACCTCGCGCGCTTTGTCTATATCAAGTTTATAAAAAATTACTTTTCCTTGGTATTCCGGAGCTAGTGTTCTCAAATTCTCGGATAATAAGCCGCAAGGTTTGCACCAACTTGCATAAAGATCAACAACGCAAGGAGTTTGGCCTAAATACTGAAACCCTTTCGGATTATCAATAGCTGTTATGCGTTCAATAAAATCCTGTTCCGAGAGTAGGATAACTCTTCCTGAAAGATCTTCGGCTATTCTTTCCGGTCTACCCGAATCTTTTAATAGGGCATAATGGTCGGTTTTGGGTTCTTCAAGGGCTGCATTATCCGTATTATTATTGGCATTACCACACGATAACATGAACGCTATCGTTATTATAAGCAACAAAACAAGATTTTTCTTTTGAGTTTTCATTTTTATTATTTATTATTCGGTTTAGATAACATTTTTTTTTGACAAATATTGTAATTCGACATATTCTCATTAAAAAAGATGAAAAAATGTATTTTTGCCCCTAAAAATTCGTTATTAACGAACAGTATCAAAAAATAACTAACATTTTATGCTGAAAAATATTTTTAAACTTTTACTTATTTTATGTGTTGCTTTAGCTTTCTCTTGCCATAACACAACCTCCTTTAATAGAGAAAAAGCCGATTTATCGAATACTGATTTTATTTATTTAAAGGGCAACTATTTTAAGCTGAGAAACGAGAAGTTTTATCCAATAATGTTAAATTACTGTGTTTCTTTCAGAAATCTTGACAACAATTTAGTGGTCTCTCCATATATCAACTACGAAAAAGTTGGCGAATTTGAATATCACACCAAGGAAGAAACAGAAGAGCAACTGAGAGGACACTTTCAATTGATTAAAGAAATGGGATTCAATTCGATACGAGTAACATTTGACAGAGGACACGAAAGCGACGGAAAATATTACTATTCCGATTTTTCTATTGACAACGACTACGAGAAAATACTTGCCGGATTTGAAGATTTTATTAACATTGCCACAGAAAAAGATTTAAGAGTAATGTTTTTATTTAAAGCTCCATTTAATAAACCGTTAGAAGATTTTGCAATAAAAGTTTTGGAAAGATTTAATGAAAATCCTACGATTTTTGCCTACGATTTTTTGAACGAACCCTTATATTTCGATCCTGAGCCAAAAAGGAGTAAAGAATCTGCAAGAAATCTTCAATTAAGATGGAAGGCAATGATGGATCAATATGCGCCAAACCAGTTGTTTACAATAGGGTTCGCAGAGCCAATTGAGGTGTTTTCATGGGATCCGTCCATGTCGCCTGTTGATTTTGTTTGTATTCATACTTATCATCCGTTAAGAGTAAAAAGCGAACTTTACTGGTACAGCAAATATATCGATAAGCCATTGATGATTGGCGAAATAGCTTTGCCCGCTGATGGAGACTCTGTTCCCTATTCTCATCAGGCGAATTTTGCCAAAGAGATAAGCGAATATGCCATAGATTGCGGAATTGCCGGCTTTGGCTGGTGGGATTTTCAAGAAGATTTGGCATTAGTTGGGCATACCTTTGAAGGAGCTTACACAGGAATATTAAATAACAAAGGTACTACCACTACGGCAGACGGAAATTATACCATCATTGGAACTGTAAAACCTGTTGCTGAAGAGATAAAAAAGATTTCGCAATATCAATCAAAAAACATAAAAGAAAAACCGGTAAACTATTATAACAATCTGGGGTACAATAATTTTGTAATAAAAGGAAAAGTAATAGACCAAAAAACGAAAAAACCAATTGAAGGCGCTGTAATACGCGGCTGGACAGAATGGTGGCACATTGCCTGGAATACCTACTCTGATGAAAATGGGAATTTTACTTTGTATAGTAATTATGAGTTTGTTCGTTTTACGATCTCAGCACCTGGTTTTTCTACAGTACTTTTAAATAAGACGTTGAAATATAATAAAATAGCAGGCGAAAATTTTGATATAAATAATCTGCCAAATAAAGAATTGGAATATCACAGCATCTGCTATAAATCGTTTTTAAAAGAGAATACCCATTCTGTTTTCGATTTCGAACCTTCAAAATTTAATCAGGCGAAATTTGAGGCGAATATAGGAACAATAAAACTAAGACGAATAGATTATTGATATTATGGTTTTTAGTAGTATTCTCTTCGTACTTTTTTTCCTACCGGCATTTATACTTGCTTATTATGCAGTTCCGAAAAAGCTAAAGAACATTGTTATACTATTAGGAAGCATCGTTTTTTACAGTTGGGGAGCTCCTAAATTTATTTTTGTGATTTTGGGAACCACTTTCCTCGATTTCCATTTGGTAAGATGGATGTCGCAAATGAAAAAACCACTCCATCGCAGGCTGATGCTTGCATTTTCGGTTTCTATAAATTTGGGGCTGCTTTGCTATTTCAAATACTCTAACTTCTTCATTGAAAATGTAAATGCCGTTTTGTCGTTACTGGGGAGCGAGCAACATATCCATTGGACAAAGTTGGTATTACCTATCGGAATTTCGTTTTATACATTTGAAACGATTACATACGTGGTGGATGTTTACCGGAAAGTGCATAAGCCGTTAGATAATTTCTGGAGTTATCAACTCTATATTATCTTGTTCCCCAAGCTAATAGCAGGCCCAATTGTTCGCTATCATGATTTAGCCGACCAGATTGACGATCGTTCGCAATATGAAACGATAGACAACATCCTCATCGGTTTTTATCGCTTTGCGATAGGACTTGCAAAGAAGGTGCTCATTGCCAACCAAATGGGTTTGTATGCCGATGAAATTTTTGCTATGAATTACGCCGGCTTGGGAACGTATACGGCGTGGCTGGGCATTTTAGCTTATACTTTTCAAATTTATTTCGATTTTTCGGGCTATTCGGATATGGCGATAGGGATTGCCAAAATGATAGGTTTTAGATTTCCTGAAAATTTCAATAATCCTTATGTTTCACAAAGTATTACCGAATTTTGGCGACGCTGGCATATCACGCTTGGCGCATGGATGAAAAATTACCTCTATATTCCGCTGGGTGGAAATCGTGTAAAAACAAAAGGAAGGCTCTATTTTAATTTGTGGTTGGTATTTTTGGCTTCCGGCTTGTGGCACGGCGCTTCGTGGGGCTTTATACTGTGGGGTGCCTACCACGGACTCTTTTTAGTGTTGGAAAGAGGTTTTTTATTAAAAGTTTATGAAAAAATAGGTAGATTGCCCAGCATGCTTATCACATTCTTTTTTGTGATGATTGGCTGGGTGTTCTTCAGAGTAGAACACATAAAAGATGCTTTTCTTTATCTCAAAAGACTATTTGTTTTTGAAAGAGGAATGACCTCAGATTTAATAGATTCTGAATTTTATTTTTATTTAATCGTGGCAATATTTTTTGCATTCATCACCTGTTTGAAATTTGGATTAAAGTGGCAAAACGCCATTTTCTTCGATAGTTACACCAACAAAAGGCACATAACGGTTTTTATTTTGGCGCTCGTTTTACTCATCCTTTCTATCAGCTCCATTGCAGCTTTAGGATTTAACCCTTTTATTTACTTTAGATTTTAAGCTATGCAAAATAAAAAAAACCGAACGCTTGTTACACTTTTGATTATTTTAGTCTCTCTGTTTGTATTGCAATTTACACAGTATCAATTCAAATGGATAAAAATAAAACCTTTAGACGGTTATTATTTAGATGCAACAAAAATTAAATTTTCTTTGAAAGATTGGTTTTCAGCATCTTATCAAAAAGAACAAGATAAATATTTGAATGATCACTTTGGCTTTAGGAGTTTTTTTGTTCGATTAAATCATCAGTTTCGTTTTAGTTTGTTTAATAAAGTAAAAACAGCATGGGTAACAGTTGGAAAAGACAATTATCTGTATGAATTTAACTATATTAGTGCTATTTATGGTACTGATTTTATTGGATATGACAGTATTGCAACCCGAATGCACAAACTTAAATTTGTTCAAGATTCATTCAATAATTTAGGGAAGGAGTTAATTGTTGTTTTGGCTGTGGGTAAAGGCTCGTTTTACCCGGAGTATATTCCCGATAATTTTTATGACTGGAGTGGAACAACCAATCTTGAAGTTTATCGACAGTATATGGCTGAATTTGGAGTTAAACATATTGACTTTCATCAGTATTTTATTGATCTCAAGGCTCATACTCCATATCCGCTCTATCCACAATACGGAATTCATTGGAGCCATTACAGCATGTGCCTCGTTATAGACTCTTTAGTGAATTATATTGAAAAAGCTCGCAATATTGAAATGCCCCATATATATTGGGATAAAGTGAATATGGCTAAGCCGCGTTATCCCGATAATGACATTTCTAAGGCTATGAATTTGCTTTTTCCACCGAGATCTTTCCTTATGGCATATCCCGACCTTAAATTTGAGTCGAGTGCCGGGAAAACAAAACCGGCTGTTTTAACTATTGCCGACAGCTTTTATGGAGGTATGTTTGAAATAGGATTAGACAGTTTGTTTACGAACCATCAGTTTTGGTTTTATAACACAGATATTTTTCCTAATTGTAATTACAATTGGCTTACCACTCGTGAAATAAACTATCATGAAGAAATTTTAAAAAATGACGTCATTATCCTTATGGGTACAGATGCTACTTTGCCAAATTTCGGATGGGGATTTATTGAGGAAATGTATACTTTTTTTAATAAACAACAGGATATTAAAAAAAGTGAAACTAATTGAATTTAGTGAGGTTGAGAAGATTTTTCTAAGGACTTATAAATTCCTTTTCGAGCTAATTCATAATCCACGTTGTCTAATAGAATCCAATATCCGTCATCGGGTTGTAGGGAAAAGAAGTATTTAAAATATGCTTCTCTAGTCATAGAAGCATAGTGTATAGTATCATGCCTAAATTTTACGAAATTAAATATGGACAAACATGAAAACAATACAATGAGTATAATTACAGGTATTTTTATGTACAATTTAAATTTTGATAATGCTTTAAGAAATGCAGCTAATGGAATAATTAATAATGCATAAGATTCTACTAATGCTCTCATTCCGAAACTGCCGCCAAACCACCAGCACCACCAGCTCGACAGTACATATATGTTAATTAATAAGAAAAGCAAAATCGAAAAGAAATATTCTCTATAATGTTTCCAAACGAAGTAGAATCCCAATATTGAAAAAATCATAACGGGCGTATAAATGAGCCATCCTTTTCTAAAACCGAACAGAAATTGTATGATGTGTGGGTTGCTAAAAAAGAATCCTTCATTGTCCGTATAAGACCAAAACAACCAACTCCCTGTTATATATTTCCAATAAATTAACTGAGGCATCCACACGATAAGTGAAAACAGGGCAATAACCAGTATTTGTTTATACTGTTTGATGAATATAAAAAATTGCCTTTTGATATCGTTTTTCTCTTTAATTCCATATAACAAGAACACTAAAACAATCAAAGCATTGGTAGGTCTAATCAACGAAATTAATCCAAATACAATTCCTAATGATATGCTGTATTTCCATTTGGGGCTATCAAACCACACTTTGGTTAAGTAGATAAAACAAGCAAATAGAAAAAAACTAAAAGCGTGTGTCATAGCTGCTTCTACGGTAGTATAAAAGAGCAAATTAGTACATAATCCAACAATAAAAATGGATATGGCAGTTACGGCATCGGAGAAATAAAACAATAGCAATTTTCTCAAAACAAAAAATCCTAAAACTACGTAGAGAAGAGAAATGAGCGCTATTGCAACAGTATAGGGCTTGCTATAGCCGGATCTTTCATAACCGAGAGGTTTTGCCAAAGCATCTGCAATAAAAAATGCAGGGGCATACATCATGGCATTTCCCATACTCATTTTCATTACGTGATTTCCATTAGGTAATGAATAACGCAAATAAAGATGCCACACCATATCGCAGGAGCTTGTATCAACAAATTTTAAAGTAATATCCTTATGAATGAAAGTTGCAGGTAAATATTGATAATACCAATAAATATCATGTTGAATTACATTTTCAGGCTTGGAAAATACCTTGAGCTTACTATTAAGCACAATACAGACAATTACAAAAACCAGGATTGCAAGCAAACTAAATAGGTTTCTTTTCATAAATATATGTTATTTTAATGGTATAAATTCTTCTGTTTTCCACTCTTTTTGAGAATTGCGGTTTTGCATTACGATAATATGTGAATTTGCGTTGTTATTAGAATGTAGTGTGTCTATACTTAATGTGACATCGTTTCTATGAGCTGCTTTTTCCAGCATCTCCATCATAATTGCTGTTCTCCGCTCTTCTGAGGAATAAAGATGGATTGGTGTTTTGGTTACTACAATGCTATCAATAGGGATTATAGGTTCTTGCCAAACTCGAATAACCTCTTCAGGGTAATGGTATGTTATGATGTTCGGATTCTTTTTAGTTAATTCGGAGAAATAATTAATGGTCCAATAAATATAGCAAGTTCCCCAAATTAACCCGTTTTCTACATAAGGTGCGGCTCTATATGAGATATCAGCAAGCCATAAAGCATTTGCCGGCAAATTATCAGCCACAAACTGTAGTTCTATTTTCCGTTCTACTCTGTTTACTTTTTCGGATTGAAGCCATTTATAAGTTTGTTTTGTTGTGGAACCGGTAAAAACGATAAATAATAGAATAACAGGTAATAATGTCCATTTTTTATACTCTCCGATTTTTTGAATAAAATCATGGAAAATAAACAAAATGAAAGGATACATGGTGATAAGAGGAAGCATGTAGAAATAATTGAATTGCTTGGCAACCATTATCACTTGTAATAAAATAATGAAAAGTATGCCTGAGAAAAGCAGGATTTGCCGGTTTGTTCCATATTTTTTCCTATAAATTATGGCGATAATGATGGCGACAACAATGGCAAAAATGAGAAGCGCCAATGCCGGTGTGAGATTGAATATTCGAGAAAAACCTGCCAGCATTTTTTCAGGATTAAATATTCGTTTTTCGCCTTCTCCGTAAGGGCCATCATGTATAGTTATGTCTATAAGAAAGTTGAGAAAATACTTTAATTTATTTATAATGGGTAGCAGAAAAAAGAAAAACGATGCTACTCCGGTTGCTGCATAGACAAGCCGATTTTTGTTTGTATCTATTAACAAGAACGGTAAAAGTATGATGGGCAAAAAATTGAACTTGGTTGCCATCCCCATCCCCATAACTATCCCGCTCCATATTGCAAATTTCAAAGGACGCCGATCTTTATAACCATAAAGTAAATAAACAATGATAAAGAGAAGCGAAACAATAACAAGCCATCTTTCAGAATTTATCCTGTGAAACACAGCCAACATCGTTATACTAAGCAAAACCCCTGACTGCAAGATGATCAATGGCCATGTTTTAATTTCCCGTTTTTTGCCAATCCAAGCAATAAGAATACACAATAGTGCATGTAAAATAATTAATGATAAACTTATGGCAGATAGATAATATTCGGGACGATTGATCACATCTTGAGCAATAACATCCTTCCCTGTAAAAAAATGTGTTATGCGAATAATTAATCCGCAATAAACCTGAAATGTAATACCCGGATTATCGGTATAAGCTATTCGATTAAACTCAAGTAACGAAACGTTTAACCCATTCAAAAGAAAAGCATATTCTGGGTCCGGTGAATAGGCATAAAACGGAGCAAAGAAATAAAGACTAAAAATACCCCACCCTATAACAAATAAAGGAATAATAAAAAATAGAGGAGAAAATTTATATGTTTTCATTTTTATTTGAATTTAATTTTTCTTGCCGCAACAAAAAGATTAGTAAATATCTACTAAAAAGGTTGGCAAATGTACATGAAATTTTTGAATTATACTGCAGGTGGATAAAGAGCTAAAACTTATTTTCTTGTGCCGGAAGAAATAAAGATATTTTATGTTAATTTGCGCTCGAAATATTTTTTTATGCTAAAAAATAAGACAATCTGTGTAGTGCTACCGGCATATAACGCCGCATTAACCTTAGAAAAAACTTATCGTGAAATTCCTTTTGATATAGTGGATGAGGTTATTTTGGTAGATGATAATTCGAAAGACAATACGGTTGAGGTTGCAAGGAATTTAGGAATTAACCATATCATTGTTCACCAAAATAATACAGGTTATGGCGGAAATCAAAAAAGTTGTTACAACAAAGCATTAGAGTTAGGCGCTGATGTTGTGGTTATGCTTCATCCCGATTATCAATATACGCCAAAATTAATCGAAGCTATGGCATATATTATTGTAAATGACGTATATCCTGTTGTTTTAGGCTCGCGTATTTTAGGAAAGGGCGCTAGAAAAGGAGGCATGCCTTTGTATAAATACATTGCTAATCGATTTTTGACATTGTTTCAAAATATTGTAATGAATCAAAAATTGGCAGAATACCATACCGGTTACCGTGCTTTTTCTTCTGAAGTGCTGCGTAAAATTAATTTTACGGCTAATGATGATGATTTTGTTTTTGATAATCAAATGTTGGCGCAAATTTTCTATGCAGGGTATGAAATCGCAGAAATTACCTGCCCTACCAAATATTTTGAAGAAGCTTCTTCCATTAACTTTTCCCGAAGCGTAAAATATGGATTTGGCGTAATAAAAACAGCCTTGCAATACAGAGTACAAAAGTGGAAGTTAAAAAAAAATTCAATTTTTAATTAGTTATGAAAAAAATAGCCGTATTAATACCGTGTTATAACGAAGAAAAAACCATTAGGCAAGTAGTAACCGACTTTAAAGAAGCCTTACCTGATGCCACTATTTATGTGTATGACAATAATTCTACAGACCGAACAGCAGAAATTGCCACAGAGGCAGGTGCAACGGTTCGCTATGAGTACCAACAAGGAAAGGGCAATGTAATAAGAAGCATGTTTCGCCAAATTGATGCCGATTGTTATCTAATGATTGATGGCGATGATACTTATCCCGCCAAACATGCACGCGAAATGGTAGATTTGGTGTTGGAAAAAGGTGTTGATATGGTCATTGGCGACCGCTTAAGTTCTACCTATTTTGAAGAGAACAAACGACCCTTTCACAACTTTGGAAATAAATTGGTACGATATTTAATTAACTTTATATGGAAAGCCAAAGTTAAAGATGTAATGACCGGATATAGAGCATTTAGCAAACCTTTTGTAAAAATGTTTCCGGTTATGTCGGGAGGTTTTGAAATAGAAACGGAAATGACGATTCACGCATTAGATAAACGATTTTTTCTAAGAGAAATAGAGATTGACTACAGAGACAGACCCGAAGGCAGTTTCTCTAAATTAGATACTCACCGTGATGGAATAAAAGTGATTAAAACTATCTTCAGCTTATTTAAAGAGTACAGCCCCTTAAAATTCTTCGGATGGATAGCGGCATTCCTACTACTTATTGCCATTGGCTTATTTATTCCCATATTAATAACTTACATCGAAACAGGCTTAGTTCCCCGATTTCCTACATTGATTGCATCTTGTTTTTTTGCCTTGGCATCTTTACACAGTTTTTTTGCCGGATTAATTTTAGATAATATTATTCGCAATGAACGAAAAACGTACGAATTGAAACGTAACACTTTCAAATAGATGTTTTCATGAAAGCGCCATTAAAATATCTAAAGGTATTTGCAATTCTAATTGTATCTCTTTTTACTTTTTCTGTATTATCTTCTTTAATACCATACAAATGCATCCAAAAAAATATTGAAAAATCTCTTCCCGAATTGCTGGAAGATGGAAACTATCCAAAGGCTATCTTGGAAGGACATGCATACAGGCAAGATAATCTCACAGATGCATTAATTTTGAATGTAATAATATCTTCCGACTCTCAAAATCCTGTTAGGTCTGCAATGAATAACTCTTATAGTTTTCAAAATCCGGACGATCTTAATAAATGGCACGCAGTACTTCATCTTGATCATAAGGTTAAGAATATGGAATTGCCGCCAAATACGCCTTATGGCCGCTATTGGTTCGGAAGTGCCGCTGTTTGTAAAATATTGCTGCTTGTAATGACTTATCAGCAGATAAAATGGTTTTTACACATAGTATCAACTTTGCTATTATTGATATTTGCAGTAAAAATTGTTAATAAAGCAGGTTGGATAAAATCGCTTCCCATATTTTTAGCGCTTTTGTTTGCCAATTTCTTTGTTACACAATTTTCCATACAATTTTTCCCTGTAATGGCTATTGCCTTAATTGGTGGAATTTGGATGTGTGAAAATGGATTGAAGTCGCAAAAAAAAATAACCATGTTCCTGTTTATAATTGGAATACTCACCGCTTATTTTGATCTGTTAACCACACCTTTATTAACATTAGGATTTCCATTAATTGTCTATTTGATATTACAGGCAGAAGAAAAAAAGTCAATATGGCAGCTTTTTAAATCCATATTTATTTTGTGCTTATTTTGGCTTATTGGTTTTGCAAGTGCGTGGTCTATCAAGTGGTTATTGGTTATCATTTTTTCCGATGCTACAACTTTATATGCTATTCAAGCCATTAAATGGAGAATAAGTACCGGTGATTATACGCGCTGGGATGCGATGGATGCAAATTTCAATCTGCTTCCTTTGGTTTGGTTCAACTTAGTGTTAACTTTCTTACTCTTACTAACCTTCTTCAGTTTTAACAAAAAAGGTATTCCTTTGGCTATAGCATTCCTAACTGTCGGATTGCTCCCATATTTATGGTATTTTGTATTGGCCGATCATTCTTATTTACACTGGTGGTTTACTTATCGTGTGCAAATAATATCGATGAGTTGCGCCATGCTGCTTTTTGTTTCTTTAATTGATTGGGAGCGATTAAAGTTAAAGTATAAAGCATTTGCGAAAGCAAAAAGAAAAGATAATTAAACAAGAAAAATAATCTTTAATTCCAACTACAAAAACATAGTACGCCCTGTTAGAAAAGTATTGAACAAAAAAGTTGTCCAAACAATATTTAATAACAACGTACCATACAAAACGAATTTATACCATCGTTGGGAATAATATTCTTGAAACAGCCATAATCCCATTGCGGAAATCATTAGCAATAAACCTGTATCCGTAAAATGCCAATAGGTTGAAAACGGAGTTAGAGCCAATGTAAAAATAGCAAAAAGTGAAAGCGTTGCAAAAGAGAATACTTTATAAGATAAAGGTGTACGATCAATATATTTGAATGTTCCAAATAATAAAACGATAAAGAAAGGATTACACAAACTATATCTGAATAAATCGTGCAGGCTTCCGCCTCTAAAGAAAATCACTAATAAAGTATTGCCTATAATGCAAATAGTAGAAAGTATGTACAAATAATGTTGTGGGTTGTTGGATGTGAAAACAGGTTTATTTTTCTTTTGCAAGAGCTGTTGGAAAAAAAGCTGAGAAAGTATCACAAATAAAGGGATAAATATCAAACAAATAACCCCAATGTTTATAGAAAAACCTTCATAAGACCAATCTCTTAAAAAGTGAGGCATCCCAAATTTTTGCCCCCAATTTTTTTGAACTTCCATAAATTTAAAAATACTGCCGCTCTTGTAGTACAACTGAATAAGAGAGACACATAACGTTCCTAATATTATGGGTAAAATTCGCAATGCCGTATTTTTCAGTGTATTTACGAACTGTCTTTCTTTTACTATAAAAAAGAATTCTGTGCATAAAAATGCTCCCAATAAAACAGAAGAATGGCGAGTTAAAGCTGCCAAGAATACACCTATAAAAAAGAAACCGTAATTTTTTTTCATAAATCCATAAATCGCCAACGTTAAAAGGAACATATAAAGCGCTTCGTTTTGCGGTATTAAAAAAACAACTAAAAAAGGAAATGTTAAATAGATTAGCAAATTCATTTGCTGTTTATTGGGATCAGAAAACAACCTGCACAACATCAAAATAGATAGAGAAAACAGGATAAAGCTGAGAATAGAGACAGCCAGGGGAGATAAATGGAAAATTTTAATGATGGCAGATTGCAGAGGAAAAAACGCAAAAATATAATCACCTCCGGCGGCTTCTATATCATATCCGTGCCGGCTGATTTGATAATAATGCACGACATCCCATTGTATCAAATCCTGACTTGAAAACTTTTGGTAGGTGGTCATAGGATGAAGTTGTTCCCAATTATTGTTGCGTTCATAAGGAGCAATTATTCTGCCTAATGTATTTTGGTAAATTCTATTATTCGTCATAGCTACATATATTGCAATAAATGCGATGACGGTTAACCCTAAAATTAAAATATTTTTTTTCATTAATCAAGAAAGGTTTATAATTAAATAACTAAGCCGCAAAAATACTTTTTTTCATTAAAAAACTATATCTTTGCTACCTCATTTAGGCTTATAGGTGTATAAGCTAAATCATTATAAATTCAATAGCTGTTTTGTCCCGTGTTATAATGAAAATTAATCATAGTTGGTTTGCTAAAATACTAAAGCCCTATCTGATCTCCGTTGTGCTATTTATTTCCATTGTTTACCTTTTTAAAACTATTGAAACATTTTCATTTTTTAAAACACAAGACGCTACATTTTTAACAATACTGCAATCTTATTTTAACATCACCGCTGTTTTTTGCCTCTATTCGCTCATTATTTTGCCTTTTTATTTGCTCATTGCTTTTTTAAACCAAAAAACGGCACAAATTCTGACCTCAATTTTATTTGCTCTATTAATTTCATTAGAAATTGGGTTATATGTTTATTATACCAAAGCAGGCGTTTTAATGGGTAGAGAGTTGGTGATAAGACCTGCGTCCGAAACGTGGAATACTATAAGAGGTTCATCCAACGTCATTGTAAGCACCACTCTAATTATTATTGTATTTGTTTATTTTATTGCTTTACCCTTTGTGTTAAAAAAAGTGAAAATCTTTAATAATTTTCGTTCGTCAATAATCGGTATTGGCGTGGTGGGAATATTATCGGCTTGTACTTTTTTTTACCAAAGAGATAAAATTCAAATTACTAATAATTACTTGGAATCTAAGTCGTTTTACTTTTTCTCTGCAATAAAAAATCATTCGGTTGATGAAATGGAACTTGCTTATTTTCTTTTTGATGAAGAAGGAAACTTTGAAAAAATTGAGAAAAATGAGAAACTCTTAAGGGAATATACCGCATTATATAATAAAACTGCTGAAGATTTGGATTATCCGATGGAACGCTCAGCTTCTGAATTTCCGGATGTACTTTCACCATATTTTAAAAAATCTGAAAAACAGCCCAATATCGTAATTATCATGGTTGAATCCTTAGGTAATTATCTTTTGGGCGAAAAAGGGGAAGATATCAGTTTTACGCCTTTTTTAGACTCTTTGGCAAATAGCGGATTGTATTGGAAAAACTGTTTAACTACCACTCCCAGAACGTTTGGTGTTCTTCCTTCCGTTACCGGCTCTCTTCCCCACGGAATGAAAGGTTTTCAGTTCGGACTCATGCCCAACCATTATTCTTTATTTACACTGTTAAAAAACAATAACTACACAACAAATTTTTTCTGTGGCGGTAATGTAAATTTTGATAATATGCTTGATTATTTAGCAGTTCAAGACATAGACCACATTGATAACTTTATGCCTCAAATAGGATCTTATAAAAGGAAGAAACAAGCCAATTGGTATGGGCTTCACGATCAAGTGATGTTTGATAAGAGTTTAGAGTATTTAAAAACACTTCCACCCGAAAAACCAAAGCTAAACGTGTATTTAACCATAACTACACACGACCCTTTTAATTTAAAGGAAGATAAAAAGTTAAAAGCAATTTATGATGCCAAAACGGAGAACCTGTTTTTAAGATTAAATGCAGAACAAAAGAAACGTTTTTTACCTGTAAAAGACAGAATCTCAGGCTTTATATATATTGACGATTGTATTAGAAGTTTTATTGATGGTTACGCTAAACTGCCCGACTTTGAAAACACCATCTTTATTATAACCGGCGATCATTCTGTAGGTACTTTCAAAAATAGTTTTGATAACCATTCGGTTCCGTTAATAATATGGTCGCCGATGTTAAAAACTCATAAAACATTTCCTAACATTGTTTCGCATTTCGCTATTGCACCATCCATAATATCTTTTTTGCAGAACAATTATAATATAGATGTTCCGGAGAAGCTTTCATGGTGCAGCACCGAATTGGATACGGCTTCCGTTTACAATCCGTCGGAAAAATTTTTATTCCTAAGCTATGACAGAAAGGTGAATTCCATGGTTTATAATCAATATTATTTTGAAGATAAAACAAACTGGAGCGACAGAAAATTATATGAAATTAACGAAAATTTAGATTTGGAACCGATACATGATTCCAAGCTCATGGAACAGATGTACTCGAAGCTTAAAACGTTAAAATATGTGAACAATTACGTTTATCATAATGATAAATTAATTAAAGCCGATAGTGGTTTTGATAGTAAATACGTATTAATTAAGGGATATGAAAATAAAAACGCCATTGTATGTAAAACGTCCGATATAGCTCCATCCATTAGCGGAGCAAGTGTTTTTGATATTATGCCGGTTCAAAAAATTCGCGGAGGTTACGATAAAATAAAAATCAGATTCAAAGCAGATCTCATTATTAATGATTTTGTATATCAAGATAAACAGATGTTTTTGGAGTTTATCTGTTCCGGGAAAAATTATAAGTATGTTTCTAGAGAAAATATCACAAAATATATTTTAGATGATGAAATTTTATGCAATAAAAAATATGAACTGTTCATTGAAAAAGAGATTGATGTATCAGATCTTGATCAATTTTCCGTTCACATATGCGTAACCACTGATAAAAAAGATGAAAATTGGGAACCTGATAAAAAAATTACGATCTCAAATGTAAAAGTGTTAATTTGGGGTAAATAAACTTGATAATATAGTATAATATAATGAAAATGAGACATTCTTTTAATTTTACAATCATTTTTATATTTTGTATTACTCTTTTTTCGTCATGTAAAAAAGAGCCTTGGGAGCCAATTGAAGGAGCATTGCGTATTGTGCAATGGAGAGTGTTAATTACCGGCGATATGGTACACTTTTCGGATAATGATGAGCATATCAATAAATTTTTGCAAATAATAGCTTCTGTTAAGGCGCCGATAATGATGACTCCGGGCAATCATGATATCATTATGGCTCCGGGTCAAGGATTGTACAGACCGGTAACTTTAGAAGGATTGCGGCGCTATCGCTCTTTTTTCGGTGATGATTTTCAGGCGATGGATTGTAAAGGATTCACTATTATTTCCGCTAATTCAACCCTATGGTATCCTGAAGGCTCACCTCCGGAAGAAATAGACCGACATGACCAAAGACTGAATAAGGCTTTAAAAGATGCGCAAGCAAAAAATCAGCCCATTGTAATGATGACTCATTTTCCGCCTTTATTCGAACTACTGCCTTTCACAGAAAAATACCTCAATTTATGCGTCGAGAGTGGAGCCTTTGTTTGGCTTACTGGGCATTGGCATTGTGCCTATCGACACGACTATGATTCTATTACTATTTTAGTTGGCGAAACTACAAGTTCGAATAATGTAGAACCATTAGGAATCAGATTGTTGACCATTTACCCAGATAAAAGCTTTGATTGGAATTTTAAGCCATTGTATTAATGTTGCCTTTAATTATAACAATAAAATATTGTGAAAATAGAACATTTATTAAAACAAAACCATACTTTCAAATTCATTATTTTTTTTGTAGTAGCCATTTTAGCTCTCATATTTTTCTCATGTTGTAAAAAGGACGATTGCAGCTCTCCCAATTGCAATAAATTCAATTGCTGGGAACATTTTATTGCCCACGCCGGCGGCGCTATTGATGGAATAAACTATACAAATTGCGTGGAAGCTATGGACTTGTCATATAGCAAAGGTTGCAGATTGTTTGAACTTGATTTGTGTTTAACCACAGATGGGAAAATTGTTGCAGTGCACGATCCACCTGGCGTTACAGAAGAAGAATTTATGAATAATCTCATTCATAATAAATATTCTCCAATGAATATGAAAACCATAAATGAGTGGTTTCAAAAACATCCGGATGCCATTTTGGTAACCGATAAATTAAACGACCCTCAAAGAATTTATGACGAGTTCTTATTTAGAGATAGGGTCATTATGGAGCTATTTACTTGGGAAGCTGTAGATAAGGCTATCGAATTGGGAATAAAGCCAATGGTTTCCGAAAATTTAATTTTCGGGGAGTCTCTAAAAGCTATGGAGATAGGAATACCACCATCAGAATCTAAAAGCGCTTCAAATATTGAAAAAATTTTAAAAGACAAAAATATTGAATATATTTGCATGAGCCGCTATAGCATTTCCGGAAATAAAAAACTGCTTAAGCGATTGAAAAACAATGGAATAAAAAATTACGTTTTTCATTTAGAGTCGGCTGTAAACGGACAACCGGCGGAAGAATACGTTTGGGATAAGGAAATGGCCTATTGTTACGGTATGTATGCTAACAATTTGGATTTATTAGCCTCATTGATCAATAAGTAACTCTATTGTATATTGTTTAAATCATTTTGCACCATCAATTTAACCAATTTTTCAAACGGCGTTGATGTTGGATTCCAGCCTAATAATTTTTTAGCTTTGGAAGGGTCGCCCAGCAATTGCTCTACCTCAGTAGGGCGATAGTATTTCGGATCTACTTCTACCAAAACTTCGCCGGTTTCTATATTAATTCCTTTTTCGTTTTCGTTTTCACCTTCCCAACGCAATGTAATTCCGGCTTCTGCAAAGGCAAGGGAGCAAAATTCTCTCACGGAGTGCATCTCTCCTGTGGCAATCACAAAGTCTTCAGGTTCATTGTGTTGTAAGATACGCCACATGCACTCCACATAATCTTTGGCATATCCCCAATCGCGCATGGCATTAAGATTTCCGAGATACAATTTTTTCTGTTTGCCGTGTTTAATGCGCGCTACGGCAAGTGTAATTTTCCGGGTAACAAAGGTTTCGCCTCTACGCTCACTTTCATGATTAAACAGAATGCCATTGGCTGCATACATGTGGTAAGCTTCCCTGTAATTTTTTGTGATCCAAAAGGCATACATTTTAGCAACGCCATAAGGAGAACGCGGATAAAAGGGCGTGTTCTCGTTTTGAGGAACTTCTTGAACCTTTCCATAAAGCTCAGAAGTAGAGGCTTGATATATGCGTGTTTTCTTTTCTAATCCTAAAATTCGCACGGCTTCCAGAATCCTCAAAGTGCCTACGGCATCTGTCTCTGCCGTATATTCAGGAACATCAAAAGAGACTTTTACATGGGATTGAGCTGCCAAATTATAGATTTCATCAGGTTGAATGGTTTGAATAATCCTCAATATAGATGAAGAGTCGGTCATATCTCCATAATGAAGTTCAATACGGCGTTCCTGCTTCATATCTTCAATCCACTCATCGAAATACAGATGTTCAATTCTGCTGGTATTGAAATAGGAAGCACGGCGCATCATGCCATGCACTTTGTATCCTTTATCCAATAATAACTCGGCAAGGTAGGAGCCATCTTGCCCGTTAATGCCGGTAATGAGTGCAACTTTTTTGTAAGTCATAGCAATGAAAATTAACGGCAAAAATAAAAAAAAACGACAATGCGCTCAAAAACGAATAACAAAATCATATCCATTTGATTTTTGTTTACTTTCGCAACACTAAACTTTATATCAAAGGAAATTTATTTTAAAATGAGAACTGACGAAAAATAACTTTTATGCACAACACAATTATTTCTTTAGATTCAATAGTAAACTTATTTCCCGATAATTTCACCGAAGCGCAAATTGCCAAAGCCAAAACACTGTTTTACAAAAAAATGGCATTAAAGATGCACGCGTTTTACGGTGGTAAAATGGCAACCATACCCAAAGCGCCTCTTTATGGATTTAATTGGTTTAACGTGTGGTACACACCCGGTGTTTCCGCAGTTTCTACCGCCATTAGAGACGATAACGACACTTCGTTTGAGCTAAGCAACCGCAGTAATTTGGTGGCAGTAGTAAGCGACAGCACGCGCGTGCTGGGCGACGGCGACTGCACTCCTCCGGGCGGTCTCGGCGTAATGGAAGGAAAAGCGATGTTAATGAAATACTTAGGCGGCGTGGATGCCATAGCGCTTTGTATTGATAGTAAAGACGAAACAGGCGAACCTAACGCCGATAAAATTATTGAGTTCGTTAAGCGAGCGCAGTCGAGCTTTGGCGCTATTAATTTGGAGGACATTTCCCAGCCCAACTGCTTTAAAGTATTAGATACGCTTCGCGAGGAATGCGATATTCCTGTGTGGCACGACGACGCACAAGGCACTGCCTGCGTTACGTTAGCCGGCGTAATTAATGCTTTGAAATTAACAGGCAAGAAAATGTCGGAAATTAAAGTGGTGCTGTATGGTGCGGGCGCCTCCAATACGAGTATTGCGCGTTTGATGATTGCCGATGGCGCCAATCCGAACAAAATTATCATGTTCGACAGTCGCTCAACGTTACACAAAAACAATGCGCGCTATAAAAACGATCTGTTGTTTTACCGTCAGTGGGAGTTGTGCCAAATTACCAATTCGGAGTGTGTTACCGCACCTGAAGAGGCGTTTAAAGATGCCGATTTGTTGGTGGCGCTTTCCAAACCGGGTCCCGATACGATTAAATCGGAGTGGATTAAACTGATGGCAGACAAACCGATTGTGTTTGTGTGCGCCAATCCGGTGCCGGAAATTTATCCGTATCAGGCAAAAGAGGCAGGCGCGTACATTGTTGCCACCGGCAGGGGCGATTTTCCAAACCAAGTGAACAATTCGGTGTGTTTTCCATCCATTCTAAAAGGCACATTATTAGTTTCCGCACGTAAAATTACCGATGGCATGGCAATCCGTGCAGCGCATTCCATTGCCGAATTTGCCGAAAATCGCGGGATTCATGTCGAAAATATTATGCCCAATATGTTAGAGTGGGAAGTTTTTCCAAAAGTGGCTGCAGATGTAGCAATGCAGGCAATTAAAGAGGGCGTGGCACTCAAAAACCTTACCTGGCAACAAGTGTATGAGGCTGCCAAGTGTGACATCCGCGAAGCGCAGGAATTAACAAAGCTGCTACAAGAGAAAGGTTATATCAAACCAATAGATGAAAACGTGATTCGTGAAGTGATACGAGAAGTAATAGAAGAGGTAAAAAGTTAACATTATATATTCGCAACCTTTAAAAAAATCGTAACGAAATTAAAATGTCAAGGCAAAAAAGCATGCAACCCAAAGCAAAAGAAAAGCCTTTAATAAAACAAGGGATTAGAAAAAGTGCCGGATGGAAGCCCTACCTTGTATTTGTTATTTTCACGTTTGTATTATATTCCAATACATTAAATCATTTTTTTGTATTTGATGACGGAATGGTAATTGCCGAAAATAAATTTACGCAACAAGGAGTAAAGGGAATTCCCGACATTCTCAAATACGATACTTTTGTTGGCCATTTGATGCACATTCACAATGAAACGGATGCCGATCATATGCAAGAACAAATGAAATTTTTGGCAGGCGGCAGGTATCGTCCGTTGTCAGTAGTTACTTTTGCATTGGAAGTTGAGTTTTTTGGCAAAAGCTACACTTACCCCGACACAAACTATGTATTTAAAGGCAATGCTTTTGTCAGTCACTTGGTTAACATTTTGCTGTATGTATTTACAATTTGTCTGTTGTTTCTGATTTTACACCGTCTTTTCCCACCTGAAAAAGATAAAAAGTGGTATTTGTCATTTCCATTTATTGTAACGCTTTTGTTTTTAGTTCATCCTATTCATACTGAAGTTGTTGCAAATATAAAAGGTCGTGATGAAATGATGATGCTTTTGGGTTCGCTCGCCGCATTATGGTTCACTATAAAATACTTTGATACTCACAAAATCCACAACCTTTTATGGTCGGGATTATGCTTATTCTTAGGACTATTGTCGAAGGAGAATGCCATTACTTTCCTCGCAGTAATTCCAATAACCATCTATTATTTTGTGGATAGAAATATTGGAAAAATAGTAAAATCAATGCTGCCTCTTATTGTGGCGTCAACATTATTCTTATTCATTCGTGGAGCTATTATTGGATTCATGAATGCATCAGAGATATATCCTGATTTGTTGAATGATCCATTCCTGAATGCCACAAAAGGCGAAACTTTGGCAACCATATTTTACACATTACTTATTTATGTTAAACTTTTGTTTTTTCCGCATCCGTTAACTTACGATTACTATCCATATCACATAGAAATCGTGAATTGGTCGAACCCGGTAGCCATTTTTTCTTTAATGTTTTATTTGGGAATTACCCTATATGCCATTTATGGATTAATAAAAAAAAGGGATATTATTTCGTATTCTATTTGGTTCTATTTATTGCCGCTGTCTGTAGTTTCAAACCTGTTTTTTCCCATAGGCGCCTTTATGGGTGAGCGTTTTGTGTTTATCTCGTCTATTGGATTCTCTATTTTTATTGGCTGGTTGATTTGCAATTATCTTCCAAAACTTACTAAAAACACAAAAAGTGCAACTTATCTCACCGTTTGTTTCATGGTAATTATTCTCTGTTTGTTTGCTGTAAAAACAATAAGCAGAAACCAGGCGTGGAAAGATAGTTTTACATTATATAAAACCGATATAAAAACGTCTAAAAATTCAGTTAAGGGAAACTATTTGCATGGTTACGATTTACTGAAAAAAGCTACTTATCCAAGTAATGAAAAGCAACGAAATGAATTATGTGAAGAGGCAGCTAAACATTTAAAACGAGCTGTAAAATTATATCCCGGGCACGCAGATGCCATTGAAAAACTTGGAAATCTTTATTTTGATTGTTATAAAGATGTTGCTAAAGCGCTGCATTATTATACAATGGCACTTAAGCTTAACACAGAAAACATTGCTGTACTTAACTCCATCAAAATTATATTGGATCAGACCGACAATCTTTTGGCAGAAAATCGAATTACTTCAACTTTAGATGACCTCATTCAATCGTATGACGAATTATTGAGTATAAAACCGGATCTTGGAGAAGTCTATTATGTTAAAGGCTTAATATATGGTAAATATTTAAATAATAATAAATTAGCGTTGGATTGCTTTGAAAAAGCGCTTGTTGCAGATTTTCTCAAAACAGCGAAATTTTATGAAGATGCAGGAACTATTTACGCTCTTTCCGGCAATTACGAAAAAGCCCTTCATTATTTGTTGAAAGCCATAGAATTAGGCTCTGATGATTACATTACATATATTAACGTTGGGGTAATTTATCAGCAACTCGGTAACAGTAAGAATGCTCATTTATACATGCAAAAAGGAAACGAAATAAAAGAAACAAAAAAGATTGCTATCACAAAGCTTTAGAGTTAGGTGCGAATATGGTAATTATACTTCACTTGGAAATTATTCTATATTTGCAGCCCAAATACGTAACAGCATGGAAAATTTAATCAAAGAGAAAGTAAGCATCTGGCTTAATGGAAATTATGACCAGACTACAAAAGAAGAAGTTTTAAAGCTATTGCAAACCAACGAAAAAGAGTTGATGGATGCGTTCTACAGAGATTTGGAGTTTGGTACGGGTGGGCTGCGCGGCATCATGGGCGTGGGCACCAATAGGATGAATAAATATACGGTTGGGTTTGCTACCCAGGGGTTTGTCAATTATTTAAAGCAACAGTTTCCTAATAAACCACTTAAAGTTGCCATTTGTTTCGATTCGAGGAATAACAGTAAATATTTTGCAGGAATTACGGCGGATGTTTTTTCTGCAAACGGCATTTTTTGCTATCTATTTGAAGAACTACGTCCAACGCCCGAACTCTCTTTTGCAGTTCGCGAGTTACAATGCGATGGCGGCGTAATGGTAACCGCTTCGCACAACCCTAAAGAATATAACGGCTACAAAGCGTATTGGAACGATGGCGCCCAATTAATTCCGCCGCACGATGTGAACGTGATTGCTGCGGTAGAGCAAATCGCTTCTGTGGATGATGTGAAATGGGAACGCAATTTGGATCTTGTGCAAACGATTGGAGAAGAGATGGATGACCTCTATTTAAAACAAGTGCAAACGCTGTCATCTGCTAATAATGCTATAAAAGATGCAGCTAAAAACCTTAAAATTGTTTACACCCCGCTTCATGGCACCGGCATTACCATGGTTCCGAAGGCTCTAAAAATGTGGGGCTTTGAAAACATCCACATCGTTGAAGAGCAAAGCGTTCCTAATGGCGATTTTCCTACGGTGGTTTCTCCCAACCCGGAAGAAAAAGCCGCCATGGAGTTGGCGCTTAAAAAAGCCAAAGAGATTGATGCCGACCTCATTTTAGCCACCGATCCCGATGCGGACAGAATTGCCGCCGGAATAAAAAATTTAAAAGGTGAATATCTGCTTTTGAATGGGAACCAAGTCGTTATTCTATTAACCTATTACCTTTTATCGCAACGCGAAGCCGAAAATAAATTGCAAGCCACTGATTACGTGATTAAAACGATTGTTTCTACCGAATTGATTCCTAAAATGGCAAACGATTATGGTATTGAATGCTTCGATGTTTTAACCGGTTTCAAATATATTGCCGCAGTGATTCGCGAAAATGAAGGAAAACGGAAATATATTGGCGGTGGCGAAGAAAGTTTCGGCTACCTTGCCGGCGATTTTGTGCGCGACAAAGATGCCGTTTCCGCATGTTGCTTGTTTGCCGAAATGGCAGCGCAAGCAACAGCTAATAACAGTACCTTATATATGGAGCTGCTGAAAATCTACCAAAAATACGGATATTATAAAGAAGACCTTTTGTCCATTACCAAAAAAGGGAAAGAAGGTATAGAAGAGATTAAGCAAATGATGGTAAACTACCGGAACCATCCGCCCAAAGAGATCAACGGCAGCAAAGTTGTTTGCATAAAAGATTATCTTTTGCATAAAACGGAAGATTTAATAACAGGCAAAACGGAAAAAATAGAGTTACCCACCTCCGATGTGTTGCAATTTTTTACGGAAGATGGTTCAAAGGTTTCGGTGAGACCTTCGGGAACTGAACCCAAGATTAAATATTATTTTGCAGTTTGCCACAAACTTTCTAATATTGATGAAGTTGAAGAGTTAGATAAAACTTTGGCGGAGCGGATTGAGGCGATAAAAAAATCTATTGTCTGAACCTTGATTTTATCAAGATTTTTAAGATTATCATGATTATTTTTTGTTCAGCGGTGTTTTTTTTATTTACTGAATATCACCAAGTTTTGTGCATTATTTCACCTCTAATTGTGCACCTGATTTAACTTCAAAAGGTCCGTTAATAGTTACACTTCCTAATGCATCAATAGTAAGTTTGTTATTAGTTACAGTTACGTTTTGAACATTTATATGGGCACAGTTTGTAATGATGGTATTAGTACTTACAGTTTGGTTTGTAAAATTAACAACTTGTGTAGGACAAGCGGCAATTTGAGCTTCTCTAACGGCATGGTATGCATTAACTAAACCGTGACCCATTTGCGAGTTCCAACTGCCATTGGGCCTGCCCTGAACAACTGAATAACTGTAGATGCTGGGATTAATTTTTTGCGCTGTACGTTCAATAATATCTCGTACTTGGGTTCCGGTAAAATTTGGATAGACGGATAGAACAAGAGCGGCAACACCGGCAACGAAAGGACATGCAGCTGACGTACCACCAAAAACATGATAATCTCCTATTGGCGAGGGTGCATTGTGATAACCAGCACTGCTTTGTCTATCAGTAGTATAAATATTTGTACCTGGAGCCACAACATCCAAAGCAGTTCCATAAGCACTGCCGGGATGACCGCTAGAGGGCCATGGATCGCATGAAATAGGAATTATATCTTTTCTTCCAGATCGTATTCCGCATCGATCTATTGCGCCAACAGCAATCACATTTGGTAGACTTGCGGGATAACTTACAGTGGCATTATTATTTCCTGAAGAAACAACAACTACGCAGCCTTTATTGCCTCTACCTTTTGTTACTGCATTATTTATAGCATTGGTAATAGGAGTATAAGGAGAACTTCCACCCCATGAATTACTAATAACATCTGCTCCATTTTCCCATGCCCACTCAATAGCTGCAGCTAACCAATCAAGATTATATCCACCATTACTAGTACTCGCACGGGCAGGCATTATTTTGCAGTTCGGAGCTACGCCGGCAATTCCTTTACCAATCGCTCCAATTATTCCCGCACAAGCTGTTCCATGGTTATCATATCTTGTTACTGCCGCTCCGTTTCCCCAGCCCGACAAAGGATGTTCATATCCGGGGAGATGAATATTTGCTTGTAAATCCGGATGCCTTAAATCTACTCCATCATCAACAACTGCAACCTTGATATTTGTGCCTAATGCAACTGCCCATGCTTGTTCGGCTTTTATATCTATACCGCTTACTCCATTACTTTGTCCGGTATTTTTCAGACCTCATTGTGCATCAAAGTATGTACCAGTATTATTGAAGTGCGATGCATTAAAAAGAATAAAATTTGGTTCAGAAAACTCAAAAAATCCTGTGTGAAAAAATAGTCTTGACATTTCCATTGCATTCAATTTTGCATTTTTATGAACACTTATCATAAATTGATTTTCCACCAATCGATTCTCTTCTTTAATGAGACAATTATTTTTTTCAACCAATTCTTGTAATTGATTGTAGGAGACTGTCGACTTTAATTTAACCGCAAATTCATCTGTAAGACCTTGCAAAACGTCATTATACATAAATAGAGGCGTTGCTGAAATAATTGCCGGATTTGCTTTAAAAGATTCTACAGTAGCAAACGATACAATATCATTTTCATTTTTAGTTTCAAAAATAGCAAAATCCAAATAGTTGTCATCAATATTCATATTGGATGTCAATTGTAAAGAATGATTATTAATCAGAGTGTATATTTGTTCTCTATTAGCGTTTTGCGAAAATTTAACAAATAGTCTATTTGCACTTTGCTGCAGAAAAATTTTTTCGCCTTGATAGTAGTAGAAATTTTCATTATTCTGTTGAGCATACAACGCAAAACTGAAAAGTATGCTAAAGACTGTAATAAGAATCTTCTTTTTCATGGTTATTTCGTTTTTAGGTTAAACATATATTCACCAATATAAGGAGGATACATAGGTAACATCTGAAGATATGTTAACTTCAAACTTTTGGAAGAAACTCTTGTTATAGCAAAGGCAGGACCTTGAAGTTCGTGAAGAACTGAAAAATATAACGTGTCTCCACATAGTATATATTGTTCTCCATTTCTAAATCGATGAAATGTGGCACAAAAGGCTGTGTCTTGATAAGAAGTATTTACATATACCTGTTTCTGTTTCGAATCAATGTTAAGTGTAATAACTATATTAGGCTCCGAAGTTATACAAGATTTCAGACTGCATATCCAAGTACCGTCTATATTGGTCTGTTCTGGTTTTTTACACGAATAAAATCCTCCTATTAAAATAAATAGAAGTGCTGTAAGGATTATTATTTGTCTTTTCATGGTAGTTAATTTTCTATAATTGTTATATTTAATTCAGTTTTAATATTAGAACTCATCTTATCCGTGATGAGTGCGATTATCTTACTTTCTCCAGCAATGTGGGTCTCATTTAATAATATTTCAACTTCTAGCACACATTTATTGGTTGATAAAAAAAACTTTTTTCGACAATGTGGCTATTCCGCCCGGAGCACAAACGTTTGCCAACAACAATGTATGTTTTGAAAAATCAATTTCCGGATAAATTTCATCAATACAATAGAAATAACTTTCTAGTTTTTCGTTATTGTTTATTATAATTATCTCGTTGTTGTTAAAATTTAGGTTTTGCCAAAAGCATAAAGTTTCTGTTAATAAATATTCTGTAAAAGAAATTTCTATTGGTTCATTTTTATCTTTACAAGAAGAAAAACCTCCTACTAAAATACACACAAGTACTGCAATTATTGGTATTTTTCTTTTCATAGCAACCTCCTAATTCGTTAAAATCATCTGTTTGGCATCGCTGGTTTTACCATCGCCTATTAATAAATAGGTATATACGCCTGCTGCCAATCGTCCTGCCTGTATTTGCACATCAACGGTTCCGCGCTCAGAAACAGGGAGGCATTTAACTTGCACTCCTTGCATATTATATACGCATAATTCTGCTTTTTTAATCGCTTGAGGGATATAACATTGAACAGTGGTACGCTCACTAAACGGATTGGGAGCATTTTGATAAACTTTCATTTCTTCAACATGGGCATTCATCGGGTCGGCAAGGTTGAACTGTTGGAAACTCTTTTCCATTGATTCTTCGTTTTTGCTGAAATAAATTGCCAAAGCTTTTTCCAAAGATTCCACTTTTTCCTGAATTTCTTTTTGTAAGTTTTCAATGGTGAGTCTTTGGTCTTTCAGAACTTCAACAATGATGGGAATTAATCCGATGTAATTAACCGCACAGTAATCAGTAGAGCCTTCGCTTACTAAAATTGGAAAAATTTCTTTTAACTCCTGCGCTAAATAGCCGTACTCAGGCGATGCATCTTTAAAAGAAATTTCTTCAGAGTCTATAGGCGGAAGCGCTTTTATGTAGGACTTTCCTTGCAGCAAATAAAGCCTGTTCTTTTCATCGGTTATCGGCTTAATTTCAGATTTCAAGCGTTCATCGGAAGTAAGCCAATAACCATTACCGTAAACATGCCCTAAAACATCTAACATACGATCATTGGCAGGGATTTTACCGATACCCACCTGACCGTTACCGAGGACTGTCATTCTAAGATTTCCTGCCCAATCATCTAATCGCATAATAGTGGCTTCCTTGTGTGCATATCCTATCCGAAGCAGCAAACCTTGTGCATTACCACCACCGTTTCTAATAATTGATGTCCAAGTATTATTGCTTGAAGCATTTATGGAAAATTTGGAATCAGGATTTGTAGTCCCTATGCCCACATTTCCATTGCTAAGAACGTTTATCTGACTCATGGCAATTGTTGTTATTAACAATAATACAAAAATTAATAAGATTTTTTTCATTTTTAAATGGTAGTTTAACGTCGGTATCCTTAAGCAGACAATAATTAAGGGGACTCCGAATAATTCATTTTTAACATTTTAATTTTTCAAAAAGCCGAAGTCCATTAAAACTTTTTGAAAAATCTTTCAAAAGTTGCGACAAAGATATTATTATTATTATTATTTGTTATTTCATAAAACATTTTATTTTAGGTTAATTAATAACTTTTTCGGCGAAAGTATGATTTTTGCTTATTCTCTGTGTTAGACCGAGATTTTTTAACGTTTTTTTATGAAAAGCCCACGTTCAGCGGTGATTGTACCGCCGTCGTTCTATAAAAAAACATTCATTGTTTTTCGTATCAAAAAAATTCTATCTTTGCCACCCTTTTTGAAGTGAAAAAGAAGACCGATAAAGCCTACTCGAAACAACTCTTAACTACTTGATTTCACGGAGCGTATATAATGACTGTTGAATAGATGTGGGTGAATTGTATAGTGCAAAATGAGATTAAATAGTTGCAATTTCGCTCCGAAAACGCTGCTATTTTTTTGTTTTATAGCCAAAAATTAATATCAAAAATAGAAAAAGACGAGATGAAAAAGATTAAAATTACACAAGTAAAAAGTATTATTGACAGACCGGAAAGACAAAAACGCTCTATGCAAGCCTTAGGTCTTCGCAAAATGCACCAAACTGTGGAGCATAACCCTACCCCGCAGATTTTGGGAATTGTTGAAAAGGTGAAACATTTAATAACAGTTGAAGAAATTTAAAAGATTTAAAAGATTTAAAAATTTAAAAGCAAACATCAAACCTTAAATCTTTAAATTCTTAAATCTTTAAATCAATAAACCAAAAAAATAATAAGTAATAAAGATAAAACACGATGAAATTACACGAATTAAAACCAGCAGCAAACGCAACGAAATCATCGAAAAGAATTGGTAGAGGACAAGGATCAGGAAAAGGCGGCACGTCTACAAAAGGTCATAAAGGACAGCAGTCTCGTTCCGGATATAGCCGTAAGTTAGGTTTCGAAGGTGGACAGATGCCCATTTACAGATTGGTTCCCAAAAGAGGTTTCAAAAACATCAATCGCATTGAATATAGCCCTATCAATTTAAGAACATTGCAAATGTTAGTAGACAAAACCCAACAAACTGAAATCACGTTGGAGTTGATGAAAGCAAACGGACTTATTTCGATGAAAGATAAAATTAAGATTTTAGGAAATGGTGAGATTACCTCTAAAATTACCGTTACCGCTCATGCGTTTTCTAAATCTGCAATAGAAGCGATAGAAAAAGCCGGTGGAAAATGTATTGCTTTGATGGCAAAAGAAGGGGAGAAAGTAGAAGAGAAAAAGGAAGAAAAGCCGAAAGCGGAAAAGGTGAAAATTGAAGAACCTAAGGTTGAAGAACCCAAAGCGGAAGCAGCTCCGGTTGTGGAAGAAACTAAAGTTGAGGAAGAAGTAGCTCCGGTAGTTGAAGCTAAAGTAGAAGAAACGCCAATTGCTGAGCCTGCAACCGAACCCTTATCTAATGAGGTTCCCTTAGTAGCAGAAGAAACAAATACGGTAACACCTGAAGAAGAAAATTAATTGTAACTTAGAAACGAAAAAACGATATGAAAAGATTTTTTACCACCCTAAAAAACATATATCGCATTGAAGATTTGCGCAAACGGATTATCTATACATTATTCATTGTGTTTATATATCGTTTGGGCGCTCACATCGTACTTCCGGGTATCAATCCCGGCAGCTTGTCCAGATTTACTGCAGAGGCGCAAGAGGGTTTAATGGGTTTGTTGGACTTGTTCTCAGGAGGTGCGTTCTCTAATGCTTCTATTTTTGCGTTGGGCGTAATGCCCTATATCTCTGCGTCTATCGTAATTCAGTTGATGACTTTGGCGGTTCCGTACTTCCAACGTCTTCAAAAAGAAGGAGAAAGCGGACGTAAAAAAATTAATCAAATTACACGTTACTTAACTATTGCAGTGGTTTGCGTTCAAGCGCCTGCCTATATTGCTAATATTACTTCTCAATTCGCTTACGCGGTTTCTCCGTCTTTGATTGAGACCTCAATTCTTGGTTTTTCCGCATTTGCACTAACCGCGTTCTTGCTTCTTATTGCAGGAACCTTGTTTATTATGTGGTTGGGTGAGCGTATTACAGATAACGGACTTGGAAACGGTATTTCCATCATTATTATGGTGGGTATTATTGCGCGTTTCCCATTCGCACTTCAATCCGAGTTTATGGCTCGTTTAACCGAGAGCGGCGGCCCGATTGTGTTTATCGCTGAGATCGTAATTTTGATGTTGGTTATTGCCATGTGCGTACTTTTAGTACAAGGCACACGCCGTATTCCGGTACAGTATGCAAAAAGAATTGTAGGTAACAAACAATATGGCGGCGTTCGTAACTTCTTGCCTTTGAAGGTAAACGCAGCCGGTGTAATGCCTATCATTTTTGCACAAGCTATCATGTTTTTGCCTTTAACTTTTGTGAAATTTACAGACCAACCCGGAACCATAATGATGAGCTTTATTGACTTTAATGGATTGGGATACAACATTATTTTCTTCTTCCTCATTATTGCTTTTACCTATTTTTATACCGCTATTACTATCAATCCACAACAGATTGCAGAAGATTTAAAGAAAAACGGCGGTTTTATTCCGGGAACCAAACCGGGAAAACAAACAGCAAACTTGATTGATGAAATTATGTCAAGAATCGTATTGCCGGGTTCTGTTTTCTTAGGTTTTGTGGCTATCATGCCGGCATTTGTGAGATTATTTGGTGTGAACCAACAGTTTGCACAGTTCTTCGGCGGTACCTCATTGTTAATTATGGTGGGCGTTGTATTAGATATGCTACAACAAATTGAAAGCCACTTATTGATGAGGCATTATGACGGATTGACGAAATCAGGAAGAATTAAGGGGCGGAATAGTAGTGCATACTAATTCAATTTTGAATTATGAATTTTGAATTATGAATTCAAAATTTAAAATTCAAAATTCAAAATTTGAATGGATTGAAGATAAAAAGAGACAAATACAAGATATATAACACTGAAGAGATTCAGTTAATAAAAGAAAGTTCTTTGATAGTTGGAAAAACCTTAGCCGAAGTGGCGAAACGCATTGCGCCCGGTGTGCCCTTGATTATGTTGGATAGAATTGCGGAAGAATATATCAGAGCCTACAACGCCGAGCCTTCGTTTAAAGGGTATCGCGGATTCCCTTCAACCTTGTGCGTTTCGGTAAATGAAGTGGTGGTGCACGGCATCCCGGGAAATCAAATCTTGCAAGATGGCGATATTGTTTCTGTAGATTGCGGGGTTTATAAAAACGGATTTCACGGCGATTTTGCCTACACCTTTCCGGTAGGAAATGTTTCGGAAGAAAAACAATTGCTGATGGAACGCACAAAAAAGTCGTTGTATCTCGGAATTGAACAAGCGAAAGTAGGAAATACCACAGGCGATATCGGAAACGCAATTCAGCGTTATGTAGAATCGTTCGGCTATGGCGTAGTGCGCGACTTGTGCGGACATGGATGCGGCAGAAACCTGCACGAATTTCCGGAGGTTGAAAATACCGGAAAACCCAAACAAGGCGTGTTGCTCAAACAAGGAATGGTAATTTGTATCGAACCTATGATTAACAGAGGTACCTACAAAGTAAAAACCGAACCCGATGGCTGGACGGTACGAACATTAGATCGGAAACCTTCCGCCCACTTCGAGCACCAAGTCGCACTAACGGAAACCGGCACGGAAATACTTTCCTCCTATGAAGAAATTGAAGTGAACATGAGATAAAAAGAAGAAAGGAGAAAAGGAGAAGGGAAAAATCCCCTTCAAATTTTGAAGGGGTGGCTCGCGAAGCGAGACGGGGTAGTTTATATTAACAAAAACAAAAAACAAAACATAAACCAAATGGCAAAACAATCCTCCATTGAACTCGACGGCATCGTTATAGAAGCGTTAGGCAACGCGATGTTTCGCGTGCAATTGGAAAACGGACACATCATCACGGCGCATATTGCCGGAAAAATGCGCTTGAACTATATCAAAATTTTACCCGGAGATAAAGTGCAAGTGGAAATGTCGCCCTACGATTTGAGCAAAGGAAGAATAACATTTAGACATAAATCATAAAAAACATAAAAACAATGAAAGTAAGAGCATCTGTAAAAAAAAGAAGTGAGGATTGCATCATCGTAAAACGAAAAGGGGTCGTTTATGTGATTAATAAAAAGAACCCGAAATTTAAACAACGTCAAGGATAATTATTAAACAAGTAAATAAACAGTAAGAATTTATGGCAAGAATTGCAGGTATTGATTTACCGAAAAACAAAAGAGGTGAGGTAGGATTAACCTACATCTACGGAATTGGCAGAAGTATGTCTAAACAAATTCTCGACAAAGCCGGCATAGACTACAGTAAAAAAGTTAATGAATGGAATGACGATGAATTGTCTGTTCTCCGTGGAATCATCAATGAAATGAAAGTAGAAGGTGCGTTGCGTTCAGAGGTTCAAATGAACATCAAACGTTTAATGGATATCGGCTGTTACCGCGGTATTCGTCATCGTATCGGATTACCACTACGTGGACAAAGTACTAAAAACAATGCACGTACCCGTAAAGGACGTAAGAAAACTGTTGCCAACAAGAAAAAAGCAACCAAATAATAGTTAATCATTTTAGTCAAGTAGAAGGAATTATAATATTATGGCAAAGAATACAAAAACCGTAAAGAAAAAAGTCGTTAGAATTGATGCAATGGGCAAAGCGTTCATCTCCGCATCGTTCAATAACGTGATTGTAACGCTCACCAACAGCGATGGACAAGTAATTTCTTGGTCGTCAGCAGGTAAAATGGGATTTAGAGGTTCGAAAAAAAATACGCCTTATGCAGCGCAAATGGCTGCTCAAGATTGCGCAAAAGTTGCGTACGATTTAGGCTTGCGCAAAGTAAAAGTGTTTGTAAAAGGACCGGGCAGCGGACGCGAATCAGCCATCCGTACCATCCATGCCGCAGGTATATTGGTAGAAGAGATTACCGACGTAACGCCATTGCCACACAATGGATGTCGTCCTCCGAAACGTAGAAGAGTATAATCCATTTAAAAATTTAAGAATTTAAAAACTTAAAGTATGAAACCAATATTCTTAAAATTTGCAGCATTTTTACTGATTTTAACAGGAATTCTTGTTTCATGCAGTAAAACTAAAGTAACAGATGTGCTATTAAATAAAACAGAGTTAACGCTCAGTGTAGGCGAAACAGAAACCCTTGTTGTAACCGTTTTTCCGGAAGATGCAGACAATAAAGCCGTGAGTTGGGCAAGCAATAACCCCGCAATAGCTACAGTAACTAACGGCAAGATTACTGCAAAAGCTGTGGGTACCGCCATGATTATCGTAACTACAGCAGATGGCAACAAAACAGCAAATTGTACGGTTATAGTAATAGAAGAGAAGCCGCAGCCCATAGAGTTAGAATTGGGATTATATACTGAAGTATCTCCTTGCAATGGATGCGGTAACTGGGATTTTATAGATAGAGAAAATCTTACTACTCATCCTATGCTTGGACTTCCTGCGCATTTTAAATATGAAATAGTGGAAGACTCCATTAAATTAACAGATAGTTATGGTCGTACTACAAATCATCATTTTTACGTAATAAATAGTACAAAATTTGAAATAGACCTTTCTGAACATTCCAGCCCACGCCCTTTTATTTTTATTTTTGAAAAAGACATTAACTCTTATTGATTATGAAACTAACATTATTAAAACTAACAATATTTCTGCTAATTTTAGCAACAATCTTTACTTCATGCAGTAAGACCAAAGTAACAGATGTGCTACTAAATAAAACAGAATTAACGTTCAATGTAGGCGAAACAGAAACCCTTGTTGTAACCGTTTTTCCGGAAGGTGCAGACAATAAAGCCGTGAGTTGGGCAAGCAATAACCCCGCAGTGGCTACAGTGGTTAACGGCAAGGTTACTGCAAAAGCTGTGGGTACCGCCATGATTACCGTAACTACAGCAGATGGCAACAAAACAGCAAATTGTACGGTTATAGTAATAGAAGAAGAGCCACAGCTTATAGAATTGGAGTTAGGATTATACGAGGAAGTATCTCCTTGCGAAGGGTGCCATATTTGGTATTTGCTAGATAGAGAAAATCTTGCCATTACTGGGCAGCTTCAGGTTATGCGTTATTTTAAATATGAAATAATAAAAGACTCTATCAAATTGACAGATGATAGAGGTCGTACCTCAACTACCTATTTTCACGTAATAAATAATACTAAGTTTGAAAGAAAAACTTCCGACCCTACTCTACCAAATCCTGGTATTTTTATTTTTGAAAGAAAACACTAACTCTTATTGACTATGAAGAAAACAGTTATTATTTTCGCAACACTATTATTTTGTTTTTATCTTCATGCGCAGCAAGCGGGTAATGATTTTTATTATTATTTCGGAGAAAAAATCTTTCTGACCGAGAGAGCGGATAAGATGTTTATTAAGTTAACGGAAAATGCAGATACCCAAAGTTTATTAGCGCTTATGCAAGCAGATGAATCTATTTGTTTGGACGCTTTAAACAAACAAACTTTTGATTTATTTGTCATTTTGGAGACAAAAAATGGCGAAAGTTTTTCTTTGGGAACAGTAAATAAATTTAGAGAAAACCCAAATATAATCTCTACCCAACTTATGTTGGAATATGAAAGTGACCAATTGTTAGCGCCTACCAACGAATTTACCGTAAAACTAAAACCGGCAACATCGTTTGGACAATTGCAAAATTTAGTAACTGAACATGGTTGCATAATTGTAAGAGAAAGTCAATTTGTTGAAAACCAATACATAATATCAATAGACGTTGTTGAAACTTACTTAAAGGAGAATAATTACAAAGAGGCAATGATAACTTTAACTAAAATGTATGAACGATTTGAGATTACGGAAGAGCAGGCGTTTGAGTTAAACGATTTGGGAACTTACATTCATTGGTTACTGCAATTGGAAGCAGAAGAAAACAGCATCTACACTTTATCCGAAAATGAGATTAACTATTTAATATATTGCGTTGAAACTCACACCGGACGCAGTAGAACGTTTGCAAAAATTATCTTGTGTGAGTTGTATGAGATTTGTATTGAAGATGAGGAAGCGGAAGGCGGTAAGGGGTATGCTGCGGGGAGCGGTGCTGATGAAAGTGAAAAGCAGAAAACGGAAAGCACAAAATCCTCTTCAAATATTGAAGAACTGAACGGCGATACCAAATGGCGTAATTTATATGAAAATATTACCATCCATCCTAATCCTACCACTGGCGAATTAACAATTACAACTGCTGGATATCACATATCAAATATCGAAATATATAATGTTTATGGCAAAAAACTATCATCTTACTATCCCATCACCCCATCATCTCGTCACAAAGTTGACATTTCATATCTAAATTTCGGTATTTACTTTGTAAGAGTAACCACAGAAGCAGATGAAATAGTTAAAAAAATTATAAAACAATAATATCATTTAAACGAAGTTATTTATCAAAAATCTATAATCAAAAAAAATGGCAAGATACACAGGACCACAAACCAAAATTGCAAGAAAATTTAGAGAGCCTATTTTCGGACCGGATAAATATTTAGATAAGAAGAATTATCCTCCGGGACAGCACGGACAAGCCAAAAAACGCGGTAAAATGTCGCAATACGGCGAGCAATTACAAGAAAAACAAAAAGCAAAATATACTTACGGCATGTTGGAGCGCCAATTTAAAAAATTGTTCCTAAAAGCTGCAAGTAAAAAAGGAATTACCGGTGATAACTTGATGAAATTCATTGAGTCTCGCTTAGACAATGTGGTATATCGTTTGGGTATAGCGCCTACACGTGCCGCAGCGCGTCAATTGGTAAATCACAGACACATTTCTCTAAACGGTAAAATTTGTAACATCCCTTCCACATTATTAGTTCCCGGTGATATAATCGCAGTTCGCGAACGCTCTAAATCTTTAGAAGTGGTTGCCAATTCATTAAACGGAAGAGGAAACGCTTATTCATGGTTAGAGTGGGACGGCGGATTGATGACCGGAAAATTCATGAACTACCCGGAACGCAGCGAAATTCCGGAAAATATTAATGAACAGGCAATTGTGGAATTATATTCCAAATAAAATCTGAACCATGATTTTGACAAGATGAACAAGATAACCAAGATTCTTTAAACTAATTCTGCAAATCTTACTAATCTTGTAAAAATCAAGGTTCAAGACAATTAAACGTTAAACCAATAAACAAAAAAATATGGCAATATTATCATTTCAACAGCCCGACAAAGTGATTATGCTTGAAGCGGATGATTCTCATGGAATTTTTGAATTTCGTCCGTTGCAGCAAGGGTATGGCGTAACCATCGGCAATGCGTTGCGTCGCGTACTTGTTAATTCATTGGAAGGGTATGCCATCACTTCCATTAAAATAGATGGCGTAGCCCAAGAGTTTTCTACAATTCCGGGGATTATTGAAGATGTTACCGATATCGTTTTGAATTTGAAACAAGTACGTTTCAAAGCGAAACTTCCGGATGTACATGCAGAAAAAGTTACTTTAGTAATTAGCGGACAAGAAAAATTTACCGCACAAGATATGAACAATTTCCTTAATTCTTTCCAAGTGTTGAATCCGGAACACGTGATTTGCCACATGGAAAAGAATGTGAAATTAGTAATGGAAATTACTATTGACAAAGGACGTGGCTATGTGCCGGCTGAAGAAAACAAATCGCTTCACGAAGGGATTAATGTAATTACCATTGATTCAATTCATACGCCTATAAAAAATGTGAAGTATATAATAGAGAACTTCCGCGTAGAACAAAAAACCGACTTTGAAAAATTGATCATGGAGATTGACACCGACGGTTCTATTCATCCGAAAGAAGCTCTAAAGGAGGCGGCAAAGATTTTAATTCAGCATTTTATGTTGTTTTCTGATGAGAAAATTCAATTGGATGAACCTGTAAAACAACAAGTATTCACAGAAGAACTTGACGATGCGTTGATGGTTACACGTCAGATATTAAAATCAAGATTAGCTGATATGGAACTTTCTGTTCGCGCATTAAACTGTTTGAAATCAGCTGAGTTGGAAACATTAGGCGATTTGGTATCTATTCACAAAAGTGACCTGTTGAAATTCCGTAATTTCGGTAAAAAATCTTTAGCAGAATTAGAAGATTTGGTAAAATCGAAAGGATTGGAATTTGGAATGAATGTAACAAAGTATAAATTAGATAAGGATTAAGAACAATGAGACACGCTAAGAAAAACAATCATTTAGGAAGAACTGCCTCGCACCGCGACGCGATGTTGTCGAATATGGCAGCTTCATTATTAATGCACAAACGCATTTCCACTACATTAGCCAAAGCCAAAGAATTACGCAAATATATTGAGCCGCTTATTACACGTGGTAAAGAAGATACTACTCACTCCAGACGTGTTGTGTTCTCTTATCTTCAAAATAAATTTGCTGTAAGTGAACTGTTTCGCGAGATTTCGCAAAAAGTAGGCGACAGACCGGGCGGCTATACGCGCATCTTAAAAACCGGCTTTCGTAAAGGCGATAACGCCGAAATGTGCATTATCGAACTGGTGGACTACAACGAAACCTATACTGCAAACGAAGAGAAGAAGAAAACTACAAAAACAAGACGTAGTCGCAGTAAAGTAAAAACAGAACAGCCGCACGACAAACAGCACACCGGCAACGTAGTAACCGAAATCGAAGGCGGCATTGTTCCCGAATTCAAAGTGGAAGAACCACCTCTTGAGGAAACGGAAAGAATAAACTAAACTAAACTTCGAAGCCCTCCCTTAGTAGGGCTTCTTTTTTATACCTCGCAATGCAGCAACGAATTGGTGGCATAAGATGGAAATCGAAATTTACATTGAAAGAGTTATTGCCTAATAATCTTTCTGCATTTTCCCGCATTTTTGAATCGTTAAAACACAAAAACTATCGTCTCTATTTTTGGGGACAAACCGCTTCGTTGATTGGCACATGGATGCAAGCTGTTGCCATGAGCTGGCTGATCTATCGTTTAACAGAATCGGTAATTTTATTGGGCACGGTGGCTTTTTTAACCCAAATTCCTACCCTTTTCTTCACGCCTTTTTCGGGCGCCATTGCCGACAGATACGATAAACGTAAACTGTTGATGCTAACGCAATCATTATATATGATTCAGGCTGCTTTATTGGCAATCTTAACATTAACACACCACATACAACCCTGGCATATTTTGACGCTAAGCTTATTCGCAGGCTTCATCAATGCGTTGGATATGCCTGTACGTCAATCATTTTATACGGCATTGGTGCCTCCCGAATTGTTGACCAATGCGATAGCGCTAAATTCAACCATTATGAACGGTTCGCGATTAATTGGTCCTGCCATTGGTGGCTTTTTAATTGAATTAATTGGAGAGGGCGGATGTTTTACCATTAATGCCGTGAGTTTCTTGTTTGTATTGGGCGCATTAACAAAAATAGTCTATTCCGAACCGAAGAATAAGCAAAAAAAGCATCCTCTTTTAGAAGTGAGGGAAGGTTTTCATTACGTAAGCAATCATATTCCTATTCGTATTATTTTGTTAACAACCAGCTTGTTTTGTTTTTGTATTTTCGCTTATGCCACTTTTATGCCGGCGTATGTGAAAGATACTTTAATGCGAGATAGCGGCACGTTGGGCATTATTATGTCTGCGGTAGGAATCGGTGCGATATCCTCCACTTTTTACTTAGCTGCGCGAAAATCGGTTTTGGGGTTAGGAAAAGTAGTGGTTATTACTATTACACTGGCATCCATTGCTTTAATGCCAGCATTTTTTATTAAATCCTTGTGGTTAATTCTGCCGTTAGCCATTTGCGCTGGTTTTGGCATTACTTGTTCATTAGCTTCCATAAATACATTGCTGCAAACCTTAACTTCCAACACGATGCGTGGACGCGTAATGGCGTATTATTCCATGTGCTTTGTAGGCAGCAGCGCTGTAGGTTCTTTATTTTGGAGCTATATTGCTAAAACAATAACATTACCTTGGGCTATGATGATTTGCAGCTCTATTTGCTTGCTTACGGCGTTTGCATTTGAGAAATACCGCCCGCTGGTGCGCATGCATGCACATTCTACTTACGTGGAAAAGGGAATTATTAAAGAAATTGCGCAAGGCATGGATGATGGACTATAAATACTCTTTTTCCGGATTCAGACTACCTCCGCAAATCTTACCGCCTCTTTCATCTCACTAAAATAATGAAACTTCATGTCTTCAATAAAATGCTCTTTAATGTCTTCTACATCTTTCTTATTTTCAGAAGATAAAATAATGTTGTAAATGCCGGAACGTTTAGCAGCCAATATTTTCTCTTTGATGCCGCCCACCGGCAACAGTTTTCCGCGAAGGGTAATCTCTGCCGTCATGGCAATTTTCGGGCGCACCGTTTTTTTCGTAAACGCCGAAATCATGGATATTAAAATGGTAATACCGGCAGAGGGACCATCTTTGGGCGTGGCTCCCTCAGGAACATGTAGATGAATGTGCGTATTTTCAAAAATATTCTCTTCAATGCTAAAAGTCTTGGCGTAAGTTTTCAAATATTCGTAGGCAATGGTCGCCGACTCCTTCATTATTTCGCCTAAGTTTCCGGTCATCGTTAAACCGTTCTTTCCTTGATTAATAACGGATTCTACAAAGAGGATCTCGCCGCCCGCTTGCGTCCATGCCAAGCCGGTAGCCACACCGGGCACACTGTTATCCAACGAGCGTTCTTTTTGAAAGATGGGCGCACCGTATGCTTTTTGCAAATCGGAAATTTTAATCTCTTTTTCCAATTTTCCGTCCTGCACAAATTGTGAAGCGCGTTTGCGTATCATTTTGGCAATCAATTTTTCTAAATTTCTTACGCCTGATTCGCGTGTGTAGTCTAAGATGATGCGTTCTAATACCTCATTTGAAAAATGCAACTTATCATCCATGCCGTGTTCCTTTAGTTGGCGCGGCACCAAATGTTTTTGCGCAATGTTCAGTTTTTCTTCTATCAAATAACCCGCAATATCAATCACTTCCATTCTGTCTAACAGCGCGGGATGAATATTGCCCAAATTATTTGCCGTAGCAATAAAAAGCACTTTCGACAAATCGAAAGAAGTTTCTAAATAGTTATCGTAGAATGTAGCATTCTGTTCAGGGTCAAGTACTTCTAATAGTGCGGCTGATGGATCACCTTGCACGTTCATACCGAGTATTTTGTCAATTTCGTCCAATACAAACACGGGGTTGGCTTGCCCTGCCTTACGCATACTTTGAATAATGCGTCCGGGCATGGCGCCGATGTACGTTTTGCGATGTCCGCGGATTTCAGATTCATCGCGTAAGCCACCCAACGACATGCGGATATATTTCCTACCTATTGCCTCAGCGATTGATTTTCCGAGCGAAGTTTTGCCTACACCCGGAGGGCCTGCCAAGCACAAAATCGGTGATTTCATGTCGCCTTTCAGCTTTAACACCGCCAAATATTCTAGAATACGCTCTTTTACTTTTTCCAAGCCGAAATGATCCCTGTCTAAAACCTCAGCCGCCTTTTTCAAATCAAAATTATCGTCGTCAAACTCATTCCATGGTAAATCCACCATTAATTCCAAATAGTTGAGTGTGACCGAGTAATCGGGCGACATGGGATTAGTGCGTTGCAATTTCTTTAACTCACGTTCAAAAAGCGCTTTAGTTTCTTCGTTCCATTTTTTATCTTTAGCACGCTCTGTCAATTGGTTGGTATCTTTTTCCGCCGGCGAGCCACCCAATTCTTGTTGAATCGTTTTCATTTGCTGTTGCAACATATACTCACGCGATTGTTTGTCTATCTCTTCGCGCGACTTATTCTGAATTTGATTTTTCAACTCCAACATTTGCAAGTCCTTATTCAAGAATTTGAGTACCACTTTGCCACGTTCCTCAATATCCCGAATCTCTAAAATAGATTGCTTTTCTGCTACGGTAACCTGCAAATTGGAAGCAATAAAATTCATTAAAAACGATGGACTTTCAATATTTTGAAGCATGTAAGTAGCCTCGCGCGGCATATTGGGCGATATTTTAAGCATAGAAACCGCCGTATCGCGAATAGAGCCAATGAGTGCTTGAAAATCTTGATTATTTTTCAATTCAGGCGTAAATTCTTTTGTAACATATTCGGCTACATGGGCTTTATAATAAGGCTCTGTTTCAACAATTTCCAATAATTCAAAACGCTTAATTCCCTGTACAATAATGGTAACGCTCCCATCGGGCATCGTCAAAAACTTGATGATGCGCGCTAATGTGCCTATTGCATATAAATCCTTTTGGGCAGGTTCTTCCAATTCATTGTCTTTATGAGTAATAACCCCGATAAGGTGATTGCTTCGTGAGTATTCTTGCGCTAATTTTATAGATTTATTTCTTCCCACCGTAATCGGAATTACCATGCCGGGAAAAAGTACCGTATTCATTAAAGGAAGAATGGGGATAATCTCATTCACCTGTTCTTTTTGTAGTTTTTCTTCATCTTCTAATGAGAAAAGTGGAATAAAATTTACTTCGTTGCCAATAATTTCGTTCATAATATCAAATAGTTATATCTTTTGTAATGATCGGTAAAAATAGGAATATTCTTCGCATATCATACAGAGTCAACGTATTAATTTTTTTTATTTTCTTGGCACGATATTTGCACAATATTTGCATCAAAAATAAGTTTAATAGCTTTTTAATAAAATCATTTTTTAAAATAAAACCTTATGAAAGTAAAAATTAAACCATTAGCAGACAGAGTTTTAATTTCTCCTGCCGAAGCTGAACAAAAAACAGCAGGCGGTATCATTATCCCCGATACTGCGAAAGAGAAACCGCAAAAAGGTACAGTAATAGCCGCAGGTCCCGGAAAGAAAGATGAACCTATGACCGTGAAAGCAGGCGATTCCGTATTATACGGAAAATACTCCGGCACAGAGCTTCAGTTGGATGGAGAAACCTACCTTATTATGAAGGAGAGCGATATTTACGCAATTATTTAAAATTATGGATTATGAATTTTAAATTTTGAATTATACAGAAAGTATTAAGTTCAAACCCCAAAATTCATAATTCAAAACTCATAATTCAAAATTTAAAAACAATCTTTAAAATAAAAAAACATGGCAAAGAAAATTGTATATGAATGGGAAGCACGCGAAGGCTTGAAAAAAGGCGTGGATGCATTAGCTAATGCGGTGAAAGTTACCTTAGGCCCCAAAGGTAGAAATGTAATTATTGACAAAAAATTCGGAGCGCCGCAAATTACAAAAGATGGCGTTACCGTAGCGAAAGAGATAGAATTGAGCGAGCCTATTGAAAATATGGGCGCACAAATGGTGAAAGAAGTGGCTTCTAAAACCAACGACCAAGCCGGTGATGGTACCACTACCGCAACTGTTTTGGCACAAGCTATTTTTAATACCGGTTTAAAAAATGTTACTGCCGGCGCCAATCCTATGGATTTGAAACGCGGTATTGACATCGCGGTGCACGCCGTAGTAGAAAATTTGAAAAAACAATCGAAATCTATTGGCGATAACCACGAGAAAATTGAGCAAGTTGCCTCTATTTCTGCAAATAACGATTCCTCCGTAGGAAAAATGATTGCCGAAGCAATGCAAAAAGTTAAAAAAGAAGGCGTTATAACCATCGAAGAAGCGAAAGGCACCGAAACCGAAGTGAAAGTGGTGGAAGGTATGCAATTCGATAGAGGTTACATCTCTCCTTATTTTATTACCGATGCGGAAAAAATGGAAGCCGTGTATGAAAATCCTTTCATTATGATTTATGATAAAAAAATCAGCAATATGAAAGAGTTTTTGCCTATTTTGGAGAAAGTGGTGCAAACCGGACGTCCGTTATTAATTATTGCAGAAGACTTGGAAAGCGAAGCGTTGGCTACTTTGGTAGTAAACAGGCTTCGTGCCGGCTTGAAGATTGTAGCCGTGAAAGCTCCGGGATTTGGCGACCGCAGAAAAGAGATGTTGGAAGACATCGCGATCTTAACCGGCGGCTTGGTAATTACCGAAGAAAAAGGCTTCAAATTGGAAGACGCTCAGTTAGACATGCTCGGTTCTGCTGAGAAAATCACAGTGGATAAAGAAAACACCACCATCGTAAGCGGAAAGGGTAAGAAAAAAGATATTACCGACAGAGTTGCACAAATTAAAGCGCAAATCGAGAAAACAAAATCGGATTACGATCGTGAAAAATTGCAGGAACGCTTGGCTAAATTAGCCGGTGGCGTAGCTGTAATTTACGTGGGCGCCGCTTCTGAAGTGGAAATGAAAGAAAAGAAAGACCGTTTCGATGATGCATTGCATGCAACTCGCGCTGCTATTGAAGAGGGAATTATTCCGGGCGGCGGCGTTGGCTACTTGTGTGCCATTGATGCACTTGAAAAAGTAAAAACCGAAAATGAAGATCAACAAATTGGTATAGAAATTGTAAAACGCGCTTTGGAAGAGCCACTCCGTCAAATTGTAGAAAATGCCGGAAAAGAAGGCTCCGTTATCGTGAACGCCGTGAAAGCCGGAAAAGGCAAAGTGGGTTACAACGCCCGCACCGATGTGTATGAAGATATGATTAAAGCCGGTGTAATTGACCCAACCAAAGTAGCGCGCGTTGCTTTGGAAAACGCGGCTTCTATTGCCGGAATGTTGCTAACTACCGAGTGTGTTCTTTCCGAAATTAAAGAAGAAACTCCTGCTGCTCCTATGGGCGGTGGTATGCCGGGCGGAATGCCGGGAATGTACTAATTTGTCAAGCGGCATGGCAAATGCCTCTTAGCTAATACTAAAAAAGGCGTGAGAAATTCTCATGCCTTTTTTTATCAAAAGCCATGGAAGCAAATCTAAACTATAAGATTGTACATCTTCGCCATAAATTACTTGCAATGGTTGTTACATAAACTAAATTCACAAAGAATAAAAATCTATTTTTGCAGCGTTTATAAAAAATAGTTTTAAAATCAAAACTAATGAAAAATATAAATATTTGGCAGGAAAGTAAATTTGTAAAAAACAAATCCGGACATTGGCGAGGTGCAAAAAATACGAATTCATCGTGGCTAATGGCAACTTTAATAGCCGAATGGTACGAAAAACGCATGCCTATTTATGTAAAAGGTGATTTACTTGATTTGGGCTGTGGAAAAGCGCCATTGTATGGTATGTATTCTCAATTTACAGATAGCATTTGCTGTGCCGACTGGGAAAACTCATTGCACGGGACATCATATCTTGATGTTAGTTGTAACCTAAATGAACCGTTACCATTTGCTAATGCTTCGTTTGATACCATTATTTTGTCTGATGTGTTAGAGCATATTGTCGAACCAAAACAGCTATTTGCAGAAATGTTTCGAATTTTACGTCCAAATGGAAAAATCCTATTAAATGTGCCTTTCTTTTACTGGGTGCACGAAGCGCCTCACGATTACTATCGCTATACGCAATTTGCTTTACGAAAGTTTGCAGAGGATACAAATTTCAACATCATAGAGCTATCTGCACGAGGAGGCATTGCTGTTTGCTTTGCTGATGTTGTAGGTAAATGTGCAGCACTTACTGTACCGTTTATTGGAAAAGGTTTTGCGAAGATTTTGCAAAAAACAACGTATTACTTTTTTAGGCACAGCTCAAAAACAAATAACTTAAATACAGCATTCCCGTTGGTTTATATGATGATTTTACAAAAACAATAATTCCAAAAGTCTTGCAAATAATCTTAATAAATAACATTAAAACATTAATACGAGTATGAATATCTTAAAAAGAATTATCTTTAAAAAACGATCTGACAAAAAACAAATCTTAACGGACATGGATAAGGATTTTTTTCCTTTATATGAATTATGTAAACCTTACACGATGACATCTATAGAACGTATGTATGCCTTATACCAAGCAGTAAAACATGTAGTTAAAAATAATATTGAAGGCGATTTCGTGGAATGTGGCGTTTGGAAAGGTGGCAGCTCTATGTTGATGGCAGCCACACTAAACCATTTTAAGTGTTATACACGAAAAATCTATCTGTATGATACATTTGAGGGAATGAGTGAGCCGACACAACACGATGTAAAATATGATGGGGATTTAGCTGCAAACATGCTGAATGATAATATTGAAAAAAAAGAAACAGCAAGCATATGGGCTTATTCTCCATTAGAAGAAGTGAAGAAAAATTTTACTTTAATTAATTACCCAACTGAAAATATTTATTTTGTAAAAGGCAAGGTAGAAGATACCATTGTAAAAAACCAACATGACAACATTGCACTTTTGCGCTTGGATACAGATTGGTACGAATCCACCTACCATGAAATGACATGTTTATATCCGGCACTGACAATAAATGGTGTTCTTATTATAGACGATTACGGACATTGGCAGGGAGCGAGAGATGCTATTGACCAATACATTAAAGAAAATAACCTGCAACTGCTTCTGAATCGCATCGATTATACAGGTAGAATGGCTGTGAAAGTAAGTTAATCTTTTATATGAAAACGAAACCTGCATTAGAAATTGCAATAGCAACAGATTCCAACTATTTAATACCAACAACGGTATTATTGAAGTCGTTGTTTGAAAATAATCAAGACATCTTGGTAACAGTTAATCTTTTATATCTGTTTTCAGCAACAAAAGAACAAGATGTGGATTTTTTGTATAACTATGTTGTTGAACACGGGCATCTATGCCGAAAAGTTGGAATTTCTGACGAGCAATTGGGTGTTGTTCCTGAATGCAGACACTCTAAAAGTACATTTTTGAGATTGCTGCTCCCTGAAATATTATCGGAAATACCCTATATTCTTTATTTAGATGGAGATATAATTATTCCCGGTTCTATCAGCTATTTTTGTTCGTTAGATATGAGCAATTATTATATTGCAGGCGTAAAAGAGTCAACCAATTTTCACATGAAAGAATATTGTCAAAAATTGGGACTGACTGATGATGCTTTCTATTTCAACGCAGGGGTTGTGTTTATGAATTTGGATTTGATGCGCAAAGAACAAATGACCGCACAATTTTTTGATTATCTCAAAACAAATGCTGATATATTAATTGATAATGACCAAGGCATATTGAATGGAGTATTATGGAGAAAAGTAAAATACATGCCTCCAAAATATAACCGAAACTATATGTTAGAACCGGATGTAACACGTGCCTTATACACGAAAGCCGAGTTGAACGAAGCCAAGCGGCAGCCCGCAATTATTCATTATATCGGACCTATAAAACCTTGGAATTACTTATCTTACCATCCAAAAACTAAACTTTGGTGGAAATATCTGAAAATGACACCGTTCAAAGATTTTCAACCAAAAAATAAACCATTGTCGAATATTCCCAAAAAATATTGTTTAAAATTGGTCAAAACAATAGATTCTTCCGTTACAGTGTCTTTCAAAAGAAAAGTCGGGAAGTTGCTACCAAGAGGACTAAAACTCATGTTGAAAAAATGGAAACAATAAAATTAATCCAAAATAAAATGACGAAAGCAGTTTTTATGGGACTTGGCTACATTGGACTGCCAACGGCGGCAATAGTAGCAAGCAAAGGAATTGAAACGGTAGGAGTTGATATAAATCCCAATGTGGTAGATACCATCAATCAAGGAAAAATCCACATTGTAGAGCCTGATTTGGATAAGCTGGTAAAAGAGGTTGTTGACAAGGGTATGCTACGTGCGGCTACTGCGCCCGTGCCGGCTGATGTGTTTTTTATTGTTGTACCTACGCCATTTAAAGGCAATCACGAACCTGACATTACATACGTAGAGGCTGCAACACGTTTGATTTTACCTCTACTCAGGGAAGGTAATTTGTTCATTATTGAGTCAACGTGTCCAATTGGCACCACAGAAAAAATAGAACATTTAATTTATAACGAACAGCCGGAATTAAAAGGGAAAATTTATATTGCATATTGTCCTGAAAGAGTGCTTCCCGGTAATGTACTATACGAATTAGAGCATAATGACCGGATCATTGGCGGAGTAAATAAGGATTCTGCTGAAAAAGCAGTAGCGTTTTATTCCAAATTCGTAATGGGAACCTTACATAAAACCAATGCCCGCACTGCGGAAATGTGCAAACTCACGGAAAACTCATCCAGAGACGTGCAAATAGCATTTGCCAATGAGTTATCTTTAATATGCGCTAAAGCAGAAATCAATGTATGGGAGTTGATAGAGCTTGCCAATAAGCATCCGCGTGTCAATATCCTGCAACCGGGTTGTGGAGTAGGCGGGCACTGCATTGCTGTTGATCCTTACTTTCTTACTGCTGCTTTCCCTGTAGAATCACAGTTGATTGCCAAATCAAGAGAAATAAACAACTATAAACCGCTGTGGTGTGCAGAAAAAATCAAAAATGCCATGCTGGAGTATGAGTTGAAGCATGCGAAAAAACCTGTTGTTGCGCTTCTGGGGCTTGCTTTTAAACCAAATATTGACGATTTGCGCGAAAGTCCGGCAAAGCAAATTGTTCAAAACGTAATGCAATCGGAACCGGAAAATCTATTAGTGGTGGAACCTAATATAAGCACACACCCAATATTCAAGCTAACAGACTACAACAAGGCTTATAAGCAAGCCAACATAGCCGCATTTTTAGTGGCGCATAATGAATTTAAAACTTTGCAATGGGACGATGACAAAATAATCCTCGACTTTTGCGGTATTTTTAAGAGATGAAGCACGCAAAAAAAATAATGGTGGTTTTTGGAACAAGACCGGAAGCCATTAAAGTAGCCCCCCTGATAAAAGAACTTCAAAAACACCCAAATCTTTTTGAGGTGACTGTTTGTGTTACAGGGCAACACAAAGAAATGCTTGATCAGGTATTGACCTTGTTTGAAATAATACCCGACTACAATCTTAATATCATGCAACAGGGACAGGATTTGTATGATATTACAACAAAAATACTGCTCGGTATGAGGGATGTTTTTCAGCAGGTAAAACCGGATGTTGTACTCGTTCATGGTGACACAACTACGTCGGTAGCTGCTGCGTTATCAGCATTTTATCAGCAAATACCGGTAGGACATATCGAAGCCGGACTCAGAACACATAACATATACAGTCCGTGGCCCGAAGAAATGAACCGGCAAATCACCGGACGGCTCACAACGTACCACTTTGCACCTACTGCTTTAAGCAAACAAAATCTCATGAGTGAAGGTGTTGATGAAGCACATATCGTTGTAACAGGCAACACCGTAATTGATGCGTTATACATGGTGATAAATAAAATACAAACAAACTCATCTGTAAAAACGGATTTAACCAATATATTAAAAACAACAGGATACGATATAGATAGGCTTTCTTGTAAAAACAACCGCCGTTTGGTGCTCATTACTGGGCATCGGCGCGAAAATTTTGGAGAAGGGTTTGAAAATATATGCAAAGCTATCAAACATTTATCATCGAAATATCCGAATGTTGATTTTGTATATCCCATGCACTTAAATCCGAATGTAAGAAAACCTATACAAGCCATTTTTGAAAATACGCAACAACAAAACGTCTTCTTTATTGAACCGTTAGAGTATTTTTCTTTTGTTTTCTTGATGGAAAAAAGCTATTTGATTTTAACTGACAGCGGAGGTATTCAAGAAGAAGCGCCCGGATTAGGGAAACCGGTTTTGGTTATGCGCGACACTACGGAACGCCCGGAAGCATTGGAGGCAGGAACAGTAAAACTTGTGGGAACGGATTACAACAAAATTATATCGGAAGTGTCTTTACTTTTAGATGATGCCGGTAAATATAAAATAATGAGCCATGCTACAAATCCATACGGCGACGGTAAAGCAAGCCGGCGTATAATAGCACAACTAAGACAATGGATATTATGAGAGTTTTATTCGTAAATTACTGTCTTCCGGCATATTTACATCCTCTATTAGAAAGACTTGTAGCGAAAGGATGTGAAATTGTGATGCTTCTTCCCGGAAATGATGACAATAATATTGGTGAAGGAGTTAAATTGTCTGATGTTCAGAATATTTCATACAAGATCCGCTACAGTCGTTCTAAAAAAATGTGGTATGGCAAACATGCTTTAATTGATTTAAAACATATCATAGAGCAAGAACAACCTGATATTTTGCTGATAACTTACCCTTATTTTTTGCACTTGTTTTTTGACCGGAGTATTATAAAACTATTAAACCGAAATAATATTCGATTGGTTATTCGCGAAATACCTTTTCAAGTGCCACCTTTTGGAAAAATAAAATCATATTTTTCGCAACGTCCTCTATATAATGAAAATATGGAGAGTAAGAGTAGTGGCATACTTTTTTTTATAAAACAATGGGGTTTAATGCATATCCGCAAATATGTTTATTCAAAAGCGGCTGCTACAATGAATTATTCCACGGCAGCTTACGATATCCTTCCTTCGTACGGAGTGGATGAAAAGAATATTCATGTAACTTACAACACAACAGATACCGAAGCGCTTATAAAAGAGAGAAGTTTTATACAGACGGAACCTAAAATTTTACCTCCCAATAACTATCGCCTACTTCACGTAGGCAGATTAGTGAAGTGGAAAAGAGTAGATTTGTTGATTCAGGCTGTAAAAAAACTCGTAAACTCTTTTCCAACGCTACAGCTTGTTATTATTGGCGATGGACCTGAAAAAGAAAATCTAATACAACAAGCTATTGATAATGGGATAGATAGCCACATTTTGTTTGCAGGAGGTGTGCATGACCCAAAAATGTTGGGAAAATACATGAACGAAGCAACCATATATGTACTTGCAGGAATGGGAGGATTATCTATCAATGATGCCATGACCTATGGGCTGCCTGTTGTTTGCTCTGTGTGTGATAGTACAGAACGAGATCTTGTAAGGCATGGCGAAAACGGTTTCTTCTTTAAAGAAAACGATGTGAATAGCCTGGTACAAGTATTAGATCAATTGCTGCGGTCTCCTGAATTATGCAAACAAATGGGTGAAAAATCCAAACAAATTATTGAAAATGAAATTAACTTAGAGACTGTTACTAACCGATATTACCAAGCGTTTAAAGAAATTCTGGTAATAAATTACAATTCAGCAAAAAAACCTATTTTCGCGCTCCGAAAAATTTAAAAATTTAATGATTTAAAAATTTAAAATTAAATTCGATTAACCACAAATTTTAAATCTTTAAATCTTTGAACCTTAAATTATTATAATCATGTTCGAAAGTTTAAGCTCCAAATTAGATCGCGCGTTTAAAGTATTAAAAGGGCACGGCTACATTACCGAAATTAATGTGGCGGAAACGATGAAAGAAGTTCGGAAAGCCTTGTTGGATGCGGACGTAAACTACAAAATAGCTAAAGAGTTTACCGATGAGGTTAAGAAAAAAGCGCTGGGACAAAACGTTTTAAAAGCGGTATCTCCCAGCCAGCTCATGGTGAAAATCACGTATGATGAACTTATTGAGCTTATGGGGCGCGGTGCCGTTGATATTAACGTGAAATCGAACCCCTCCATTATTTTAATGGCAGGGTTGCAAGGCTCCGGTAAAACTACTCATTCGGCGAAGTTAGCCAAAATGCTGAAAACCAAACGCGGAAAAAAACCGTTGCTGGTGGCTTGCGATGTCTATCGTCCCGCTGCAATTGATCAATTAAAAGTGCTCGGTGAACAGATTGAGGTGGAGGTTTTTACAGATGAAAATTCTAAAAAACCGGTGGATATTGCCAGGCGCGCAGTGCAACACGCCAAAGATTGGGGGCACAATGTGGTGATTATCGACACTGCAGGACGTCTTGCCATTGACCAGGAAATGATGGATGAAATCGGCAATATTAAAAATGCCGTAAATCCGCATGAAATCTTATTTGTGGTAGATGCCATGACCGGTCAGGATGCTGTAAATACGGCGAAAGCGTTCAATGACAAGCTCAATTTTGATGGTGTGATCCTTACCAAAATGGACGGCGACACAAGAGGCGGAGCAGCATTAACCATTAAATCGGTGGTTAACAAACCTGTTAAATTTATTGGAGTAGGGGAGAAGATGGACGCTTTGGACGTGTTTCACCCTGATCGCTTGGCAGAACGTATTCTTGGCATGGGCGATATTCGCTCATTTGTGGAAAAGGCACAAGAACAATTCGATGAAGAAGAAGCGATAAAGTTACAACGCAAATTAGCAAAAAACCAATTCGATTTTAATGACTTTCTAGCACAAATTTCCCAAATTAAAAAGATGGGAAATCTCAAAGATATGATGAGCATGATTCCGGGTGTAGGAAAGACTGTAAAAGACATGGATATTGACGACAACGCGTTTAAAAGCGTGGAAGCCATTATTTTATCTATGACACCCTACGAACGCTCCAATCCCGATGCACTGAACGGAACCCGCAAAAAACGGATTGCCAATGGAAGTGGCACCGATATTCAAGAAGTAAATAAACTCATGAAACAGTTTGACGATATGCGTAAAATGATGCGCATGGTATCCGGCGGAAAGGCAAAAGGATTGATGAATATGTTAAGCGCCCCTGGGAAACGGTAGCCTACATTCCCCTTCAAATTTTTGAAGGGGTGTCCAACGAAGTCGGACGGGGTAGTTTATATAAAAAATAAATTCAAACCCATTCATATCAAAAAAAGTATATTTTTGCACCCCTCAAACAAAAAATGTTTTTTAACGAATAAAATAGACGAAGATGAAAAAGGATTTAATTCAGTATGTGGAAGATAACTTTGTAGAAGTAAAACAATTCCCTCAATTTAAAGCGGGCGACACTGTTACTGTTGCGTATCGTATTGTGGAAGGAGCGAAAGAACGTATTCAGCAATTTCAAGGCGTGGTATTGCAAGTAGGCGGCCATGGAACGTCGAAAACGTTTACTGTTCGCAAAATTTCAGGTGGAATCGGTGTGGAAAGAGTATTTCCGTTTGCGTCTCCGTTTGTTTCCGATATCGTTATCAATAAAAGAGGTGTGGTACGTCGTGCACGTATTTACTACCTCCGTGCGCTCACCGGCAAAAAAGCGCGTATTAAAGAACGTAGAATGAACAAAGCATAATCACGAAAAGCGGCAATCGCCGCTTTTTTTATAAATATTTTATCATGAACATTTCTCAAATTGAACACATTGGCATTGCCGTAAAAGATTTAAAAACCGCTATCCCTTATTACGAAGATGTTTTGGGATTAAAATGTTATAATATTGAAGAAGTTGCGGATCAAAAAGTGAAAACCGCCTTTTTTAAAGTAGGTGAAGTTAAAATAGAACTTTTAGAACCCACCTCAGAAGAAAGCGCCGTTGCCAAATTTATTGAGAAAAAAGGCGAAGGCGTTCATCATATCGCATTTCGCGTGGATAATCTTGTTGATGCGCTGGCAGAATGCGAAAGCAAAGGCGTGCAGCTTATTGATAAAGCCCCTCGCAAAGGTGCGGAAGGGCTTAATATTGCGTTTTTACATCCGAAATCTACAGGAAGTGTGCTCACTGAATTGTGCGAAGAGTAATTTAGTGAAATTGGCGTCTCGTGTACTAAAAATTCAGCACAAAACCTACATTACCCGAATGAGTTAAGCCAAAGTTCAGTGATACATTATTTTTTGAACGCAGGCTTGCATTATAAAAATTCACAGCTTCTTCCATGTACATGTTTTGTTTGCTGCGAGTTATCGTAATATGAACTAATGTAACTATTCCGGTAGTTAAAAAAACGCCGCCCGTAACGGTTAAACCTATCCCGATCTTTTTATTTCGCTCCCTCTTAGCATACCAATAATAATGATCCGAACCGCCATGAATGTTAGAGCCGGAAAGAAATAATAATCCTGTTACAATCAAGGGAACAGAACTTCCTATAAAAACAGGAGTTGAGATTCTCATTGCAACATTTTTTCTTCGTTGCGCATTACTTTTCTCCCAAGCAATATATGTTTTTGAATTTGTTTTGAATAGCATTTCTATCTCATTAGAACTCAATTCCTCTCCATTGGAATTATAAATATGTCCATTTCTTACGGATAAATTGCTATGATTTACATCGGATTTTGAATTATCAGCCAAATTTGCCTCCTCTGCTTGTATTTGGAAGACAGATAAATTTTCGGTAGTTCCATCTTCGTATTGCAATGATAAGATATAATCCATTGGCATTTTTTGAGAAATACCTGCTTGGTTTTTATATTTCTTATACACTATTCCATCATCTTCTACCATCAGTATCTTTGCTTTAATAGTTCTTCCGTCTTTTAGCACTATTAAATCTTGTGCGGATAGTGTTGTAATGCAAATTAGAAAAAAACAAAAAACAACTCCCTTTTTCATAACTTCCTACATCACCCAGCACTTTCGTGCGCCCTGTATCCGCTTGATACATGGTTCGCATCGCAAAACGGCTTATTATAAGAATTTCCGCAACGGCATAAAGCTTCACGGTTTCTCACTTCGTATGCCATGCCGTCGGCGCCAATAATGGTAATATTGCCTTTTACAAACAATCCTGCACTTACTCCTTGTACCGGATCTTCAACAACAAGAATCTGAGGTTCATATTCATTTTCGTAAAGTCCGTGCTCTTTATCTGCAGCGGTAAGTCGTCCTGCAGGACATGCGCATGCGCCTTCAATAATTTCCTGCTTGTAAAGCTCATCGTCTTTATCCACTAATTCCCAAACACTTCCGTGCTGGCGGTGGCAGAAACGTGCATAAGCACATCGGTTATCATCTAAAACAAGCATGTGCTCTCCTTCAGCAACGCCAACACGCTTCATATAAGGCGTTTTGTCAGCGGTTTCTGTGCCGTCGAAATGAATCTGCGCATGGGTTCCATCGCAGAAAGGCGCATTATGGCTGTGCCCGCAACGACATAAGGCATAAAAGCCATCATGAACATACGGCGCAGTGTCATAATCTTTAATATGAACTGGTTGCAATGGCGCTATTTTCACTTTCTTTAAAAGAATATCGGCGCTTACTAAGTAAGGACCGTTTTCAATGATTTTGATTGTTTTTTCTTGAGCCATAATTCCCTATTTTATTAGTTATTAAAATTATTTTTCATAAATATCCTAATCTACTTTTTCTAAAATGTAGTTATCTGCTAATTCTCCTGTTATTTCATTTCCATGAATATCAAGCATAAAAATTCTATTCTCACCCACTTTAAACATCTTCATCCCCTCTCCCTCTATATCTAATGTAATGATGCTTCCCTGTTCGTTCCAAGAGAAATTTCCTTCTGAAGTTACTTCAAAATCTTTTCCCAAGTAATTCATTGTCATTTCATAAGTAGCATTATTATTGAGGGTAATAACGATGAATATCCCTTCGCAATCCGCGCATGGAATGGTTCCGCTGTATGTACCTTCCCAGTCAACAGATACTCGACTGTTATCAGCCATGGTTAATACTAAATGATTCTTTTTTTCACCGGAATTGCAAGAAAATAAGCTTAAACAAATTGCAATAACTAAAAATGATAAGGCATTGGTTTTCATATTATTAAATTTTGTTGAATGAATAAATAAATGGATTAAATTAATGTTGCCAAAAGTATATTAATATTTGAGAAAATTTATGTTAATTCGCAAAATTGAAATTTAAAATCCAAAATATGGCTTGTGAAAGTGTAAAAAACTGTTCATGTCCTACAAAGACATGCAAAAACCACAGTAAATGCTGTGCTTGTGTAGAATATCATGCAAATGCGGGTGGTTTGCCGCATTGTTTGCGAGATGAAAAGAAGAAACCTTAATTATTTTAATCCTACTGTTTTTGCCACAATTGTAGCAATGGAAATGTAGTCTTTTTGCGTTTTTTCCATTGTTTCTTTCATTGCATTAATACCTTTTTTGGACGATTCTACTAAAGTTCCATTGTTCCGTTTGTTCTCTTTGTATACATGATCTATGCACGGCTCTTTATCGATGCTACAAGGTATGTCAAAATTTTCTTCCATCTCGCCAACTCGTTCTTTGGATATGCGAATTTCTTTGACTACGCCCACAACTCTAATCTCTTTTTGATTAAAATTATAGTCAAAAGCAGTCTCCGCATCTTCGGGAATAATATTGATAGAGCCGACATCTTCAACAAAAAGTTTCATCTTCTTTTTATCCACACCGCACACATGAACGATTTTCCCTTCGGTTTCAATAGTTTTTCCTATGTAAATTTCAAGTTGTTCAATAATATCCTTGGCTTCGACATATTCTGCCTTGAAAAACGGATTGTCTTGTGAAAAACTTTGCATGCACAAAAAGGCAACAGTGATGAATGTAAAAAATGACTTCATAAAGATATGTTTTAAAATTAAGTTACGAAAACAGACTGCTTTTTGACTATGATTAACATTTTTGGTTTAACGTTTTCTATCCAACTCAACCCCTTCCTTACATTTTCAACATTCTGAATGAAGGAATTTAATATTATATTTGTCACAACAATTAACCACTAATTATTAACCATGAATTGCTAATTCACATGAACAAAAAACAAAACCTTATTTGGAACAACATTGAAGCAATGCAAGCCGAAACCAATCAACAAATTCGAGAAACCCAACAAGAAATCAGAGAAACTCAGCGAGAAATGAAAAAACTTGGTCGTTATTTGGGGGGTATTTCCCACAGCAACGGAGAAATGGCGGAAGAATATTTTTACAGTGCTTTTAAAACCGACAAAACTTTTGCTAATGAGAAGTTTGACAAGATTGGAAGGAGCTTGGCTTATAAAAAAGATGACAAAACAAGGGCAGAATTTGATATCGTTTTATTCAATGGAAAAAGCGCTGCTCTTATTGAGGTTAAATACAATGCCAAACCGGATAACATTTCAGTAGAAAAAATTATTTCTCGAGTAGAAATTTTTAAAACATTGTATCCGGAATGTGAAAACCACAATATTTATTTAGGCGTTGCAGCCATGTCGTTCAAAGAAGGTTTGGAATCAGAGTTGCACCAAGCCGGCATTGCCACTATAAAGCAAGTGGGCAAGAAAATGGTAGTGTACGATGAAAGCGTAAAGGTATTTTGAGGTAGAGACGTTGCGCGCAACGTCTCTACAATCATCATTACAAATTACGCCTCCCGTCCATGACAACTTTTATACTTCTTGCCGCTTCCGCAAGGGCAAGGCTCATTTCTCCCCACTTTTTTCTCTACGCGTACCGGCGCACTGCCTCTGCCGCCAATTACCGGTCTTCCGCCTACTTCGCTTCTTCCGGTTTGCAACTTCCGTGCTTCCGATTGTGGCAACTGTGCTTCGCGAACTTGCGAATGTTGCTCTACCGGCAAACCACCTTTGTTCAAGAAAGAAACAATCTCTTCATTAATTTTTTCCAACAATCTGTCGAAAAGACTGAAAGATTCTAATTTATAGATCAATAGTGGATCTTTTTGCTCGTATGAAGCATTTTGCACCGACTGTTTCAAATCGTCCATTTCACGCAAATGCTCTTTCCATGCGTTGTCAATTACGGCTAATGTAATCCCTTTTTCGATAGAAAGTCCAATTTCACGTCCTTCGGTTTCGAAGCATTTTTTCAGCGGAGCAACCACGTTTAGCGTTTTTACGCCATCGGTAATTGGGATGGCGATGTTGGCAAAACGTTCGCCGTTTTCCAAATACACGCGTTCAATTACCGGAAATGCTTGTTTGCAAAGCATTTGCTGACGAATTTTGTAGTTTTCAAATACTTTCTCAAACAATTCAATAACCAAATTGTCGGTTCTTTCTTGAAAAAATTGTGCTGAAGTAAAAGGCACTTCACAACCGAAAGTAGTAATCACATCTTGCACAAAGCCTTCATAATCTTTCGATTCGTAATTCCGCTCTATTACTTTTACACAAACATCGTAAAACATATCGGAAATATCAATGGCCAATCTATCTCCGAAGAGCGCATTTTTTCTTTTGCGATAAATGGTTTCACGCTGTTTGTTCATCACGTCGTCGTACTCCAACAAGCGTTTACGAACGCCGAAGTTGTTCTCTTCCACTTTCTTTTGGGCGCGCTCAATAGATTTGGAAATCATGCTATGCTGAATCACTTCGCCTTCTTTCAATCCGATGCGATCCATAATTCTTGAAATACGTTCGGAGCCGAACAAGCGCATCAGGTCATCTTCTAATGAAACAAAGAATTGCGAACTTCCCGGGTCTCCCTGACGTCCCGCACGACCACGCAACTGCCTGTCCACACGGCGCGAATCGTGTCTTTCCGTACCAATAATGGCAAGACCTCCTTTATCTTTAATACCGGCGCCCAACTTAATGTCGGTACCACGACCCGCCATGTTGGTAGAAATAGTTACCGTTCCTGCCTGGCCGGCTTCTGCCACAATGTCTGCCTCTTTTTTGTGCAGCTTTGCGTTCAATATGTTGTGTTTAATTTTCCGGGCAGACAAAATTTTCGCAAGCAATTCGGAGATTTCTACAGAAGTAGTACCTACCAAAACGGGGCGTCCTTCTTCATTTAAACGTAAAATTTCATCTACAACGGCAGTGTATTTTTCTCGTTTTGTTTTGAAAACAAGATCATTAGAATCTATACGCGCAATCGGTCTGTTGGTTGGAATGCTGACCACGTCTAATTTGTAGATGTTCCAAAGCTCACCGGCTTCGGTTTCCGCCGTGCCGGTCATACCGGCAAGTTTTTTGTACATACGGAAATAGTTTTGCAAGGTAATGGTAGCATACGTTTGTGTGGCAGCTTCAATTTTCACATTTTCCTTAGCTTCAATGGCTTGGTGCAATCCGTCCGAATAACGGCGCCCCTCCATAATACGTCCCGTTTGCTCATCAACAATCTTAACTTTGTTGTCAATAATTACATATTCTACGTCTTTTTCAAACATAGTATAGGCTTTTAACAATTGATGAATGGTGTGAATACGCTCGGAAGCGATGGAAAAATTGCGATAGATTTCGTTTTTTATTTTTACTTTTTCCTGTGGGTCAATGTTTTGCTTTTCGAGTTCGGCAATTTCGGCACCCACATCAGGAATTAAAAACAATTTGGCTTCTTCGGCAGTTCGCGAAACCAGCTCAATACCTTTTTCCTGAATATCTACTGTATTTTGTTTTTCTTCAATCACAAAATAGAGTTCCTGATCAATAATCGGCATGTTTCTATTTTGTTGCTGCATGTAAAACGCTTCGGTACGCAGCAACAGCTGTTTCATTCCTTGCTCACTCAAAAATTTGATCAATGCTTTATTTTTTGGTAAACCACGGTGTGCGCGCAGCAATAAAATAGCAGCTTCATCTTCCGGTTTGGGATCGGGATTTTCTGCCAACAGATTTCTGGCTTTACTTAAGATCTCATTTATTAACACTTTTTGTGCATTATACAAACGTTCAATCATTGGTTTATAAATGTCGAACTCTTGCTGGTCGCCACGCGGCGTTGGTCCGGAAATAATTAACGGTGTTCGTGCATCGTCAATTAAAACGGAATCTACCTCATCTACAATAGCATAATTGTGAGGACGTTGCACAAGTTCTCCCACATTTCGCGCCATATTATCACGTAAGTAGTCGAAACCAAACTCGTTGTTGGTACCATACGTAATATCAGCCAAATAGGCTTGGCGGCGCTCTTCGGAGTTGGGTTCATGCTTGTCAATACAATCCACGGTTAACCCATGAAATTCGTACAAAAGTCCCATCCATTCGGAGTCACGTTTTGCCAAATAGTCGTTTACGGTAACCACATGCACTCCTTTGCCCGGCAATGCGTTTAAGTAAACGGCTAATGTTGCCACCAATGTTTTCCCTTCACCCGTGCCCATCTCAGCAATTTTTCCTTGATGCAGCACCGTTCCGCCGATAATTTGCACATCATAATGACGCATATCCCACTTTATCAAATTACCGCCGGCAGACCATGTGCTGGCAAACTTGGCTTTGCCTCCGGTAATCTCCACACATTCTCTATAGGCAGCAATATTTCTGTCCATTTCGGTGGCGGTAACCTCTACAAACTCGTTCTCTTTAAAGCGATTTCCGGTCTCTTTCATTACGGCAAACGCTTCCGGGAGAATCTCATTTAACACCTCTTGTGTTTTTTCGTACGATTTTTTCTCTAATGTTTCAACTTCCCTGTATAACTCTTGTTTTTCTTCAATATCCAAATCATAATTTGCGTCTAAATAGAGTTTTATTTCAGCGATACGTTCCTCTTCGGTGCGCACTTGCTCATTTATTCTTTCGCGAAACTCAATTGTTTTCGCTCGCAGTTCATCATTAGTAAGTGTTATAATTGTTTTTTCAGCTTCTAACGTTTTTTCGAGATAAGGTTTTAATCCTTTTAAATCCTTATCTGCTTTTGAACCAAATAGTTTTGTAAGAAAATTTGCCATTATATATAGTATTTATGTAAACCTGCAAATAAACGTAATTTTTTTCCAATTCGTACAAGTTAAGGAGTAGCCAGGGTAAAAACTTTAATGATTTGCATCGGCAGTATAACAAAATTGCAGGAAAAACTTCCTATTGCACCACTACCACCTTTTTGTGCGCAATATAATTGTGAGTATTAAATATCTTGAAGAAGTAAATGCCTGTATTGTAGGTAGAAACATCAATAATGTTAGTGGTTTTTGCTTCTATAAATTGTCCGGAAATTTTATATATTTCAACTTTCGCAAAGTTTTGAGTCTCTATTGTTACTGTGCTTGAAGCCGGGTTGGGAAATATTGAAATATTGTTTTTCAGTTCATTAACGCCCGTAATTATATGTGGAGGCATGAAGGTAACGGTTCCATAACGCGAATCGTTGGTTTTATCTCTAATTACCGTTCTTATTAATTCTTCGGTTTGCTCCGAAACACCCCAATTATTGTTTTGCGCCATTACATTATTGGGATTATTGTTGTATAAATCAAACAATTCTCCGTTGTTTCCATTGTCGAAGAAGATATTTTTACCAATATTGTACTCAGGATCGTTTTCCGGAACTGAAATGTTGCCCACATTTGCAGTGGGCCCGGTTGAGAAATCTGATGTGTTGCCCACAAGCGTTATGCCCCAAAGATTTCCGGAGATTGTGTTTTCCGTAATAATAACGTGAACATTTCCTGCCGGTGCCGTGATATTGATACCACTACCGCCTAAATTAGGGTTGTTTTGTGTGTTATTATTTGTCAATCTATTTCCTTTAATTGTACCCGCAATATTCATACCTGTTAATGTGATACCATAACGATTGTCTTTCACCGTATTGTCTTCAATTAAATAGCTTGCAGGAATAGCTAATAAAGACGAGGTGCTGATACCGCCTACCATGGTAAGTTCACGATTTCCTATAATGGCATTGTTAATAATCTTTGTAACTTCACCTTCGCGGCAAGGACCTATACTAATTTGAGGGCGATTTGAGTTTTCCATTACGTTGTTTTCTAAATAACAATTTGTAATTTCGAAAGTACATCCGATGTTTGCTGCAGAGTTAAATGCCGAGCGCATATTATTTTTAAAAGTAGAATTTTTAACAATCACTTTTCCTCTTGTGGTAGCAATAGCGCCACTTGCTGTTGAAGAAAAATTATGATTGCTCATGGTACAACTGTCCATTTCAAAATCGGAATCAATTATGCGCATACCGCTTCCGTAAGTGAAAGTTGTTTTATGCAAACGCACAAAAGAGTTTTCTTCAACATAAATGGTTGCGTAATATGTACCGGTTGCATAGTTTGTAAAAATTGCCTGCGTAGGCGGAGTAATTTTCCAATAAGCAGAATTAATAGTAAGAACCTTATCTTCAAATATTTTAACAGTAATGTCATCAGTTACAATTAAAGAGTCAAACTCGCTAATGGTAACATTCTCTTTCATTACATAAACCTCTCCTTCTTTAATCACTGCTCCCGATGAATGGATCACAAAATCCTCAAAAGTATACGCCTTGCCTGTATTTGGTGTGACGTATGGCGAAACCTCCTTTTGAGCATTTAAAATACCTGTAATCAATATTATTGCAAGTGCTATGCAAACTGTTTTTGTGATAAATTTTACCATAATGTTCTAACAAAATAATTATGTAAAAAATGGCGGCAAAGATATTTTTTTCTATTTTCGCACCTTCAATAATTATTAACTTAAATTCCAAAAAAATGAAAAAATTACAACTTTTTTTAGTAGCCATTTGCGTTGTGGCTTTCGCAGCTTTTGCAGCTTGTTCATCTTCAGGCTCATCATCAGATTCTTCAAAAGGTGTTGTTAAAGAATACCTTGATTACATTAAAGCAGGAAAATTCGACAAAGCCGTTAATCTATTTTATTTTAAAGAAGAAACATCACAAGCCGAATTGAAAGGTCTTGCGGCAAAATTAGAAGAAGGATACGGCCAAAATGGCGGATTAGTGAAATATGAAATTATTTCGGAAGAGATTAAAAAAGCGGAAGAAGAAGGCGGTATTGATAAAGCTAAGGTAGTTGTTAAGCTTTATTACAAAGACGGCAAAGAAGAAGAAGAAACCATTACTACAATAAAACATAATGGAAAATGGAAGATCGATTTCTCTGTTAAATCATGAGGCAATCTATTCTGCCGGTATTACTGCTTTTTCTCTTTTTTCTTGTAGGATGTCCCCCCCCCCCTTTTTCTCTTCAAATTGATGAAACCATTTTACAAGAAGGCGACCTTGTTTTTAGAAGAGGCATGAGCGTAGCCAGCAGGGTAGTATTAGCGGCAGATAAAGAAGGCGGTTATTCTCATATTGGAATTATTGTAAAAGATGCCACCGGCTGGAAAGTGATTCACGCCGTGCCCGGAGAAACCGACAAGGAATACCCTGAAGAAATCGTTAAAAAAGAAACATTATCTCAATTTTTTGCCCCGAAAAGAGCGGTTTCCGGGGCAATTTTTCGTTTAGATACCAATGAAAACATTGGAGTTTTGGCGGCAGAAAAAGCACAAACACTTTTTGAAAGAAAGCTGCCGTTCGATCATAAATATAATTTGGAAGATTCCACCGAAATGTATTGCACTGAATTGATTGTTTTTGCTTTTCAATATGCAGGCATAGATATTTCGGAAGGAAGGCGAAGAACCTATCCGGCAATTCGAGGAGAGTTTATATTGCCGAGCGATATTTTGGCTTATCCTAAGCTGAAGAAGATTTGGAGGATGTAGTTTCTATTATGAGAAATTAACATTCATTAACAATTTTATCTAATTAAAAATCAAGCATATAGCATTTTCATTAACGTTCGTTAACGAATCGTATCGAATAAACTATAGTTTTGCCGACGAAAATCTGAACCATGATTTTCACAAGATTAATAAGATTCACAAGATTATTAACACTGACCAATAAATCTTGTTCATCTTGCAAATCTTAATAAAATCCCGGTTCAAGACTATTGAATTTTAAATCTTTAAACCATATTCTTTATGAAAAAAAATCTACTTTCTTTAACCTTGTGCCTTTTAGCATTTTGTCTTTTCGGCACATTAAACGCACAACCCGGAGGCAAGTTTCAATTGCGTAATGGCGATTTTGAAGCGCCGTTTGTTCCGGCACCTTCCACCCCTGGTGATAATGGTTATGGTACAGAACCCCCGTTTTGGCACTCTTTTAATTCGTGTACAGGTGGTTATGCTGGTACGGCAAGACCAAACAGTGCCGGAAGTGTCCAAATTTCACGTTCAACAGATACGAGACATGGTGTTGGCGTCGGATATCATTCTGTTAGAATTAATGCAAGACTGGTTATTTTAGTTGTTGCCAACGGAAATATGACTACGGGACGTGTACAAGCAGGAAGTATGATCGCTGCAAGTGTTGAAAATCACAACTATACAGATCCGGATAATGATGATTTTAATGAGCCATGGACCTCATACCCGGATTCTATTCGTTTTTGGGCGAAATACACAGTGAATACCGACAATAGATGGGCCAGAATGAGCGCTTATATTCACGATGAGTACAGATTTACAGACAAACCTTTGCCAAATAATGCTTCACCTAACTCAGCTGATTATATAGTGGCTCATGCTGAGCATGAATGGCAAAGGGGAAATCAAGGCTGGCATCAATACACAGCTCCTTTCGACTATGCTTCTTATGCGCATCTTGGAAAATCGCCAAAATATATATTAATAACTTTCTCTACTAATAGAGATCCCGGAGGCGGAGCTTCGAGTGACGCTTTATTTATTGATGATATAGAAATGGTTTATTCTGCATGGCTCAACGATTTAAGAGTGCAAGGCGTAACCGTTGATGGCTTTCAAAAAGGACTTTTAAAATATGGTGGCCCTAAATTACCAACTTGTCCGGTCGGCGAATGCCCATTCCCATATCAACCTTCGGATTTTTCTTGGACACCGGAATCTAACAGAATTACAGATGTAACGGTTACCAATGTGCCCGGCGATGACGGAGATGCCGACGGCGGCTATACCTCCATTTTAGTTACCGCACAAGATTATGTTACGCAAGTAGAATACAGAATGTATTATTTCACCGACCGTTCGGATGATAATAATTTATTGGAAATGAGCTATAAAATAGGTGAAACAGGAACTTCGGTACCCATAAACGTTATCCCTGCTCAAACAAACTACAATATTACAATAGAAAATCCGGAAGAAGTATTAATACCTCAAATAATAGAATCCAGCATTGTTTTATCAGATCCTATTAAAGCAAAAGTTCAACGCATTGAACAACCTACCGGAGTTAATTCTAAAGGAATGGTGGTAGTAGAAGCAGAAAACTTCAAGTTGAAATCTTATAACGTAATCTTCACTAAAGTACAGTCTGCCAATGCCAATTTAAACTGGATAAAAGTGGCAAATGTGGATATTGCGAACTTCCATGTAGATACATTAGAGTATAACCACTCCATTGCTACTTGTGTTACCACTATGCCGGCGGTTACATACGAAAAATTCAGCGCTTGGGCTAACATTACTTACGTGCCTGCAACACTTGCTAATAGAACCGCAACCATTACGGTTACCGCAGAAAACGGAACCATAAAGGTATATAAGATTAACTTTACGTTAACAAACAATAATACAGTACTAAATAGCTATCGAATAAATACTACAAATGGTCCTAACAATGCTTTTACTGCTGCAAATAATTATACTGCGGTCAACTCTGCCAGTTATACTGCGCCGTTTACAATAACGTTTCACTCTACAGCGGCACAACAATTGGGTTGTCAAGGCGCCACAGCACTATTTCCTACTCCTACCGTATGGTTTCCCGATACCAATAGAATTTGGGTAACGGCACAAGACTTGGTAACAAAGCAAGAGTATAAATTAGTTGTAAAAAATACAAACTGTTATTTAAAAGTAACCTCCGGCAATACAGCGGGCTTAAGATATAGATATAACGGAGTAACTTACAATGTGCCGGTTGTTGCCGGTAATAATAGTAATAATAGTCTTGTAAACTATAATATAACGTTACCGATAGGACCTAACGTACCGGCAGAACTTTTCGACGCCGATCCGCAAGCGCCTGTAGTTGACACGATTATTTATAACCAACCTGCAACCAGAGACGGCATTGGCAGTGTAACCGTTTTTGCGGCTCATGATAACGGCGCCAATAAAACTTATCAAGTAACTTTTATTCCAACGCTTTCGCCGGATGCTACACTGAAAAGTTTAACCTATAATGGTTTTAATGTTCCGGGCTTTAATCCTGCCACAGAAAATTATACTCTAATTTTCCCTTCAACAGTTACAGAAGTTCCTATCATTGAAGCTATTGCAAATTTCCAATGGCTCCCTGCAGCAAATGTTGTGATTTATGATGCTGCTTCATTGTCGGATACTACATTTATTGTAGTAACTGCCGAGAACGGTACAATTAAAACTTACAGAATTGATTTTGAAGTGGTACCCAGAGAAAAAGATGCCTATTTGGTGGATATAAGATATAATGATCAATCCATTCAAGGGTTTAATCCCACTGTATATGAATATCTTAACGTAAAAGTTCCCTATTCTAACCCTACACCTCCCGCTACTGTTCCTCTTGCTTCCTCGAGCACTGCAATTGTTTTAGAATCTGTGCAACTTAATGTACCTCCCTACACCAAATATTATTTTGTGTATTCGGAAGATTTGTCGGTAACCAAAATCTATAAAGTTGAATTTAACCGGATTAAAAATACAGATGCTACTTTAGCCGACATTAAAATCAACGGCTTATCGTTGCCTGCTTTTCAACCGGATGAATTTGAATATTTCTTAGAATTGCCTTATACTGTTTTAGATGCTCCTGTGGTTACGGCTGATCCTGCTTTCCAATATGCAAATGTTGTTATTACCCAAATCAACACCGTTACCGGAACTGTAACCATTAACGTGGTTGCTGAAGATGATGCATTTACCAATGAATATATTATTCATATTACCAGAGAATTATCTCCTGTTACTAAAATTAACGCTGTTACTTACGAGTATGATAATGAGACTTATTTGTATGAAATTGTGGGCAATGAAACCAATTTTACCATACTGCTTCCGGTAGAGACGCTGGGAGAAGCCTATATTTCGGATATTGTCTTAGCAGATGACCGTTCCGTTTTTGAAATTGATGAACAACCCGATGAAACCAACAATTTTACCGGAGTTGTAACTGTTACTGCCGAAGATGAAACCGAAGAGATTTATGCTTTCACTTTTGAAAGGATTTTATCCTCAAGTACGCTATTAACAGCGCTCAGCTATAGTATGGGAAGCACGGTGTATCCGTTAGATTTTCATCCTGATACCTTAACCTATTATGTAATATTGCCGTTTAATAATTCGATAACTCCTCAAGTAAGCGCTACCGCAAGCTGGGTGAATACGCAGTTGTTTCCCACACAACCCAGTCAACCTTTTGGACAAGGCTCCATTCTTGTAATCTCTGAAGATGGACAAAATTTCATCACTTATACCATTATTTTCCAACGCAAAGGAAACCCGCACTTGGTTGACTTGTCTTACAATTTGGATGGTACAAATTATCCTATTCCTAACTTTTCGCCCACAACATTTGTGTACAATGTACTTTTAGACATAGGCACTACAGCAGTTTCTGTGTTGGAATACGTTGTTGAAGATAGCAGATGTACAATAAGTGAGCAACAACCGGATTCTCCCAACGGTACATTTTGGGTAAAATTAGTTACTTGGAACAAAGATGATTCTGTAACTTACACGGTAAACTTTACGGTTACGCTTTCTACAGAAGCAACTTTATGCAGCTTATTCGTGAATGGTGTATCGATTCCAAACTTCCATTCCAATACATTTATTTACACTGTACCTGAATTTCCATTTGGAACGGAACTTCCTGAGGTTACTGCGGAAGCCTGTCATATTGATGCAAGTGTTGTTGTTACGGACATTACTGAATTTCCGGGCACTGCAACCGTATTAGTAACTGCCGGTGATATGACTACCAACACCTACACCATTGCATTCAGCAGGCATGCGGGCGACAATACATATTTGTCTGAGGTTCTATTTAATGGATTTCCTTACGATCTATTTAACAAGGATACTTATTTCTATGAAATAGAATTGTTACTTCCCGAATTGCCTGAAATAATAGCAATTCCGGAAGATACAACCTCTATTGTTACTATTGAACCGGCCATACCGCAAATGGGGGACACGATAAAGATTATGGTTACTGCCTTGAACGGAGATGTTGCGATATATCAATTTTATTTCTTTATTGACGAAAGAAGCAATAATGCTTACGCAAGTATGATTTATGTAGATTGGAAACCATTGGAAGGCTTTGTTAGACATATGTCGAATTACACCGTTACTTTGCCGGCAAGCTATACAGGAGAGCCGTTAGTTGTACCGGTGCTGGAAGACCCGAATGCTACATCGGTGAGGGAGACGGATTACGCTATTCCGTTAGAGCCAAAAGTGAAAATAATTGTTACGGCTGAAAATGGAGAGACATTTACTTACACTATTACTTTTATAAAAGAAACTTCCATAATCTCTTATGATAATGAAACGACAATCCAAGTATATCCTAATCCAAGTTCAGATAGAATTCATTTTGTAATAGATGAAACGATTCAAACAGGCACTTTGGAGATATACGCTATGGAAGGCAAAAAAATTGCTAACTATAACTTGCAAGGCGGAACCAACATTGTTAATATAGAACACTTATCAAAAGGTATCTATTTCTATAAGATTTTTACAGACAAAACGATGATTGGCACGGGTAAGTTTGTGAAGAATTAAAAAGAGACGTTTTAAAAGCACGCAGATAACGCAGATTATCATGATTTACGCAGATTTATTTAATTGAATCTGCGTTTATCTTTTTAATCTGTGTCATCTGCGTGCTTTTTTATATTTTTGCTCTTTAATTCATAAATATGTCAAAGAGAATTTTAGTAGTTACCGGCGGAGGTGATTGTCCCGGGTTAAACGCGGTAATCAGAGGAATTGTAAAGAGTGCCAAATTAGATGGAAATTGGGAAATTATTGGCTGTGTTGAATCCTACAACGGTTTGCTGAAAGACAAGATAGAAGTTATGCCGCTTACCGAAAAGGAGGTTGCCGGCATTCATGTGAAAGGCGGCACCATTATTAAAACCACCAATAAAGGCGGTCCTTTTAGTTTTCCCGTACAACTACCTGATGGTTCTTGGGTAATTGAAGATCGCTCACAGTTACTACTGCAACGTTTAGAAGAAATGGGCATTGAAGCCATCATTAGCATTGGCGGCGATGGCTCGCAAAAAATATCGCTCGAATTGGCAAAATTGGGTGTTAATATAATAGGCGTACCCAAAACAATTGACAACGATTTATCGTGTACCGATTTCACTTTCGGGTTTCAAACGGCGGTGGAGATTGCTACCGATGCAGTTGATAAATTGGTAACCACTGCAGAAAGCCACAATCGCGTGTTTATTTTGGAAGTGATGGGGCGCAACGCAGGCTGGATTGCGCTGTATACGGCTTTGGGCGGCGGCGCCGACGTGTGTATTATCCCTGAAATTCCTTACGACCCCAAAATTATTGCCGAAAAAATTGCCACACGATATAAAGGCGGCGAAGGATTTTGCAACATTGTGATTGCCGAAGGCGCCAGAGATATGACCGGGCAAGTTACCGGAACAGCGCCTACCGCCATTGGCGATGAGCACATTAAACTGGGTGGCGCCGGAGATAAACTCAAATATGAATTAGAACAACTTGGTGTGCAACACGATATTCGTGTTACCGTGCTGGGGCATTTGCAGCGTGGCGGCATTCCCATTGCCTACGATCGCATTTTGGCTACGGCATACGGTGTAAAAGCATTCGAATTAGTAAAAGAAAAAAAATATGGAAATATGGTGGTGTATAACCATCCCGAAATCACTTACGTGCCGCTTAAAAAAGTAGTAGAAAAACCTAATTTTGTTAACCCTAAAAACGATTCATTCTTATGTGCTGCCAAAAAAATCGGAATATCTTTCGGAGATTAAAAAATTGCAAACCGCAAACCGCAAAATGTAAACCGCAAATCGCCTTCTGCCTTCTGCTTTCTGCTTTCTGCCTTATTACCCTTAGTAGCTGCGATAAAGAAGAAATGCTATACAACAACAACTGGAACTTACAATTTGTTTCAATGAACGGCGAACCTCTTAACGACTCATTGCAATTAAATGTAATACCTTATTTTACTTATTACACTTTTTTTTATGCAAACAGTTTAGAGGTTGTAACTTATTCACGTGGGCAATACATAAGATCTTCCGACGGATTCTATCAATTTATTAATAGCTCAACTATAAAGATGCGCTTTACCCTTTTGCATAAACCATACGACATTGAAGCAAAAATTAAAAAACTGACTCGTAAAGAGTTAAATCTTGAATATAAAGATAATGGGAATACTTATTTTTTGAAGTTGTTTACGAATTAGGTTTAAAAGGCAAAAAATCCCCTTCAAATTTTGAAGGGGTGTCTCGCGAAGCGAGACGGGGTAGTTTATATAAAAAAATAAAAATGAATAATTTCGATACAATCTGTTCTATTTCCACTCCGCAAGGTATCGGAGCGCTTGCAATGATCAGAGTTTCAGGGAAGGAGGCTTTTGAAATTGTAAGCAAATTATTTAAAGACTCTAAAGACTTTAAGGCGCAACCGTCCCACCTTGTCAACCGTTTTGACATTTACGAAGATAATGCATTAATTGACCAAGTGATGGCAGTTAAATTTTTTGCACCCAAAACCTATACCGGCGAAGATATAGTAGAGATAACCTGCCACGGTTCACATTATATTCAGCAGAAAATCATAGAATTGCTACTGCAAAACGGGGCACGTTTGGCGAAAGCGGGAGAATTTTCGATGCGGGCGTTTTTAAATGGGAAATTAGACCTTCCACAAGCCGAAGCAATTGTCGATTTAATTGACTCTCAATCGGAAGTAGCGCATAAATTGGCGATAAATCAGCTAAAAGGAAACTTCTCTGCGCGTATCAAAGCATTGCGCGATCAATTTGTGGAATTAGCGGCGCTCATGGAATTGGAACTTGATTTCAGCGAAGAAGATGTGGAATTTGCCGACCGCTCGCGACTGAACCAACTTTTACATACACTCAAAGAAGAGGTATTTCAGCTTACCGAATCGTTCAAGCTGGGAAATGTGCTCAAAACAGGTATCCCTGTTGCGATTATCGGAAAACCTAATGTAGGAAAATCCACGCTACTCAATAGCTTATTAAAAGATGACCGTGCGATTGTTTCTCACATTCCCGGAACTACGCGCGATACAATTGAGGATAACTTCACCATCAACGGCACTAATTTTCGCTTTATTGACACTGCCGGCATTCGGCTAACCGATGATGAAATTGAGACTTTCGGTATTGAGCGCACTTTCAAAGCTATTGACAAAGCCGATATTATCCTCTATATGATTGACATTTCCGAAGCTTCGTTGGAAGAAGTGGAAAAAGAGCTATTATTTTTAGAAAACGAAATAGATTTTATTCGCAAAAAGTTGATTATTGTCGCTAACAAAATTGACCAACTTAATGAATTACCCAAACATTTCACTGAATGGAACAAATACGACATTGCTTTCATCTCTGCCAAGCGCAACGTAAATATTGACGACATTCGAGAATTGCTCGTTAAACATATTGAACAGCAGAAAATTACTGAGACTACACTCCTTACCAACATTCGTCATTATGACATTATGCTTAAAATAGAAGAGGAGATTAATAAAATTGAAACCGGTTTTGCTCAGCAGCTACCTACGGATTTAATTGTTGTTCATATTAATTTGATTTTAAATTGCTTGGGGCAGATTACGGGTGAGATTACGAATGAAGAGGTGTTAGGGGCGGTTTTTTCGAGGTTTTGCATCGGGAAATAAAACACCCTATTGGGAAGTTTACCTTATTTACACCTTAAAAAATACAAAAACACCTTAGTAGCAGTGAGTTCACCGACTATAAATCTACCTTGTTACATTATTTTCTTGAATTTTAATAAGGGAATAAGGTAAGTTTTTGTGAATAAGTCGTTGCTACTAAGGTGTTTTTGTATTTTTTAAGGGGAAAATAATGTTTCTTTCCTTAAATCTCTATTTTCGCGGCTATAAATACGTATAATCAACAGTTTAACACTTATAAAACATGGAAACAAATCATCCGTTGCATATATTAATTATTGACAATAACGAAAGCGAACTATCCCAAATAGAGTCATCCATCATAAAAAACTCATCCTTAAAAAAGGAAAACCTCAAAACAGCTAAAAACCCGAATGAAGCACAGCGCTGTTACGAGGAAGATGCTGATATTCAGGTTGTATTTTTAGATTGGGAGCTGAATAATACTCCGGAAGAAGAAAATCCTGCTTCGGAATTGTTGAGATGGATGAAGCAATTTCGACCGCAAATACCGGTGTATCTTCTAACAGCAAGTACCGAAAATGGGGTTGAAATTGCAAATGAAGTAGGAAGCCTGTATGATGATTATTTTACAAAAGAAGAACTTAAAAAAGAGCCTCAAGATATTTTGGGTCGAATTATGAATGTTTTCGACACGAGAAGAGAGACGCCGTTTTGGAGCGCTTTTAAAAAATACGTAGATGATTTTTCCGACAGTTGGCACACACCGGGGCATTCGCGAGGCGCAAGTTTCAGAGATTCAAATTATTTGAATGGATTTTATGAATACTGGGGCGAAAAAACGTTTGCCGCAGATTTATCGGTTTCTGTTGAATATCTCGGCTCTTTGCTCGATTCAACAGGATTTGTTAAAGCTGCCGAAAAAAAAGCTGCAAAAACTTTTGGCGCTAAGCACACTTTCTTTTCGACCAACGGCTCTTCGACCTCCAACAAAATTATGCTTCAAAGTATTATAAAGCCGGGAGATAAAGTTATTGTGGATAGAAACTGTCACAAGTCCATTCATTACGGTTGCATTCAAGCCGGTGCGGAGGTCGCTTATTTAAAAAGTGAATATAGCGCTGAATTGGGAATATTTGCGCCACCGGCGTTGCCGGAAATCGAGCAAAAATTGCAGGAAAATGAAGACGCAAAAGTTATCGTACTTACCGGCTGCACTTACGACGGCTTACTTATTGATGTGAGACAAGTAATTGCTTTAGCTAAAAAATACAGCAAACCCAATCACAAAATAAAGGTATTTATTGATGAAGCATGGTTTGCCTATTCCGGTTTTCATCCCGAATATCGTGCTTATTCTGCCATCCATTCCAAAGCGGATTATGTTACACACAGCGCGCACAAGGTACTTTCGGCATTTAGTCAAGCCTCGTATTTGCACATTAATGATCCGGATTTTGATAAGGATTTCTTTCAGGAGATATTTTATATTTATACCAGTACTTCGCCTCAATATCAAATGATTGCCTCTTTAGATGTGGCAAGTATGCAAATGGAGATGGAGGGCTATAAATTAGTGCAAAGGGCGCGACAAAAAGCTGAAAAATTTATTAACGATGTTAACAATAACTTAAAGATAATCAAAGTGTTAAATCGAAATGATTTTGCCGAATATCTTCCATCAATTAAAACGAAAAACGATCGTGGTGAAGACCTTTTTTTAGTGGGACATGATATTCTAAAGGTAACTTTAGATATTAGAGGATTAAATGAACCCATGAGTGAGATATTGGAATTTTTGCGAGATGAGGGTAAGTTGGAGGTCGAGAAATTTACTCATTCTACTATAACCCTGCTGTTTACTATTGGGGTAGAGCAAGATAAAATTAATAGATTGTACAGCGCTTTAGTTAAATTGGAAAAACGTAATGAAGACATGGGGTATAAAAAAAAGCAGGCAAACGTACCGGCTGTTCCGGAAGAGGTAGAGTTAGATCCCGAATTTTCATTACACAGCGCATTTTATTGCAAAGACGCCAAAGCGTGTAATTTAGACGATTTGAAACAAGGCATAGAAAATGCCAAAACCTATTTGGCTTCGCGGTTGGTAACGCCGTATCCTCCCGGAGTTCCGGTATTGGTGCCGAGTCAGGTAATAAAATTAGCGCATATCAAATATTTGGAAGATCTGATAAAGCGTGGCGTGGACATCCACGGTTGTCATGATAATGAGATTTATGTAATAGAAAAACAATAGTTCAGCACTTTGTATTTCTACAATCCTTTCACCACCGATTTTTTAGCGATATATTCTTTAAGATAAAAAGGCTCAAAATAAGCGACATCTTCAAATTGCTTGTTTTCATATTTTGCCAACGCCGGAAGCAGCATGTTAGCAGCCTCTAAAGGTGCATCTATAAAATGCGCATTCGGATGCTGTAAAACGGACTTACATTTCGGCATCCCATTTCCGCAAAAATAGATGATATGATTTTCTAATTCAGAAGCAAAAGAATGTTCGTCTATAATCTTGTTATCCACTTCTGTAACTACTTCACCATTTTCGTTAAACAATGCGGTAAATACTTCCATACGCCGCGCATCAATCATGGGGCAGTACAGCACATTTTTTTCTTCTTTTTGTTGACGGATAGCGCCAAAAACAATGCTTTGCAACGTGGAGATACCGATAAGCGGAATCTCTAAAGCATAACAAATTCCTTTGGCAGCCGATGCGCCGATGCGCAATCCTGTATAAGAGCCGGGACCGATGCTTAAAACTACGCCATCGAGTTCGGAAATTTTGCAATTGCTTTCTGTTAATACTTGTTCAATGAAAGGAAATAGATGCTCGATGTGCGAGTTTCCTTTATCTAAACAAAGAGAGGCGATGATTTTATCGCCTTTTGATAGGGCTACCGAGCAGATTTCGGTGGCGGTTTCGAGGTGGAGTAGGGTGGGGGGCATAGGGTTTAAAGATTTAAAATTTAAAGATTTAAGGGTTAATGGTTGTTTTTATTTCAACATTCTTTTATTCTCAACCTCTACTAAAACCTTCATCTGCTGAATAGCAGCTTGGTTTAACTTTATCAATCGTTCTCGTTGTGGTAATCCTTCACTGATAAAAACGGCGTTTAAACTTTCCATGTTTGAAAGACAAATCAATTCGTTGATAGTAGCGTAGTCACGAATATTGCCTTTAAGGTCAGGATTTGCGTCTCGCCACTCTTTAGCAGTTATACCGAACAAAGCAACGTTCAGAGCGTCGGCCTCATTGGCATAAATAATTGAGATTTGCAGCGGTGTAAGTTCGATAGGGATAAGATTGTGTTTTATGGCATTAGTATGAATATGATAGTTGATTTTTGCAAGTTCTCTTTTCGCCGACCAACCCAATGTCTTTTGCTCTTCTTCTTTGAGACGTTGAAATTCTCTTATTAGATAAAACTTAAATTCAGAACTCAGCCATGAGGCAAATTCAAAAGCGATATCTCTGTGTGCAAAAGTTCCTCCATAACGTCCTGTCTTTGATATAATACCGATAGCATTGGTGGTTTCTATCCAACGCTTGGGTGTAAGAGCAAAACTATTTGAGCCTGCCATGTTTTTAATTCCATCGAATTCGATGGAATTAAAATGAGGATTATTAAATTGTTCCCAAAGTCCGATAAACTCAATAGTATTTCTGTTTCTCATCCAGTTTTGTAAAATGTAATCGCTTCTTTCACTGTCTCTATGTCGAGCGATGTCGGTAAGAGAAACATAATCCATTTCGTTCTGTTGGATAATGCTTACATCTGTGTTTTTTACGTTTATTTTTGCCATGGTTTTGTGGTTTAGGGACTTTTGTGACTTTTGAAAACTAATGTCGCAAATTGTCCCAAGTGTCTTTGATTATTTATTGTTCCTTTCTTTGTAATTGAGTTTTGCAAAAATAGTTTTTTGTGTTATTACAAACTTTTGCTTACTAGAACTTACAATAGGAAAATAAGAAATGTGCCAACTATTTAAACGCAAGAATCCGCAATTCTTCTTTACCCGTTGTATATTTCGCGGCAAGCGCACGTCTCAGTACTTCCTGTTGAGTTTTTTCATTGGTAATATTAGTCGGATATTTCGGAGTACTCAAAATACGCGCATTAATCACATCCCCTTGTTCAGTAACGTGCACCTCCACGTAAATCACACCACTTTCATTAATATTGACATCTGGAATATTAATAATGCCGCGATTTCCTGAACCGTATCCTATTCCTCTACTCGAATCGGTGCCTTCACTGCTACCTGAGCCCACGCCTGACCCCGTACCGCTTCCCATATTTGGTCTGTATGCTGGTTCAGAATCTAGGTACATATCTTCGTCCATGTCATTTCCAGTGCCTGGTACGTAATTCAATAGCGTCTTAAACCATTTTGCAAATTTCTCTCTTTCAGACCTATGAGTCATAATATAATCTGCTTCATAAGCATTTGTAAACATAATCATATTAATATCCTCTTTATTAATGCTTACTACAGTAACAACCGAACCGCGTCCAAGATTTGCCCTAAATACAAAAACTGTTAAATCTTCAATCTCATAGACCTTCTTTTTAAAATCCTTCCAATCACCGGAATTCATTCCAAACTCTTCAACAAATTCAAAAAAAACGTCTTTACTAAAACCAGAAAGATCATAATAAAATTTATAGTGATCATAAAAAGTTAAAACTTCTTTGGTTACATTCTCCAATGGAACATATTTTGACGTACTATCTTTTACCGTTGACCAAAGAAATTGTTGTCCGAATGCGGACGATGTTAAAACTACAAACCAAATGATAAATACATTTTTTTTCATTTTGCTGTTCTCTTTAAATTTTTAATTCAATTCAATATTGTTTTTTCGCTTGTTACAGTGTATTCTGCCATGGTCTATAGCTCGTAATTATATACTCCGCAAAAAATCCCGCGACCCATGCATCAACTCATACATCAACACATCATCCTCCACAAAAGGCACATGCTTACGATAGCTTTCTACGAACTCCTCCAACACCGGCGATGTTTTCATTGGGCGGCGAAACTCCAATGCCTGCGCCGCATTCAAAAGCTCAATCGCCAACACTTTTTCGGTATTATTGATAACGATGTAAGATTTTGTAGCCGCATTAGCGCCCATACTTACGTGATCTTCTTGACCTTGCGAAGACTCAATGGAATCAGCGGAAGCAGGCATACAGAAGGTTTTGCTCTGACTAACAATAGACGCCGCCGTGTATTGCGGAATCATAAATCCGGAATTTAATCCGGGATTTTTCACCAAGAATGCGGGCAAACCTCTTTTTCCGGAGATGAGTTGATAAATCCTACGTTCCGAAATGTTGGCAAGCTCCGACATGGCTAAAGTTAAAAAGTCAATCACTAATGCCAATGGCTGTCCGTGAAAATTACCTGCCGAAATAATCAAATCTTCGTCAGGAAAAATAGTGGGATTGTCAGTAACGGAATTGATCTCCGTTTCTACCACCGTTTTTACATAATGAATGGTATCTTTCGTAGCGCCATGTACTTGCGGAATGCAACGGAAAGAGTAAGGGTCTTGCACATGCTCTTTTTTAAGCGCCAAAATTTCCGAGCCTTCTAAAAAGTCGGTAATGTTGGCGGCAGTGGCAAGTTGTCCAATATGAGGGCGCACCAAATGCACCGACACGTGGAAAGGCGAAATATGCCCGTGAAAAGCATCTAAAGAGAGCGCGGCAATCATGTCTGCCAAATAGGATAATTTTTCCGACTTTAATAACAGCCACGTAGCGTAAGCACTCATAAACTGCGTACCGTTCAACAACGCCAGCCCTTCTTTCGATTGCAGCGTAATGGGCGACCAGCCGAATTTTGTGTTCACGTCGGCAGCTTTTTGCTTTTTTCCTTTGTAATAAACCTCTCCCAAATTAAGCAAGGGTAAGCATAAATGCGCTAAAGGCGCTAAATCTCCGGAAGCGCCCAACGAACCTTGTTGATATACAACCGGATAAATGTCGTGATTAAAGAACTCAATCAAACGTTCAATGGTGGCAACTTGCACGCCGGAGTTTCCATACGATAAAGACTGGATTTTCAAGAGCAACATCAGTTTTACAATTTCTTGCGGCACCTCTTCTCCAAAGCCACACGCGTGCGAAACTACTAAATTGTATTGCAATTGCGACAAATCTTCTTTCGAAATACTTGTGTTACAGAGCGAACCAAAACCGGTAGTGATGCCATATATGGGCGAAGTTTGCGTCTTCATTTTATCATCCAAATAAGTACGGCATTTTTCTACCGCATTTTTTGAAGTTTCCGAAAGCTCAATTTTTATTTTCTTCTTAACAATATTATGGACAGTTTCGAGACTTAAAAATTCATTTGAGATGAGATGTTTTTTCATAAACGGCTATTTTTTTGATAAATACAAAACGTGAATTGAATGGCTCAAAAATAGAATAAAATCTTACTTTTAGCTCGTTTGCTCAAGAAACTGCCGCAATACTTCAATTACTTTCTTTTCAGGGAATTGCTCAGATACAATATGAATAATTTCTTTGTGTGAAAGATGCTTATATTTAATTATTTCTTCCCGAATTGCCTCTTGCTCTTTGCGTTTCATTTTAAGTGAATGAATTTGGCGACACACATCACAATTGCCGCATGGTTCACTTTTCGTTTCTCCGAAATAGGCTAACAGTAATTGACTTCTGCATGTTTGTACGTTTTCCACAAAATGAAATACTGAATCTAATCTTTTCTGTGCTACTTTTTTACGTTTTTTATAAACCTCCTCTTTAAAGTAAAGATAGTTTTCCGGCACTCTGTTTTGTAAAAAAAGAATATGCGGTTTGGCGCTGCGTTTTGAATATTGTACGATATTTTTTTTTGATAATTCAAGTAAAAGTGCTTCTATGTCATCTACTTTCATTTCAGCGCGTCGGGCAATCTCTTCTTCACTTATTTTAACATAATTTGAAAAAAGACCTCCGTAAGATCGCAGCAAAAGCTTTACAAATTCTTGTTTATCATTATTTTTATGATAGAAATTTCGTAATGTTTCCTCATCGGCAACAAAATGCAATGTGGATTGTTTTTTCACATCTTCCGAAAGCATTAATACGCCTGTCTTTTCTAAAAACGACAGCGCATTGATCAATTCTATAGGTCTTAACTTTAGCTTTTTACATAATTTGTCAGGATCAAAAGGTACGATTTTATTTTCGCCTTCGCCTATCGGAATACGGTAATGTTCACTCAAAGTTTTATACACATTTCTTATTGTAGTAATGGGCGGAAAAGAGAGTTCGAGGTTGTTTTTCAGCTCTTTAATGTCATTATTATCATACAACATTACCGCAATAGAAGGTTTTAAATCGCGCCCGCCTCTGCCTGCCTCTTGAAAATAGGCTTCCAAAGTATCGGGAATGTCCAAATGCACCACCCAGCGTACATCAGGTTTGTCAATGCCCATTCCAAAGGCGTTGGTGGAAACAATCACTTGCGTTTTTCCGCTCATCCATTCCGATTGTTTTTTGTCGCGCATATCATTATCCAAACCTGCATGATAAAAATCGGCGGTAACTTTAAAATGTTGCAAATATTCGGCAATCTCTTGCGTGCGCCTTCTATTTCGCACGTACACAATTCCCGTTCCCGGGTTTTTCTCAATAAGTCTTAACAATCGCCCCATTTTGTTTTCTTCGTGCATCACAAAATATGTTAAATTCTCACGTCTAAAACTCTTCTGAAATACATTTTTTTTGCGAAAATGCAATCTTTCCTGAATATCGTTTACCACTTCGGGCGTGGCAGTAGCAGTGAGCGCCAACACCGGCACTTTTGGAAAAAACTTTCGTATTTCGGCAATTTCCAAGTAAGGCGGACGGAAGTCGTAGCCCCACTGTGAAATACAGTGTGCTTCATCTACCGCAAGCAAAGTAATCTTCATTTGTTGCAAATTCACCCGAAAACCATCTGTTTTCAAACGCTCCGGTGAAACATATAAAAATTTAAACTCCGGATCGTGGATACTGTTTCCCAAAATTCTGTCTATTTCATGATTACTCAGTCCGGAATAAATCGCCTCTGCCTTAATGCCTCTTTTTTTCAAATTCTCCACTTGGTCTTTCATCAACGCAATCAATGGTGAAATGACCAAGCACATTCCTTTCTGCGCCAATGCCGGCACTTGAAAACAGATAGATTTTCCGCCACCCGTAGGCAATAAAGCTAAAGTATCGTTTCCGTCTAAAACCGATTGTGCAATTTCCTCCTGCAACGGTCTGAATTGGTCGTAGCCCCAGTATTTTTTTAGTATTTGGTGTAGCATTTTATAGTGATTAGGGTTAATGATTAACGGGTTTAACATAGTAGGGGCGCAAAATTTTGCGCTCTTTTTAGAATCATGATATGCTATTTTCTAAACCGCAAATATTCATATTTTTTTTGAATTATATATAGGCAAATGAAATTTAATTTTGCACAAATTTTGTGCTTTTATATAAAAAATGTTATTTTTGCGACCATTTTGTAAAGCCATGGCAAAAAAAGATATACCTACCGAAATTGTAGAAGCTGCTAAAGAATTGTTTTTCAAACACGGTTTTAAACGTATTAGCATTGAAGATATTTGTAATAAAGCAGACGTGAGCCGACGCACATTTTATGTGTATTATGAGAACAAAACCGATCTCCTGATTAAGATTTTAGAACAGATTCATGAAGAAAATTTGCGCGAAGTTTTTGCGATAAGCCATAGCGATTTGCCTTTTCCTCAAAAAATAATTGAAATCACAAATTACAATATAACTCAATTGGAGCGAATGACGCCTGAGTTCTCAGCAGATATACATGACCCCTCTTTTGTGGAAGTTAAAGATTATTATGAAAGTAAAAAAGAATACTCACAAGAATGGACACGCAACTTTTTTGCCGAAGCACAAAAACGTGGCGATATTCGTGCAGATTTAGATATAGGATTTTTGCAATATTTTATGAATTACGCCATTGCGTCATATAAAAACGAAGAGATACGAAAACGCTATCCCAATACAGCGCATCTTATGCGAAAAATTGCGGATATGTTGCTTTACGGCATTCTCGGGAAAGAAACAATTTAAAGATTTAAAAATTTAAAGTTATGAATTACAACCATTCTATAAACCAATAATTAAATCTTTAACCCTTAAATCAAAACAATGTTCCATTTCAAAAAATTCTCAGTCAATCATTCGCAAAGCACCATGAAAGTGGGTACTGATGCCGTAATGCTTGGCTCGTGGATGCCTGTTCCCGAAAATTGCAACACAATTTTGGAAATCGGCTCCGGTTGTGGGGTCATTTCGCTCATGCTTGCCCAAATAACAAACGCAAAAATTACAGGGATTGACATTGACGAAAAATCGGTGGAAGAAGCGCAAAAAAATTTGGAAAACTTTTACCGGAAAGATCAAGTGCAATTTATTTGGGAAAGTGTGCAAAGTTTTGCACAAAGATCCACACAAAAATTTGAGGTTATTGTAAGCAATCCGCCTTTTTTTCAAAACAGCTTAAAATCTCCGGTGGCAAGCAGAAATATTTCAAGACATAATGATAATTTAAGTTTCGAAGAACTTATTGCCGCTGTAGATATACTACTTTCAAATAACGGACGTTTCGGAGTAATTCTACCGGTAGAACCGGCAGAGAAATTAGAAAAATTAGCGTTAGAAAAATGTTTGTATGTTACAAAAAAAACATACCTATACCCTCTTCCGGATAAAAAAACAAATAGAATATTAATGATGTTTGAAAGAAGAAAGACTGTTTGCGAAAAAGATAATTTAATTATAAGGAATAAAGGTTATACACATGAATACTACATGTTTGTAAAAGAATTCTTGAAAATAGAGTGCATAATGAAATGAAAAAGACAATTCACTTTTCCGGAAAACTAATATTGCTTTTTTTTGCAGTGTATTTTTTATTTAGCAGCTGCTCTCAAACTTTCAATTCCGGTGATTTAATTTTTGTGGCTTCGGAAAATAGTGATTTTGAAAAATCAATTGTTGAGGTTACAAAAACGAAAGATAAAGCGTTGAATTTTACTCATGTAGGCATTGTTAATGTGACTGATTCGGGTGTTTTTGTGATAGAAGCGGCTCCGCAAAAAGGGGTGGTTTATTCAAGTTTACAAGAGTTTAAAGATGAAAATGTGAATGGCGTTTTGTATGTGGGCACGTTAAAATCGAAGTATAAAAAATATACGAAAGACGCCCTTAGTAGAGCTTGTTCTCATCTTGGAAAAGAATATGATTACGCTTTCGATTTTGAAAACGACCTCTATTATTGCAGTGAATTGGTGTATGATGCTTATGTGCATGCAAGCGGCGATTTGCATTTTTTTGAAACACCTAACATGACTTTTAAAAAAGAAGGAACGGATGAGGTTTTGCCTTATTGGAGCGAATATTTTGAGAAACTAAATGTTTCGATTCCGGAAGGTAAGCCTGGAATAAACCCCACCGGTTTAAGTCATTCTGAAAAATTAATTATTAAACCTATAAACCCATAAACTTATAAACCTATGAAAAAACTAACCTTATTCACCTTTTGTCTAATTACTCTTTCCGGTTTCGCGCAAACCAAGTCCGATTCGCTTCAAATTACTTTACAGCAAGCCATTGAAATTGCGCTGAATGAAAGCCCCAATATGCGCATTGCGGATAGAACTATCGAAACCAAAAAATATTACAGAAAAGAACAGATTGTGGGCTTATTCCCTAACGTAACCGGCGCGGCATCTTATCAACGCACGTTACAAAAACAAAAAATGGTGATGGATTTTATGGGGCAGAGCATGGAAATTGAGGTAGGAACGTCTAACAATATGGTACTTTCCGCCAATTTATCCATGCCGATTATTATGCCGGCATTATGGAACACGCTAAAACTCACTTCTATGGATATTGAATTGGCGGTAGAACAGGCGCGTGCATCAAAAATTGCACTCATAAATAATGTTAAAAAAGCGTATTATGCTGTGCTTATGGCGCAGAAATCATATAATGTGTTGATGGATAACTATAAAAATATAGAAGGTAACGCAAGATTTGTTACCGATAGGTATAACCAAGGATTAGTTTCCGAATTTGAAAAATTGCGCGCCGATGTGCAGGTACAAAATGCAAAACCCAATCTCAATGCTGCCATCAATGCCATAGATATAAGCCAGAAAGCGCTAAAAATTTATATGGGTGTGAATATTCACGAACCGCTGGTCTTTACAGGAGAATTGAAAGATTTTGAAACTGAAATGGAGGCTGCCAAACTTCCCGAAAAAAACTCTTTATCATTAGAGGGCAATACCGATTTGAAACAAATGGATATGACAATTCAACAGCTGGAACGTTCGCGCAAGATTGTGATTTCCGGCGCTTGTCCAATGTTGGCGCTATCAGGCAGCTATCAATATATGACTATGGGTAACGATATTCCTTTTAATCAATTCAACTGGTTCCCCTATTCGGTAGTTGGGGTTTCTTTACAAATTCCTATTGTTTCTTGGGCATCAACCGCTTATAAAAACAAACAGATAAAAAACAATATTCAAAATATGAATGATACGCGCTTGAACGCAGAGCGCATGTTGTGGCTCTCTGTTACTGCAAATTTAAGTAATATTGATAAAGCACTCGCCGATTTTGAATCAACGACTGAAAGTGTGAATATGGCAGCTCGTGCCTATAATATTGCTCAAAAACAATATGAAGTAGGCATGGGCACTTGGCTCGACCTTAATAATGCTGAATTAGCGTTGTTACGCTCACAACTTCTGTATTATCAATCTATATATGATTATTTAGTGGCACAAGCAGAATTAGAATATGTGCTCGGAAGAAATTAATAGTTTAAAGATTTAATAATTTAAAGCAACGAATTGCAAGCTATAAGCCATTAAATTTTTAAATCTTTAAACTTTAAACCAATAAATTATGAGAAAAATCCACAACGCCTACGCCGACATCGCCGAATACCACTGTTTCGGCTGCTCGCCCACCAACCCAATAGGTCTAAAACTTAATTTTTGGGAAGAAGAAGAATGGATTTACGCTAAATGGACGCCTGATAAATGGTATGAAGGATACCTGAATATGTTGCACGGAGGCATACAAGCCACGTTGTTAGATGAAATTGCAGATTGGGTGCTTATCGTGAGATTGGGAACCAGCGGCGTTACCAAAAGCTTGAATATTAATTATTTGAAACCTGTTTTTGTAAATCAGGGAGAAATTACCATTCGAGCCAAATTGGTAATCGAAAACGGCAATTCCGCTGTTATTTATACCGAATTGATGGATAAAGAAGGTATTGTACGCTCGCATGCTGAAATTGAGTATTTTGTGTTTCCACAGGAGGTTGCTAAACAGAAGTACCACTTTCCGGAATATGAGGCGTTTTTTAAGGGTAATTAATATGAATTCAATAATTTATTTCACAGGGAACCACAGAGAAGACACAGAGAGCCATTGAGGATTAATTCCTCTGTGCAACTCTGTGATTCCTCTGAGGTTCTCCGTGTAAAAACATTAAACCATTATTTATGAAATCCTACAGAAAAGAACTTCACTTCAACATCCCCACACGCAGAGGATTGAAAAATATTACACGAGACGTGCAACAAGCTATTAATGAAAGCGGTATTAAAGAAGGCTTGGTATTGATAAATGCCATGCACATTACCGCCAGTGTTTTTATTAATGATGATGAATCGGGCTTGCACCACGATTACGAAGTGTGGTTGGAAAAATTAGCTCCCGAAAAACCACACAGCCATTACCAACACAATGGTTTTGAAGATAATGCCGATGCGCATCTCAAACGTACCATAATGGGACGCGAGGTGGTGTGTGCCGTCACTAACGGTAAACTTGATTTTGGGACATGGGAGCAGATTTTTTATTTTGAATTTGATGGTAAACGAAGCAAACGAGCGTTGATTAAAATTATTGGAGAATAGAAAGATATATGGCGTGCGGTATGTGGTGAGCGGTGCGCATACCACATACCTCTCACCGCATACCATTTTTTTATATTTTCGCGCCCATTATGAAGAATATTAGAAATTTTTGCATCATTGCCCATATTGACCATGGCAAGAGCACGTTAGCCGACAGGCTACTTCAACATACCAATACCATTACCGACCGCGATTTTCACGACCAGGTGTTAGATAACATGGATTTGGAGCGCGAACGAGGTATTACCATTAAAAGTCATGCCGTTCGCATGGATTATAACCACAACGGCGCCGATTATATTTTCAATTTGATTGACACGCCCGGACACGTGGATTTTTCGTATGAAGTATCTCGTTCCATTGCCGCTTGTGAAGGTGCATTGCTATTAATTGATGCCACGCAAGGCGTTCAGGCACAAACCATTTCAAACTTGTATTTGGCTATTGACCACGATTTGGAAATTATTCCGGTGCTCAACAAAATGGATATGCCGTCTGCCATGCCCGAAGAGGTAAAAGATCAAATCGTTGACTTATTAGGCTGTAAAAGAGAAGATATTATAGAGGCCAGTGGTAAAACCGGCGCAGGAATAGAAGAAATATTGGAAGCGGTAGTCAACCGCATTCCACATCCAAAAGGAGACCCGGAAGCGCCACTTCAAGCATTAATTTTCGACTCCGTATTTAATTCATACAGAGGAATTATTGCTTATTTTAGAATTTTTAACGGTACCGTTCGCAAAAACGATTTCGTAAAATTTATTTCTACGGAAAAAGAATATCATGCAGATGAGATTGGATTTTTGAAATTGAAACAAGAGCCTACGGATGTGATGACGGCAGGCATGGTAGGCTACATCATTTCCGGCATTAAAGCTTCGGCAGAAGTACGTGTGGGAGACACAATTACGCATGTAGCACGTCCTTGCGAAAAAGCGATTTCCGGTTTTGAAGAGGTAAAACCCATGCTTTTTGCCGGAATTTACCCTACTGATACTGATGATTATGAAGAGTTGCGCGCTTCGTTAGAAAAGCTGCAACTTAACGATGCTTCTTTAACGTTTGTACCGGAATCTTCTGCCGCACTCGGTTTCGGATTTCGTTGCGGATTTTTGGGCTTGTTGCACATGGAAATCGTGCAAGAAAGGTTAGACCGGGAGTTTGATATGGATGTAATTGCTACCGTGCCCAACGTTTCATACAATGTAGTCACTACACAGAAAGAGATTATTGAAGTGCACAACCCTTCGGGAATGCCGCCCCCCAGTAATGTGGATCATGTGGAGGAACCTTTCATTCGCGCACAAATTATCAGCAAAGCCGAGTACATCGGTCCCATTATGAAATTATGTTTGGATAAACGCGGAACGCTTCTTAATCAGATATATATCGCATCGAATAGGGTAGAATTAACGTTCGATTTGCCATTAGGAGAAATCGTTTTCGATTTTTATGATAAACTGAAGAGTATTTCAAAAGGTTATGCTTCATTTGATTATCATATTTCCGATTATAAACCGGCGAAATTGGTAAAGTTAGATATTCTCCTTAATGGTGATTCGGTAGACGCGCTTTCATCGTTAACCCATGTGGATAACGCGTATTCGTTTGGGCGTAAAATTTGCGAAAAACTTCGCGAACTCATTCCGAGACAACAGTTTGACATTGCTATTCAAGCAGCGATAGGCACCAAAATTATCGCCCGCGAAACCATTAAAGCATTACGTAAAGACGTAACGGCAAAATGTTACGGCGGCGACATTTCGCGTAAGCGCAAACTTCTTGAAAAACAAAAGAAAGGAAAGAAAAAAATGCGTCAAATCGGAAACGTAGAAGTACCGCAATCCGCGTTTTTGGCAGTGTTGAAGCTTGACTAATTAAAAATTAATTAAAATTAAGAGTTATGAATCACAAATCTCACACCTCACACCTCATACCTCGTACCGCATACCGCTTTCTGCTTTCCGCCTTCTGCTTTCTCGCATCTATTTTGTTATCCGCACAAAGCATCAACATCGAAAACCTTCCTTACATTGAGATGAATGGAAGCGCTCAGGTGGAGGTTGTTCCTGACAGAATAAATATGCAAATTGTTCTAAGAGAATACATTGATGGGAGATTTAAAGTTACGATTGCCGAACAGGAGATGAAAATGATAAACATGCTTAAAATTGCCGGAATTGATATGTCTAAGCTTAATTTGGCGAACGTAAATGCAGATTATGTTACGATTACGAAAAGAAATACGGAGGTCATTACTGAAAAGACCTATCATTTAACGGTTTCTACCGTGCAAATGCTGACAAGCGCTTTTCAGGTGCTTAATGATTTGAATATTAAGGATGCAAGAATTATTTCGGTAACACATTCGAAAATGGATAGTTTGCAACAAGCTACCAGAATAGAAGCGATTCGAGATGCCAGAGACAAAGCCGGCTCATTGCTGAGATCTATTGGAAGCAAATTAGGCAAGCCGCTGATTATCAGAGAAAATAGCTTTTTCCCTTTTGGAGGCGATATGATTCTTGTCAGACGCACCGGCACGCCCAATGCCATGGAAGTTGCAGAAGATATTATGGAGGATGAAAATGTACTGGAGTTTAGAAAAATTAAAATTCAGAGTTCTATTTATGCGCGGTTTGCGATAGAGTAAATTTAGAACTAAATGAAAATAACGTCGCTTATCTGCGGTAAGCGAATAGGCGCAAAATTCCTTCTCCTTTTTAAGGAGAAGGTGGCATTCGGAGGCAGGCATTTTTTCAAATCCAAAACATTGAACGCCGACGAATGACGGATAAGGTATATAAAAAATAATTCCTTATACAAAATATTTGTAAATCAGTTTGATTTTTTCAAAATAACCCTATTCGTTATTCTTTTGATAACCTTATCCGTCATCCAGCGGCGGTTAATGATGAGCAATGAGCTAAGTCGAAGCGCCGCTGGCTGCCACCTTCTCCTTAAAAAGGAGAAGGAATTTTGCGCCTGCTCACTTATCGTGAATAAGTGACATTTATTCGTAGTTGCTGATTTAGAACACTTTAACTATTAGCTCAGTCCTTGGGCTGTCCTTTACTCTTTACCTCACAATCATCAACTTCTCCGTTTTTTGCCCATTTTCCGTTCTCAATGTACAAAAATAGATGCCTGTAGGAAGCTCTACTCCGTTAAAAGTAATTTTATACACACCGGCATCGTGAGGAGTTCTATTTTTAAGGTTATACACAAGTTTTCCGAAGTTATCGTGTAAGCTAATTTCTACTAACTCCGATTTACTGAGATTATACTCAATGGTTACATTGCCTGTTGATGGATTGGGGTACAATTTTAAATAATATTCCTTTTCTGTTACAGGCTCTTCCGAATTTAGAGAATTGATTGCTTCTACACTAAAACTTTCAATTACGGGTACCGGTTCGCTGTTATTCCCTTTGGGAGGAGCCGTTGTGGTATGCGTACAAGTGAAAAAAGGATCGACATAAGCTATGAAATTAGAACCTTCAGCCGCTATAAAACCATCGGTGAACACAATGTTTTCGCCGGCATGAAAAACAACGTTTGCTCCGCTTTGAATAACGTAGTCTCCCACCGTTTCTCCCGGCTTTACATTTTTACCTGCTATGATATCGGTGATCACACTGTAATTTTGAGTACTTGTTTCCACATGATTTTGTAGATATAGTTTATGATACAGGTTGCCGTGCATAACTGAGATATGGAATCTTACACTATCAGGATGAACAGGAATCCACTCCGGAGAAACATTCTCGGGATCATATATAATTCTGGTTACCTTGTAAACATAAGTTTTTGCGATTGCTGTAGTATTGGTAATACTATCTATCTTTATAAAATAAATACAATTGTTAGTATCGGGAGCTACAATTACGGAAAAACCATTGGCGCTTCCTTGCACCACAGGGAATGATGTATAGGGGTAGTTTATGGTTGCTGTTATTTCATATCTTTCTGCCATGAAATTACCAAAGAGCCGCAGATGTGAGTGCCAATCTTCAGGAACGTCTTCAAAGCATTGATACATCCAAGCCTTTAATTCAAGCGTATCTGAGATGTTTGTTACTTCTTGTGAGGTAATAAAAAATTCCGGCGGTGGAGCAAGAGCATACATAACCGCTTTATGCGCATTCACCAATCCATACCCCATCTTAGCATTCCAAGCTCCATATTTATGTTTGGAGGAATAGGTATATTCATAAAGACAATCTATATATATTTTTTCGCAACTTAAGGCGATTATTTTTTTGACTTCTTCATGTGTTAAACAGGGTTTAACCGATAAAACCAATGCGGCAACGCCGGCTACATGCGGACAAGCAAGAGAGGTGCCGTGAAAATAACGATAACCACTGCCGGGTCCTGTATATAACGCAGTGGAATATACACAACAACCCGGAGCTACTACATGTATTCCTTGCTCCAAATACCTGGAATAATCTGATTGTTTTCCGGTGGGTTTTATGGCTCCAACAGCTATAACATTAGGCAAATCTGCGGGCCAATCTACGGGACGACTATCACCGTCGTAGTTTCCCGCTGCCGCTACCACTATGCAGCCTTTTTTGTCTCTGCCGGATTCTATTGCTTCTGCAATGGCATCTGTAACAACCTGCATTGCAGGTGTAACTGGCTTATCACCTTGACCCCACGAAAGACTGATCACATCTACCTTGGCTGTCTCCCAAGCGTGTCGAATAGCTGTTGCTTGCCATGAGGGAAGAGAATGCCAATCACGATCATCTTCAGACACACTACCCTTAATTTTGCTGGCTTTATAACCTATTCTAATGGGTACTATTTTGCAGTTGGGCGCTACGCCTACAATACCAACACTGTCGTCTATGGCGCCAATCACTCCCGCACACATCGTACCGTGATAGTCACTTCCCGAATTGCCGCCATAAGAATTCCCATTAGAATGATCTGTTGCATCATATCCTTCCAAAAGATTTAACGCTAAATCAGGATGATCTAACTGTACCCCATTGTCAATTACTGCAATTGTAATGTTCTGATTGCCTTTGGTGATACGCCACGCCGCTTCTGCTTTAATATCAATACCGGGAAGTGCCTCCCATTCACAGCATTCAGATACATCCTGTCCGGTGTTATTTAACCCCCATTGTTTGGGATAATGGTTTACTCCGTTTTTAAGTGGATTTGTACTTGCATTTACAGGGTGTTGTTTCATTTTACGTATAAAATCAGGTTCAACAAACTCACATCTTCCCGATTCAAATAAAATTCTACATACCTGTAAAATATCCTCTAAGGGTACGTTTAACTCTACTAAATAAGTTTCACGATATGGGTTAAACAATGTGATGTTTTTAATACTTGTAGTTAAACCGGCATACTCAAAGATGCTTTCTATAGATTGCCCTTTCTTTACTTTAACAAAGATTTTGTAAGTAGGCATTTGTATGGCGCCACCGGCATACTCTAATACGTGGGCAATATCTGCAATATTCCGGTCTCTTTTTAATCTATCAATGTTTGTTTCCAACGTATCGAAGGTGGCAATCACAAAATCTTCAGCAAAAAGATAAGCTGAAATAAAATTGGTTGTTTCTATCCACGTTTTTATGTCTGTTTCGGGATGGCATTTGAATATTACTTGATTTTTTTTGATTTTAAAATCTACTTGTTCTCCTTTAGAGGAGTAATAGAAATCGGTTTGTGCAAATAATCCTGCAATAAAAAACAGGAACAACGAAAATAATAATATTTTTCTCATAACAATTTAATTATTAACCATTAACCACTAACCACTAACCACTATTTTCTTGCTTTCGATTTCAGAGAGGCGTTTTTCCATTTGAATGATATACAGCGTAAGTTCTTCTACTTTTCGAAGGAGTATGGCATTCATTTCGCCTAATTCAATGCCGTTGGCTTCTACTTCTGCGGCAGAAGGAACATTGGGTAAATGTTGGTTTTCGTTAATAAACTGCTCTACCTCGTTCAAAGTAGGTAATTTATAGTCTTTTGCAAACACAAAATCGGGCCAACAAGGACCACCGGAAACAGCAACACGTACTTCTTTTGCACAGATTCTTCCGGAAATTTTGGCGCTTTCTGCATTCAAGGCATCCGCAGTTACCGTACCGTTAATGGTTGCGGTTTGTGCATTCAACGCTCCCTTTGAAGTTAATGTACCTGCAATTAAAGTATTGGTAATATCTGCGTTTGTTGCCTTAAACGAACCATTTACATTTAATTTTTCCTGAGCAGGGGCAGTTCCAATACCCACATTCCCGGTTAATTGTGTGGTTCCGGTAATGGCGGCGCTTCCCGCAGTTAAAGCATTGGCAATCGTTGCGCTTTGCGCCCTCAGTTCATTTACCGTTGCCGTGCCGTTTACATCCAATGCCGATGAGGGGTTTGTTTTTCCAACGCCAATGTGTCCGTTGTTGTCTAAGAACAAAATGTTATTATTTGTAGATGAAATTCTGTAAACAAAATTTAATCCGTTGTTTGTGCGGGAAATTTCCCAGCTGTCTCTACCCAAACTACCAGGCGACAATACAAGTTTATCTCTTGTAGTAATATCTCCTTCCGCTAAAATATCTTGCCCTACATGTAGTTTTGCCTGTGGCGTGGTAACGCCAATACCCACTGAGCCACCACCACTAATAACCATCCTTTGGATATTATTACCGCTTACTATAGCGTTAAATTTTAACCCTTGGATATCTGAATATATATCCCAAGGGTGCGTGGTAAGTTGCAAAGTATCCCCTTCCCCTGCTATATATCCGAATCGCAAACTACTCGGAGTATCCTCCGTGCGCTGTATCAGCAATTTGCCCCTGAGGTGCACCATTTCTGTTGGGTTATCGGTGCCAATGCCCAAATAGCCCACGTTTTCATTAGGAGCCTTTACAATGGTTAAGGAAGGGTTGTGGGTAACGCCAAACATGATGCTGCCTTGCTTGGTGTTAAGTAATGGCCGCATACTCGAACCCATGCCGATAGTAATGGAATTAGCGCCGGTACTGTTAATGTGTTGGCCGAAAACGTAGCTGTTGAGTGCATTAGAATTTAAATACCTGCCAATGGCAATACCATCTGTTTGTGAAACATTGGTGTAATTACCAAGTGCGATGCCTCTGAGTCCGCTCACTATTGAAAAATCACCGAAAGCAAAACTGTTGCTTCCGGAAGCCAGAGACTCAAAGCCTCCTACAAAAGAGTTATCACCGCTTGCAGTGGTGGTCGTGCCTATTGAAAAGCCAGTGCCATTGCATTGATAACACTGCGCGTAAATTTGTGTAATTCCCATGCTTAATAGAATTACGAAGATGTAGATTTTTTTCATTTTAATAGAATTTTGATGAATATTTTATTGATTTAACGAATAATAGAAATTTTTTGATGAATGGTGTAACCCGTCGAAGTTTCAACAGCGAGTACATATATTCCGTTGGTTAATCCGGCAACGTTTATCACATTTATATTCCTTTGACTGAATAACAATTGCCCCATGTTATTATAGATTCTTACTTCCGAAATCTCATCTCCCAAAATATTTATAACATGAGTTGCCGGATTTGGATACACCGTAATTTGGTTGCTGAGCGTAGTCGAAGCAATACCCACAATGATATACGTTTCAAAACATTCCTCTTCAAACGTACATGAAAAAGGGTAAACAGGTATTACGCAATATTTATAATCTCCTTCTTCTAAATTGGCAGTATTATCAGAATAAAAATTAGTTGTTGTGGCAACATGATCAATCAAAATATTGTTTCTATAAATACCAAAACTAGTCACATCTACACTTTTTGGCGCTGTCCAACTGAGGTTGACCTGTTTTGCCTCAGGAATATATACTCCTTCAAAATCAGTTAAAGGTAGGCAACATTCATTTTGGTAGGTTAAAAATACTCCCTCAGGAAGACCACCAGGAAAAGGACTTTCATAAATCAGTTCGTTTGATGAGTTATAGATCTCGAAACAGTGCCTACCATGGCTAAATCCTCCTACCCACGAGAATTGAACTTCGCCAGATGGTAATAATTTTATCACTTCATCAGAAGGCGTACCCCATGGCAAAGTAACAGAGCCATAATCTACGCCATCAACAGTAATTGATATTCTATTTGATGATGACCATCCAGCATTTGCAGGATCCCATAATACAAACCGGAAGCTGCATCCTTCTCCTTTATTTGAAATAGTGTTGTAGTGAAAGTTCATCAACTCACCAACATTGGAATTGCCTTTTTTATCACAGAAAGGGTTTTGTGCGTTTGCTCCGAGTAAGAGCGCGCTAAAAAATAAAATAAATAATAGTTTTTTCATGATGCTTATGATTTAAATTGATAATAAATTGGTTTAGATTTTGCGGCAAATATAATTTTTTTTTAAAATAATCCAAAAATCCGCATTAGAAAAATAAAAGAACTTGTTCGGGATTCCTCAGTCGCTTTGCTCCTTCGGAATGACAACGTACTGTTCCTGTATGAGGGGTGTGAAAAAGGCGGCAGCGGCAAATACTACCAATTAGAGCAATACTCTCTGCTGCCGCCTTTTTCGCCTTTTCCCATTTGTGTGTGCAGCCTGTCATTCCGAGCGTAGCGAGGAATCCCGAACAAGTTCTTTTATTTTTCTAATGCGTAATCCGGGTTAATCTTATCCTCTTATTTTCTTGAATTAAAGAATAAAAAAAAGCATCAACTCAAATGTCAATGCTTTCTTACTGCTTGTTAATTATTTTTAAAACTTTCTGTTTCATTCCGTTCCTCCTTTCAAGTTTTCTACTTCAGCAAGGCGTTTTTCCATTTGAATAATGTATAAGGTCAGCTCTTCTACCTTTTGAAGGAGTATGGCATTCATTTCGCCTAAATCAATTCCGCTAACGGAAAGGTTGCCGGTAATCGTTGCGCTTTCTGCATTCAAGGCATTTGCAGTTACCGTGCCGTTTACATCTAAGCCGGTGCCGCTAATAACCATCCTTTGGATATTATTACCGCTTACTATAGCGTTAAATTTTAACCCTTGGATATCTGAATATATATCCCAAGGGTGCGTGGTAAGTTGCAAAGTATCCCCTTCCCCTATATATCCGAATCGCAAACTACTCGGAGTATCATCCGTGCGCTGTATCAGCAATTTGCCCCTGAGGTGCACCATTTCTGTTGGGTTATCGGTGCCAATGCCCAAATAGCCCACGTTTTCATTAGGAGCCTTTACAATGGTTAAGGAAGGGTTGTGGGTAACGCCAAACATGATGCTGCCTTGCTTGGTGTTAAGTAATGGCCGCATACTTGTACCCATGCCGATGGTAATGGAATTAGCGCCGGTGCTGTTGATGTGTTGGCCGAAAACGTAGCTGTTTAGCGCATTAGAATTTGCATAGCTGCCTATGGCAATACCACCTGTTTGATAAACATTATTTTGTTTACCAAGTGCGATGCCTCTTAGTCCAGTCACTTTTGAAAAATCACCGAAAGCAAAACTGTTGTCTGTTGATGCACCGGATTCGAAGCCGCCTGCGAAAGAATTATTGCCGGTGGCAATGCTTGTGCCTATCGAAAAGGCTTTTGTCGTGTTATCACAATTAAAACACTGCGCGTAAATTTGTGTAATTCCTATGCTTAGCAGGATTACTAATGTGTAGATTTTTTTCATTTTGATTGAATTTTGGTTAATAATGATTTTAATTTTTAATATTTTATAAAACGCTGAATATAATAATTTTGCCCATCTGTTAATCTTACAAAATAAACCCCATGAGCCAAAAATGAAATATTTAAAACAATTATTCCGCTTGTGCTTTCGTGCTTTCTGCTTTCGTGCTTTCTCCCATATACATCATAAATTTCAACACTTTCAATGCTCAATGCTTTACTTTCAATGTTCAATTCTCTGTTAGCAGGATTTGGGTAAATACGTATGCCGGAAGAATAGTTATTTATACTATTAGGGATAAAGGTTTCATAACACTCCTCTTCAAACGTACAGGAAAAAGGGTAAACGGGTAGTACGCAATATTTATAATCTCCCTCCGGCAAACCGGCGGTATTATCATAGTAAAATTTAGTGGTTGGTGCAACATGATCAATCAACATATTGTTTCTATAAATATCAAAACCTTTCAAATCCACACTTTTAGGTGCTGTCCAGCTGAGGTTTACTTGATTTGCTTCAGGAATATAGGTTCCTTCAAAACCGGTTAAAGGAAGGCAACATTCATTCTGATAGGTAAAAAATACGCCATCAGGAATACCATAAGGCCAAGGACTTTCGTAAATCAGTTCGTTGGATGAGTTATAGAACTCGAAACAGTTTGTAGCATGATTAAAGCCCCCTACCCATGAGAATTGAACCTCACCCGACGGTAGTAGTTTTATCACTTCATCAGAAGGCGTACCCCAGGGCAAGGTAAAAGAACCATAATCAACGCCGTCAACGGTAATTTCTATTCTAGTATACGATGCCCATCCAAAATTTGCAGGATCCCATAAAACAAACCGGAAGCTGCATCCTTCTCCTTTATTTGAAAGAATGTTGGAGGTAAAGTTCATCAACTTACCAGCGTTGGAATTGCCTTTATTATCACAGAAAGGGTTTTGTGCGTACATTTGTGTAATTCCCATGCTGAGTAGAATTACGATTGCATAAATTTTTTTCATGTTTTTATTTTTTTGGTTAATAATATTTGGAATTTGTTTTTAACATATTAATATTTTTCAAAAAGCTGAAGCCCGTTAAAACGCTATGAAAAATCGTTAGAAATTTCTACAAAAAACAGTAAGGTAATAGGCATTGCCGACATCGGGAACATGTAGTGCACCGGTTTTATCGTTCTCGAAATTGTGTTTTTTCAAAGACCCACATATTTATTAATGAATAAGTGAATGATGGGGCAAGCAATTATTGGTGCGAAAATAGTATAAAAAGGTAGTCGCGAGATAAAATTAAAAAATAAAAAAACATCAACTCTAAATGTCGATGTTTCTCTTGTTTTGTGCGTTTTTTTGGGTTATAGAAAAATAATCATTTGATTTACAGATAATTAATATTTTTTATGATATAAATTTGGGTACCTCAGAAAGATGAGGAGTATTTTAGGATTTGACACATGAACCTAGAAAAAGAAACCTGATTTTTACCTAATATAACAAAAATACACCTTAGTAGCAATGGGATGATTCCATAAAATTTACCTAATTACCTAATTTTTTGATTAATATAGTTTGTTGGTAAAATTTAAGAAATGTTTCATACTCCCTCTCATAATCAATGGTTTTATGATGTTCTTTTTGATTCATGATATATTTACAAACTTTTTCTACATCACCTTTTGATACTGAAAATGCAGAACAAGACTGCTGCCAATTGAAATATCCTGAACATAATTTATTTTCATTTATAAAACGTTCTGAACTATCTGCAATTATGGTCGCTAAACTTTCAGTATCAATTTTCGGATTAAGAGAAACAAGAAAATGTACGTGTTCCGGGTTTGCATAAATATGATATAAATGACATCCTTTATTATTGACAATTCCGGTAATGTATTTTTCGATACGTTCACGATTTTTTTCAAGAATAATTTTAGTTCTGTTAAAGGTTGTGAACACAAAGTGGATGAAGAGGTTGTTGTATTCTATTAGCATAATTTTGTTATTATTAATTGGGTAATTAGGTTAGGATTCAGAGGTTAATTTATTGCTACTAAGGTGTGTTTTTGTTATATTAGGTAAAAATTAGGTTTTTTATTCTCTAGTTTTTCATTTCTTTTGCACTGCAAATATACACTCTGAAATAGCCTTTGTCAAGAGGTAAATTGTTTTTTAACATCAGAAAATGATTTAAGGTGTCTTTCGCACAAAACAGGAAAGGTAGCAGCGAGATAAAATTAAAAAATAAGAATCTTGCCCTATTAAGGTTGTGAACACAAAGTGGATGTAGACAGAAAATATTCTACCCGACAAACTAAGGGTGCACAAGGCGGAAACCGATATAGTTGAGGCGACTGGTAGGCATCGTATATTGGCGGTATGAAACACGGCAGTGCGCTAGGAAGGTGCTCCAACCGCCGCCACGATGTATGCAGTTGTAAACACCCGCAGGTACATACGGGTTTGTCCGTGGTTCATCTGTATAGTTTGCATACCCATCGCCGCACCATTCACTTACATTGCCGCACATATCGTAAATATCCAATTCATTCGGTTTTTTCGTGCCAACAGGATGGGTTTTCTTTCCACTATTGGCGTACCACCAAGCTACTTCAAAAATATCATTGCTGCCGCTGTATTTGTATCCTTGACTTTGGTTGCCTCCACGTGCCGCATATTCCCATTCTGCTTCCGTAGGTAAACGATAGTTTTTGCCGGTAGCTTCATTTAATTTTATGATAAATTCCTGCAAAAAAGAAGAAGAAGAAAAAAAAGAACCAATGAGCTGTATTATAACTAATCCGCAAGACGGGCAGGAATTTCACAAAGATCAAGATATTCAGGTAATAGTAACAGTAAAAAACAGTGACGAAAAAATAGCCTCTATACATTTGTATATTAATGGCATTCACTACATTGGTACTTCTGAGGTTTTTGATTTTTCGTGCCATTTTACCATTACGGTAGGCGATATTGCGCCGGGAAGCCATACTCTTAAAGTTATTGCCACAAATAGCGCAGGGGAGCAAGCCGAAGCTCTGATAACGATTACGATAAAAAATACGCTTTCAGAAAGCCCTGATTTTGTTTCTTTTTCAGACGGAAAGATGCCAATAGGATGGGAAGTTACCGGATGGCAGATTGTTCCCTCCGATGGTTACGATGATATGTATTCGCTATATGTGAAAGGTCAGAATGCTACTGCAACGACAACCAAAACATGCGATTATGTGGAATTTTATTTGAAAGGGTATGGACGAGTTAATCTTTATGTGGATGGTAGCTTATGGGAAGAAATAGATATAGGTACTTGGAGTCCGGCCGGCAATATGCCTCAGGGCTGGAAACTGTACAGTTATTCTTTACCGGAGGGATTTCATTCATTTAGCTGGGAATATACAAATCGCACGTGGTGGGCAAATTTAGACGCGATTAGCTTTGTGAAAGAATCCGAATAGAATTTAGATACAAAAAAGGCGGCATTTATAATACCGCCTCACATTTATCATTGAAAATTTTATTATTTCATAATCACTAACCTTTTGGTAGCCATTTGGTGATTCTCCGAGTACATTTTTACAAAATACACACCGCTTTCAAACTTGCTTAAATCATTAATTTGCAGTTGGTCTTTTAGATTATTGTATTCGGCTAATTTGCGTCCTTGTAAGTCGAAAAGTTCTACGCGAATAAGTCCGTCGCCTTTAATGGTAACACTGTTGTTTGCAGGGTTCGGGAAGATTTGGAAAGCATCCGTTTGCACTTCTTTGATGTTTACGCAATCTATTACAACCGTAACTTCGTCTGCTTTTTCCGATTCTTCGCAATGTCCGTAAACAGCGCTTACTTGGTAAACGTATGTCCCATTGGCAGGTACTGCATCACGGTATTCTAAAGTAGAAGGGAAAGTTTCACCGATTTTTACGTTATCGCGGTAAACATTGTAGCCTAATAATACTCCATCAATGTTTTCCGGAATTTCCCAAGTAATAACGGCGATACATTCATCAGCTGTTCCCGACGGATTCACCGGTGTTTCGCAGAGTATCGGAGGAGTAAAGTTGCAGATAACATTCGACATTTGAGCATAAGACTCCTTATTCGCTTCATACACAGCGGTTACATTATAAACATAAATACCTTCGAGAACATTGTTTTCTGTAAAATTCGTAACCGTAAGCAATGCCGTATTTAGAAGATTTCCATTGCGATAGATATTGTAGCCGGTGGGCGTGCCTTCTTCAGGCGCCTCCCATGTAACAGTAATATTATTGCCTTCTAATTCAGCATTCACATTTTGAACGCGTGGGTAAAGTTCCGGAAGTACTATAGTGTAATCAAGTGTTTGTCCGTAAGAGTAGCCTTCACACGCATCTGCCATTGTGCTATTAAATTTGCAACGGAGTCTGAAACGTTGGTTACCAGGCGCAAAGTCTTGAGGTATAGTGAAAGTAAATGATGTCGGAGTGCCTGAACTGCAAGAACCGCTAAATAACAATTCGTTACTTTCAAAGATATTATTTCCGTTTAAATCAAACCATCCTTTAATATGTTGTGTTCCGGTACTAACCGATACATCAAGTTTATATTGTGCTCCGGGCTCAAGGGGAACTACTATATTTGTATAGTCGGTATATCCTTCTGTTCCGCATGTCGGATTATGATTTATCAATGTTACTTCAGGAGTGGAAACTTTATATAATTTAACTAATGTAAACTTGTCGGGGCTTGAATGATTACAATCTGTCTTTTCGGGCACGCAATACGCGTCAGAACCTGAATAAGCAACTTTAAACGGAGCCGTAAAAGAGCGTCCATACTGAGCTGTGAGCAAAAGATTAAGATTTGCTTCATACCCATAAGACATTGAAGGATCAGCAACTAAAGTAAAGGTTACTTCCATATTTTCTCCGGCAGGCAAAGGTTGTATTGGGGTGCTTAGTTCCGGACAAGCAAGCGTAAGATACTCGCTGTTGATTTCTATATCGCTGGCTACATTATAAGCATCAGCGCCGCCTTTGTTTAGTATAACTGTTGTAATTGTTACTACTCCCGGTTCTAAATTACCGTTTTCAGCACCATTTATCAAAACTTTCTCTAACGAAAAATTAGGTGCAAACGCTTTCAAAGGCATTTTGCTCACCCACGTGGCTTTAGCCTCAGCTGCAGTTACATCAACAAGGAAAGTTTTATTGTCGGGAATATCGTTAGCTACAGTAACTTTGAACGTTACAATGGCTGTTCCGTTGGGAGCAATCGGAGGGCATTGTGCGGTAGCTTGCGTAATGGTTAATTGCGGGTCATCACAAGTAATGGTTACATTTAGCGCTCCAGAGGTTGCAATACCTACATTTTTCAATGTTACTTCAATTTCTCTATTTGTAGAGATATAAGTTAATACTTCTGCACCCACCACTTCATAGCCGCCAAAAACCACATAAGGACCTTCTTGCGCCACAGCCGGAACCTGCACTATGTAAGGTTGACGCTGATTTCTTGTAACCACAATATCCACATCTCCACCGGAAGTAATAGGCGTATGAGGTACAAGCGCCACGCCCGAAGCATTGGCTACAGCCACGCCAAGCAATATACCATCTTTTGATATAGCCACGTATGAACCCGGATCAGCCATTACTTCGTAAGAATCCAATCCAATGTAAATAACAGGCAGGTGCGAAACATTATTTTCGCTGGCTTGTCCGTTATACGGCATTAAAGAGCCATCTCCCAAAATATTGTATGCTTGCCAATAATACCAAGGACCACCGGTAGCTCCGCCGGTATGTACGGGAAGTCCGTTAACATGAGCGTAAGTTACCGAAATATTTCCTCCAAAGATATGCGAATTAAGACAATTAAAATCAGCATCCCAAAACATCATATCATACAACCCGTCCATAGTATTATCCAAAGTCGGATTTGTTACGCCTCCCATAGGTCCTAAATATGCTCCTACGGAAAAATGGAAGTCATCGTACCAGTATGTATTTGGCGCAGAACCGATATAAGCTACAGCCGCCTTTTGAGGTGTGCGTACCATTGCTTCACCAATACATTCATTATGATTGAAATCGGACGACATGCAGCAATTACCCATAGCTACAAAATATCTATTCACATTAGTTAATGCGTTAACATTTGCAATAGTTAAAGTAGGGTCGCTCCAAAGAGTCTTGTCACAATGTGCCGTGAAATTGGCAAAACCTACATTGTTAAGATGCGTGTAGCAGTTAGTGTAAGGCGATGTTATATATTTGTAGATATTAGCATATCCGTTTGCAGCGTTGTAATAATGTGTGTTTGCATAGTTTATTTGCTGCTGCCCCACGCGAGGGTTCCATGTTCCGTCTGCACCTGCAATCAACAATACATTATCCAAATAGGTTGGGTCGGCAAATTGATATTGTTCGTAATAGAGTGTTTTTTCGATGATGTTTTGCAATTGTTGTGTGGTTTGCGCCGACATTCTACTTACATACATATCGGGAAAATAACCGGAAGTTACGTTTGCATATTGGTGGTCGGAAACAAAATTGACATTAGAATTAATGCTTTGAAAAGTAGGCACTTGTTGCACATCTCCAACGATTACAATATAGGTAGGCGCTGTTCCGTTGCTTGTGCCTTGATTGTACTTGTCGTGGCAAAATGCTCTGATAGCCGTATTGGTTGTTCCAATTTCATCGGTATAGTTTACGTCCATATAGAAACCTTTTTTGGTTTTCCATTCAATCCACGGTTGCAAAGTTGTTTCAAACATACGATGAGAAATAACCAACATATGAACAGGAGTTGAGAATAAGTCGGGATTATTGTCATAAACGTTTCTATTAACACCAGTGTTGAACATTTTTTTGTACGTATTCGAAAAATAGGGGCTAAAAGTATTTTTGAACAAATCGTATGTTTTTTTGGCATCACCGTTCTCAAATATTACTTCTACTTCAATGTCATTAAAAACTTTGATAGTATTAGTGTTCGGATTATACTGCACAGGGCGAACAACGAGCATTCCGATATTAATTCCTCTCATTTGCCCAATAACTACCACATCTGCAATATTTGCATCGTTGTAATCTACGTTTGCATAGAACTTTTCATCGAATGCGAAAGGAATTGTACTCATGTCCCAATCTTTTCTAACGTCCGGCTGACGCGGAAAGATTGGATGGATACCATATTCCTCCAAACTATACTCGTTTGTAGAATGGCTTTTCACCACAACTTTTGGAGTTGCACCAATGGGAACTGAGATCATTTTTTTAAAAACGGGTAATCCCGGCGTTCCAAACTCGCCATCAATATAAGTACCCTTGATAGTGATAGCCGAAAACGTACCCCTTTCGGTTTCTGTGATTGTTACACTTTCAATTTGGTCATACGAAAACGTAGCTTGAAATCCGGTAAACCGGTCGTTCGATTTGCTAATGCCGGTATTAGCTGTTCGCAACACGATGCTTTGTGCATTTACTGCAAACACCAAAACAACGGCGACTAAAAACATAGATAATTTTTTCATCATTTTAAATTGGTTTAATTTTGGTTAATAATTATTTGGTTATTTTACAATCATCAATCGTTTGGTAACTTGGTGTGTACCTGAATACATTTTTACAAAATAAACACCGTTTTCATATTGATTTACATTAATTTGCAGATTGTCATTTATATTATTGTATTCGATTAATTTACGTCCTTGCAAGTCGTACAATTCTACGCGGTTAAGTCCTTCGCCTTTAATGATCACGCTGTTGTTGGCAGGATTCGGAAAAATTTGGAAAGCATCGGAAGCAATCTCTCTAACTCCCACAAAGCATACTACATCTAATTCAAAGCCTTCAGTTAGCGGCGATTCTTCGCAGTGCTCATAAACAGCAGATACTTGATAGGTATAATTACCATCCTCAATACCTTCGTCTATATATTGTGTGTCGGTTAATGGCGCTTCGTTGAGTTGTACCCCATCTCTATAGATGTTGTACCCTAATAATTCGCCGTCAATAACCGCGGGTTGGTTCCAAGTAAGAATCGCATCGCAAATTACTTCATCTGTTTCAACAATTCCTTCGAGATTTACAGGCATTTCACACAATGCGGGTTCAATAATTACTTTAAACTCTTTCGTTTTGCTATCATTATCAGGATTCACATCGTTCTCCACTGTTACGGTGGCTTTAAATACATGCGTTCCGGAAGTCAGCGTGATAGCATCAAAAATTATATCAACCGTTGCTCCTGCATTAAGAGTTCCTGTCCATGGTTTTGTTACCGGATTGCCTCCGTTAATGGTATATGAAATTGTAGCGGAATTGATTGTTGCATCTCCACTATTTTTTATTTTTACTTTCGGTTCAATAGTTGCAGCATAATTGTAGAATTCTTCCGGTACAATAATCTCAAGCATTTCGGCATCTATTGTGGCAAGAGTTGTATAAGTTCCGTCCCATGTTTCCGGATCAAGACCGAGCGGATCTAACCAGTCTCTCAAGCGATTGGCGGCAGCAGAACCATTCCAAGACACATCGAATCTGCCCCAAACATCAAACATGTCTACTGCGGGGGCGCCGCAATAGGATTTTCCTCCATATTCCGATCCAATAACACGACCATTTTGATCAAAAAGCGGAGAGCCGGATGAACCGCCTTCAGTGCAAGGACCGCCCACAGTAAAATTGGCGCGCCATCCTTGAACATATTGTGTAACAGCATATATATTTGTTGATGGCGTTATTTTTTTAATATCTAATGCAGGATGATGAATGATCATGCCGGACGTAGGCGCTGTAGTTGAACGAGACCAACCGGCATAAAAAACGCCATAATCTTCCGGAATTGGCTGGTTGAGCTCAACCAAACAAGCATCGGTGGAAGACGTATTAGTTGGTGTACGCATCCTCAAAACAGCTCCCGACATGGTTTTATAAGATGAGTTGGCAGTAGGCGTGCATGTTGGGCTTTCCCAATTAAAACGAAAAACCCAAATACCCGTATTTTGGTAGTAATTCCAACAGTGGTTCGCCGTAAATGCATAAGGCGTTTTATCATTGGCGGTATTATTAAGAATTGCTCCTGAGCACACTTCAGTTCCTCCGCTGTATAGTGCAAAAACAGAGCGGATTTGGTCTCCCCATGCTTCACCTTCCGGACATATTGTATTTCTCTGACAAGATCCCGACTGTCCAAATCCTTTTGGATAAGCACTCGAGCCACGGTAGCCGTGCACAATTGTGGCAAGACGTAATTCGCCGTCAAAGTTGGCGTTGACAGGTTGATAATATTCAATAACAATCTTGTCACTTAAAACAATATCGGTAGCGAAGAAATTGTCGGCTTGATTATTATAATCGGTAAAGCCTCCAATTTTGTCGCTTTTATTTTCAGCGAAAATATATACGGTTGCCCCTTTCGGCAAGCGATACTGGTCGAAAATAAGATTGATGGAGAGCGCTCCGGGACATTCGATACCCAAACGCCATAATTTTCCGCCATCGGGCAAATTTATCCAAACTCCCGAATTGTGCAGGTCATAATCCACTTCAAACTCTATTCCAAAACGACGGCCTAATTTCATGTGATTAGCTGCCAGTTCTGCTTCCCATTGAGCATCTTCTATTTCAATAAGCGCCATATCTAAAGGAGGCATTTGATCAAAAATAAGCGGTTCTAAAACTTTTGCTACTTCGTAATTAAAACTCATTGGAACTCCTCCAATGTTAACTTGTGCTTGAAGCATATTTACATATAAAAATGCAAAAAACATCAAACTTAAAAGAGTATTTTTTTTCATCAATTTAATTTATTTTGGTTAATAATTATCTTAGTTATCTTACAATCATCAATCGTTTGGTAATTTGGTGTGTACCTGAATACATTTTTACAAAATAAACACCGTTTTCATATTGATTTACATTAATTTGCAGATTGTCATTTATATTATTGTATTCGATTAATTTACGTCCTTGCAAGTCGTACAATTCTACGCGGTTAAGTCCTTCGCCTTTTACAACAATACTGTTACTTGCCGGATTCGGAAATATTTCGAAAGAAGCGGTTTGCATTTCGTTGACACCAAGCCTTACCTTAATTTGCGCTATGTAAGGAATATACTGATTTCTTGTAACCACGATATCCACATTCCCTTCCGAAGAGATGGGCGGATTCAATGGAACTACAGCCGTTCCTTCTGCATTTACTACGGCTACGCCAAGCAATGCGCCATCTTTTGAAATGGCTACATAAGAACCGGGAACCGCCTCTACTTCATAAGTTTCTGCTCCAATAGGCAATGATCCGTGTGAAACATTGTTTAAAGCAGCTTGAGCATTATAGGGCATTAAAGAGCCGTCGCCCAATACGTTGTAGGCTTCCCAGTAATAATGTGCAGACACATGTGTGGTATATCCTGCATTGTAGGCGTACGTTACCGCTAAATTACCACCGAAAACATAAGAACAAAGCGTATTAAAATCGGCATCTTTAAACATAAAATCATAACAACCTGTTGTTGTGTTCTCTAAGGTTGGAGTTGTAACAACATTTATACTTCCTGCATATGCTCCTACTGAAAAATGAAAATCTCCACCCCAGTAACTACTGGGCGATGAGCCAATGTATCCTACAGCGCCTTTCTTTTCGGCACGTACCATAGCTTCGCCAAAACATTCAGGATGCTGAGTGTTAGCAAAGTCAGCAGCTAAGCAGCAATTGCCCATGGCTACAAAATATTTATTTAAATTGGTCAATGAACTAATTTGTGAGCGAGAAAAACGAGGATCGCTCCACTCTTGATAATAACAATGTGCCGTATAATTAGCAAAACCAACATTGTTTAAATGGGCATAACATCCCGTATATGGTGATGTTAAATATTTGTGTACATTGTCATAACCATGCGCCGCATTGAAATAATTATCGGCGGCATAGTTTATTTGAGGTTGTGCCAATCTGGGATTCCAATAACTATCAACTCCTGCAATTAACAATACATTGTCTAAATAAGTCGGGTCTGCAAACTCATATCTTTCATAATAGAGAATCTTTTCAATTTGGTTGGCTAACTGTTGTGTAGTTTGCGCCGACATACGGCTGTAGAACATATCGGGAAAAAAAGTTCCATCTACGGAAGCATACCAGAGGTCTGTATACCATCGTTCGTTAGATGGTACACCGGGAGCTGTACACAATTGGCTTGCAGGAACTTGAGGCGAATCTCCTACAATAATGATAAAAGTTGGAGTTGTGCCATCATTGGCGCCATCATTGTATTTATCATGTATGAATGCTTTGATTTGTGCTGCCGTCGTTCCGATATCATCAATATAATTCACATCCATATAGAAACCTTTTTTGGTTTTCCACTCAATCCAGGGTTGTAAAGTTTGTTCAAACATACGATGAGCAACCACCAACATGTGCACCGGAGTACTGTATAAATCTGGATGGTCGTCGTATATGTTGCTTGTTACCCCTTTATTAAAAACAATTTCATACACATTTTTAAAATAGGGGCTGAATGTATTAACAAACAACGCTTCTGTTTTTTTATAATTAGCATTTTCAAAAATCACTTCTACTTCTATATCATTATAAACCATGATTGTATTAGTGCTCGGGTTATATTGAATGGGGTTAACCGTAAGCATGCCCAAAATAACACCGCGCATGGTTCCTAACATATTTATTTCGGCAATGTTAATATTGGTGTATTCGTTTGCTTCGTATGCCTTTGGAGTATAAACAAAAGGAACATGGCTTGAGCTTTGATCTTTTCTTACATCCGGTTGTGCGGGAAAGATTGTTTGAATGCCGTATTCTGCCAAGTTATATTCGGTAGCCGTAAAGTTTTTTACCACTACTTTTGGTATAGCATCCACAGGAACTTGAATCATTTTTCTGAAAACAGGCAGTTCAGGCGTTCCCGGTTCGCCGGCATTATAAGCGCCCGCAATGGTGAGTACGGAAAATGTTCCTCTTTCCGTTCCTGTGATAGTTGCACTTTCAATTTGACTGTACGAAAATGTAGCTTGAAATCCTGAAAATTGGTCATTAGACTTACTCACGCCGGTGTTTGCCGTACGCAACATGATACTTTGTGCATTTACTGCAAATATCAAAGTAACAGCAATTAAGAATATGGATAGCCTTTTCGTCATACCTTTAAGGTTGGTTAATAATTACAATTATAATTTTAAAACCGCAAATGTATGATAAAAGTTTTAAGGTACGGATAAATTTGTTAGTTTTTCAAAACTTTTTTCACTATTAGTTTATCTTTAGTGTGTATTTTTAAAAAATATACCCCTGCCGGTAGATGGGAGATATTTACCACAGCTTCAGAGGAAATTAAGGACATGGGGGACAATAACTTTCTGCCTAAAACATCAAATATCTCTACATCTGTAACTTGTAACTTGTAATTTGTAATTCGTAATTCCCCCGTTGTTGGATTGGGGTAAATAATTAAATCCGGCAATGGCTCCGTAGGCTCTTCTATTTCAGCAGGTTCGCTTCCTTTAAAATAGGTGATGCCGCCTGCCCAATTTCCTACGAGCAAATCGGGTTTGTTGTCGCCGTTGAGGTCGGCTACGGTGGCAGCTACTCTAATGCCTTCATTTATCTGATATGCCTTATTATAAGCTGTTTCTGTAATTTTTTCCAAAAGAGTAAAATTGCCGGCAAGATTGTTATCAATATTTGAAAAAAGAAACAGCTCACCCTGTTCGCTTCCGCAAAGCAGCAAGGTTTCACCATTATACCTAAAAAAATGCGGGGTTGAAAAACCAAAATAAGAGACTTCGGGATTTCGCACATCTACGTTTCCAAAAAGCGAATTAATAAGCTGAAAATTAGGGTTTTGATTTGTTCCAACATTTTGGTAATAGGATAAAGTACCTCTTGCACTTCCCACTAACAAGTCTAATTTCCCATCTTTATCAATATTAAAAAGTTGTGGTGCGCTAAATCCAAAGCTACCCACTTCAATATTTTGGTAGTTTTTAACCGGAGCTTTAAATTGCGGTAATTCTCCTTTAATTGCTGTATTTTCAAAAAACAGTAGTGTGCCGTCGCTGTTTCCGCACAAAAGGTCAATTTTTCCATCTCCGTTTAAATCGGCAAAAGTAGGATATAGCGCCAAGAAGCCATATTTTTTCAAGTCGCCGAAATCGGAAGTAACCCACTCAAAGTTAGGCTGTTTATCTGTGCCTACATTTTTATAAAACGTGATGGAAGAAGAATAGTAAGATCTTAACACGCCTTGATGATAATGTGCGCTGTCGAAACTGCCGTAATTGGCAATAAATAAATCCAATACGCCATTTCCTGTCCAATCGAACAGCACCGGAACGGCGCCACTTCCCACATCAATCATATCTTCTTGCAAAAATGACTTGGTTTCCAACACATAATCTTTCGCTTGTTCATTGTAACGATAACGCCACACAGAGTTAAGGTCTTCCGATTTTGTAAGCGACGGATCGTTAGGAGATACAAGAAGGTCGGGTTTTGTGGTACCCAAAAAATCGATGGTAGAGAGTGCCGGCATAGAATAAATGTGCACGGGGGTTTGTGCATTCGGAAAATCATCTGTTTGAGAAATCATCAGCGCTTCCTCTTTTGTACCGCCATTGAGCAAAAGTTTCAATCCGGGAAAATCCACATCGCCAAGAACAATATCTTGCAATCCGTTTCCGGTCCAATCGAGTAAAAAAATGGAAGAACCCATATGTTTTGGTCCTTTGGTATCTGATTTTGCATTGCAATAGGTTAAAAGTGTAATTTCATTGTTGTCAGCGGCTTCTTCAAATTTCCCCCAACATTCATCCGCTAAAACGTAAGAAAAAAAATCATTATTTTGTGAAATATTTTTCTGAAAGTGTACAAATTTTCCCAGCACCCAAAAATTAAGAATATCCAATTTCCCGTTTCCGGTAATATCTGCGATGCCCAAATAATCATCCGGCGATGCAAATATATTTACCTCATTTCCATAAAGATTCGATTTAACCGGATCGGCAACCAATCTAAAAGCGAGTTCTTGATTTGAGATATTTTCAAAAACGCGAATACCGCCTAAGCCGTTGTAAGTAAAGATATCCACCTTTCCATCATTATTAAAATCTTTCAAAATCACCCAGTTATGTAAGTCGGGGAAACGATGTTTATACTCCGGAGCAAAAACAAACAGAGGGTTCGCGTTTGTACCTTTGTTAATAAAAGGAAGTATCCTGTTTCCATGCTTCTCGAAGGCGATAAAATCGGGAATACCGTCCAAATTCAAATCAATTTGCGAAAAATATACCGAATTCATTCCGCCCGCCCAAGGATATAAAAGCGAATAGTTGTTTTTTTTTACCTCAACCTCCTGATTTTTTACGAAGCCTAACTTATAATGGGTGGTTTGTGCACATAATGTACTCAGAAGAAACATTAAAATGCATGCAGTTGTATAAAAACGGGAAAACATTAGAAAGCGGCTCATAAATCGGCGCAAATATATAAACAAACGAAAATAGTTATGAAAAAGTTCCGGATAAGCGAAAATAAATACTTTCGCGAAAAATATTCAAGATTTTAACCCATTGATTCTGTTATGGTTTATAATTATACAAAAATTGAACCTATTTTCAAATATTATTTAAGCACCGGGTTTACTCACTCCATGCAAGAAGTTGCCGATGCGGTTCAAATTACAAAAAAAACATTGTTTAACAGATATATTTCTAAAGAAAATTTAGAGTACTGTTTGATAGACTATTGGCAAATAAAATCATGCGAACGGATTGTGCAACGCATGGAGTTTGCCAACAATGCCGTAGAAAAGTTAATGATGTTCTTGTTTGATTTACAGCATTGTAAAAATAACGAACCTCATTTCTTTCGAAAAGCCAAAGAGATATTTTTGGAAAACTCCGAACAAAGAAATCCGCTGTTTATCACACAATTGGAAACCATTTTTAATATGGGGGTTGAAGAAGACCTCTTCCGGTTTGATTCAGATCCTACAGTATTTGCTTACTTCTTCCAATTTAATGCTTTGTTTATTTTATTGAAAGATAGCTTGATAAACACTGACTACATCTCCTTCCTTCTTGCGCCGATTCTTACCGAAAACGGGAAAATGGTGTTTAAGGATATTGATATTGAGCAAGTTTTTAAATAATTATCTTGCCGCAATCGTCTCAATTTCAACCAAAACATTAAGTGGCAGTGTTTTTACTGCAAAGGCTGCGCGCGCTGGCGGGTTTACCGCATAATATTTGCCGTAAATTTCATTCATGGCTTTAAAATTTGCCATATCACTTAATAAACAAGTGGACTTCACGACATTTTCGAATCCATAGCCGGCTTCTTTTAAAATAGCACCGATATTTTTCATAACTTGTTCGGTTTGTGCGTCAATGCCTTCCGGAATTTCTCCATTTTCGGGATTTACCGGAATCTGCCCGGAAATAAATAACATGCCGTTAACTTCAATTGCTTGACTGTAGGGTCCAATGGCTTTGGGTGCGTGGTCGGTGTGAATAATTTTCTTCATAACTATATATTAACTTTAAAAAAATGCGCATATTTGCAATATGTAACTTGAATATACGATATAATATTGCATAACATAATTAATTAAAAATAAATAGCATGAAATCAACATTTTTCTTAATCTTAACGTGCGTTACCCTTTCGTTGTCGGCGCAAAACTCCAACATTCAATGGCGAAACGACCGTACCGGAATTTACAATGAAAAAGGCTTGTTAAAATCGTGGCCCACCACCGGTCCTGAATTACTTTGGTATTATGATGAACTGGACGAAGGGCACTCATCTATAGCTATTGATGCTGATAAACTCTATGTTACCGGTATGACCGGCGACGTTGGCTATCTCTACGTGTTTGATTTGAATGGCAAGCTGTTAAACAAAAAAGGATATGGTAAAGAATGGGACAAAAGCTATAACGGTTCGCGCGGAACGCCTACAATCAACGATGGTAAAATTTATATACATACCGGACTTGGCGATCTGATTTGTATGGATCAAAACAGCTTAGAGATTCTTTGGAAAAAAAATATGATGACCGATTTTGGCGGCGAAAATATCCGCTGGGGTGTAACCGAATCGCCGCTCATTATTGACGACAAAGTTATACTTACTGTTGGAGGGAAAGAGCATAACATTGTAGCATTAAATAAAAACGATGGCTCACTTATTTGGTCAAGTAAAGGCGACGGCGATCTTTCGTCCTATTGTTCTCCGCTTTACATTGCCAATCAGCAAATTCCACAAATAGTAACCATGATGGAGAAACATATTATTGGAATTGATGCTGCAACAGGAAAAAAACTTTGGTCGCATACTTATGAAACTCAAAGGGGTATTCATCCCAATACGCCTGTTTACGACGGTAAAGATATGGTGCTTTGTGCCAGTGGTTACGGCAAAGGTTCCGTAATGCTTCGCTTAATAAACGGTGGAAGAAATGTAGAAAAAGTTTGGGAATCGCAAGAACTTGAAACAAAAACCGGAGGAATGGTAAAAGTAGGTGATTACGCGTATGCTTCGGGAGACCATAATAAATTTTGGTACTGCTTGGATTGGAATACCGGTAAAACAATGTATAAAGATAATGCATTGGGGGGCACAGGAGTTACAATTGCAAATGATGGTATGTTGTATTGCTATAGTGAAAAAGGGCTTATGTCGTTGGTAAGAGCAACGCCTGAGAAATTTGACATAGTGAGCACATTCCCCATAACCTTGGGCACCGACCAACATTGGGCGCATCCGGTGATTTACAAAGGAGTTTTGTATGTAAGACATGGGAATACGTTGATGGCGTATAAGATAAAGTAGTCTGAACCATGATTTTTATAAGATTAATATAATGAACATGATTAAAAAAAACATTATTTTTTGTTGGCTGCTTTTTGCCGGTTATATGCTATCGGCGCAGCATACTGTTGAATGGCGCTACGATCGCACCGGCGTTTACAGTAACGAAACCGGACTCTTAAAATCTTGGCCAGCTAAAGGTCCTGAGTTGTTATGGCACTACGACGGATTAGGCGATGGGCACTCATCCGTCACTGCTGCCTCAGAAAAGCTGTATGTTACCGGACTTATTGAAGAAAAAGGATACCTTTTTGTATTTGACAAAACCGGTAAATTGTTGAACAAGATTATGTATGGCGATGAATGGAAAGACAGCTATCCTGGGCCTCGAGCCTCGCCGGTCATCAATTCCGGTAAAATATACCTGATGAGTGTGCTCGGAAACTTGATTTGTTTGGATGAAAAAAATCTAAATGTGATTTGGGAGAGAAATATTTTAGCTGAATTTGATGCAAAAAGCGAATCGGGGCTCAACGAATCGCCACTCATTATTGGAGATATGATTATTGCAACCCCCGGCGGAAAAGAACATAACGTAATCGCTCTGAATAAAAATACCGGAAAATTGATTTGGACAAGCACTGCAATGGGAGAGATAGCTGCTTACTGTTCTCCGCTTTACATAGGCGACCAAAAAATACCCTTAATTGTTACCCAAACCCACGAGCATATCATTGGCTTAGAAGCTTCTACCGGAAAACTGATGTGGTCGGTAGAACATAAAAACAAAAACGCCATACATCCCAACACGCCTTTGTATGAAAATGGTATGATTTTGTGCACCAGTGTTGACCCCGGAAGTAAAATGTTACGACTTCTCGATGGCGGACGCAAAGTTGAAATTGCTTGGGAAAACCCCCTCTTAGACAACATGATGGGCGGAATGGTAAAATTGGGCAATTATTGCTACTTCTCCGCAGGAAATCCGAAAAACAAATTCTGGTATTGCGTGAACTGGGAAACAGGTGAAATTATGTATAAAGAAGATGGATTGGTAAACTCTGGAGTTACCATTTCAGCCGATAACATGCTCTACTGCTACTCCGAAAAAGGAGATATGGCGTTGGTAAGACCCAATCCGGAAAAATTCGACATGGTAAGTAAATTTAAAATTACATTAGGCACAGACCAACACTGGGCACACCCGTCAATTTATCAAGGAGTTTTGTATGTGAGGCATGGGGATACGTTGATGGCGTATAAGATAAAGTAGTCTGAACCATGATTTTTATAAGATTAATATGATGAACATGATTAAAAAAAACATTATTTTTTGTTGGCTGCTTTTTGCCGGTTATATGCTATCGGCGCAGCATACTGTTGAATGGCGCTACGATCGCACCGGCGTTTACAGTAACGAAACCGGACTTCTAAAATCTTGGCCTGCTAAAGGTCCTGAACTATTATGGCATTACGATGGTTTAGGCGATGGACACTCATCGATAGCTATTGCCAATGAGAAAATTTACGTAACCGGAATGACCAACAAACAAGGGTATCTGTATGTGTTCGACTTGAAAGGAAAATTATTGAACAAGAAAAAATACGGCTCTGAATGGTCAAAGAATTATGATGGTCCACGGGGTACGGTTACCATAGATGATGGGAAAATTTATATCGTTTCCGGAATGGGCTTTCTTCATTGTTTAGATGAAAAAACGCTTAATTTAGTTTGGGAAAAGAATTTTCTGAACGACTTTGGCGCTAAAAATATCCAGTGGGGAATTAATGAATCGCCGCTCATTGTGGGCGACAAATTGATTCTGACACCAGGCGGACCTGTGCATAATGTAGTTGCATTAAACAAAAATACAGGAAAGTTGATTTGGTCGTCAAAAGGGAAAGGAAACTCCGCAGCTTATTGTTCACCGCTTTATATCGGCGACCTGCAAGTTCCTCAAGTGGTAACCATGACTGCTAATCATATTATCGGAATAGATATAACAAACGGAAATCTGCTTTGGGCATACGAACAAACCAACAGATGGTCGGTGCATGCCAATACCCCAGTTTATGGAGATAATCTGCTACTATGCACAAGCGGCTATGGAAAAGGCTCTGTTATGTTGCGTTTTACCAACGGAGGACGTGGTGTTGAAAAAGCTTGGTTTTCACCTGAAATTGACTCTAGAATAGGTGCAATGGTCAAAGTTGGCGATTATGCCTATGGCTCGGGAGATAATAATAAATTCTGGTTTTGTGTAAACTGGAAAACAGGTGAAATTGTGTACAAAGACAGGTCGTTCGGCATCGGTAATGTAATTGCTGCGGACGGCATGTTGTATTGCTATTCCGATAAAGGAGAAATAGCTTTGGTAAAAATTAATCCCAAAAAGTTTGAGTTGGTAAGTAAATTTCCGATTACGTTGGGCACTGATCAGCATTGGGCGCATACTGTAATTCATCAGGGGGTTTTGTATGTGAGGCATGGGGATGCGGTGATGGCGTATAAAATTAAGAATTAAGAGTTCAAAAAAATCACCTTCCCTCTTGACAAACGGCGTTTGGTATTGTATATTTGCAGACTAACTAAAATAAACTCAATGAGAACTAATCAAGCTCATTAACAGGCAAATAACTCTAACCTCTAATCTTCTTCATTATGAATAACAAAGTCTCTAGAAATTACAACGCTCTGTTTGCCGATATTAAAATCTTGATTGAGCAAAGCAAACAACAAGTTGCCGTAGTGGTAAATTCTACTATGACTATGCTTTATTGGCAAATTGGGAAACGTATTGTCTACGAACTGCAAGACAAAGACCGTTCCGAAATTTATGGTAAGGAAGTAGTGTCAAAACTATGCAAAGACTTATCGGATGAATATGGAAATATTTTTGCTGAAAAAAGCATTCGTAGAATGATGCAGTTTTTCAATATTTTCCCTGAAGAAAAGATTGTCGTATCACTGATACGAAAATTAAGTTGGACACATATTTTGGCGGTAATACCTATTGAAGACCCTTTGAAACGTGAATTCTACATTGAAATGTGCTATCTCGAAAAATGGAGTGTGCGAACCTTCAGAAGCCGCATCAATTCAATGCTTTACGAAAGAACAGCCATCAGTAAAAAGCCCGAAGAAACCATAAAATATGATTTGGAACTGCTGAAGTGCGAACAAAAACTTACACCTGACTTGGTGTTTCGTGACCCTTATTTCCTTGATTTTCTTGGTTTACGCGACAAATATTCCGAAAAAGATTTGGAAACGGCAATCATAGTCGAATTGCAAAATTTTGTCATAGAATTTGGCAGTGATTTTGCTTTTATGGATAGACAAAAAAGAATTTCGGTAGATAACGAAGATTATTATCTTGATTTACTTTTCTATCACAGACGTTTAAAATGTTTGATTGCCATAGAATTGAAGCTCGGTAAATTTGAAGCCGGACACAAAGGGCAAATGGAACTTTATTTGCAATGGTTAGATAAAAACATGAAAGTTGACGGCGAAAATTCTCCTATTGGATTAATATTGTGCGCCGGAAAAAGTAAAGAACACATAGAGTTTTTGCAGTTGGAAAACAGCAATATTAAAGTGGCAGACTACCTCACGCAGTTTCCCGATATAAAACTACTCGAACAAAAATTGAGAACAGCAATTGAAATCGCAAAACAAAGATTAGAAGCAAATAATGATAAATAAAATCACAATAACAATGAAACGCATAAACATTTTTTTTCTACTATTACTCGCCGGCTATATCCTGTTGGCACAGCATACTGTAGAATGGCGCTACGACCGCACCGGCATCTACAGCAAAGAAACCGGATTGATGAAATCGTGGCCTGCCAACGGATCTGAACTACTTTGGCATTTCGATGGCTTAGGCAGAGGCCACACCTCCGTAGCCATTGACCAAAACCAATTGTTCATCACCGGAGAAACTAACGAAAGAGGCTATTTTTATGTGTTTAACTTGGACGGCAAACTTCAACATAAAGTTGAATACGGTAGCGAGTTTGTGAATAGTTACCCGGGTTCTCGCAGTACAGTGATTCCCAACGACGGCAAATTATACGTGGTAAGCGGAATGGCGGAACTATTCTGTTACGACATGCAATCGTTAAAACTGTTGTGGAAAAAGAATTACGCTAAAGATTACGGTGCCGAAAACACCAAACACGGCTGGCACGGACCGCCTTTGATTGTAGGGGACAAGCTAATTATAGCACCGGGAGGAGAAAAATACAATGTGGTAGCATTAAACAAAGCAACGGGCGACATTATTTGGAGCTCGGAGGGCGCCGGAGTTATGTCAGGATACGGAGTTCCTATTTACCTTAGCGACCAACAAGTGCCCCAAATAGTAGTAATGATGTCCGATTATATTACCGGATTGGATATTTCAACCGGCAAACTGCTTTGGAAATATCATCATACAAATAGATTCAGAGAACATCCCAATACGCCTGTTTATAGCAATAACATGCTATTTTGCATGAGTAGCTACGGCAAAGGTTCCGTTATGTTGCGTTTGATAAATGGTGGTCGAAGCGTAGAAAAAGTTTGGGAAATGACCGAACTGAGTAACAAAACCGGTCATGTAATAAAACATGGCAATTACATCTATGGCGCCGGCGAAAAAATAGATTGGGATTGTGTAGATTGGCAAACCGGAAAAGTGATGTACAGCGACAAAACACTTGCTATAGGCAACATTATTGCTGCCGATGGCATGTTATACGTTTATTCCGAAAAAGGAGAAATGACATTAGTGAAGCCAAATTCGCAAAAATTTGAGATCGTAAGTAAATTTCCAATCACTTTAGGCACCGACCAACATTGGTCGCATCCGGTAATTTATCAAGGAGTAATGTATGTACGGCACGGAGATGCGTTGATGGCGTATAAGATTAAGAATTAAATTTAATAAAAAGCACTCTGTTTAAAAAAGAAAAAGCCCGTTGTTGTAACGGGCTTTTTGTTGAGATAAACATACCTTTTATCTGGTTTTTTTCTTCGTAGGTGCCTTAGGTTCTTCAGCTTTAGGTTCCTCAGCCTTTGGTTCTTCAGCCTTTGGTTCTTCCGCTTTAGGAGTTTCAGTTTTAGGAGCTGTCGGTTTTGTAGCTGCTGGTTTTGTTGTTTCAATTGTAGCTAGTTCTTCAGGTTCAGCTATAGCTTCATCAACTACAACCATTTCTTCTGCTTCGGTGGCAGCCGGTTGGCTCTTGGGCGTACAAGCAACCATAAAAGTTGCTGCTGCGAGAATTAAAAATAACTTTTTCATATTATTAAAATTTTTGTTTGAATGATTTTCGTTTATTTTTTGCTAAAGGTTAACGTAAATGTGTAACTTTCATCGTCAGATTTAGGGTTCTTCTTCTTTTTCTTAGCAGCTACACTCCAAAAAAATTCATACTTCAAAGTAGTTTCAGTAAGTTCTTTGATAATAACTTCATCCATTGTCCAAGTTCCATTGGGATCTTTATCATAAAAAGAAGGAACTTTTGTGATAAGTTTAGTGTCGTTTTCTTTCAATATCCATGTTCCTAATGTTGTAACTTTGTCATAGCCTAGTTTGCCTGCTGGAGGTAATAATTTACCCGGATCAACTTTCAAAGCACCGCTTGTTTCATAAAAGTAAACATCATCCAATTCCCAATCAAAAAAGTATCCTTTAAATAGATCACGAAGATGTTCAGTAGGTTCTCCATCTTCTCCTTCCATTATATAAGGAGGTTCAGAAGTAGCAGCTGTTAATATCCAGCCATTTTTTTGTGTTAACATTTCCTCTTTTGTTTTTTCCGGTTTGTCACAAGCAGTAAATGCAAATGCAACGATTAGCGCCATTGCGGCTAAAAATGTTTTTTTCATCTCTAAAATAATTTGGTTAATAATTGAATTTGGCGGCAAAAGTAGAAAAAAATCAATCAATCATTGATATTCTTAAAAAAAAACTTAATCAATAATATTTCTCTAAATTTTAATATTATCGAAATTTTTGCCAAACACACTGCTTGTTTTGGCAATAGAAACAAAAGCCTCATTATCAATTTCCTTGATTACCCGCATAATATTTGCTTTGTCGTTGCGGTGAGAAATGATTAATAAAACATCCGACTCATTTTTTGAAAAAGAGCCATAAGCTTTCAAAAATGTAGCCCCACGTCCTACCTCATTCAAGATTTTATCAGCAATTTCATGGTTTTTTTTCGAAAATACCATAAACTGAAACGTTTGCTTATAGCCGTCAATCACAATATCGGAGACAAAAATGTAAACAAACATCACCACCATACTATATACCAACTTTTCAACGGAATGAACGATGAGGTAGGAGGATGCAACAACTAAAATATTGGAATAAAGCGACACACGTCCATATGAAATATTCCGGTATTTCCCAACCATCAGCGCAATAATATCTGTTCCTCCCGTATTTCCGCCAAAACTAATGGCAATGCCTACTCCAAAGGCTGATAGCGCCGCGCCAATCATGGCGCACATAAAAAGGTCATCTACCAATGGTTGCACAAAAATCTTTTGCCCCACGCCCATGAAAAAAGATAAAATGATAGTGCATATCAGTGTATTAATGCAAAACTTTGGACCCAAAACGCGCCAGGCAATGGCAATTAAAATAGCATTGACTGCAAAAATGGTAACCCCCATCGGAATGCTGCTTGTTGCAAAGTAAATAATAGCCGCAAGACCGGTTACTCCGCCGCCGGTCATTTGGTTAGGAGTTAAAAAAGCAGTCCATCCAAATGCAAAAAAAGCCAAACCTATACATATAAAGAAATAGTCGTAAGCTAATCTACGCACTCTTTTTAGACTCATATTTTTCATAACATACTTAATTATCTTATACGTAATCGTTGCCCTTCACGTAAAAAATCACTCCTCATATTATTCAACCTCTTAATTCTATCTATAGTTGTTCTATGTTTTCTTGCCAAATGTCCTAACGTGTCTCCTTTACGAACCGTAATATACACCGGCGCCGTTCCTTCATCCGGACCACCGAGTACATTACTTACAACCGCATCCGCATTGGTTTTTATTACCTTTCCTCCTATATAAAGCGTATCGCAAGTAAGTTTATGGTTTTGAAAATCGATAATTCTGGCAGGATTAAAATGCGTACCTAAGTAACGCGTTTCAAAATGTAGGTGACTTCCTCGGGAGCGTCCGGTATTTCCGCCCAAACCAATGGTATCGCCTGCTTTAACCACTTGTCCGGGATTTACCCAACGCCGGCTTAAATGTGCATAATAGGTTTCCAAATTGTTGTCGTGGCGAATAACCACTAAGTTTCCATAACCACCATTGTTAAAGGTAGATACTCGTACAATCCCATTGAAAGCTGCCACTACGGGAGTGCCTTCGGGAAATGGAATATCAATGCCCCAATGCGTTCTCCCTCTGCGCCTTTTCACGCCATACATTGAGGTAGCTTTATGTTTTGCCGGATGTACATAATTTCCGAGCACGATGGTGTCCGGATTAACGGTGCGGTCGTGTACATAATGAACTCTCAAAATGTCGAAATTTGAATACAAACCGTGTCCCGGCATCCATTTAAAATAGATAAACATCATGGATTGGTCTGCACCGGTGTCATCTTCATACTCATCAATATCTTCTTCGCCTTCTACTAAAGTTTCTTCAAAAGATAGAGTTTCGTCTTCACTAAAACTGAGTTGATTTTTCTTAGTTTGATCTTCTTGGGCTATACCTGCATAAGGAAGCAGTAATATTAAACCGCTCAAACATAATAATTTAATTGTTTTAACTAGCATTTTTATTAAGGTTAGTAATTTGTTTTGTTGTTAAGCAACATCGTATTATTTGCCACTGATATTTTTTAGTCTGCAAAGTAAACTTTTTTTCGATAAAATTATTTTCTTGAATAAAGAATTATTATTTTCATTTTTTTCTATTTTTGCTGGCATTTTAAAAACCACTTACAGTATTCAAATTAATTAAGTAATAGTATGAAAGTTAAAACCTTATTCAACATTTTGTTAGTTATCGTTGCGCTGGTGCTTGCGCTTCTTGCTACTCGTAGTATTTTACGTCCTGAAAAATACAAAGCAGTCTATAATCAACGTGCTGAGGAGATTAGAACCCGATTGGTTACTATCCGTGCTGCTCAAGCGGTATTTCGTAATGAATTCAAAAAGTACGCCGGTGACATTGACACTTTGGTGGAATTTGTTAATAATGGAGTAGTTCATATCATAAAAACCTCAGGTGATATTCCTGATAATATGACGGAAGAAGAGGCATTCAAAGCAGGATTGATCAAAAAAGTAGTTGAAACGATCCCCGCAAGAGATAAAATTTTGGAATCGGAGTCCAATATAACTTATGAAAATTTAAGAGGCTTCGAATTTATTCCGTATAGCGATGGCAGGAAGTTTGAAATTCAATTAGGAACACTCTCCAGCAGAACTTACGAAATTCCTGTGTATAGAATTGATGTGCCTTTAGATGATATTTTAATTAATTTAGACAGAACAATTTCGCCAAGAGGTTCCGGCGCACTCAGCAGGTTTTTTAACAGGGTGTTTTATGGTGGATTAGCAAACGAAACCCAATATAAAGCAAAATACAGACCGATGTGGTTAGGCTCACTTACCGACGCCAGTACATCAGGTAGTTGGGAATAAACAGTTTGCATATATGGCCATCGTTATTTGCAATACTCCCTCGTGTTTAATTCCAAAAGAATTATTTAAGGAAGAAAAAATCCATGAGTATTGGAATGCTCTGTATGCTACACCGCTCCATCATGAAAGTATAGGAAAAGATGAGTTGGAAAACTTCTTCCTGCTCTATCCAAGTCCTAAGGATATAGATTCAACTCATGAAATAAGTTTCATGTATAAAAGCTTACGGGAAAAGTTTCCGGATCATTTTCATGCTATTTGTATCAATGTACATGACACAGGATTAAATTTATTAGCATTAAAGGATCAACATATTATATATACCGGATATTTTCATTACTCAGTAAAAGAAGACATATTGTATCATCTGACCAATATTTTCCAACAGTTTTTTGATAATAATATTCAGGTAACTTTTTTTTATCAACAATTATCTCCTCCCATCTTACGTTTACTCAATAATTATTATGAGATGACGAAATTATAACATCATGAAAAAAATATTTTTGTTGCTTCTTATTTCTTGTGCTGCCGTAACCACTGTCTTTTCGCAGGAGTTTTACAGGCGTGATCATAGATATGTGGATACCGCAACATTTATGATTTGGGCAAGTCCTACTTTTTCTATGCAAGCGCCTTTCGGAAAAGGCTATTTGGCTTCTACATTCAATTTTAACTATAATGTTGGGCTTGATTTAACCATGAAAACAAGATCAAACTGGACTATTGATCTCACATTTAACTATATGTTTGGGAGCAAAATTCGAAAAAGACCCGAAGAAATTCTAGGAGACATGGCGTTTTATCCGATATCGGATACACTGCCTGCCGTAATATTTAATGGCGCCGGAAATAATGCTGTGGTGCTCGCTTACGAGGGAAGATATTGGTATTTTGGCGCTACAGTGGGCAAAATATTTGCATTCAACCGTTGGGAAAACTCCGGATTTTGGCTCAAGTTGAGTGCCGGATATTTCGGACATAAAATCCACTTCACCGATCCTGAAAATTGGTTTCCGCAAATTGATCAAGAAAAATACCGTTTAGGATACGACCAGCGTTCTTCGGGAATAGCGCTGAATCAGTTTTTTGGCTACATGTTTATGCAAAGAAGGAGAGTACTAAGTTTTTATGCCGGTATTGAGCTTTGGCAAATTTTCTCCAAACCCAATAGAGGATATATTTTTGTGGGAGATTATGCCGGTCCTACCGCTGATTTACCTCGAAAATTCAGCGGATTAGTAGGAGTTAAAGTGGGCTGGATTTTGCCTTTTTATGAAAAAAAGCGCGTAACCACATTTTATACTTTTTAATTTTATGCGATTTTTTTATTCGCTTTTCATTCAATTTTATGCTTGTTTAATAAAATTGGCTTCTTTTTTTTCAAAAAAAGCAAAATTATGGCATTCCGGAAGGAAAAATATTTTTCTTTTTCTTGAAGAAAAATGTGCAGATAAAGAGAATATTATTTGGTTTCATTGTGCTTCTTTAGGAGAATTTGAACAAGGAAAACCGTTAATGGAAAAAATAAAACAAGAAGAAAAAAATGTTACACTTTTAGTTACTTTTTTTTCACCGTCAGGTTTTGAGGTAAAAAAAAATGATCCTGTTGCAGAAATTATTACTTATTTGCCTGTAGATACGCCAAAAAATGCGAAAAAATTCATACAAATTGTGAAGCCGCAAAAAGTTTTCTTTATAAAATATGAATTTTGGTATAATTATATGAATGAACTTTCAAGATTTGATATTCCATTTTATTATATTTCAGCTATTTTTAGAGAAAATCAGTACTTTTTTAAAAATTATGGTGCATGGTTTTTGAAACAGTTAAAAAAATGCAGTTATTTTTTTGTACAAAATGAAAACTCAAAAATACTTTTGCAGCAACATGAAATTTCAAATGCAATCGTTACCGGCGACACGCGTTTCGATAGAGTGTATACGATTGCACAACAACCTTATACATTAGATTTTATTTCATCGTTTAAAGCAGAAAGAAAACTATTAGTTGCAGGAAGCACTTGGCAACCTGATGAGAAATTATTAGTTGAATTATTTCCAAAAATTAACCCTAATTACAAACTTATAATTGCACCTCATCAGATAGAAAAAAGTCATATTGAGCAAATTAAAAAACAATTTTCTTCATTTTTAACCATCTGTTTTTCTGAAAAAGAAGAAAAAGATATTTCAAATGCTGAAATATTGATTATTGACACCATCGGATTATTAAGCAAAATTTATAAATATGCAGACGTGTCGTACATTGGCGGCGCATTTAAAACCGGCTTACATAATGTATTAGAAGCCGCAGTATTTGAAAAACCCATCTTTTTCGGACCTCATTTTCAAAAATTTAATGAAGCAGTAGAATTGGTTGAAAGCGGCGGAGCGTTTTCTGTAAAAAACGCAGAAGAAATGACACAAAAAATGTGCCATCTTGAAAAAAAAACCTCATTTTATGACGCCGTTTGTGAGATTTGTAGAAAATATGTGGCGCAAAATCTTGGGGCTACGGACAAAATTATGTCTGAGCTGTGATTTGTTTGACTACTATCATCATTTTGTCACCTTGTCATCCACCACTTTTCCCCGCAAAGGTGTATCTGTCGTAATTCCTTCTTTAATCTCTACATAAAAACCATCGGAAAGACCAATTTTTACAGGAGTTTTGGTGTATTTTTCCTTATCTTCTTTATGCGGGTTTTCAACATAAACGAATGCAGAATCGGCGGCAAACTCCAATGTAAATTCCGGAACGGCTAATACATTTTCCGCTTTTTCCGTAACGATCTCTCCATTGGCGCTATAACCCGAACGAATGAAATTATCGTCATCTATTTTATGCACAGCGGCTTTTACCTGAAACAAAGTGGCGCCACTTTCCATGGTTCCTTTTGGTGCAATGTATTCCAATAGAGCATCAAAACTCTTATCTTGCATGGCTCCAATTACTAAGGTTACATGATTTCCAACCTTGATTCTATCCACTTCCGTTTCATCCACTTTTCCTACAAAAATCAAATCGTTCATATTGGCAATAGTGGCAATGGTTGTGCCGTCGTTGAAGGTATTGGCTTGAATGACAGAGTTTCCTACTTTTACGGGAACATCCAAAATCATGCCCGAAATGGTAGCTTTCACCAAAGTATTGCTATATTTTGCCGTACTTTTTGATATGCCTTCTTTTATAATTTGCAGACTTTCTTGCGCATTGCTATACTCTTCCTTAGCGGTACGTAACTGTGTTTCTGCCTGTTCAAATGCTTCTTTGGAAGAAACGCCCGATTGATGTAGCTTTTCGGTTCTATCGAAATTATTTTGCGCATGTTCCAAATTAATCCTCGCGGTATTTAGCCGCGATTCAGCGCTGTTCAGTTGTGCAATATCCGGAATCACCTGCACTTTGGCAATCACATCGCCGGCTCTTACCAACTCGCCGGCTTCTTTGTATAATTCTACAACAATCCCCGAAATTTGAGGCTTAATCGCCACTTCATTTCTCGGTTCTACCGTTCCGGTGATGATAGTTTTTTTCTCAATAGTTTTTATTTCAGGCATTACGGTTTCATATTTTACCTCTTTTGTACGCGATTTATTCCATAAAAAGACAAATGTGCCAATTAAAAGAATGCCAAAAATAAGAAACAGAAGGGTTTTTAAGATTTTTTTCATGACGAATAATTATGAAGTGCAATAATAGCAAAAAATCTTATTTTTGCGCTACGTCTTTAAGTAAAAAAAATATGCAAAAACCTATCCTTACTCCGGCACAAGCCGTAACAAAAATAAAAAGTGGAATGACTTTGATGATTGGTGGTTTTCTCGCCGCCGGTTCTCCAATTAAAATCTTAAAAGCATTGGCAGAAAGTGATGTGCACGATTTGACCATTATTTGCAACGACACCGCTTTTCCCGATAAAGGCATTGGGTTGTTAATTGCAGCGAAAAAAGTGAAAAAAGTTATTGCCTCTCATATTGGAACGAATCCGCTTACAGTAGAACAATTTAACAATAAAGAAACCGAAGTGGTTTTTGTGCCGCAAGGCACTTTAGCAGAGCAAGTTCGTTGCGGTGGCTCAGGTTTGGGTGGCGTGCTCACCCCCACCGGATTAGGCACTATGGTTGCCGAAGGAAAACAGATCATCACACTCGACGGAAAAGAGTATTTATTAGAAAAAGCATTACGTGGCGACATTGCATTGGTTGGAGCAAACATCGGAGATACTGCCGGGAACCTCTATTACAAAGGCACTACCCAAAACTTTAACCCTTTAATGGCAATGGCTTGCGATACTGTAATTGCAGAAGTAGAAGAATTAGTTCCCGCCGGAGAAATTCCTATGGAAAACGTGCATACGCAAGGGATTTTGGTGGACTTTTTAGTGAAAATTTAATGACAATTTTGAATTTTGAGTTATGAATTTTGAATTCGCAATTCATAACTCACAATTCAAAATTCAAAATAAAAAAAACATGAAATCCCTTATCAGACTAAGAATGAGTGCACACGATGCACATTACGGCGGAAACCTCGTTGATGGCGCCCGCATGTTGCAACTTTTTGGCGATGTTGCTACCGAATTATTAATTATGCACGATGGCGACGAAGGTCTTTTTTGCGCTTACGACAGCGTAGAGTTTTTAGCGCCTGTGTACGCCGGCGACTATATTGAAGCTACCGGCGAGATTACGCAAGTGGGAAATAGCTCTCGAAAAATGACATTCGAAGCAAAAAAGGTGATTGCGCCACGCATAGACATCAGCCCTTCTGCTGCTGATGTGCTCGCTGAACCGATTGTAGTGTGCCGCGCTTCAGGAACTTGCGTTGTGCCAAAAAATTGTCAACGGAAATAGAACGACGGCGGTACAACCGCCGCCGAACAGTCTAAACAACCACGTTCGGCTGAGGCATTGCCTCAGTCGAATTATTCTTTACTCCGAAGCTCAACATCCTCTTCAATGTCCCAAAAACCTTTAATCGATATTACTTTATCGATAAAGAAAATCTTTTCGGGTTGTATTTTTTTGCGATAATTACCAGTATCCCATTTTTGATTTGCATTTCTGTCTTCAATCACTTTAATGCTATAGTTTCCTGGCAGAAGATGTTTGTATTCCAACGTTTTAGAAGATGATATAATGTCTTTGCGAATGGTTTTTTGGTTAGACGAAAGCAGTTCTACAATAAAATCCGCAGTATTATCAGCATCTACTTTATAATGAATGATTAAATTACCATAATCTTTTTCCGTTTTCTTTGATAATGAAGTTACAAGAGTATCGTTAGTAGCATCATTATATCCAAAAAACAGTGAATCTTGAAGCCGGATTGTATAGTTAACCTTGGGCTCAAAATTAAAAGGAATAGGAACCTGCATAACGAAACTATCCGGAATGCTTATATAAACTTCCGTAGTATCTTTTCCGCTTAAATGTGTGCCAATAATTAGCATTTGCACACTGTCTACGGGTTTTACCGGATAGGAAAAATTGAGTAGGGTAGGGGCGTACAAAGCATCTCTATTACCTACATTAATACTCAAAACAGGTCTTGTTGCTACTTGGTTTCGGGGCGTTTTGTACGGAAGCAGCTCTACCGTATCGGTCCGGGCGGAATCGGTTTGAATATAAACGATTGCCGACTCTTGGAAAAACGTTTTTAAGTATAAAGAAAGCGTGTCTCTCGTAGGATTAATTTTTAAAAAATAGTCTATCAGTGTATCACTTTCTATTTGAAAATCAAAAGAATCTATAGGAATTTTATACGAAAAATGATAAATACCTCTTTGAGGATTGAGATAAGGTGCGAGTAATTGCACCGTATCCGCTTCTTGAAACATGCGCAAAGTTATAAGCGCGTTGATGTCTGCCATAAGTAGCGAATCTGTAGCATAATATTTTGCTTGCACCATACTGTCTCCAAAAGCGATAAATTCATTTGGAAGATCGTATATTAAATTGGAGTTAATATCTCTAAGCGCAAATATTTTGTAGCTTTGCGCTTTGAGATGATGAAAGATAAAATCTCCTTGCGCATTGGTTTTGGTTAAATAATGGGGACGCGTTGTAAGCGGCAGAGAATCAATGTTGTTTTCATATAGCATCACAAAACATCCGGCTTCGGGTTTGTTGGTTTCCGCATTTGTTACCGTGCCAAAAAGTTTATGCTGATCTATGGAATCTCCGGTAGAGAACGCATAATTGTAGCTTGACAGCTTATTCCCTTCGCGAAAATCTTGAATACAGTCTGCAAATAAGATATTATATGTAGTATTTTTACGAAGCGTATCATTCATTTTAATGATCACCGACTTGCCTTGCGTTGTATACTCAACACGTTCGTTTAGCGGCGGCGAGAAAATAATGTTTTCTATTGGATTATTTAGCGTAACATACTCATCGAAAGTGATTCTAATTACTTTCCCTTCAAAATTGGTACTTCCGCTTTCGGGCTTCTCACTCACCACTTTAGGCGGCGTAGTATCTCTCGGACCTCCTGATGGCATAAGGGTTCTGGCGCATCCGGCAAGCAAGAGGCATAGGAGCAGTAGGTTTAGTGTGTTTTTGTGCATACTGTAATTTTGAGATTTTGGGTACAAAAGTATAAAAAAATCCCCATTTTCCAACCCTATTAAAAAATATATATTTTTGCGCGTTAATTGTGTAAATTATAAACAATAAATAATTATTAACCAAAATTCAATTCATTATGAAAAAAATCTTATTAGTTTTAGGATTATTCCTATCGTTCGCATTCTTGTATGCACAAAAGGAAAACAACGAAACGACGCCTGCATTTGTTATACAACAAATTGCTAAAGCAACAATGATTCAAGAGGATGGCGCCAAATTACCTGCAATCATGCCTCAACAATCTGGTAGTAAAAGTGTTATCTTCTCTGAAGGGTTTGAATCCAGTACCACCACCGGTGTAACGCCTGCTGGTTGGACTGCGTCAAATACCGGAACAGGTAATGACTGGGTAGCAGTTGCCTCATTAACGGGTGGGCTTTTACCTCATTCCGGTACCCGATTTGCTACAAATTTACATAAGGATAATGGAGTTCGCGATGCATGGATGTTTAGCCCGGGATTTACTCTTACCCAAGGTGTTACATACAACATAAGTTTTTGGTTGGATATGAGAGGCTTCCAAGCCGAAAGAGATCATTTCGAGGTAAAAATAGCACAAACCCCATCGGCAGCTGGTATGAATAGTGGTACGGAACTTTACTACAACACCAATACGGCAATCCCAACTTGGACAAAGATTAATGCAACTTTTATCCCATCAACAACCGGGACTTATCATCTTGGATTTCATGCTTTTACTCCTATGGATTTAGGCAATGCTATTTGTATTGACGATATTGAAGTTTCTACGGTTCCGAATCAACCTACAATTGATATAACAACTCCAATTGCTTTTGGCACTGTTTATAACAATGCGCCAATGCCTTATACCCGAAATGTTACCATCGCGAATACAGGATTGCAACCTTTAACTGTTGAACTTACTTCAATAAGTAGTTCTCTTATTACGGTAACAGGATTGCCGGTAACTATTCCTGCTGCATCCTCAGCTACAATAACCGTTACATTAGATCAAACTGCGCTTCCCCCGGGTGCTTTTTCCGAAAACTTTGTGCTGAAAACCAATGATCCTGAAAACCCCACAGTAACTGTAGCAGTTACCGCCAATGTGCAATCGGCAAATATTCTGTGTTCCATTAATGAGAATTTTAACGGAGGTGCATGGCCCGCCGGCTGGCTTCAAGCAGGTAGTTTTTCATGGCAATCAACCGGTGGAATTGGTAATTCCGGCTGTGTAAGATCCAATCTTTGGAGTTCAAATCAACAAGCTGCTTTGCAACCCCCATTCGTTTATATGGGTAGCAATCCTGTATTGTCTTTTCATTACAATGCACTCAACTTCTCTGGAGGCGCTGCTACTCCTTCGGGCGCTTTAATTTACGCCGTATTTGTTTCAACAGATTTTGGAGCAACCTTCACGTCTATTCATCAAGGCACCCATGTCTCTTCAACCAGTTTTGCAAAGATTGATGTAGATGTTAGCGCCTATGCAGGTCAAGTTGTTTTAGTGCAACTTGGATTTTATTGGCAATCGGGAGATTATTATGTTCGAGTGGACGATGTTACTATAGGTACAGAAATGCAGCACGACCTTGCTGTTTCTGCATTTACAGGCGCTCTTTCACCAATGGCTACGAAAAGTGAAAACTATTCAGTAACCGTTAGGAATTTAGGAAAGCAAACGGCGAACAATTATACGGTAAGCATTTTAGGAGAAGATAACACGGTATTGGCTACACAGAATGTTACCACACCGTTGGCGGTTGGAGCCACCAATACCCTTGTTTTTCCGCTTACATTCCTCCAAACGCAATCAGGTACACTGAATATTAAAGCAGTAGTAACGTATGGAGAAGATGAATGTCTGCTGAATAACACAGCTTGGTTAGCATTAAATGTTAACCCGCACCCGGGATATGAAATTGAATGTGATGAGGGTGTCATAGCACCTACCCCATGGACCGGAGTTCTCACCCTTCCTGCAAATACTAACTATGATCGTTCTTATACGCAACAAATCTTTATGGCTTCAGAACTGAATCTTGAAGTTGGTGCAACAATAACAAGCATTGCCTTCCAATATATTAATGCTACTCCAAGAACTATGCTTAACCAAGCCATTTATCTTGGAAATACTACCAAAGCTACTTTTGCAAATACTACAGACTGGATACCGGTTGCTCAATTAACTCAGGTGGTAAATACCAAGAATATTCCTTACAATAACTCACAAACGTGGTTTACAATTGAACTTGACGTACCTTTTGTATACACAGGTGACAATTTAGTGCTTGCTTATGTTAATAATCATGCCGGTTGGACAAGCGGTAACTTTTTTAACGCTCATAATACTACGGCAGCAAGAACGATACATCGTCGTTGGGACGGTGCAGCAGTTGCTGACCCGGCTGCTCCGGGAACTGCAACCGCAGTTTTGAGCGGAACAGCAGCACGTAGCAACGTGTCATTTTTAGCCGGATGTACAACATATTACACCTTAAATCCGTGGGACGTTTACGGTACAAATGCTGTAGTTACTTTAGATCCGGATCCGGTACCACACGGACAAAATGCTACGGTTTATTTCGACATAGACAACTCTTCTGTACTACCGGGTGGGTGCATGTATGAAATCGTTGATATATTAGTTGATGGTGAGTCAATAGGAACACCTGCTTCTTATACATTCCCTTATGCAATTGTTGAGCCGCTTCCACTCATTCAGGTAATTACCGGGCCTGTTAAATATCCTATTGTTGCTACACATGGTCCTAATGGAACAATTACTCCTGCCGGAACTACTTTGGTACCTTGCGGAGCAGGACAAAAATACATATTAAAACCCGATTGCGGATATACTGTTGATACATTATTAATTGACGGAATACCTCATCCGATTCCATCTAACAGACAATACCACTTTATTGATGTTACAGATGAGCATACAATTCATGTTACATTCAAAGAATTCCCGAACCGTTTTATTACTTACATCGTTGATCCACATAACACCGGTACAATTATTCCTGTATATAGAGAAGATGATGCTACCACTACTCAAGCAACGCTTTGCGTAGATTTAGGAACTGTGTATCAAGAATTTATTTTTGAACCGAATGAACACTACGAAGTTGCTTCCGTATTAGTGAATGGTGTTCCAAATCCGCTTGCTGTGATAAACCAAGGTTATGTGTTTACAAATATTACAACTAATCAAACACTTAAAGTAACCTTCAAATTAAAAGATATCTTCATCACTGCTATGGCAGGTCCTAATGGAACAATCGACCCGATGGGCACTATACCTGTTCCTTATGGCACAGATAAAACTTTCACAATTACTCCAAATACCGGATATGTTATCCATAAAGTAGTTGTAGATGGGGTTGAAGTGAATTATACGCCTATTGCCGGCACCGACAATGGTTTTTATACTTTTTCAAATGTTGTAGAATCTCACACCATTGCCGTAACCTTTACGAGAAAAGATTTCTGCATCTATGCAACTACAGGTCCTAACGGTACTATTGTTCCTTACACCCATACACCTCCTCATTGTGTTCCGGTATTATATAATGATATTAAAATCTTTACATTTATTCCGGAAGTTGGATACAAAGTTTCTCAAGTATTGGTAGATGGCGTGCCTTATGCACCTGCAGTGCAAGCCGGTGAATACACCTTCTGGTACATAACCAACGATCATACAATTCATGTTGATTTTGAAATAGAGACTTATCCTATTACAGCAATGATCAATGGAAACGGTACCATTACTCCTGCCGGAACTACTTATGTAAATCATACCCACGATCCTGAAGAGATTAGCATTGTATATACCATTATGGTTCTTCCGGGTTATGAAATAGCCAATCTATTTGTGGATGGCACAGATGATAAACATAACCTTGTTGACGATAAATATTACTTCTATGGCGTTACTGGACCGCATACTATTAGTGTGATCACTGCACCGAAAGTTCTCACCATTGCTGCTTCAGCCGGAGAAGGCGGATATATTACTCCTTCAGGCAACATTGCCGTTAATTACGGACAAAATAGAATATTTAACTTCACTCCTACCACAGAATACGAAATTGAGGCAGTGTTAGTTAATGGCATGCCAAACGGCGAGGCTGTACTTACCGGAACATATGCGTTCTTGAATGTTACAACAGACCAAACTATTGAAGTAATATTTAAGAAAAAGACATTCAAAATGCTTGCAAAAGCTAATGATAAAGGCTCTATTGCTCCGGAAGGTATCACCAACGTGGTTTACGGCGAGGATATAGTTTATACGATTACTCCGGACGCAGGCTATAAAGTGTCATCCGTACTGGTAAATGGTGTTAATATGGGCGCTATTACTACTTACACATTCAACGAAGTAGAGGCAGACGGAACCATTGAAGCATTCTTCACGCTAATAGTAGGCGTTGAGGAGCAAGCTATTGAAGGTGTTACCGTATATAGTCAAAACAATATCGTTTACGTTGTGAACGCCAATCTTCTACCCATCCGTGATGTATCTATCATAGATATGTATGGTCGCGTAGTATGGCAAGGTAAAGTTTACAATGAACGCAACGAGATCAAATTAGATGTAGCCACCGGCGTTTACAACGTACGCGTAGCTACTGAAGAACACATTGGCACAACCAAAGTATTTATTCAAAGATAATCTGAATAAATAGATAGTTGAAAGGCGCTTCATTTGAGGCGCCTTTTTTATTTTTTGGGCGTTCCGGCTTCCCACCGCACAGCTTAACGATGCGTCACGTTCGGCGGCGGTTGTACCGCCGTCGCGTTATCTGCCCACCCACGCCGTCGGGCTTTCCGCTATACTCCTCGCTTTCATGCTCCGTAGGGACAAACAGGCCTTGCACCCCGCAGCCTGCATTTGCTACGAACCTGAGTTCCGTTTAAGAGAAGTGTAATTTCAAGGCAAATCGTATGCACCAAAGGGCGAAGCCCTTATATATGATAGCACAGGGCGACGCCCTGTGTAACGCTGCCAGTGCAGAAATGAGATTCATAACAAAGTTATGAACAGCCCGATGGCGTGAGTGCTCAATTTCACAGATATTTTTCAATTGGTCGTTAATAGTTTCTATCACAGAACGTTTGCGTAGCATTTTTTGTCATAGAGGCTCATTAGTCGGTTTTTCATATTGCTTCGCATCCCTGTTACCAAATGAACACCGGTATCAAAAAGCGTTTCAAAAAGTGTAGAAGATATATAGTCTTTATCTCCAAATAGTTTTCCAAATAGTTTTTTAGTCAGTACTTTAAGTGTATTTGGGGCACGGTCATCTACATTTGCGGGCGTAAGACAAAATGACAGCACTTCTCCTTTGTCGTTGCAAAGCAGATGCAGTTTGAAAACAAAAAACCATCCCATAGTGTTTTTACCGATTTTAGCAATACCGGCGAAAATTTTATTTCGTCTGATTCGTTTGTTATGACAAACGCTGGTTTTTGTAGAATCAATAAATGTGATTCCTGTACATTTTCCAACCCCACGCGATGCGTGGGGCTATAATATTTTGCACTTTCAGCGCGTGAGTGGTCGGTAAAATGCTTGTAATTAGAAAAATAACAGATTTCTTAAACGAAACTCAGGTTACGAAGCACGGCAGTAGGTGCAAGGTCTGTTTGTCCCTACGGAGCATGAAAGCGAGGAGTATAGCGGAAAGCCCGACGGCGTGGGTGGGCAGATAGAACGACGGCGGTACAACCGCCGCCGAACGTGACGCATCGTTAAACTGTGCGGTGGGAAGCCGGAACGCCCAAAAAATAAAAAACAAAAAGCTACCCAATCGAGTAGCTTTACATTGAGCATAAAAAATAAAGAAATTATTCTGCTACAGCTGTAACCACGGAAACGTAAGATTTTCCGCCGGCTTTCTTTTTAAATGTTACGGTACCATCAACCAACGCAAATAACGTGTGGTCTTTTCCCATACCTACGTTTAAGCCTGGATTGTGTACGGTTCCGCGTTGGCGAATGATAATGTTACCGGCTTTCGCGGCTTGTCCGCCATAAATTTTAACGCCTAATCGTTTACTTTCGGATTCACGACCGTTCTGTGAACTTCCGACACCTTTCTTATGTGCCATACAATTTTATTTTTTAATCGTTAATAATCAGGTTAAATAATAATATCATCAATTTTAATGGAGGTCAAATATTGACGATGACCATTCATTTTTTGATAACTTTTTCTTCTTTTCTTTTTGAAAACAAGAACTTTGTCACCTTTAAGGTGGTGAAGGACGGTGGCGGTTACTGTTGCACCTTTTACGGTGGGGACTCCGACTTTTATTGTACCGTCATTATCAACAAGCATCACGCGGTCGAAGGTAACTTGCGACCCCTCTTCAGCTTTGAGGCGATGAACAAAGAGTTTCATCTCTTTTTCAATCTTAAATTGTTGCCCTGCTATTTCTACAATTGCGTACATGATAATAATTTAAGTGGTTATACATTTTTTTGGGCGGCGAAAATATAAAAAAAATCGTACAAAAATAATATCTACATACTTTTTATTGAGGTTATGCGTTTTTGAATTATAAATTTTGAATTTTGAATTAATTTTTACGCTATAGATAAATTTTTATGAGACAACTTGTGATCACTAAATCCATCACCAATCGTGATGGAGCTTCTCTTGACCGGTACTTGGCAGATATTGGCAAAGAAGGATTAATTTCAGCCGAAGAAGAAGTAGAATTGGCGCGCCGCATTAAACAAGGCGACCAGGAGGCTTTGGCAAAACTTACCAAAACAAATCTTCGCTTTGTGGTTTCCGTAGCTAAGCAGTACCAAAACCAAGGATTGGGACTACAAGATTTGATTAATGAAGGAAACTTGGGCTTAATAAAAGCAGCGCAACGTTTCGATGAAACACGCGGCTTTAAATTTATTTCTTTTGCCGTATGGTGGATTCGCCAGGCGATTCATCAAGCGATTGCCGACCAGTCGAGAATTGTGCGCCTTCCGCAAAATCAAGTGGGAACCATTAACAAACTGAAAAAAGAAATTGCAAAATTGGAGCAAAAATTGGAACGTATTCCTACAATTGAAGAGATTGCCAACGTAATGGATTTACCCGAATATAAAGTGGTGGAATTGTTACGTATGAACACGCACTCGCAATCTATGGATGCCTCCATTTCGCCCGATGAGGATACCAAATTTATCGATACTTTCATTAGCACCACCAACGAATCTACCGACCAAACTTTGATTCAAGAATCAATGAATCAGGATGTTGAGAAAATATTGTCAGTGCTTCCTGAAAATGAACGCGAAATTATCAGAATGTGTTTCGGAATTGGCGAGCCGCACGAATATACTTTGGAAGAAATTGGCAACAGGTTTGATATTAGCCGCGAGCGCGTGCGCCAAATTAAAGAACGTGCACTGAAAAGATTGCGCGCAGAACAAAAAAATCTAAAAAACAAAAATTTAGCAAATACATTTTTCTCCTAAAATAGAAACTCCTTGAAAAAAATCCTGATTGTGGATAAAGTGCACCCCTATCTTGTAGAGCAATTAACAAGTAGGGGTTATTTATGTGAGACCATTTTAAAAATATCTCACGATGAATTTGTGAGCCTTAATGATGATTATATTGGATTAATCATTAGGAGTAAATTTAATGTAGATAAAGAAGCAATCGCTTCTAAAAATAATCTCAAATTTATCGTTCGCATTGGCTCGGGAGTAGAGCACATTGATTTGTCGTTGGCTGAAGCCAACGGAATTCAAATTATCACTACCCCTGAGGGCAATGCACCCGCCGTGGCGGAACATTGCCTGGGCATGCTTTTGACTGCACTTAAAAAGATATCTACTGCCGACCAAGAGGTGAGAAAAGGCGAGTGGCTCCGAGAAAAAAACAAAGGAGCGGAACTCTCTTCACAAACCGTTGGTATTATTGGTTTTGGACACACCGGAAAGGCATTTGCAGCGCTACTAAGGGCTTTTGGTTGTGAAATATTAGTATATGATAAATTTAAAAGTGGCTTTAATGAAACCTATGTTAAAGAAGTAACGTTGGACGAATTGTTGCAATGCGCCACTGTAATCTCTTTACATATTAATTATCTTCCCGAAAATCATTATTTCATCAATAAAACATTGTTACAAAAGGCAAAACAAAAACCCATATTTATCAATACCTCGCGTGGTTTGGCGGTAAATACAACAGATTTGATTTTTGCATTAGATGAAGATTATATTGCTTTTGCTTGTTTAGATGTGTTGGAATATGAAAACGTAAACCTTCAAATTCCTCTAAAAACGGAGTGGAATGACACGTTGTGGCGGTTAACCTCGAACAAAAATGCGCTGTTAACGCCGCACACAGCAGGTCAAACCTACGATGCGGAGCTTAAACATGCGCAAACAGCGTTAGAAAAGATATATTTTTGCCAAAATTTACTAGACAACATTCATAATGAACCAAATTAGATTTAACAGCTACGCGTTACTCCCTCCTGTTGTGAAAAACCTATTGATTATCAACGGGATTATGTATTTGGCAACCATAGCGTTTCGAACGCGCGGTATTGACTTGGTTGGAGTTTTAGGATTGCACTATTTTACAGCCCAAAACTTTGAAATTTGGCAGCCCATTACCTACATGTTTATGCATGGAAATTTCGCCCATTTGTTCTTCAACATGTTTGCCTTATGGATGTTTGGCTCTACATTAGAAAACAGTTGGGGTGAAAAACGGTTTTTGCTCTACTACATGGTATGCGGCATTGGCGCGGGATTGATTCAACTACTTGTGACCGGTTTGCAAATACATTTTTTATCTCAAAATATTCCTCCGGACGTTGTTCGAGAACTTTCTGAAAGCGGAGCACAAATATTGCGCGAAGGCAGGAATTATGTTGGTGAAGTGGGTGCTTTGAATTTAGCAATCAACGTAGCCACCGTAGGTGCATCAGGCTCAGTGTTCGGATTATTGCTCGCATTCGGAATGATGTACCCTAATTCCGTGATTTACATTTATTTTCTTCTTCCTATAAAAGCCAAATGGTTTGTAATTATCTACGGTGCATTAGAACTATTCTTGGGTGTAACAGGAACCAGCACCGGCATTGCCCACTTTGCCCACTTAGGCGGAATGCTGTTCGGATTTTTCCTAATTCTACACTGGAATAAAGGAAATCGATTTTTTCGACTTAGGATGCCTTCTTTTAAAAGGAAAAAGAACCATAAATACACTATTTCTTCAAATTATCAATATGATTCACGTCCGCTGAATGATGAAGAGTATAATTATCAGAAAAAACAAAAAGAAGAAAAAACAAACCGCATATTGGATAAAATTTCAAAAAGTGGGTATGAATCGTTGACGCAGGAGGAAAAGGAGTTTTTGTTTAGTCAGAAAAAATAATTACCATGATTGTTGGATTCGATGCCAAAAGAGCCTTTCATAATTATTCCGGCTTAGGAAATTATAGTCGATTATTAATTCATTCGTTGTCAGAATTATATAAGGATAATCAATATTTTCTATATACGCCAAAATACAAATCGCATCCGTTGCATGATTTTATAGAAAATGAAAACTGTACGATTGTTACGCCAACCGGAATAACTTCTATGCTTCCGTCATCTTTTTGGCGCACTTTTTTCATGACAAATGATATTAATAAGCAAAAATTAGATATTTTTCATGGATTAAGTGGCGAATTACCAGTTCTTACGCTAAAAATGCCAAAAGTGGTTACCATACATGATGTCATTTTTATGCGCTATCCGGAGTATTATACAGCTTTTGATAGAAAAATGTATGAAAAGAAGTTTAAGCATGCTTGTAAAATTGCAGATAAAATTATTACGGTAAGCAAACAAACAGCAGAAGATTGCATACAATTTTTAGGTGCCGATGCCCAAAAAATTGAAGTTGGGTATCAAAGTTGCGATCCGATTTTTTGGACATCACAGAAGGAAAAGCAACTATCAAAGGCGTACGATTTGCCTGAAAAGTTCATTTTGAATATTGGCACTATAGAAGCAAGGAAAAACTTGTTAAATTTGGTAAAAGCGCTGAAGTTTGTTGATGATGATGTTTCGTTAGTGGCGATTGGCGGAAGAACACCCTATACACTTCAAGTTGAGGAATATATTAAAGAAAATCACCTTGAACACCGGGTAAAGCTAATGCACGGTGTACCTTTTCGCGATTTTCCTGCACTTTATGCCGATGCTTCTGTGTTTGTGTATCCGTCTGTTTTTGAAGGTTTTGGTATTCCTGTGTTAGAGGCTTTGGCGATAGGAACGCCTGTAGCCACTTCCAACATATCTTCCATGCCCGAAGTGGGTGGCGATGCCGCACTCTATTTTGATCCTTATTGTGTTGAGGATATGGTAGATAAAATAAATTTACTGCTGCACGACAAAGAGACTGTTGCAAGGCTAAGGGAAAATAGGGCTGAGCAGTTGGATAAATTTGCGATACAAAGTATTGCGAAAAATGTTAATGATATTTATCAATCTATTTAGACAAAATAACATCAACGCAAAAATATCACTACTTTTTCTCCTTCAACAAATCTCTAATTTCAGTAAGCAACTCCTCTTCTTTCGTAGGTGCCGGCGGTGCAACAGGTGCTTCGGCTTTCTTACGCCCCATGCGATTGATTGTTCTGATCATCAGAAATATAGCAAAAGCAATAATCGTAAAATCAAGAACGGTTTGAAGAAAGTTACCTATGTTTATCGTAACCGCCGGTATTGCGTGTCCGGCAGCGTCTATACTTGCCGCCTTCAACTTAATTGCAATATCGGTAAAATTTATTCCTCCGATAAGGAAACCGATAGGCGGCATAATGATGTCGGAAACCAACGAGGATACAATTTTTCCAAATGCACCACCAATAATGATACCCACCGCAAGGTCTATTACATTGCCCCGCATGGCAAAATCTTTAAATTCTTTAATGAAACCCATAATCGTAAATCTTTTAGAAAAATTTTTTCGCGAAGAAAGTATTTTTTATAAAATAAAAGGATTATGCCTCAACAATTTTAAAATAGCGTTTTAATTCTATTTTTATTCGTTCGTAGCCACCGAAGGGTACTGTTTTCGGAACTTCTCCTTTTTTCATAAAGATAACACCTTCCGAAAGATCCATGTAAGACGTAATATCTAATTCGGTGATAAAATTAAATTTATAGTCACGTAATCTTAATTGATCGAAGTTTTTGTGCGCTTCTTCAAACAAAATATCGTAATCTTCACAAAAAGCCTGCAATAATGGTACAATGTCGTCCCAATCTTCAGGTTTTTCATCTTTATAGTAAAAAATAACGGCAGAATAATCGGGCGTATTTTCGGTTACGATTTTTTCAAAACGGTAAAAATCATTGATAAAATATTTATCTGTAACGGTTTTGGTACGTAAGAAATCTTGAGGATTGGCATCGTACTCTTCTTGTGTAATATTTTCAACAGAATGCACCCATTCATATTTTTTTGTAACGGTGAATGTACCATCGGACGCTCTCTCCGTTGTCCAGATTTCGGTTTCGAGCACATCTTGAGTTTGGCGCGCCAAATTAACAGCCACCGGAAGCAGATCCAAGATGCGTTGCGTGCCATATCCGGAGGTTATCACCAAGAAAACCCACTCTCTGTTTTTGGATTGTATTTGATATAGCTCACGACCTTCAGGCAGGCGCTCCACGAGTACAACGCCCCATTCATCAGGAAACTCGGTAGCTACCGTAGGATGTGCACCTTCGTACTGTGTGTGCATTTTCATGAAATTTTCCAGAAACTCTTCCGGCAGCGGGTACAACACTTGTAAATCGGACAAGTTTGTGCTTATGTATTGAGCAATTTGACCTACGGGATATTCTACGGGCTCTGAGGGGATTGCAGCGAATTGGGTTTGGGAAGGAGTGCAGGCTGCAAAGAGGAGCAGAATGAGCAACATTGCACCCAAAAATGGCGATAAAACTTTCATAGTGAACTGTTTTTGGCGCAAAAGTATATGATTTTTTGCAACACAGAGACGTAAAAAACACAAAGTTTCACAGAAAAAATTGTTAATATCTGTGTTAATCTGTTAAATCTGCGTCATCTGCGTGCCTTTTTTGAAATAAAATTAATTTCGCGCCAATAAAAATCCTATGAAAAATTCCCCCGAAACCCTCCTTTGCCACGACCCCGATCAGAAGTACGAAGGTGCAGTCGTGCCGCCCATTTTCCAAAATTCACTTTTTACTTTTCCTGATTGGGAGGCGGTTGATGGTGCGTTCGATGCTCGGCAGGAACATTTTATCTATTCGCGAGGTAAAAATCCCACTGTTGATTTTGCTGAAAAGAAATTAGCTGAGATTGCGCATGCCGATCGTACGATTCTGTTTACTTCGGGAATGGCAGCCATTTCTGCCGCTGTGCTTTATTGCGTAAAGCCTAACAGCCACATTATTACGGTTAAAAATGTGTATGGACCTACATCGAATTTTTTGGCAAATTATTTAAAAGAAAAATTAAATATTGAAACCACTTTTGTTTCAGGAGAAAATGCGGAAGATTTTAAAGCAAATATTCGGAAAAACACATCGCTTATTTATTTAGAATCTCCTGCTTCTGCAACATTCTGTTTGCAAGATTTAAAGGCAGTGGCATCGCTTGCAAAAGAAAAGAACATTAAAACCATTTGTGATAATACGTGGGCTACTCCGCTGTTTCAACATCCTTTAGATCTGGGCATTGATTTTGAGGTACATTCCGTATCGAAATATTTAGGAGGGCACAGCGATTTAGTTGCCGGCGTAATCATGGGGAAAAAGCAAGAGATGGAAGCGTTATTCTCAAGAGAATATGAATGGCTCGGCGGAAAAATCTCACCGTTTGAAGCATGGTTGCTCATTCGCAGCCTGCGCACATTGCCTATCCGCATGCAACGCCATCAAGAAAATGCGATGAAAGTGGCGCAATTTTTAGAAGAACATCCTCAAATTGCGGTAGTGCGTTATCCCGCCTTGCGCTCTTTTCCGCAATATGAGTTAGGAAAAAAACAGATGTCCGGATATAGCGGCTTATTCTCTTTTCAATTAAAAACAAATGACATCGAAAAAATTAAAACATTTTATAATGCTTTAAAAATATTTCATAAAGGTGTGAGTTGGGGCGGTTTCGAGAGCTTGGTTTATGCACCCGCCATTAGCTATTTAAAAGAACTTTCGTCCGAACAGTTTGTCAATATGAACATCGCACTAAGCGATATCCGCATTTCTATTGGATTGGAAAACGCAGAAGATTTAATTGCGGATTTGCGGCAAGCGTTGGAAATAATTTAATGTATCACCCTGCAAGTCAATCCTCTCTTCCCTAACTCTCCCTTAATTGTATCCAACTGTTTTTTATGTTGTAGATTAACCGTTAACAATACCATAACATGTCCCACAGGTACGGAAGTAATGGAGCGTTCGTGCACAATATCTTGAATATTGGCTTTTAATTTATCCAAAATGGCTAATATTTTTTGCAACTCGCCGGCGTGATCGGGTAAGATGACTTGCAATGTAGTACGCAATCCTTCCAAGTACATACCTTGATCGATGATTTGTTGCAACAAACTCATATTAATATTTCCGCCACTGATGACAGGAACGACGGTTTTTCCCATACAATTTGATTTGCGTGTGATAGCGGCTGAAAGTGCAGCGGCGCCGGCGGGGTCTACAAGCAATTTTCCACGTTGCAGCATCAAATAGGCAGCGTATGCAATTTCGGTGTCACTTACGGTAACTAAATCATCTACATATTTTTCAATAATTTTGAATGTTAGATCCCCCGGACGTTTCACAGCAATTCCGTCGGCAATGGTAGAAACCGAAGGCAATGTAACAATCTCGCCTTTTTCGTGAGAGGCTAATGCAGAAGCGGCATGTTCGGCTTCAACACCAATAATTTTAATCGAGGGTTTCATTTCCTTCATCGCGATGGCAATTCCGCTTATCAATCCACCGCCGCCAATGGGGACAATCACAGTATCCACATCGGGGCATTGAATAAATATCTCTAATCCTACCACACCTTGCCCTGCGATAATTTTCGGATCGTTAAACGGGTGAATATAAGTAGCGTTATGCGTTTTGCAATATTCTTGCGAGGCAGCAAAAGCATCATCAAACGAATCGCCCGTTAAAATCACATCGGCGCCGTAAGATCGTGTGGCGCTTACTTTTGTGGGCGGGGTAAAGGTAGGCATAAAAATGGTGCTCTTTAATCCTAATTTTGTGGCGGAAAATGCTACGCCTTGCGCGTGATTTCCTGCAGAAGCCGCCACTACCGGATATTTTTTCTCTGCTTCCGTTAAATGAAAAATTTTGTTGAAAGCGCCACGCACTTTAAAAGAGCCGGTGGTTTGCAAATTCTCCAACTTCATAAAAATCTGAGTGTCAGCTAATTTTGAGAATGTTTTCGACGGCATTAAAGTGGTGCTCTTTATGGTGTCGCGCATGGTTTGTTGTGCGGCGATGAGGTCGGCGTATTTAATCATAAGACTTTAAATCTATTAATTTACCACTTCCGAATAATGCGCGTATGCAGGGCATTTATGCGATGTATAGCAAGATGCAGCCAAAAATGTGAGAGCTACGATGCAAAGTATTAAAGTAATTGTTCGTTTCATATTTAATTTTTTTGTATTGTAAAACGGTGAAGAGTTATTATTATTTTCTAAAACGACGGTTTCCCGAAGCAAAACAACGTTCCTTTAAATGTTAGGATATAAAAATATCCGTTTATTACAGCCGGTGAAGCAAGAATTTGCTCGCCGGTGTCGTATTCCCACAGTAAATTGCCTGCTTTTGCATCTAATATAGAAACAATTCCGGTTTTAGTGCATACTAATAATTTGTCGTTGCAAATAACCGGCGAACTTTCCCCGGTATCACCTTTCAAGAGGTATTTCCAGGCAATAGAGCCATCTTTCCGATGGATTGCATATACGTGTCTGTCATCGGAAACAATATAAACCATTTTATCCGAAACTGCAGGAACCGAAACAAAATTACTATTATCATTTTTCGATTCCATGATTTTTTTGGACGAAGTGATTCTGCCTTTATCTAATTTAATTTCGTAAACATTTCCCGAGTGATCGGCAATATAACACCAGTTGTTGTAAACAGCCGGCGAAGCGGGAATATAATTTTCCAATTCCAACGAATCTGTTTGTACACCTGAGACACAATCAATTACCCGAAACCAACCATCACATCCGCCATAAGTAACATAGTTATTGCTTTGCGCCACTGCTCCATTGATATAGTAACCCGATTCAAAGCGATTGATTTCCTTACTATTTTTACTATCAATGACATAAAGATAATTGTCATAACTGCCGATGATGATGGCTTCTTTGTCGCCAAAGCTCATCCGGTTTGGCGAGGCGACGATTTGTCCGTTTGTTTCAAAAGTCCATAAAGTATCTTGTCTTGCTAATGATATGGCGCACAGCTTGCCATCTATACGTCCAATATACAATATCGAATCGTAAACCATCGGGATGGCATCTACTGCCGTTTCCATCGCGTAGTCAAAAACCTGTTTTCCTTCGAGATTTATGCCAAAAATACGTCCGCGCCTATTACTCCAGTACGCCACATGATTATATACTACAGGCGAAGACTTGGTGTAAGCATCGCTTTTGAACGACCATAAAAGAATAGGGTTATCCGGCAGCGATATGTTTGAGTAACCGGTAAGGGCAGGGTTGCCTCTGAAAATGCTCCAATCCTCGTTCAAATTATTATCATTGCCTGCATTATTATTACAGGAAAAAAGGAAAAATATGAACCATGATTTTATTAAGATTTTTAGGATTTTCATGATTTTTTATTTAATATGCTAATCTTATTCATCTTATTAATCTTGTAAAAATCCCGGTTCAGACCTATATAAAGCCTGTGTCGGACAAATTCCCCATAACGATTCATCAACATTCCCTACACTCTCTTCCGGTAATACCACCTGCATTCCAAATCCTCTGTCTTTAAACGTAAAGCCGTCTTTGCTATTATATACGCACAAGCCACATCGAATACATTTTGTAACATCAAACCACAAGTTACCGCTTATATGCTGTGGTGGCGTTGTTTTTATTGCCGAATAATGCAGGTATTTATTCCATTTTGCGCGATAAGTGTTTGTATATTGTCGTAATGTGCAGTTTTTCGGCTCGCATGGTGGGCGACATACGGCAATATGGTCGCTCAGCAGCAATTCCAACGATTGGCGTCTAAGATCTTTCAGTTCATCGCTTTCAGTGTCAATGTTCATTCCTTCAGCAACAACTGTGGAACATGATGGGATTATTTGTCCGGTATCACAATTCTTTACTACGCAAACCATACATGATGCTTGGTGTTGGTAACCGGGTGCATAGCATAGCGTCGGTATCTCAACACCGTTGCGGTGTGCGGCTTCGATTAGTTTTTCGCCTTCAAAAATGTCTATTTCTTTATTGTTTATTTTGATTTTCACGAAATTATTTTTCAGCCCGCGAATATACAACAAGAAATGCCATTGAGACAAGAAAATTGAAAAAATCACATTCCCTCTTGACAAACGCCCTTTCATAACGTATATTTGCGCGACTAAATATTACTATTATGAACATACTAAAACTCAACTTGGTAGAAGAAAAAATTGTCATCATTAGAGGCATTCCCGTTATTTTAGATAGCGATGTTGCAGAACTCTATGAGGTAGAAACAAAGCGCATTAATGAAGCTGTAAAAAACAATCCTGAAAAATTTCCTAATGGATATTTATTAGATTTATCGGTTGAAGAATACAAATCTCTAAGGTCGAATTTTTCGACCTTAGAAAACCAAGGAAGAGGCAAGCACGTAAAATACTTACCTAAAGCTTTTACTGAAAAAGGGTTATACATGCTGGCAACCATCCTTAAAAGCTCAAAAGCCACACAAACCACTATTGACATCGTGGAAACATTTGCCAAACTACGTGAATTTTCTCGGGCAGTTTCTCAATTAGCGAAAACAGAAGATGAACCAACACAAAAATCACTAATGCAAAAAAGCGGTGAAATTATTGCCGATATTTTGGGAGATGATTTAGAAATAACTGATACGGAAACAACTTGGGAAATTAACTTTGCATTGATGAAGTTTCGGAGGACGGTGAGGCAGAAGAAGAAATAAGGGATATCGCTCCAAAGTTACACTCACCTACACACAACCCACACTTAACACATTTCTCGCTATCAACCACATGTCTCTCATACGGCGCATAAGCAATAGCATCCACCGGGCAGGCTTTGGCACATTTAGTACAGCCGGCACAGTTTTCGGTAATCGTATATTTTACCATCTCCTTGCACGTTCCCGTTTTACAGATACCGTTTACATGTTCCTCATATTCTTCGCGAAAATATTTTAACGTGGTTAAAACCGGATTCGGCGCGGTTTTACCTAATCCACAAAGGGAAGCCTTTTTCACGTTCTTTGCAAGTTCTTCCAATTTGTCAATGTCATCCGGTTCGGCTTTACCGCTACAAAGTTTATCAAAAATATCAAGCATTCGCCGGATACCGATACGGCAAAATGTACATTTTCCGCACGACTGTTCGCAGGTGAAGGTCAGAAAATAACGGGCAACATCTACCATACAATCGCTTTCGCTTAGAACAACCAAGCCGCCGGAGCCCATCATGGCGCCCATTTGCGTAAAAGAGTCGAAATCAACTTGTACATCGCACAAATGCGCAGGAATGCAGCCACCCGAAGGCCCTCCAATTTGAATTGCTTTCAGCTTTTCGCCGCCTTCCACACCGCCGCCAATCTCTTCAATGATCTGGTTGAGTGTTATTCCCATAGGAACTTCAATCAAACCACCGTGCCGGATTTTACCTGCCAAAGCAAACACCTTGGTACCTTTGCTACTAAGGGTGCCAATTTGTGCGTAGCTATCTGCACCGTTTCTTATGATATAAGGAATTTGACTTAACGTTTCTACATTGTTAACTAATGTGGGGCAACCGTTTAATCCTTCAACGGCAGGGTAGGGGGGACGTAATTTCGGAAATCCGCGTTCGCCTTCAATGGAGGCAATTAGTGCGGTTTCTTCGCCGCAAACAAAGGCGCCTGCGCCTTCAAAAATGGATATATCGAATGAAAAATCTGTTCCGAGAATACTTTCGCCGAGTAAATTTCTATCAAGGCAAATTTCGATAGCCGTGCGTATTCGCTCAACCGCCAACGGGTATTCGGCTCGGATATAGAAAATCCCTTTATTTGCTCCAACTGCATAAGCGGCAATAATCATTCCTTCGATGACACGGAACGGATACGATTCGAGAATCATGCGATCCATGAAGGCGCCGGGGTCACCTTCATCACCGTTGCAAATCACGTATTTTTCCTGTTGGGGCTGAAAATTTTCAGCCCCAACGATTTTCCATTTTTCACCTGCGGGAAAACCGCCGCCGCCACGCCCGCGAATACCGCTACTAAGGGTAATGTCTACAATTTCTTCGGGAGTGTAGGAAGCAAGCGCCTTTTTAAGCGCTTCAAAACCGTTGTGGGTAATATATTCGTCTACGTTCAACGGCATTAAGAAGCCATACCCTTCGGTTGAAATATGTTTTTGCTCCGAAAGAAAACTGTCGATGATGCCGGTGCGTTCGTTTTCCGGTTTCCAAACAATATTGTCCCACGTGCTGTCGGTATGAAACGTATCAATATTATTCAACAGCTTGTTTTTCCAGTGCTTTAAATAACTTTCAGGTTCAAAATGGTGATGTAGAATTTCCTTGATTTCGGCAGGTTTTACATTGGGATAGCGAGAGATAGAAGCATCCGGCAGCACCACATCAATCAAAGGCACTTTACTGCAAACACCCACGCAACCTACCGGCTTGATATGAACATCAATTCCCAGCTCACGCTCAGCTTTTTTCAATTCCCTGAAAATATCAACAGAGCCGCTTGCTTGACAGCACGAACCCATTCCGAGCCGTATTTCTCCGGCAATTTTCCGTTGAGAATGGGGGGTAGGGGTGCAAGATTTTGCGCCCCTACAATTTTGTATTAAAAAATCATCAATCACTTCATTTATTTTTCCGGGCAACACGTGTCCATAAATCTTCTCATCAATTTGCACTACCGGAGCTAACGTACAGCAACCCAAACAGGCAATTTTTTCGATGGAAAAAAGTTTGTCGTCGGTGGTTATGCTATCTTCTTCCATGTTTAGCTCACGGCGAAAAGCATCATAAACATTTCCTGCGCCTTTTACGTGGCAAGCAGTGCCGGTACATACTTTTATCAGGTGTTTTCCGTAGGGAATATGCCGAAACTGGGAGTAAAATGTGGAAACACTAATGAGTTGTGCACGATCGATTTCCGTTTTTTCGTAAACACGTTCAATGACAACGTGGGGCAAATAACCAAATTCGTTTTGCAACGCCTGCAGCAAAGGAATAATCGTACTCCGACTTGTGCCGATGCGTTGAATGATGGCATCGCTTTGAATTATGAAATCGGGATTGTTACTTGAATGATTGCAAGCGCAACTCTCTGTATGAATCATTTTGCTCTACATTTACAAATAAATATCAATCAATCCGTCCGGCGCAGAAATCGTAATCGTTTTATTATCTCTGTCCACCGTTTCAAAAATTTCGTCTACTGCCGGTATCAAAATTTCAGTGCCGTTATAATTCACCTGCATAATGGGCTGGCGACTTACTTCCATAAAATCAACGCATTTTCCGATGTTTCCTTTTTCTTTATCAATAACATCAAAACCAATAACTTCGTGGAAATAGAATTTATTTCCTGTTAAGGGCGGTAAGAAGCTTAACGGCAAGTAAAGTTCGGCTCTTACTAAATTTTTAGCTTCGTCACCATTTACATCAGCAAACTTCAAAATGGCTTGGTTAGCGCCTTTGTAAATGAAATCTTCAATCATATAAGGCAACATCTCATCTTCTTCTTTTATGAACACGGCATCCAACGTTTTGTATTTTTCGGGCTCATCGGTATCTAAATAAATCACTACTTGTCCTTTATAGCCGAAAGTCTTTGTAACTACTCCCAAATAAAAATAATCATTCATAATTTACTCCAATTTTTTAAATCTTTCTACAGGGTTAACATTCATATCTTTAGAAAGCATTAATAACGTTTTTTCAGGAACATTTTTTAAATCCAACAATATTAATCCATCCAAGCAATCGTTAAAATCTACATCAATATTAAATGCTAATATCTTGGCATTCAATTGTAAATAACGTTTCACCAATACGGGAAGTCCGCGCTGTTTGTTTTCCAAATCAATAATTAGTTTGTCTAAAAGTTCTAAACTACTAATATCTTTTAAATAACTTTTCACAAAACGAAACTTTTCTCTAGGTCTTGGATGAGCAGGGCTAACAAACTTTCCATAATAATAATCAAAGTGATGTTTTTTAATATATCTTTCAATCAATGTTTTAGAGACCTCCGAATAATCATTTGAAATAGAAACAGGACCAATTAAATAACGATAGTTATCATTTTGCAATAAAACTTGTAAAATCCCTTTCCACAACAACATAAGTGCTATCGAACTTCCTTGGTAAGGTTTAATGATAAACGAACGTCCCAATTCTACAGCTTGATGCAAAATGGGATTAAGAGGTTTACCCAAGTGAAACATGTAATCGGTGTAAAATCCTTTTCTACCATATTTTGTAATAATTTCTGCGCCCATTCCAATGCGGTATGCTCCCACAATCGTTTCTTGTTCATTATCCCAAATAAAAAGTTGGTGGTAATACGCATCATATTTGTCAATATCCAGCTCTTTATTAGTGCCTTCTCCCACTTCTCTAAATGTGATTTCGCGCAGTCGTCCAATCTCTTCCATTGTATATTTTAGATCGCGAGGATGAGCAAAAAACAAAGTAAAAGGGCCTTGCTCGAAAAGTGCGTGTTTATTTTTCAATTGATTTATTTCATTAACAATCAGATTTTTATTCTGAGATTGTGCAATAGGAGTAATGACAATATTAGTAGCCTTGGGAGCATCGTTTTTTTTGGTGAGCGTTCCGCGCAGCAAATCCACATTCATTCGCACAAAATCGGCATACTCCTTCTCTTTTAATGGAGCGGTGCGAATGGGTAAAATGGGTGCGCCAATCGCAACTTCTACCGTAGAATTATCTTTTTTATTGAATTGACGTACCAATTGAGCGGTTCGGAAAACAGGATGAAAGAAACCCAAAATATGAAAAGCCGGAGTGTTTGTTCCTGACATAAACATGGGAACAATCGGCACATTAACCTTGCGAATAAATTTCAAAATTGAGGCAGGCCATTTTCTATCTTGTATTCTAAATCCGTGAACAGTAGAGACTTCGCCTGCGGGAAAAATTGCCAAACAATTTCCATCTTTTATATGTTGCAATGCCGTTTTTATACCTTTAACATTCAGAGAACTACTTGCATCAAAAGGATCTACTTCTATAAAAAACTTTTCCAAGACATTCATTCTCCCTAAAAGAAAGTTGCCGAGAAATTTTACATCGGGACGCACCCGCGAGATTAAATCAATAAGCACAATGCCATCTAACATTCCGGTAGGATGATTGCAAATAAAAATGCAGCCTCCCTTTTCAGGAACATTTTTCAAACGCGTTTCATCCACTACATATTTAATATTATGTTGAAACAGGTAATGTGCGGTAACATCATTTCCCAAATATTCTTGCGTAGCCGCATAGGAATCATTTAATTTATTGAATCCCAATACATTCATCATTACTTTAGAAATATACTTTCTACAGCGGTTCGATTGGTGCAAGATGTCTTGGGGGGTGATTAACGGCATAGTTTTTTTTGTGTGCAAATATAGATTTTTTATGATTTATTACGATATTGTTCGTATTAGGGTTTTAGTGCCGGAAAAAAGATTTAGCCTTGTTCCGAATAAATGGAATGTTTATTCAAAAAAATATGGATATTCGCGGCGAAGTTTGAAAAAGATTACTAACCCTATAAAACATTAATTTTATGGCATTTAATTTAAGAAACAGAAACTTTTTGAAGTTGTTGGATTTCACTCCGGAAGAAATTAAGTATTTATTGAAACTGTCAGCTGACTTAAAAACCGCTAAATATGCCGGTACCGAGCAGCCCAGACTAAAAGGAAAAAACATTGTGCTTTTGTTTGAAAAAGACTCTACCAGAACGCGTTGTGCGTTTGAAGTAGCTGCTTTAGACCAAGGAGCGCACGTAACTTATTTAGGGCCTTCCGGTTCGCAAATGGGAAAAAAAGAGTCCATGAAAGATACCGCACGCGTGTTGGGCAGAATGTACGACGGCATTGAGTATCGCGGCTATGGACAAGACATTGTGGAAGCGCTCGGAGAATACGCCGGCGTGCCTGTTTGGAACGGCTTGACCAACGAGTTTCACCCTACTCAAATTTTGGCAGACTTTTTAACTATGCAGGAACATTGCGATAAACCGTTGCACCACGTTTCATTTGCATATCTTGGAGATGCACGTAACAACATGGGTAACAGCTTAATGGTAGGCGCTGCAAAGATGGGAATGGATTTCCGTGCTGTAGCTCCGAAAGAATGCTGGCCAGAAGAAACATTAGTGGCTAAATGTCGTGAAATTGCCAAAGAAACCGGCGCGAAAATTACGCTTACCGATAAAGTTGAAGAAGGTGTAAAAGGCGTAGATTTCTTATATACAGATGTTTGGGTATCTATGGGAGAACCCGCAGAAGTTTGGGAACAACGTATTAAATTGTTGAAACCTTACCAAGTAAACATGAATGTGGTAAAAGCTACCGGTAACCCAAAAGTAAAATTCTTGCATTGCTTACCTGCATTCCATAATTTGGAAACAGAAGTGGGTAGAGACATTTACAAGAAATTTGGTCTTGAATCTATGGAAGTTACGGAAGATGTTTTCGAATCACCGATGTCTATCGTATTTGATGAAGCGGAAAACCGCATGCACACTATTAAAGCTGTAATGGTGGCGACGTTAGGGGATTAATTTTCCATTATTTATAAAACATTGTAGGGGTTGAAAATTTTCAACCCCTACGTTTTTTATTCCAACCTTATTTTGAATTTCTTCAAACTAACCACCAATAACGCCAACGTCATCAAACAAAGAATAATAAACTCTTTGTAGATATACATAAAATCTAATCCTTCAATCATTATTTTGCGAATGGCGGCGATAAACCAACGTGCCGGTAAAAACATTGATATGGTGCGCAATAACCAAGGCATGTTATCTATCGGAAAAATCATTCCGGTGAGTAATGCGGTAGGCATCATCAGTCCCATGCCCGAAATTAGTAATGCAATTACCTGATTTTCAACCAATGTAGAAATCAATAAGCCCAAAGCGAGCATGGCAATTACAAAAACAAGCGATACTAAGCTAAAAGTGAAATAACTTCCTGCCATGGGAACACCCAGCATAAAAACAGAAAGTAAAATAATGAGCAACATGATAAAAACCGAAATAACTAAATAGGGCAACATTTTGGAAATCATAATGTAAATAGGTTTGATGGGGGAAACTAACAACACCTCCATAGAGCCGCGCTCTTTTTCCCGCACAATAGAAACGGCGGTCATCATCGCGCAAATAATCGTTAAAATCAAACCCATTACCCCGGGCACAAAGTTAAAAGCGGATTTCATCTGCGGATTATACAACAATCTGATTTGCGGAATAATAATATTTCCGGTAGGCGCTTGTATAATGTTTTCTCGTTGAAATTTTTGAATAATTTGATTGGCATAATTGGCAATAGCGGTAGAACTATTTGGGTCAATCCCATCGGTAAGTATTTGAATATGAGCTTTGCCTTGATGGACAAGTTTGTATTCAAAATTGTTTTCAAATACCAAAATCATATCCACTTTATCTTGTTTAAAATAATCAACATAATGATTCGGATTTGTAATATCCTCAACATGTGTAAAATAAAGATTATTTCTAAAATGTTCTTCTAATTTTAACGTAACCGCATCTTGTGAAGGATTAAATACCCCAAAGCGCACATTCCGAACCTCCGTTGAAATAGCAAACCCAAACAAAATCATTTGCATAATGGGCAATCCAATCACTACCAAAATGGTGCGCTTGTCGCGCCAAATGTGCATAAACTCTTTATTCACAAAAGTTAAAAATTGCTTCACGCTACGTTTCTATAAGTTCTTAAAAATAAAATCCGTCATTATAGTATATAAATGAAACCTTGTATTACCGCCGGTAATGAAGTGGTTTTTATTAGGATAGAAAAACATTTCGTAATGTTTGCCGGCTTCATTCAAAGCAGTTGCCAAATCTACTGCATTTTGAAAATGTACGTTATCATCTGCTGTTCCGTGAATCATCAAAAATTTCCCTTGTAATTTATCTGCTAAAAACATAGGAGAATTATCGTCATAACCACTCGGATTCTCTTGCGGTGTTCGCATAAAACGCTCGGTATAAATATTATCGTAATAACGCCAATTCGTAACCGGCGCTACCGCAATTGCCATCGAAAACGCATTCTCTCCTTTAAATAGCGACAATGCGGAAAGGTAGCCACCGAAACTCCATCCCCAAATTCCGATTCGTTCAGGATTTACGTAAGGCAATGCTTTCAAATATTTTGCGAAAGCAATTTGGTCGTCGCTTTCATATTTTCCCATTTGTTTGTAAATTACTTTTTTAAAGGTATCTCCTCTGCCGCCGGAGCCGCGCCCATCGGCACAGGCAACAATATATCCGTTTTGTGTAAGATATTGATACCATGCTTCTACATTAAAATTTCTGTTCACCTCCATGGTTCCCGGACCTCCGTAAGTATAGACTAACACCGGATATTTTTTCGCAGGATCAAAATCAGCCGGCTTCATTATCCAAGCATCCATAGTAATTCCTTCAGGTGTAGTGATTTGGAGAAACTCTTTATCTACGCAATTATATTCATTCATTTTAGCTTTTAAGTTCGCATTGTCTTGCAACACACGCAGTTCATTTCCTTTATGATCATTAATGGTTGAATATTGCGGTTGTGTTGGAGTAGAAAATGTATTGCGATAGAAGCCGCCACCGGCGCTGAATGTCACCGTAGTCCAGCCATCTCCTTTAGAAATCCGGTTTTTCTTCTTTCCTGCAAAATCAATCATGTATAAATCGCGCCCCAATCTGTCTTTTTCATTCGATAAATAGTAGATTTGTTTTGTTTTATGATTTACATATTCTATAGAAGCTACCTCCCAATTTCCGGAGGTTAACTGTTTAATATTTCCGTTAAAATCAATTAAATAAATATGATTAAACCCATTACGCTCCGAAGTTAAAATCATGGAATTATTATTTAAAAAATAGTAATGATTCGTAACATTCAGCCAATAAGGATTTGTATCAGTAAAAACAACAGCATGATTGTGATTCAATACATTATATTTAATAAACTCCAATTTATTTTGTAGCCTGTTAAGTTGCAAAACCATTAAATCGGTAGAATTTGGAAGCCAGTACAAACGCGGATAATACACTTCCTCATTCGCTTGAATGTCAATTTTCGTAGTTTTATTGCTTTCTGTATCATATACATATATTTCAACTACAGAGTTATCTTCACCAGCTTTCGGATATTTATATCTATATTCCTCAGGATACAACTCGCCCCAAATGGTCATGGAAAACTCTTTTACTTCACTCTCATCGAAGCGCATATAAGCTAAATATTTTCCATCCGGCGACCAATGGAACGTTTTCGTCATGTATAATTCCTCTTCATGCACCCAATCCGGAAGCCCATTTAAAATGTGGTTTTCTTTACCATCAAACGTAATTTGCACCTCTTTTCCGGTTTTTAAATCCAAGTAAAACAGGTTTAAATCGCGCACAAACGCTATTCTATCTCCATTATCGCAAAATGTGGGAAAATTAATTTTCCCTACTGAGGTTTCGCTTACCGGAATTAATGTATTTTCCTTTATATCAAATATATAATAAAATCCTTTCGTGGTTCTTCTGTAAATATATTCGATATCGGTAGCCAATAACATTTTATCTTCATTCTTAGAAAAAGAATATGAATTAATTTTAGAAATAGTTAAACTGTCTTTAAATAAAGAAGTTAGCATTTCATCAGATAATATGGTAGTTAAAAATTCGCCGGTAGCAAAATTATGTTTATTAATTTCAGACTTTGTGGTTACGGTGTAAAAATCGCTGGTGGGCATGGGTTGAAATCCGGAAATGCCCTCAGTACGCAAAATACCGTCTTTAAAAACTTTTTCTAAAGTAAGTGTTTGAGAAACAACAGTAATTGAGATCGTTGTTAAAATAAAAAGAAAGATCTTTTTCATAAGGGTTTTGTCTTTATAAATTAAGGCTTGCAAAGATAGAAGAAACATCATTGGCAGAGTAGAAAATTTACTTTTTAAAGTGGCTATATTAAAATTTGTAAGCCAATAAATTACTTGAAAAATCGTTTATGGGTTAAAAATTATTTTACACTATCTTTTAAAAAGTTATATGGCTAAAAAATCTTCCTTTTCGCTCAAAAAATTACTCATTATTCCTTTATTTATTGCGAATTTCGTAGCAGCTTTGGGCTTGCTATTTGCATTTTCAGCACAATATATACCATCCACATGGTTTAGCTTCGGTGCGTTCTGTGGTTTGGGATTCATCTACATTTTAGCATTGAATGCGCTGTTTGTAATTTTGTGGTTTCCAATAAAATACCAATTTTCTTTACTCTCGCTTTCTTTAATTTTATTAAATGTTGGCACCATTGATAAACATTTTCAACTCAAAGGAACGGAAAAACCGCCTAAGTGCGTAAATTGCGTTAAAGTAATGAGTTATAATGTAAAATTATTTGGCTTGTATGACACCGAAGATAAAAAGCTACGTCAACAGAGAAAAAATGAAATTATTCGGTTTGTTAAAGAAGAACAACCTGATATTGTGTGTTTTCAAGAATATTTTTACGATAAATCGGGAAAACTGAATTTTAATACAACCGACACATTGCTTTCGGTTTTGAAATTGAAAGATAAAAACTATCACTTTGAATATTTTACAGCAAATAGAAACAATGAGTTTTTTTATGGATTTGCCACGTTTTCTAAAAACAAAATTATCGGAAAAGGAATCGTCGAAATGCCTGATAGCACTGTAATTGCCACATACATAGACTTTAAACACAAGAACGACACTGTTCGAGTTTACAATTGCCATTTGGCTTCCATTCATTTCAAAGATGAAGATTATGAAATAGGCAAACAGCTTATAATCAATCGTATGAACGATCCGAAATGGCAAAAAAAAGCAAAAGTATTATATGAAAAAATAGGACTTGCTTTCGATATTAGAAAAGAACAGGCAAAAGTATTACAACAACATCTTAAAAATTGTCCTCATTACGTGATTGTTTGCGGCGATTTGAACGATTCACCTGCTTCTTTTGCCTATAATAAAATAGCGGGCAACTTAAAAGATTCTTTCAGAACAAGCGGTAAAGGAATGGGGAAAACCTATTTGGGAGAAACTTTTCCTAACTTCCGGATTGACTATATTTTGCACGACAAAGCCTATAAGTCATATGGGCACACGGTGGGTACAAACATTTCAATATCAGACCACTACCCCATTTACACGTGGATTTCTTTACTGCGAAATTAAAAGTCTGAAAATCAACAAGAAAAAATTTTCACGTTTTTTCCGAAAACGGATTTTGGCGTTGTATATTTGCCGCTGAATTACTATTACAAACTAAAACTAACTGCCATGTCTCGTAAACCACTCATTGTTTGGTGCTTAATCTCATTTTTTAGTTTCTCAACTTCTTTTATTTTTGCTCGAGAAGAACAAGTTTCCATTACCGATTACTTCTTGTTCCATAGTAGAAACCAAAATTTCTCAATGCAGGCGTGGCTTCTTTACGGAAGCGTTTCTCTATCTTCTCAAAATCAGTTTCTATTAAAAGAATTGTGTACGAACACTTTATCTGGAAATTATAATATTAATGAAAATGTGATAACCTTAACTACCTCACATTTTGGATATTCCAAATACGGCATGCTCACGATCTCTTCCGGATATGCACGTGTGCTTGCCAAACGAGTCTCTTTTGGTTTGCAAGTGCATTACCTGCTACATCATGTAGAAAGTTATCCAAAAAAACACTCTTTTACCTTCGATTTATCACTTTATGGAAAAATTACACAAAAAATAGGCGTTGGCGTCTCGGCATACAACCCGGCAAATTTAAAATACGGATTAACAGGAAACGAAAAAATTCCGATGTTATATACCTTAATGTTAGATTTTAAACTAAGCGATAAAGTGTTACTGGCATTAGCTGCTTCAAAACAATTGCCCGGTTTTTTTGATATTGCTACAACTATTTGTTTTAGAGAAAAATTCTATGGATTTATTACAGATTTATCGTTAAAAAAGGTGAATATGCAATTTTCTTTTTGGTGCTATAAACTGCAGTTTGATGTGGGCGGGAGCTTTGATTATCGGTTGGGCTTTTCGCCGCAAGTGGGAGTAAGCTATCTATTTAAATAATCTCTGTGACTCTCTGCGTATTCTCCGTGGTTCTCTGTGAAAAAAAACTGTAAAAGAATAATATTGCACGGAGAACCACGGAGGAGGCACAGAGGAACACAGATGAGAATCCGCATAAATCCTAATAATCTGCGTCATTTGCGTGCTAAAAAACTATCAAAATACAAAACTCATGAAAAAACTCCTCTTACTAATCTTACTACCTGTAACTTCTTTCGCGCAAATAGACACTAATTTTATGCGAATAAACCTCGAAGACAACCTCAGCGAAGAAATAGAAAACCTCGACCTCGAAGACGAAAGCGATTTTATGGAAGAACTATCCGAAATATACGGGACATTAGAAAAAATTAACATCAACGACTTGCCTCCCGAAATCGCTTTCTCTATATTAAAAATGTCTGATTTCCAATACTATCATCTTCAAAAATATATCGCAGAAAATGGTTTTTTGGTTACAATTTATGAATTAATTTCAGTAGAAGGATTTTCTATAGAATATGTGCAACAGCTTGAACCTTACGTTATCACCACCGCTGTTAAAGAACATAAGCGAACTTTTAAATCATTATTTAGGCGCCCGAAACACAAACTGTTAATCCGTTACACACAAATATTGGAACAAAAAGCCGGTTATGATAAAAACAGAAATACGCATTATGTAGGAACACCGCAACAGTACACCTTTCGCTATAGTTTTTCAGCAAGTGAGCATATTACTTTAGGATTTTCAGGCAAGAAAAACGCCGGCGAAGAATTTTTTAAAGGTTCCCAAAAACAAGGTTTTGGTTTTTATTCTTTTCACTTACAAGTAAAAAACATTGGCATTTTGCAATCTGTTATTGTGGGCGATTACCGGCTTCATTTCGGACAAGGAATGATTATGGGAAGTGGATTCTTAAACAGCAGTTCCGGCGAAATAAGAAAAACAGGCGCAACACAACGCCCGGTAACCGCCATGAGCCAGAGTAACTTTTTGAGAGGCACTGCAGTGCAATTAGGAACCTACAAATTCAGTGGCACAATCTTTTTCGGACACCGTTTTTTTGATGGAAACATTGTGGAAATAGAACCTGATATTTTTGCTTTTGAAGGTGCTATTTCAAATACGGGGCTATATCGAACAGAATCAGAACTTAATAAACGTAATGCATTGTTTAACAGAGTTTATGGAGCACATTTTCGCACACATTTAAAAACTTTCAAAATCGGAGCGCAAATCACACGGACAGAATTCTCGTTGCCGGTACTTCCTCCTTCAAGACCTTACCAACGTTTTGATTTTTCAGGAAAAGGAGTATGTAATGCAAGTATTGATTATCAAGTATTAATAAAACATCATATTCTTTTCGGAGAATTTGCGGCAAGCAGCAGCAATGGTTTTGGGATTATGCAAGGCGCTATTTTTAAAATAGATCCACGAATGAAATTCTCTGCATTAATGCGACATTTTAGCAAAAACTTTGTTGCACTTGACGGAAAACCATATTCAAAAAACAGTAAACTGAATAATGAAACCGGCTTATTGCTAACTTCCGAAATCGTGCTCTCAAAAAGAGTAAATATGGTGGCGCTCTTCGACATATATCAATTTCATTGGCTGCGATATTTGACAGACAAGCCTCTACCTCACCTTGACATCTCGCTAAGATTTGATATTGCTATGGCTAGAAACTGTGCGTTGTTGGTACGTTACACATACAAAACACGAGCCAAAAATTTCAGAGAAGATGTAATCTACAATCAAATATTAGAAACCCAACAACATCGCCTGCGTGTTATACTTTCTTATAATTTCCTGAAAATTATGCAATTAAAATCCGAAATAAGTAGCATTTGCAATAGGAATGCTCATAAAAAAGAAAACTTGTTTGGATTGCTTGCCTATCAAGATATTGGCATTGATATCTCTAAAGTCGGATTAGATTTTAAACTAAGATTCGCCCTATTCGATACCGACACCTACGACGAGCGATTGTATGCTTACGAAAACGACCTTTCTTACACATTTACCATAAACAGCTACTATTATAGAGGTTGTAAAAGCTATTTTATTGTAAAATGGAAAAGCAAACGTTTTGAAATTCAGGGTAAAATATCACGCTTACTGCTTTTTAACAAACATCAAATGGGCAGCGGATTAGAGTTAATAGATGCACCGCATAAAACGGAGGTTAGAATACAAATGTTGATAAAATTATAAGGTAGATAATTGAAAAAGGAGCACTTTTACTAAAAATGCCCCTTAATCTTATTTTATTTCTCTATTCGCTACAAAATGTGTTTTATTTTGTAACGGTTCCGCGAAAATATCCGTAAATATGAAATAAAGGTAGCTGCTTGTGCAATTTTGGCACGAAAATGGCACGAACGCAATTTTTTCTATAAATGTTTAAAAAAGTTTAAGTGCAACTTTTCTGTAATTGGTAAAAAACCATACTTTTGCCACATAAAATTATAGCGCATTACCTCTAATGATTTCCAAAAAAACAATTGATGAAATAATGATGACCGCCAAAATCGAAGAAGTGGTGGGTGATTTTGTTTCATTAAAACGTCGTGGACAAAATTGGGTGGGTGTTTGTCCTTTTCACGATGATAAAAATCCTTCGATGTACGTGAGTCCGCGATTAGGCATCTTCAACTGTTTTGTATGCGACACCAAAGGAAATGCCGTGCATTTTGTTATGGAGCATGAAAAGTTCTCTTATCCCGAAGCATTGCGCTATTTGGCTAAAAAATATAACATTAACATTGAAGAAGACGCGGAAAAAACCAAAGAACAAGTTGAGGAGGAAAGCAAAAAAGAGAGTTTATTGTTGGTAAATCAATTTGCTGAAACCTATTTCATTGAACAACTTTTTGATACGGAAGACGGGCGAAATATTGCCTTGAGTTATTTTAAAGAACGTGGATATAACGAGGCGACCATCAAAAAATTCAAATTGGGTTACAATCCCGAAGGTTGGGATACTTTTACGCAAACCGCATTAAAAAAAGGTTATAAAAAAGAGCAATTGATAACCTTAGGGTTAACCAAGGAAAGCGAAAGCGGCAAATTATTTGACTTTTTTCACGGGCGTGTTATTTTCCCTATTCACAGCGCTTTAGGGAAAACACTTGGCTTTGGAGCACGCACGTTAAAACAAGGAGAAAAAATTGCCAAATACTTCAATTCGCCTGAAAGTGAAGTATATCACAAAAGCGATATCTTGTATGGTTTCTTTTTTGCAAAAAAGGCAATTCGGACGCACGACAATGTGTATTTAGTGGAAGGCTACACCGATGTTATTTCAATGTTTACCGCAGGAATCGAGAATGTAGTAGCTTCTTCCGGTACAGCATTGACTAAAGGACAAATAAAGCTGATTGCGACTCAAACTCAGAATATTACATTGGTGTATGACGGCGATCCAGCCGGAATAAAAGCTTCATTGCGCGGAATTGATATGTTGTTGGAAAGCGGTTTGAATGTACAAACCGTGATGCTCCCTGAAGGCGAAGATCCCGATTCGTTTGCAAGAAAAACAAGCCAGGAAGATTTAAAAGCCTATTTTCAAGAAAATTCGGTCAGCTTCATTCTTTTTAAAGCTAAAATGTTGTCGAAAGATGCCGGAAATGACCCGATGAAGCGCGCCGGAATGGTGAACGAAATTATTCAAAATGTGGCAGATATTCCCGATGTTGTGGCACGAGCGTTTTACATCAAAGAGTGTGCCGAACTTTTTCAATTGTCGGAAGAAACGCTGAATGTGCAGTTGCGGAAGGCGGTGTGGAAGAAACATGAAGGCGCGAAAGCGCGAAAAGAAGAAAGTGGAAAGGTAGAAAGCAGAAGGGAGGAAGGCAGAAAGCGAGAAGGAACTTCTACATCTGATCAAGTGGATGTTGTGGAGCAATTGCCCAAACAGTTGAAATTAGAGGGTGATAATCGTTTGGCGGAAATTGAAAAAAATATCATTTTGCTTATTCTAAAATATGGAATGTTTGAAATTGATATACAGGAAATTACTGAAAACGGTGATCCATTTTACAGCAAAAGTCGCATTGACCAATATATTTTCGACGAATTTCATCACCAGCAAATACAATTTTCAAATCCTTTGTTTCAAAACATTTATTTGGAATATTCGGAGGTTGCTAAAACAGCTCCACATCAAGATGTCATAAAAAGCTATTTTTCAACTATAAATGATAAAGAAATTGCAGATTTTGTAATTGCACATTTGTTAAATGATGAGCCGGAAATTAGCGAACAATGGTTGCTAAGATTTGATATCGTTACGCGCAATGTATCCAATAATATTCACAAACTGAATAATATAGTAGAAGAAACTATTTTGATGTTCAAATTGCGTGTTATTGAGCAATATAGAAAATTGATTCTACGGGAAATTGCAGAAAATAGTGATGAAAAATTGGAGCAGTTAATGTTGCAAAAACTACAATCTTTATTAAAGCGCAGAGAAGAAATTGCTAAGCTTTTGGGGGCGGTGGTTACTTTTTAATCAATTCCAATTCCAACACAACTCCACCAAATCCTTCCAGGGCACACCGGCACTTTCAGCAATAGCACGATGGCAAATCTCCCCGTTATAGCAATATACGCTTTTCAAAAACATCGGATTTAATTGAATACTATGTTGAAGATTGCGAGAAAATAGTAATGTTGAAACTAATTGCCAAACCGTATCTTGTATTTGAGAATTTTCTAAATTGAGAAAATTAATTCCTACCGCCGTAATCTTTTTTTCCTGTAAAAATTGTACCATCTCATTGGTAAACGCTTCCGGAGGAGCCGTAGAAATAATAACTTGCTTCTCTTTCAAAAAGAAAATATCTTCTATCGAAAAGGGCGCATATTTTAAAACAATGGTAGAAAGCGCAATAATTGGTAGCTCATCTTCCATAATATCAGCGCCATATTCTGTAAATTGGTAGTCAGAAATATTATGTTCAACACCTAATCCTCTTTGAATGAGCACTGCCACACGATCATCTACAAACTCTTCAATTTGTTTCAACGAAAGCATCAACGGCTCAAACAGAGTTTCGGAGGTTAGCATGCCGATAGTAGCCCTAACATTATTTGTGTCAATTCCGATAGGTGAAAGTTGTGGGTCGAGTGTGTGTTCAGGTTGAAAAGAAGTGTTCATTAAAAGGTAAATTTACGTGTTTGATCATCAATTCGTTCAATTGTGACTTTTACCCGCTCGTCGTCTAAAATAGTTGCAATGTTTTCCGACCACTCCATAAAGCAATAATGCCCGCTTTCCAAATACTCAAAAAACCCAATGGCAATCGCCTCTTCCGGACGTTCAATGCGGTAAAAATCGAAATGATATACCGGCTCGTTTCGTGGTGTCCAATATTCATTTACTATTGCAAACGTAGGACTGGAAGGAATATTTTGAATGTTCAAATGTTTACATAAAGCCTTGATTAAAGTAGTTTTACCTGCCCCCATTTCGCCGTTAAAGCTAAAAACGCGATGATTGGGATAGGTGTTTAAAATTGCTCTTGCTACTTCGTCTAATTGATCGAGGGTTGCGGTTATTTCTTGGGTTTGCATGTGAATGTTTTTTGGTTTACAAAAATATTCTTTTTTGATTATCGAAAATTAAAATTTTATCAGATATTTGTAGCGCTACAAAAAAAGTTAAACTGTATTCATTATGAGCAACTTCTCACACCTCCACGTACACACTGAGTATTCCATATTAGACGGGTTTGCCAAAACAAAAAAACTGATTCAAAAAGCATATAATGATGGGCAACGAGCAATGGCAGTTACCGACCACGGCAATATGTACGGCGTGTTTGAGTTTGTGGATGAAGTTGAAAAATTTAATAGAGATATTAAAGATAAAGAAGATAAGTTTAAAGCGATTATTGGTTGTGAAGTATATGTAGCGCAACGCACGCGTTTCGATAAAGATAAGAACGTGAAAGAAGATCGTGGCGGACGTCACTTAATTCTCTTAGCTAAAAATTGGACGGGTTACAGAAATCTCTCTCGTCTTGTAACACTTTCATTTATTGAAGGGTTTTACTATACACCACGTGTAGATATGGAGCTGTTGGAAAAATACTCAGAAGGACTTATTGCATGTTCCGCTTGCCTCGGTGGAGAAGTTGCCAAAACTATTATGGCAGATAACCCTGTAGAAAACATTGGAGGATTAACTTCCGAGCTTCTGAATTTGGATAATACCGTTAAAGTGGTGGAAAAATACAAGAAGATTTTTGGCAATGATTTTTACTTGGAAATGCAGCATAACGGGCATAAACCGCAACTTATAGTAAACAAAGCTATTAAACGGCTTTCCGAAATTTGTAATGTGCCTTTTATCGCCACCAACGATGTGCATTATGTAAATGCGGAAGATTATGAGGCGCACCGCTTGTTAATTTGCTTAAACACAAGGAGAAGCTTGCAAGATACCGACTCTGCCATGCAAGATACGGATACCGATATGGGGATGGCTTATACCGGTCAGGAATATTTGAAAACTGCCCAAGAAATGTCGGAGTTGTTTGCAGAATATCCTGAAGCCATTATAAATACTCAAAAATTAGTAGAAAAGATTGAGCCTATTTCATTGAAAATGGGAGTGTCGCTTCCGAAATTCTCTGTTCCGGAAGGATTTAAAGATGAATATCATTATTTGGAGCATCTAGTGTTTGAGGGTGCCAATAAGAGATGGGAGGTTTTAACTGATGAAATTATTGAACGTATTCAGTTTGAATTGAAAACAGTGAAAGAGGCAGGCTACTCCGGGTATTTTCTTATTGTTTGGGATTTTATTAAAGCAGGAAGAGAAATGGGCATCCGTTTTGGACCCGGGCGTGGCTCTGCAGCAGGTTCTGTATTAGCTTATTGCTTAAAAATAACCGACGTTGATCCTATCAAATATCATCTGCTTTTTGAACGTTTTTTAAATCCTGACAGGATTTCAATGCCCGATATGGATATTGATATTGACGATTCCGGGCGTGATAAAGTAATTGAATATGTGATAAATAAATATGGTGAAGGAAAAGTAGCGCAAATCGTTACATTCGGTACTATGGCGGCGCGCGCTTCTATAAAAGATTGTGCACGTGTATTGCAACTGCCGTTGCCGAAAAGCAATCATTTGTCGGAATTGGTTCCGGGAAGACCGGGAATTACTATAGAAGATGCCTATAAAGAAGTTCCGGAACTAAGGAAAAAATTGGATTCCGGTGAAGAGTTGGAAAAGAAGACACTCCATTTTGCGCAAGAATTAGAAGGTACTGTACGTCAAGCCGGTGTACACGCTTGCGCCGTAATTATCGGAAAAGAAGATCTGATTTCACAAATTCCATTAAGTACTTCAAAAAATAGCGAAATTCCTGTAACACAATTTGAAGGGAAATGGGTAGAAGATGCCGGGCTACTTAAAATGGACTTCTTGGGACTGAAAACGCTGAATATTATAAGCAGTACATTGGCAAATATCAAAAAACGCTTTAACTTAGATATTGATATTGACGCGATTCCGTTAGACGATGAAAAAACTTACCAACTTTTAGGACATGGCGATACTACCGGGATCTTCCAATTAGAAAGCCCCGGAATGCGGAAATATTTAATAGACCTCAAGCCCGAACGTTTTGAAGATGTGATTGCTATGGTGGCGCTGTACCGCCCGGGTCCCATGAACAATATTCCTTCTTTCATTAACCGGAAGCAAGGTAAGGAAAAAATTGAATACGATATTCCTGTAATGGAAAAGTATTTGGATGATACTTACGGCATTACAATTTATCAAGAGCAAGTAATGTTGCTTTCGCAACTGTTGGCGGGATTTACGCCCGGGCAAGCCGATACACTCCGTAAAGCCATGGGTAAGAAGATTATGAAGGTGATGAACGAGATGGAAAAAGAGTTCATGTATGGTGGAGACCAGCAAGGACACGATACCAACGTTTTAAAGAAAATTTGGAAAGAATGGATTGAATTTGCAAATTATGCATTCAATAAATCGCACGCTACGTGTTATGCACTCATTGCTTATCAAACCGCTTGGCTTAAAGCGCATTATCCGGCCGAGTTTTTTGCGGCGAACCTAACCAACAATCTTGATAAAATGGAAAATATCAAGAAGTTTATTGAAGATGGATTGCAAGCCGGTATTCGCATTTTGTCTCCGGATATTAATGAATCGGATGTGGAATTTATTGTAAATCAAGAAGGAGATATCCGTTTTGGGTTGGCAGCGCTCAAAGGCGTGGGAAGTACCGCCATCGGTTCTATTATTGAGGAAAGAGAAAAAAACGGAAAATTTGAAACGATTTTTGATTTTGTAAAACGCATCAATTCAAAGAATTGTAATAAAAAAAACATGGAAGCATTGGTGTACGCCGGTGCTTTCGATGCGCTTTCCGGTGTGCATCGGGCGCAATTTTTTCATACTGAAAAAGATGACAGTGTAACTTTTTTAGAAAAACTGTTGCATTGGGCGGCGCGCGAGCAAAACGCATGCGCTCAGCAACAAACCTCCATTTTTGATGATGCGCCTGCTATGCAGGAAGAAGCGCTCCCCAAACTGCCTGTGTGTGATCCGTGGAATCCTATTCAACAATTGCGTCATGAAAAGGAAGTTGCCGGATTTTATATTTCCGGACATCCGTTAGATAATTACAAAACTATTATTGAAAACTACTGTAATACAAATCTCGAATTGTTGCAAAAAACGGAAGAATTAGAGAGGTTTTTAACTAAAACCGCCAAATTTGTAGGCATGGTTTCTGCTGTGCAACAAGGAACTACGAAAAACGATAAAGTATTTGGACGAATTACGCTTGAAGATGAAAGCGGAAGTTTTGAATGGCTGCTATTTTCAGAAGATTTTACCAAGCATAGACATCTTTTTGAGATAGGTAAACAGCTTTTCATAACGGCAAACGCCAGTGAGCGTTACTATAGAAAAGATCCCAATGCGCCCAGAAATTTAGACTTAAAGCCTGTTAACATATTTTATTTGGATGATGCATTTGAGAAACTTTGCAAAGAAGTTCGTATCATCTTAAATATTAAGAATGTTAATGGAAAAGTGGCATACTCGCTCAAAGAAGCCGTAGAAAAATCGGAAGGACGAATTCCGTTGGAAATACGCATTATGGAAACCAATAATGTATTCAATTCCGATTTTTCAAATCATCGTTATAAAATAAATCCGGAAAACTTTATTAAAAACCTGAGTCTTCCAATTGATTATAAAATTGAATTGTTATGATGCATATCTCGACAAATTTTGATAGTTTTTCAGATAGAGATTGGGTAGAGCACCTTATTATGAATGATCCTGAGGTGATTGTGTCTTTTTTTTATAAAAAACAACTGAAATTATTAGCACATAATCTTTATAAGATTTTTCCGTATCAGATTGAAATATTGGATTATATCAATGAGTTTTATCTTTATTTAGAAGCCAACGATTGGAGACGTTTAAAAACTTTTCAACCGGAATACAGTTTAACCACCTGGATTTCAACAGTGTCGTATCGTTTCTTTAAAAATTATAAGCTCTCTGTGATAGATTCGAGAGGGTTAGTAACTATATCGGATAAATGGGATTTGCAAACCAAAGTTTGGGTACAACAATCCGATTTAGGACTAAAAAAAGACATCATGAAAGCAATTAACCAAATTAAAAATGAACGCGACCGGGAAATTGCCACTCTGTTACTTATTGAAGATAGAGTAGTAGCAGATGTAGCGCAACAATTCGGTTTAACTGTTGATTATCTTTACACCATTAAAAACAGGATTATTAAAACGTTAAGAACATTTTTAACAGACTATGAACATGAATAAGAAACATTTACATATATCAGATCACTTATTGGCAAAGTTTTTAGACGGAAAAACGGATGCTGCTGAAACCGAACAAGTTTTAGCTTATTTGAATGAAAATAACGAAAATCTTGAAGATTTTATGAATATCCGTTCTGCTACTCAAGTAGAAACAGAATGTCCGATAAAAATTGATCTTACAGAGCGTTTGAATGTTGTAAAACAGCATATTGCATCTTCGAATAAAAAACCTAACCGAAATAAATTTTATCTCATAACCTCATTGGCTGTTGCCGCAATAGTGGTTGGTATTCTTTCTATCCTTTATTTTAATATTATTAATAAAGATTATCAGCCTGTTGCACAACAAGATAGTTCTAAAGAGATTATTATGCCGGGTGAAATAATGGAAAAAACATTTCCTACAAATCTGAATGATAAAGAATTAGCAAGTAATGAAACAGAGAAAAATAGCACGTCTCATACAACTTCAAAGCCGGTAGATAAGGAAGAAGAGACCGAGATTCAAGTACAGGTTCAACATAAAAATACGGCTGAAAAATCGGAGGAAAATCTATTTGAAATGAAAAAACCTGCCAAAACACCTTATGTTGTATTGTGTAAAAATTTGGATAGAACATTTGATTTTCAATGGAATACAAATGCAGGAAAAACGGAGATTATCTTAAAAGATAAAAATGGAAAAACTATTTTAAACCAAGAAGTTACGCAAAATGTATTTCATATTAAATATGCGGATTATATTAAATATGAGGATATTCAATGGGAATTGAAGGCAATTTTTGAAGATGGTAAAACAGAGGTAAGGCGCGGCGTTTTGCAATTGATACAAGAATAAAATTCAATCACCAATGATAGATTTTGAAATCTGAAAACCTATATGTTAGTAAATAGCAAAAAATAACAAACAATTACAAACCTTAAAAAATTTAACATTATGAAAAAAGCAATCAAAATTTTAGGAATTATCTTAATGGTAAGCATCGCATTTAACTTAAATGCACAAACAAAACAAGAGAAACAAGAAATCAAAGCTCAACAAAAACAACAAAAAGAAGTAAAGAGCGATTTGAACAAAAAAGCAAGCAAAAATGCACAAAAAGAAACTAAAAGACTTCAAAAAGAAGGTTGGAAAACTATGGGATTACCTATAGATAAACAATTAGAAACCGCTTGGATGAAACAATATGAAATGGATCCTTCCGGATTTCCACGCTATATCGTAGTAACAAACCAAGTAGTTGCCAATACAGTTTCTGCTGCGCAAATGCAAGCCGAAAATTTAGCTAAGGTAAGAATTGCCGGCGCTATTCAAACGAATGTAGCTTCGTTGGTAGATATGGCAGTAGCCAATCAGGAAATATCTCAAACAGAAGCAGCTTCTATTACAAAAGCAGTTGAAAATTCAAAAAATATTGTTTCTCAAAAATTGGGACGCGTGGTTAAAGTATTTGAAATATACAGACCTAAGCCAAACAACAATGTAGAATTAAGAATGACGATGGTATATGATATGAAAGCAGCGATGAGTTTGGCACGACAAATTGTTTTAGATGAACTTAAAAATGATTTGGAAATTAACAAGGCACAATTGGAAAAAATGATGGGTATGGATAGAATGATGGAAAATTCCAAGAAAATAGTTCCCGATGAAATTGCCGATTAATTAATAATGAATAAAAAGCGGGATTGTACAAATACAATCTCGCTTTTTTGTCTTTGTTCAATAATTTTATTTTAAAAATCTGCGTTAATCCTGATAATCTGCGTCATCTGCGTGCTAAAAAACAAATTATGAAAAGAATAATTCTCCTCCTTTGCATCTTATTACCGGTTTACTTACAAGCCCAAAACAATCAAAACTTTGATAAATCTTTTGAAGAGTTTCAAAAATCTATTAATCAGCAATTTAATACATTTCAAGATTCTATAAATGCTGCTTTTGCAAAAACATTGGAGCAACAGTGGCAAGAGTTTCAGGTTTTTGCAAAAATTCCTGCGCCGGTAAAGCCTAATCCGCCTGCGCCACCGGTAGCAGATACGCCAAAAGAAGAATTGCCGCCGCCGGTAGAAATTCCGGTTAAAGAAATAGAACCACCACAGGAAGAAAAGCCACAAGAGAAAAAAACGGAACCGCAAGAGCCAAGACTGGATGATAAGAAACCGGAGCTTCCAAAAATTGAAGAAGAAACCAAGCCGGTTGCGCCTGTTTTCCCGGATGTAACCCCTTCGGTTCCTTATCATAAAACGATTAACCTATGGAACTCTGCCTTTAAAATACCGCACGATTTAGCGCTCGAAAATCTATTTTTAACAAACACACAAGAAAAAACGGTTGCTGACTTTTGGCGCTCCCTCAGCCGAACAAATTATCAACCTGCTGTGAATGCCATTGTCGAAATGAAGAATAAACACGCTTTAAATCAGTACGGGTTAGCGCTTTTGTGTCAAGAGTATGCAAAATCGGTTTGGGCAAATAAGCCGCAGAATGAAACCGCCGTATTTTTGGTTTTTTTGTTAAACCAATTGGGATTGGATGCTAAAATTGTACGCACATCGAACAGGTTAGAGCCGGTAATACATTCGCCGCAAAATGTTTATGCAACATCTTATTTGGAAATGGATCGTAAGCCTTATTATTTTTTATTTTCTACCCTTGAACCAACCTCAATTTTTACTTACAAAACCAATTTTTCCGATAAAATTACCGGTTTAGATTTTAATGTTTATAAGCCTGTGAATCTCAACGCCATTTTAATTGACAAAGAATTATGGGTAAAGAAATTAAATCAAACCGTCACATTAACTTATTCTCAAAGCGCTATAGATTATTATAGAAATTATCCGCAAGTTGATGCTGATGTTAATGCAAATGCAGCTGTTAATGAGCATTTTATAAACTCTGTCATTCGTCAATTTAAACCGTTACTTGCAGGAAAAACAGAGGAAGAAGCCGTGAATATTTTGTTGAATTTTATGCACTATGCGTTTGAATATATGGATGATATCGCGCATTATGGATACGAAAAATGGAATTTCTGCGAAGAAAACTTATACTACCCCTATAACGACTGCGACGACCGCGCCATTATGTTTTCCTATTTGGTACGCTTATTGCTGGATCTGGATGTTGTTTTGGTGCTCTATTCCGACCACATGTCGGCGGCGGTGCACTTCAATACGCCTGTTTCCGGTAATTACTTTACTATTGGCGGAAAAAAATACGTAATATGCGATCCTACTTACATTGGCTCAACTGCAGGAATGAATCCTCCAAAATATAAAAACGAAGAAGTTGAAATTGTTAGAACTAAAAGATTATAATCATAAAAAACAGAATTGTATGAGAAAAATGTACAAGCTATTCATTTTAGGAATTTTATTATTTGTTTCACATTCTCTTTTTGCACAAACTAAAACCGTAGAAGCTGAAGGGATGTGGCAAATTGCCAATATTACGCCTGAAAAAGCCAGAATGTTAGCTATGGAGCGAGCAAAAGCTAAAGCTTTGGAAGAAGCCGGTATAGAAACTTTTGTATCTTCTTCCACTTCAACAGTTTCGGATTTGGTGGAAAATTTTATAAATTTTAGCAATTCGGAAATTATAGGAGAGTTTACCGATATTAAAATTTTAGAAGACAGGCCGGTAGTTATTGATGACATCGTTTTTTACAAAGTACGCATTAGGGCTAAAGTAAAAACCAATAACGTGAAATATGATCCCGGATTTGACGCTCAGGTTAGCGGGTTTGCAGTGGCGTATAATGAAGGCGATAATTTGCAATTCTCCGTAACCCCCACAAAAGATTGCTACGTGCAAATATTTTGGTTTGATGACACCGGTAACGGAGGCATATTATATCCTAATGAAATGGAAAAAACACAACCTTTAAAAGCCAAAACCGAAAAAACATTTCCTCAGTCTGACCAGCTTGAATACACGTTATACAAAGAAACCAAAGAAGATATGGAAGGCAATAGTTTCGTTTTTGTATTTACCAAAAAAGAACGCCCGTATTCAAAAGCCACAAAAGATGGTAGTACCACTTTAGATGATTTGTATCAATGGATTATAAAAATTCCTTCAGATCAAAGAGTAACGAAGCAGGAGGCGATTTTTATTGGGAGGAAAGGGAGGTAACAGTATGCCCTTATTAGAAATTTAACATAAAAAATAAAACATGAAAAAGATACTTTTTTTTACACTCTTCGCATTCATCACAACAACAACCTTCACCCAAACCACCGCCGACCGCACAGCCGCCGAAAAAGGAAATGCCAACGCGCAATTCAATTTAGGCTGGAGTTATTATAACGGCGAAGGCGTAGAAGCAGACCCAATCTTAGCATTGTACTGGTTCAAAAAAGCCTTGTCCAACGAAAAACCGCTTAGCTACGATCTTGTGGCATACGCCGAAGCGCGAGTAAAAGAAAGCGAAATCTGCCTTCCTGATCAATTCAGCATTTTTGCCAAAGATTTTGTGCAAACGAAAATTAACGAATGGCAACAAAAGGGAGAATATGAAAAAACGGAAGATTGGCAGAAACGTATCAGTGAGAATGCTCGAAACGAGAAAATTAATATGCTCACCAAAGAAGCGGAAGATGTATTCTTAACGTTAAAATATGAAGAAGTTGAATTAACATTGGAAAAATATGATCCGGATAATGAAGTGTATTTGATAACGAGCGACTTGTATGGCAATTTACTTGTACCTGTTCCGCATAATGAAGCACAAACTTTTAGAAATAATTGGAACAGCTACACAAAAAAACCAAAATATTTTATCGAAAATGACGGATTGGCGCTTGCGGAAGTCGTATTCTCCGCCCAAGGTAGTAAATCGTACAAATATAGCAATCAAGCTTCATTAAACTACATCATTGCGCATATTGATTATAATTTCGCGCCGGTGGATATTTCCGGAAATCCAAATTCACAAAGAGGCAATCAAAATATTAATACTGTAAATCTTAACATCGGAAAATCGGATGTGGATATTAATATCCCGGTAACAGATTTTAAAAATGATAAAACTTTTGTGGTGATTATCGCCAATGAAAACTACCACGATGTGTCGAAAGTAGATTTTGCCATCAGCGATGGAATAACATTTAGGGAGTATTGCATTAAAACACTGGGTATTCCTGCACAAAATATCAGTTTTAAAACCAATGCCACGCTGAATAATATGCGTGCCGAGATAAATTGGATACGACAAGTAGCTGAACAATACAAAGGAGAAGCCAATATCATCTTCTATTACGCCGGACACGGCATTCCCGACGAAAATTCAAGAAGTTCTTATTTGTTGCCGGTAGATGGTTACGGTACAGATGTTACAACAGGTTATAAATTAGACGATTTGTATAAAATATTAGGTGATTTGCCGGCACAGTCCGTAACCGTATTTATGGATGCCTGTTTCAGCGGCGCCGGTCGCGATGGACAAATGCTGGCGCAAGCACGCGGCGTGAGAATTACTGCTAAAAGCGGCGTACCCACAGGCAATATGGTGGTGTTTTCTTCTTCGCAAGGCGATGAAACGTCCTTCCCTTACAAAGAAAAAGGACACGGCTTGTTTACTTATTTTCTCCTCAAAAAATTACAAGAAACCAAAGGCGATGTTACGCTTGGCGAGCTGAGTGATTACCTTACTATTCAAGTGGGTCAACAATCTATCTTAGTAAACCGCAAAAGCCAAACGCCCACAGTTACAGCATCCGCAACGATGGGTAATAACTGGAAAGAACTGAAATTGAAATAAAAAATTTAATCTGCCTCATCTGTTTAATCCGTGTCATCTGTGTGCTAAAAATCTAAAAAACCGTCTCCACAACCTTCCCAAAAACAGAAATCCCATTAAAAGGCGTATTCTTCGATTTAGACATCATAGTCGAAGTATCAATCGCATATTCCTGTTGAAGCTCAGCAATGGCAAATTCTGCCCTCATCCCTTCTACAATTTTCCCTTTGTTAAGTCTCATTAACTCAGATGGATTGGTGGCCATCAATTTTACCAACTGCGAAAGAGTTATAAAACCGCCTTTCACCAACTTTGTGTAACACAATGGAAAAGCTAACTCCAAGCCAATCATTCCGGGAGCGCCTTTTTCTTTGTCTTCAGCGGAATGTGGAGCATGATCGGTAGCAATGGCAAATACATTGCCGGCTTGCATCGCTTTTATTAATGCATCAATATCCTCTTGCGTTCTTAAAGGCGGATTTACGCGGTAATGATTCGCACTTTCGCCGGTAGCAAAAATATGATGCGGCGCCACTTCGCACGTAACATTTAAACCTTTTTCTTGCGCATGGGCAATCATTTCAATCGCCTCTTTCGTGCTCACATGACAAAAATGCAAATGCCCGCTATTCCCTTCTCCTTTCTCCCTTCTCTCTTCTCCGCTTATAGATTCGAACAGCCGCAAATCCCTCGCCGTCATCTCATTCTCTGCTTTCCGCATATCGGTGGCGCTGTATTTCGAGTCTTCGGCATGAGATAAAACAGTGATATTTTTTTCTTTACAAATCTCAAAAATCTGCTTCATAGTCGCATCATCTTGCACGCCTTTACCATCATCTGTAATAAAAAGTATTTCATTTTTTTTCAATGATTTCAGGTGTTCGATGTCGAAACCTTCTAAATCTTTTGTCATACTTAAAGTTTGGTTTACTGTAATTCCGCAAATTTTTTTGGCTCGTTTTTCAATTTCGCGCGCTTGTTTTATGGAGCTGCATACCGGACAAGTATTTGGCATTAAATTTACTGCGGTGTAACCTCCTTTGATGGCGGCTTCGCAACCGGTTTGCAAATCTTCCTTATAAGTAAAACCCGGATCGCGAAAATGAGCGTGCAAATCGGTGAAAGCGGGCATAATTACTACATCTTCACCGGTAAAATCGCGCACAATCAAGTTACTGTTATAAAGACCATAGGCGCCCAGAATTTCAAAAGCGGGCTCATCAATAGTTTCGGCTACTTGGGTAATGATGCCGTCTTCTACAAGAATACAACCCATAAAATCTTGGGTATCATCTACAATGCGAATGTTTTTATAAAGAGTTTGCATAATAAAAGTTTTGGCGAAGGTATATGAAATTTTGAAAAATTGGCACGCAGATGACGCAGATTTAACAGATAGACACAGATTTTAATTAAAAAATCGTGTTTCTTTGCGGAAAAATATAAATATTATGCAAGAAAATACGATTTATGGTTTTCGTCCTATTCTGGAAGCGATTGAAAGTGAGAAAACGATTGACAAAGTATTGATTCAAAAAGGTCTGCAAGGCGATTTATTCAAAGATTTGTTTATCAAAGTTCGACATCATAAAATACCGTTTCAATATGTTCCGGTAGAAAAATTAAACAAAATCACGCGAGGCAACCACCAAGGCGTGATTGCGTTTTTATCAGCCATTGAGTATCAAAGTATTTTTGATATTGTGCCCACTATTTTTGAAGAAGGGCGTAATCCTTTTATCGTTATTTTGGATAAAATTACTGACGTGCGCAACATTGGCGCCATTGCCCGTTCAGCAGAATGCGCCGGTGTTGACGCAATTGTTTTACCCTTGAAAGGAGGCGCCCAATTGAACGACGATGCCGTAAAAAGCTCCTGCGGTGCACTGCTAAAGTTGCCTATTTGTAGGCACTCTAATTTAGTGGAAGTGATAAATTTTCTAAAAGAATCCGGTATAGAAATAATTGGCGTATATGAAAAAGCTAAGAAAAAGTACTATGATAAAGAATTTACCCAACCGGTATGTATTATCATGGGTAATGAGTATGAAGGCATTGCATGGGATTATTTGCGCGAGTGCAACGATTCGATAAAAATTCCGATGGTGGGGACGATTGATTCGCTTAACGTTTCCGTGGCTACAGGGATTGTGTTGTTTGAGGTGGTGAAACAGAGGATAAAGGATTGATTTTTGCAAAAAAAAACTATCAAAAACATGGAGAATTCATTTTTTTCTATATCTTTGCGGATATGTTAACCCCTAAAAAATAAAAAAATGATGAAAATGGTGAAATTTTTTATCCCGGTTATTGCTCTTGCAGTTTTAGTATCATGTGGCGAGAACCAGACAAAAATCGAAAAACACAGCAAAGTGCTTTCAAAAGAAGAACAAGCAAACTTGACGCCTGATATGGTGATCGAGATTCTTAAGAAAGGCAACGAAGAGTTCGTGCACAACGAGCTTACTGTTAGAAACAATCCCGAGCTCATACGCGATGCTGCTAACGGACAATATCCGATGGCTGTAATTTTATCGTGCCTTGATTCTCGCGTTCCGGTAGAAGATGTCTTCCACCGTGCTATTGGCGACATTTTTGTTGCCCGCGTTGCCGGTAATATTGTAAATACCGATATTTTGGGAAGTATGGAGTTTGCATGCAAAGCATCCGGCGCTAAGTTGATAATGGTGTTGGGACATGGTGCATGCGGCGCTGTAAAGTCAGCTATTAGTAATGTAGAGCTTGGAAACATTACTGAAATGTTAAGTAAAATTAAACCGGCTGTAAGCGAAAGCAGAGCAGAGTTTACCGGTGATGCAACAGCAAGTAACGCAGAGTTTGTGGATATTGTTGGCATAAACAACGTAGCATTAGCGGTTCAAGAAATTCGCGATAGAAGTCCGATTTTGAAAGAAATGGAAGACAAAGGCGAAATTAAAATCATTGGTGGATACTATGATATGCACACCGGAAAGGTTGAATTTTTCGAAAATATGTAAAAAAAATAGTTAGCAACAGCTGAGTCTCATAATCTCATAACGGAGGTTATGAGACTTTTTTATATAATTTAAGCAAACATGCTATACACCAATCTCTCTGCCTTAAAAAGAAGAATAAACCAACTGAGCACCGATGCACAACCTTTTTTCTTTGTGATAAATTACGAACAAACAGAAGGTTACCTTGTTGAAAATCCGTTGAATCAGTTTGAAATTTTTTTTAAGTTTCCAAGGGTGACGCATAAGCCTTTCTTGTTCTCTCCAACCCGCACACCGCACACCGCTCACCGCACACCAATGGCTTCAAATGAAATTATCTTCAACGTCATTCCAAGCAAGTTTGAAACATACAAAAGTAAATTTGACAGATTACAAGAATATTTCAAAAGCCAAGAGATATCATTAGCAAATTTAACGGAACGAACTGAAATAGAAACAAATTTGTCGTTAGAAAGCATATTTGCTTTAAGCGAATCATTGTATCAAATTTATATTCCCAACAAATTTGTATGCTTTTCTCCTGAGAGATTTGTGAAAATTACTGACGGAATAATTTTTGCCAACCCCATGAAAGGAACAATAGATGCCAATATTCCTAATGCAGAGCAAATTATATTGGAAGATCAAAAAGAAATTGATGAGCACAACAGAACCGTGAGCCTTTTAAGTGAGGAGCTAAGCGTAATTGCCAAAAATGTTCATACTGCACGATTTAGGTACATAGACAGATTAAAAACAAATAGAAAAGATTTGTTACAAGTTAGTTCGGAGATAATTGGTGAACTTCCTCCTGATTACACACAACATTTGGGAGACATTATTTTTTCTCTTTTACCCGCAGGCTCTATTACCGGAACACCAAAACAAAAAGCATTGGAAATATTGCATAAAATAGAAGGCATAGAAAGAAATTATTACTGCGGAATTGCCGGTTATTTTGATGGCAAAGAATTGGATTCAGCCGTTTTAATTCGTTTTATTGAGCAGGATTCCAATAAATTATATTTTAGAAGCGGCGGCGGAACTACGATTAACAGTATTTGTGAAAAAGAATATCAAGAAGTATTAAACAAAGTGTATTTGCCTTTTATATGAAAAAGCCTGTTTTTGTTGAAACATTAAGAATTGAAAACGGAATTATTTATAACCTTGATATTCACCAAGAAAGAATGTATAAAACCGCTTTCTTTCATTATGGAACGAAGCCGGAATTAAAGATAGATATGGCTGAAATCCCTTCACATTTACAAAAAGAAAGAATAAAATGCAGAGTTTTATACGCTGATAATGTGATAGCTACAGAATATCACGCTTATCAAATAAAAAAAATCTGTTCCTTACAAATTGTAGAGGATAATAACATCGAATACAATCATAAATTTGTGGATAGAAATGCTCTAAATAACTTGTTTGAACAAAGAAATGGCACTGATGACATAATTATTGTAAAAAACGGCAACATAACCGATACCTCATTTGCGAATCTTGTATTTGAATCTTTAGAAGGCGAGTTGTTTACACCCAAAACCTATTTGCTTGAAGGAACCAAACGAAAGCTCTTATTAAAAACGGGCATTATTAAAGAAAAAACGATTACGGTAGATGACATGGCGTTATACAAAAAGATTTATTTGATAAATGCGATGGTTGATATTGGGGATGGAGTTTCGGTGGGAGTGACTTCGGTTGGGTTGTAGTTTGAATGCCGTAACGAAAAAAGTGTACTTTTGCAAGTTACTTTTTACTAAAATGGAACTAAAAACAGACTTATTTTTGGGAGACTGCCGGAAAGAATTAAAGAAAATTCCCGATAATTCTGTAGATCTAATTGTAACATCACCACCTTACGCAGACCAACGACAATCAACATACGGAGGTGTAAGCGTTGATGAATACGTTAAATGGTTTTTACCCATTTCTAAAGAACTTCTTCGAGTACTCAAACCTACAGGAACGTTCATTTTAAATATAAAAGAAAAAGTAGTTGATGGAGAACGAAGCACGTATGTAATGGAACTTATATTAGAAATGAGGAAACAAGGTTGGCTTTGGACAGAAGAATTTATTTGGCATAAAAAAAATTGTTTCCCCGGAAAATGGTCAAACCGTTTTCGCGATGCTTGGGAAAGGCTTTTGCAGTTCAATAAAAGTCGGAAATTTAACATGTATCAAGATGCTGTAAAAGTGCCGATTGGGAATTGGGCAAAAGGCAGGTTGAAAAACTTAAGCGAAACAGATAAGATTCGTGATAATTCAAGAAATGGTAGCGGCTTTGGGAAGAATATTTCTAATTGGGTTGGAAAAGAAACCGTATATCCAACAAATGTAATTCATTTAGCTACAGAATGTAGCAATAAAAACCACAGTGCTGTTTTTCCGAGAGAATTACCTGAATGGTTTATAAAATTGTTCACACAAGAATACGATACCGTATTAGATCCGTTTATGGGTTCAGGAACAACAATAGAAGTTGCTAATCGAATGAAAAGACACTCAATAGGAATAGAAATTATTTCTGAATATCATGATGAAGTAAAACAACAATTTGCCCCAGTAGAATATTTTTTAATGGAATCCGAAATAAAATATGGAACAAATTAGTATAACAGAAGTTACAGATTATGTAGAAGCCAATATAGGCATATTTCATGAAAAACGTATAAAAAGCTTAGACAATTTGAAGTTGAGTAAAGTGCTAAAACGTAAAAACCCTTACTTGTTCAAAGCTAAATATACAACAACTTCAGAACAAATTATCAAAAGTATTGTTGATGCTCATATTTCTTCTAACGAAGAGACAATTTTTGGTAATTGGTTGGAAGGATTAGCAATTTTCATCAATGAAAAAGTATATGGCGGAAGAAAATCAGGGATTCCGAATATTGATCTTGAGTTTGACAAAGATAATATGAGATATATCATCACAATAAAATCAGGGCCAAACTGGGGGAATAGCCGTCAAATTGCAAAAATGATTTCAGATTTTAAAACCGCCAAAAAAACATTGAGAACAAGTAATTCCCAACTCAATGTAGTAGCTATAAACGGTTGTTGTTACGGAACAGATAACAATCCTGATAAAGGAGATTATTTTAAATATTGTGGCCAAGAATTTTGGTCATTTATTTCAGGAAACGAAAATCTTTATATTGACATCATTGAACCGTTAGGGCATAGGGCAAGAGAACGTAACGAAGAATTTTTAATCTCATATACGCAGATTATTAATAAATTTACTAGACAGTTTTCCAATGATTACTGTAATGATAACGGAGAAATAAATTGGAGAAAAATTGTACAATTTAATTCAGAAATGACAAAAAGATAATAATGCCAACACCCTTTTCCGAAGACCACCTCCGCATCGCCGGCGCACGAGAAAACAACCTGAAAAACATTTCTCTATCACTGCCGCAACAAAAATTAATTGTAATTACCGGCTTGAGTGGTAGCGGCAAGTCTTCTTTAGCATTCGATACGATTTATGCCGAAGGGCAACGACGTTACATGGAGACTTTTTCTGCGTATGCCCGCCAGTTTATCGGCAATTTAGAACATCCTGATGTGGATAAAATTACAGGATTAAATCCGGTGATTGCCATCGAACAGAAAACGGTGAACAAAAACCCGCGCTCTACAGTGGGAACGATTACCGAAATTTACGATTTCTTGCGATTGTTGTATGCGCGATGTGCGACTGCGTATTCGTACGTAACCGGCGAAAAAATGGTCAGTTACCACGAACGAGAATTGTTGGATATTATCTCGAATAATTATAAAGGCAAAACTATTGCCATTCTTGCGCCGGTGGTACGCGGGCGCAAAGGACATTACAAAGAATGGTTTGAAAATATTAGAAAAAAAGGATTTACTAAAGCACGCGTTGATGGCGAAATTGTATCGCTGTCGTTTAATCTTCAATTAGATAGATATAAAATTCATGATATTGATATTGTAATTGATCAATTTGAGGTGAAGGATTCCGCATTGCCTCGTTTAACCAACAGTTTGCGTTTGGGATTGCAACACGGCAAAGGAACCATTGTGGTGTTAGATACAGCTACGGGCGAAACGCGAAATTTGAGTCGACATTTGATTTGCCCAACTTCCGGCGTTTCGTACCAAGAGCCGGAGCCTAACACGTTCTCTTTCAACTCACCTTATGGCGCGTGCAACAAATGCAGCGGCTTGGGCTACATCACCGAAATGGATTTGGAAAAGATTATTCCGGATAAAAAACTCTCTATAAATGCAGGCGGTATTGCGTTATTGGGAAGCGCCAAGTCATCTTCCATGTTTAAACAGCTGAATGCTTTAGCTGAAAAATTCAACTTCTCGTTAAACGACCCGATTGGCGATTTGAGCGAGGAAATTTTGGACATTATTTTATACGGAACAAACGAACCTATTTATATAAAATCTGAGTTTACAGGACTTTCGCCGCAAAAAATTAATTTTGAAGGGATTGTCAATTTTATGAATAATTTTGATTTTGATTCGGCTCCGGCATCTTTAAAAAAGTGGATCAATCAGTTTATTAATGCTATTGAATGTCCAACTTGCCAGGGCGCGCGGCTGAAAAAAGAGTCGCTATGTTTTAAAGTCGGCGATAAGACGATTTCCGATTTGGCAATGATGGATATTTCCGATTTGGCGTTGTGGATCGCTTCTTGTCGTCAATATTTTGATGATAAACAACAAATTATTGCACATGAAATTGTGCGTGAAATTGCAATGCGTGTTCAATTTTTAACCGATGTGGGCATTTCATATCTATCGTTAAATCGCTCGGCAAAATCGTTATCAGGTGGCGAGGCACAACGCATCCGGTTGGCAACACAAATCAGTTCGCAATTGGTGAATGTGTTGTACATTTTAGATGAACCCAGCATTGGATTACATCAGCGCGATAATCATCGCTTGATAGAATCGTTGCAACATTTGCGTGATGCCGAAAATTCGATTATTGTGGTGGAACACGATGAAGAGATGATGCGTGCCGCAGATTTTATTGTGGATGTAGGACCTTTTGCCGGCGAACACGGCGGAGAGATTGTCGCACAAGGAACCTTTGATGATATATTGAAATCCAACTCATTAACTGCAGAATATTTAACCGGAAAAAAACAGATTGTTGTACCGGAAACACGGCGCGCCGGAAACGGTAACCTTATCACTTTAGTAAACGCTACCGGCAATAATTTAAAAAATGTAACGGTTGATTTCCCATTAGGCAAACTCATCTGTGTTACAGGTGTTTCGGGAAGCGGAAAATCCTCGTTAATCAATGAAACATTATATCCCATTTTAAACCGTCATATTTATAGAAGCGAAAAAAAACCCTTGCCTTACGAAGAGATTATTGGTTTAGAGTACATCGATAAAGTTATTGAAATAAACCAACAACCTATTGGAAAAACACCACGCTCCAATCCGGCAACATATATCGGTGTATTTGATGATATCCGGCAACTTTTCGCACAACTACCCGAATCGAAAATTCGTGGCTACAAACCCGGGCGTTTTTCATTTAATGTTACCGGTGGACGCTGCGAAGAGTGTGGCGGTGCAGGTGTAAGAGCTATTGAAATGAATTTCCTACCGGATGTTTATGTTACTTGCGAAAAATGCAACGGCAGGCGTTACAATGCCGAAACGCTCGAAATTCGCTACAAAGGCAAATCTATTAACGATGTGCTGGAAATGGACATTGACACCGCGCTCGCGTTTTTTGAAGGCATCCCGTTTATTGTGCAAAAATTGCAAACGCTCGCGGAGGTAGGATTAGGCTATATTCGTTTGGGGCAGCCTTCTACCACACTTTCCGGTGGCGAAGCGCAACGCGTGAAGTTAGCCGCCGAACTCTCGAAAAAGGACACCGGAAGCACGTTTTACATTTTAGATGAACCCACTACCGGCTTGCATTTCCACGACATCGCCATTTTATTGGATTTGCTCAACCGTTTTGTAGAAAAAGGGAACACCGTTTTAGTCATCGAACACAACATGGACGTTATAAAAATGGCGGACCACATCATTGACATGGGACCCGAAGGCGGTCGTTACGGTGGCGAAATTATTACTACCGGAACACCGGAAGAGATTGTAGCACAGCGGAAAGGGTTTACTTGGGAGTATTTGCAACAAAAAAGCTAACCAAACAAAGAACAACATGAAACACAAATTATAATAATACGAAGATGAAAAAAACAACCCTTAATCTTATACTCTTAGTTCTATTCATTCCTGTTTGTTTTCTATGCAACAGCTGTAAATTAACTACTAAAAACACAGAGTTAATAACAGAAAACAGTCAGAACCTTGAGCAAGAAAACCCGTATAAAGATGCTGAAATCACCGCAGTGATTATTCCATCGGAAGAAAACACCTTTGGTTACGATATTTATGTGTATGGCACCATTCTAATTCATCAACCATCGCGTCCGGGGCTTTCAGGCAACAAAGGTTTTGCTACTGAAGAAGATGCACTGATAGTGACAGAGCTTGTTATCAAAAAAATGCGCAATAATGAAATGCCGCCAACGGTAACCACACAGGAATTACAGGAGTTGGGAGTATTGTAGTTATTGCGTGTGTCATAAAATCTCTCTTTTTTTATATTTTAGCAGATATTTTTTATATTATGTATATATCAGGAATTCAACAAATTGGAATCGGAACAGCAAATCTTTACGAATCTTGGAAATGGTATGCCAACATTTTTGGCATGAACATTCGTATTTTGGAAGACGACACCGTTGCAAAGCAAATGCTACGCTATACCGGAAATGAACCTCAAAAACGGCATGCCGCCATTGCCATAAACATGCAAGGCGGCGGCGGGTTTGAAATTTGGCAATACTCGGAAAGAAAACCTAAATCTCTTGATTTTGAATTACAAATCGCAGATTTGGGCGTTTATTGTGCAAAGGTAAAAAGTAGAAACGTAAGATTGTTTCATGAAGAAGTACAAAAAAAATATGCGCAAATTAGCCCAATTTATGTGACTCCCGATGGCGCGCCCACATTTTATATTTTAGATCCGTTTGGAAACTATTTCCAAGTGGTGGAAGATGCATACATTTTTGTGGATTGCAAGCAAAATAATGGAGGTTGCATTGGCGCACAAATAGGCGTAACCGATATTGAAAAAGCATTGACTTTATACTGCGATGTTTTTGGATATGATATTGTTGTGTATGACAAATCGGGTGTTTTTGAAGATTTCGCTTTTATGCACGGCGGTGATCAAAAATATCGCAGAGTGTTATTAAAATATTCTGAAAAAAGAGGAGGCGCTTTCTCCGAACTATTTGGTTCCGACCAATTAGAATTAGTAGTTGCTTTAGATAGAACGCCGAAAAAATTATACGAAGGACGATATTGGGGCGACCCCGGCTTCATTCAAATTTGCTTTGATATTATTGATATGAAAGCCTTTAAACAATTATGTGCAGAAAAAGGATTTCCTTTTACGGTAGACAGTTGTCCAAGCGGCGAAACCTTCGATATGGGCGATGCGGCAGGACATTTTGCTTACACGGAAGACCCTGACGGCACACTCATTGAGTTTGTGGAAACCCACAAAATACCGGTGCTAAAAAAATTAAACTGGTATATTAACCTTCAAAAAAGGAACAAAAGGAAACCGTTACCTAAATTGCTACTCAGGGCTTTATCTTTCAATAAAGTAAAATTTTAACTGTTACAAAAAAATCATAGTTTTGCGCATTGATTTATAAAATGTATAAAGTTAAGTTTTTTTTCATCTTAATAATTTATGCTTTACTTGTTTTTTCATGTAAAAAGCCTGAAAACCATGGAAGCATTGAATTTTTTTTTACACATACGATAGATGAACAACCCATTCAATTCAATCAACTGATATACACAAACAAAGCCGGAAATCAATATCAGGTAAACGAAGTGAAATATTTTATTTCAAGAATGTTTCTTATTGATGCTGAAGGTAGATCTGTTGAAGTAAAACAAAACAATGGCATTCATTATGTGGATTGCAGTTTGGAAAGCACTTTGCGTTGGAAAATTAATGAGATTCCGCAAAAACACTATGCTGCTATTTCGTTTGTTTTTGGATTAGATGAAAATGATAACATAAGCAATCGTTTTGTAAACCCGCCGGAGTGCAATTTTGCTTGGCCCGATAATTTGGGTGGCGGCTACCATTACATGCAAATCAATGGCAAATTTTTAAATGCAGATTCTGTTTTACAAAACATGAACATTCACACCGGAAAAGTGCATGACACACACAATTATTTTACTGTAAAATTACTTATTAACTTTTCTGTTTATGAAAATAATACCTTACCCCTCACATTAAACATGGAAATTCAACGTTGGTTTGATACGCCGAATTTGTACAATTTTAATGAATTTGGTACCGGTATTATGCAGAACCAGCGGGCGCAGGAGTTGTTGAAGGAAAATGGGTGGAATGTATTTGGTTTTATGAACTAAAAAATTATATTATAATGAAACTGAAAGCAAAAAATCAAAAATTAAAAATTATTTGGAATCGCATATCGTATGCTGAATGTTTAATTATCTTTTTACTTTCCGCCTTCTGCATTTTGCCTTGCTCAGCGCAAAGCACCATATATAGCAATGATTTTAATAACTGGACAGCCGGAATGCCCGATGGCTGGAATATTTTTACGCCAACTGCAGATCTTACAGTAACGCAATATACGCCGGCTTATACCGGTTTTTATTCTTGCAAAGTTGAAAATACGCAAGGGCAAAGTTATATAACGATGACTACTACCGAAACTTTCTCGATTTATCGAGATAAAAAGTACGTGGTGTCATTTGCAGCATTGTTGATTTATGGAAATACCGGTATGGAGCTTTCTCTTATTGATCCGAATACCGGTGAAATAAGTCATCACATGTCAGGATGGGTAACAACAGTACCGGGTATTTGGAAAAATTATGAATTGGAATTTACAACGAGTTTTGCTCTTGCGGTAGACAGCTGTATAGAAAGGGCGCTATCAGTTCGTATATTGGGCACCGGAGGAAGAGTTGAATTTATAATTGATCATGTTAAACTTGTTGCAATAGATCGCACTGTAGAGTTCGATTATTTGGAGGCTAATAATATTAAAGCCTACATACATCCCATTATTCCTTTTCTCAATACAGATGGTATTAATTATTTTGAAGCGCCCAAACATAGTGGAAAGTCTACAATTTTTGCATCTAATCTTTGGTTAGGTGGGATTGATATAGCCGAACAATTACATGTTGCCGCACAAAAATATTGTCAAACTGGTAGGGATTTTTACTTGGGACCCACTACTAGTCAGTATAATGGAGAAACACTTTTTGCTGAGGAATATATACAAAAATACTATCACACGTGGAAAGTAACCAAAGAAGAAATAGAGTATCACAAAGCACATTATGCAAATTCGGATTACGTAATGCCCTGGGGAATTGCCAATTGGCCTGCGCATGGCAGAACCGAATATAAAGAAAGTGCGAACTTAGCGCCTTATAAAAACGTATCAGGAAGCAATTATTACACTCCTTGGTTGGGGGACTATCCGGAAATTCGTGGCGATGAAGCAATCTATTTTATTATCAGTGACATTGGACCACACACAGAATCGGGCAGCAATTTTAGATTTAGATTGGAAATTTTGGGGATGGCATATTCTTACAATAGTCCTGATCCGGCATTGCAAAATACCGTCTTTATTTCATACGTGCTGCGAAACAAATCGGAAGTTAAGACCTATTATAATTTTTATTTTGGTTTTTGGCTCGATTTCGATATTGGGCATCCAGAGGATGATTATGTAGGCTGTGCCCCATTATTAAATTTGGCTTATGGATATAATGGAGCAGAAATAGATGGACAGGGACAGGCTTGGGCTTATGGAGCACATCCGCCTGCACAAGGCGCTATGTTTCTCAATCAAAAAATGAGTGCTTTTGTGGCACATCAAAATATACCAGGACCTACCGGAGACCCACAAATAGCCAATGACTATTATAATTATTTGCAAGCCAAATGGAAAGATGGTTCACCTGTTACCTATGGAGGAAACGGGTACGGTGGTTCAATACCGACAAAATTTATGTATGATGGCGATCCTGTTACAAAAACCAATTGGACGGAACTTACCCCAAATGGACCCGGCTCTACTCCAAACACTCCCGGAGACAGGCGCGCCTTGATGAGTGCCGGTCCATTTACGTTACATATAAATGAAAGTATATGTGTGGACATTGCATTACCTTTTGCAAGAGATTATGAAGGAGATCATATTAGCTCGGTGGCATTATTAAAGCAATATGCTCAAGCCATTCAACAATTTTATGATCAACAAAATTTTGAAAATAATTGTTCTAATACAATTGGTATTAAGGAAAATACGATATATAAAGACAAGCTCTTAATTTACCCAAATCCTTCCAATGGTCAATTTACTGCAACTTGTGAAAAGGTAATAGAAAGCATTGAATTGTACGATGTGCTGGGTAAAAAAGTGTTTGCAGATACTCCGAAAGCGCAAACTATCCGGATAAATACCAATTTAACCAAAGGGTTGTATATTTACCGTGTGCTGCTACAAGATAACTCCACATGTTCAGGTAAAATTGTGATACAATAACTAAAAATAATTAATAAACATGAGCGAAGAACTACACACAACCGAAACGAACGATCTTGACAAAACCTTAGACTTAACCAAAGTAAAGCCCTACGGAGACACTATGAACGACGGCAAGATGCAACTCAGTTTTACGTTGCCCGTGCCCGCATCCGATGAAGCTGTAGAAGCGGCAAAACAGTTGTTAAAAAAATTAGGCTTTGAAAACCCTCAAGTAGTTTTTTACAAAGAACTTACGGAAGGATTTACTTTCTTCAACTGCTACGGGAATTGTTCCCAAAGCGTGGATTATTCTACCATACATGTTCCTAAAGTAGAGTCGAATAAAATGGATATGAATGAAACCGACGATTTTATTCGTCAACATGTCGGCAGAAAGATTGTGGTAATTGGCGCCAGCACCGGCACCGATGCCCACACCGTAGGCATTGACGCCATTATGAACATGAAAGGCTACGCCGGTCATTACGGCTTGGAGCGCTACGAAATGATTGATGCCTATAATTTGGGGAGTCAAATTCCGAACGATGAGTTTATTGCAAAAGCGATTGAACTAAAAGCCGATGCACTATTGGTTTCGCAAACCGTAACCCAAAAAGATGTGCACATCGGAAATTTGGTAGAGTTAATTGAAATGTTGGAAGCGGAAGGGTTGCGCGATAAATTGCTGGTAATTTGCGGTGGTCCGCGCATTACTCATGAATTAGCTAAGGAATTGGGCTATGACGCTGGTTTCGGAATGAACTCCTACGCCGATGATGTTGCCTCTTTTATTGCCACTCAAATTGCCAAACGAAACGAATAATTAATTCCTATTTCTGGTAAAAAGCGCATCATTCATCACCAAACGAATGCCTGCCATGTAGTTGAAACCCATAGCGGTATTGAAATTGGGCAAGTTTTGGCTATTTCCAAAACTGGCAACCGAAAGTTGAAACACAGGATCTATGGATACCAAATGATTAAAGGCAATTTTCAATCCTACGGTAAGTGAGCCGCCATATCCCGGTCCTGCCCAATCTCTATAATTCGGCATTTCCATTCCTCCGGGTATCCAATCCGGATATCTTGCAATGCTCATTAAATCAAAAGGTTTATCTTCAATAACTGCAAGAAATCTATTGATACGAACGTAAGTAAACATACCGCCTACAGAGATAAATGGCTTTACAATATTATGTGCTTGAAATATGTAGCCTACGGAAAAATCAATATAATGACGATCTTCTTTGGCTACTAAACCTTGCGGTCTGCTATAATTTTTATTGTATGGATGCTCAATGTTACCGGCCGGCACGCCCGGAAAATCAAAAATAAAGAAATTCGACACGGTTAGTCTTCTAAAAGAATAGCTTAGTTCTAAATACCAATTTCTATCAATCCGGTATTTTGCCCCTAATGCAATATCCATGGCTATATCATAGGTGGAGTTATAGTTATAATCTTCTCTTAACTTGATATCACCAATATAAGGATACGCCCTTCTCATAATTACAAGCACATCTTCTCTGTGATATTTATTGTTAAGAAGCAAATTAAGATTGATGTTGTTCTCCGGAGCGCCGTTATAATAATTTGCCGTTTTCTTACCGCCAAAATAGATACCACCCCCGATGAAAAGCTCAAAACCACTTCGTTTCCATGTCTTATCCCGCTTTTTCCATTCACTTTCATCATAAGAGCCATCGTAGTAATGTCCTTTCGGCTCTTTTTCTTGCTCCGATTTTCCCTTTTGCGCTTGAGCAACGATTATGCAACCACACAAGAGAAATAAAAAAACAATATTCTTCATGTTATTATATTTTAATTTTATGTATCCGTCAGCTAAAATTGACGGCAAGTTGAATTTTATTGCGGTATTCGGATGAGATTCAGTTTTTCAAAATGCTCCGTTTCGGGAATGGTATAATAACGATCGCCTATCTCTAAAAAGTACGCATCGTTCCAAAAAACAACATTTATATGGTCTATTTCCATTCCTTTAACCTTTATCATGCTTTGGTTTCTATAATAGGTTATTCTGTTTTTAATGGGCGTACTCCATTGCTGTATTTCAAAAAAATGGATCGCATTTTCCGGTAGTTTCTCTTGTTTTTCCTGGGAAAGCAGTTTTACTTTTACGGTTCTTGTTCGCAGCAACCGAGCAGAGAAAACGTCATCTTCATCTCTTCCATCAAAAGAAAACTCTGCATGATAAATAGAAGCAGAATCTTCTATTTGTTCTATTTCATCAGCGCTTTCTTCTACAACAGGCTTGTCTAATTCACTTTCAATATTTTGCTTCCTGGGCTTTTGCGGCACTTCAACATAAACGGTATCATATTGAACGATGACTTCTTTTTTCTCATTAACAGGATAAAAAGATTTAAATAGCTTAACATCAAAATAATAAAGTAAAGCACAAATCATTATGCCTACCAATAAACCCAAGAAAAACAATATGCTTTTATTCATTTTGTAAAGTGATTCCAAAATTTGCAATTCCCTTTAAATCATCGGTTCTCATAGCTTGTTGTGCTGAAAATATATAGGTACCGGTTTGCGGGAAACGTACTTTCGGTTTTAAAACAAACCTGTTTTGTTTAATTTTTCCGGAGCCTCTTCCCGTCCAACGACCATGCGCATCAGATAAAATACAATTTAAAGTATCGGTAAACATCGTGCTATCAGGAAATTGCGTGGTAAAGAAAAGATATAAGTTTTGATACGGATAATCGGTGGTATTTCTTACATCAATGTAAAAATTATAATATTGTAACGAATCTGAAATGGTAAATTCGTAAGTCAGTGTGGTGTCTATATTCCATGTTTCGTTAGGCAGATGATCCATTTTTTGGTAAAATGTTTTTTGCTTACAAGAAATGAACAGGCAGAAAAGCACAAGAAGGGTAAGCGGTAAGCGGTAAGCGGTATGTGGAAAATGAAATTTCATTGCTTATAAAAACTTAAGTGTGCAAAATAACATAAAATCTTTCAATATTAATTAGATTTTTTTATGAATATTTGCAGTCTTAAAAAAACTCAATTCAATTACAAAAAAAAGAAAAATTAATTAATTAAAAATCACAATATTATGAAGAGATTTGATCCGGCGAGCGCCATTCAGGATTTGCGCCAATTTGGCGAATTTGGAGACGTGAACCCCTCCGTTACCGATTCTGCAACCTACACTTTTATGGAAGCACGAACCATGACCGACACTTTTAATGGCGAAACGGAAGGATGTTACCTGTATTCGCGCCATTGGAATCCGAGCAATAAATATTTAGCCGACGCATTAGCCGCGATGGAAAACACAGAAGCTGCTTGGGTTACCGCCTCAGGAATGGCGGCAATTACATGTACCATTTTGCAAATTTGCAGCTCGGGCGACCATATCGTTTCCAGCATTACCACGTATGGCGGTACTTTCGCTTTCTTCGAAAATTATCTGAAAAAATTCAATATTGAAGTTACTTTTGTCAATATTTCCGATTTAAACGCGGTGAAAAAAGCGATGCGCCCCAATACGAAAATGATCTATACGGAAACGATGACCAATCCGTTGCTTCAAATTTCCAATTTGCCCGAATTGGCGAAAATTGCCCACGCACAAAATGCCAAATTGGTATGCGACAATACATTTACTCCGTTAATGGTTACTCCGGCACACCACGGGGTTGATGTGGTAGTTTATAGTATGACCAAATTTATTAACGGTAAAAACGATTGTGTAGCCGGCGCCATTTGCTCTACTTTAGATTTTATTAACAGTTTGGCAGATGTGAACAGCGGTACTGCCATGCTATTAGGGCCTGTTTTAGATCCGAAACTATCTGCTGCTATCCTAAAGAATTTGCACACTTTGCACGTTAGAATGATGCAACACAGCAAAAATGCGATGTTCTTGGCAGAACGCTTTAAAGAGTTGGGGCTTAAATTTAACTATCCGGGCTTGTCTTGCCATCCAGACCATCAACTGTTAAAATCCATGATGAATGATGGATACGGATTTGGTGGAATGATTGCTATTGATATGGGAACAGCAGAAAAAGCAAACGCCATTATGGAAAAAATGCAAGACGCCGACGTGGGTTATTTGGCGGTAAGTTTGGGATATTTCAAAACGTTATTCAGTAATTCCGGAAAATCTACCTCTTCCGAAGTTCCCGAAGATATTCAGCGAGAAATGGGAATGTCGGAAGGCTTAATTCGTTTTTCGGTGGGCTTAGACATGAATATTGAACGTACTTATGAAAAGATAAAAACTTGTATTCAAGCAGTAAATTAGTTGTTTCCCTAAAAATATTTAGCGATGAAAAAAATATTAGTCTTACTGATTTCGTGCATCTTGCTGATTTCATGTACAAAAACAGACATACGGATACAGGGTTTTGTAACCTACAATGGACATTGGATTCAAGACGTCAGTATTTCTATTCAGAAATCCAACAAAACTTTTGAAACAATTACTGACCGTGGAGGTTACTATAAGTTTGATAATGTACCTGTTGGCACTTGGACACTCACGGTAGAAATGGAAGGTTGTGAAACACAAACCGAAACGTTTTCCGTAAGTGGCTGGAGTAGCGAAAATATTTATCAAAAAAACTTTGAGTTGAAATTAGCACCTAAACCGGAATAAATTACATGCTATACCCATTAAAATTTACACCTATTCTAAAAGAACGTATTTGGGGCGGCAATGTGCTTGCCAAACAATATGGCAAAACCGATGATATTCAAACCAAGTTTGGAGAAAGTTGGGAAATTTCCGATTTGGATGAAAATATCTCAATGGTTACCAACGGCTTTTTGGCAGAAAACGATCTGCGGGAACTTATAGAAACTTACATGGGAGAATTAGTAGGTGATACTGTTTTTGAGAAAAACGGATTGGGTTTCCCATTGCTGATTAAAATAATTGATGCTCAGGATGATTTATCGGTGCAAGTGCACCCCGACGATACGTTGGCACAGCAAAGATATGAGCAAAATGGCAAAACCGAAATTTGGTACATCGTTCATGCCGAAGAAGATGCAGGTATTTATGTGGGGTTTAATAAACCTGTTGAAAAACAAGAGTATGTTGATGCCGTACAAAACAATGAGGTGGCTTCTTTGCTTCAATTTTATCCGGTAAAAAAAGGCGATCTGTTCTTCATTCCCGCCGGAACCGTGCATGCCTTGGGAAAAGGAGTCGGCATAATAGAAGTACAGCAACCTTCCGACATTACGTATCGCATTTTCGATTGGAACAGAGTAGAGGTCTCCGGATTGCCGAGAACATTGCACGTTGCCGAAGCGTTAGACGCGATTCACTTTAATGAAAAGGAGGTCTATAAAATAGAATACGAAGAAAAATTTAATGCCACTTCTACTTTATTTCGCTCGGAGTTTTTTAATATAAATACTGTTACTTTCGACAAACCGCTTCAAAAAAACTATTCCACTATCGATTCTTTTGTGGTTTATATTTGCGTGGAAGGCGAGGTGCATTTATTCGGAAATAATTTTCACGAAGTGTTGCTTGCCGGCGAAACGACGCTAATTCCTGCTGCCATTCCGGAAATCAACTTGGTGCCTAATTCCAAATCACAGCTGTTGGAGATTTACGTTTAACATCTGAACCATGATTTTATTAAGATTTTTAAGATTATCAGGATTCTAATCTCATCTTATAAATCCTGTTAATCTTGTTAAAATCATGGTTCAAGACAAAAAAAATCACCTTCCCCCTTGACAAACGCCCTTTCGATGTGTATATTTGCGGCGTATTAACCAAAATGCACAGAGATGAAACAATTATCTGAAATTCAGCCTGAAACAATAGAAAGTTTGTGGGCATTTTTTCAGAATTCTATAAAAGAATCTGAGAAAAGATGGAAAAAATAGATGAAACCATGGAGTCTTGGTCTAATAACCACGGTTTTTTTGCGGAAGAGTATTTCATAAACTCTTTTGAAAACGGTAAACAAAATTTTTTTGGCGAAAAATTCGAAGAAATGATAGATCATGTCAAAGGGATTAAAAAAGGATTTGAAGATGAGTATGATATTTTGCTCATTAATGGAAAATCTATAGGAATTGTAGAAATAAAATTTAAAGCTCACGAAAATGATGTACCTAAAATTTTAAGAAAGGCCCAAACTTTTAGAGTTAATTTTCCCGAATATAAAAATCATCAGGTCTATTTAAGATTAGCCACTATGGCATTTTATCCCGAATTAGAGCAAGAGTGTACAAAGGAAGGTATTGCAATAGTTAAGCAAGTAGGAGACACGATCGCAATTAATGACAAACATTTAAAGTGTTTTAAAGATGAACTAATAAACGTAAAAAAACGTAACCCAAAATTCACAAATAAACTTCTTATCCTATAATTATTCTATTATTTTTGCCAAAGATTTTTTTCCATAGTATTACAAATTAAAACAATTTAAATCATTTATTTATGAGAACGTTTACAACTTTAAAAACTATTTTAATGAGCGCTTTGCTGCTCTTTTTATTTGCTAATGTTTCCTTCGCTCAATGTGCCCTTTTCGAAGACTTTGAAAATATGAGTCAAAACTCTGCTTATGCAGGTAGAATTGTTACTACGTCAAGTGGCAGCTGGATGATTTTGGGATATTCTCAAATGGACGTCAACGATAGATATTTTGGCGAGCGCTCTATTCGATTAAGAGCAAACAATTCTGACCCTGCTTCCGGTGCCATGACCATACCGGGAGAAAATACCGAAGGTGCCAACGTTATTCAGATGCAATTCGATAAAACTAAAGGCATAGGCACCGTGAGTTTTTATTACGGTTCTTACAGCGGGCACAGCGGCGGCATAGTATCTGTTGAATACTCAACCGATGGAGGTGTTACTTGGATTAAACCGGACAACAACTCCGTAACCTCTCCGTTGTGGACAAGCGTAAACGCTATGCAAGAGTTTACTGTGACTGTTAATGTACAAGGAAATGCAAGGATTAGAGTTATCAAATACAAACAATCTGGTACCCAAAATTCTGTTAATGTTGATGATATATGTGTAACTGACTATATTCCTGAAGGCTATGTTCAAGCTCCTTCTTTTAACCCTCCGAGCGGTACAACATTTATTAATCCAATTGAGGTAACGATAACATCTGAAACTCCTGGCGCTGTTATAAGATACACAACAAACGGAAGTGATCCAACCGAATCTTCGCCATTATACTCAAATCCTGTACCGATTTCTGTAACCACCACCCTAAAAGCCAAAGCATGGAAAGAGGGTGAAGAACCCAGTACTGTAAGTACAGCAGTTTATACTTCGTTAACAATAAATTCATTAGCTGAATTGCGTGCATTGGCGCCCGCATATACCGGAGGGCAAAGCCACGGCTCTATGGTTTATAAATATACCGGAAATGCTGTGGTTACTCATATACAAGAGTTTAACAATGTGAAATATATTCAAGACGGAAGCGCTGCGATTATGATTTTTGACAGAGATGGAATCATACAGGGAGGTATAGTTGCCGGCGATCAGCTTTCGAATATTATGGGCACGCTCTCCAATTACTTTGGTATGCTACAAATTATTCCTACTCAAACATGCAGTGTAACAGGTTGGTGGCAAACCGTTCCTTACACCCTTATTACGGTGAATCAGTTAGATGATGACCATAATAATCCGGTTCAAGCCAAAGTAATCAGACTTGAGAATGTAATGTTTACGCAAACCGGAAATTGGGATCGCGGCAAATATTACAATCTTAAACAAAATGGTATGGAGTATGACTCTGTAGTTTATACCGATAAATTTGAAGCCACTTATATTGGAACTCCACTTCCTACTATAGCTGTAGGCATTACCGGAGTTTGTAACTTTAAAGGCGCCACAGGTATTCAAACTAAAAACCGTATTGTGCCCATGGACGATGTGAGTGCTGTGAAAATTACGGATATTAACAAGTCTGCAATTAAATTAGCGCCTAATCCTGCAAACAGTTTTGTAAATATTATGATTGGCTCACCTATGAGGTTGGAAATGTATAGCTTGCTTGGAACGCTCATCACTACTGAAACTTTGAGCGAAGGCAGTAATACAATCTCTGTATCTAATTATCCGTCCGGTGTGTATATGATGAAATTGATTGATACGAATACGGGGCAATCATTTATACAAAAATTGGTGGTTAAATAACACAATAATTGTAGGGGTCGAAAATTTTCGACCCCTACATTATATTATGAAACCGATTATCACCATTTTAGGCCCAACCGCCACCGGAAAAACGCGCATTGCCGCATTGTTGGCAAAACAAATCGGTGCAGAAATCGTCAGTGCCGATTCTCGCCAAATTTATAGACGAATGGACATTGGCACCGGAAAAGATCTGAAGGATTATGCGATAGAGGGTGTAGAAATTCCGTATCATCTTATAGATGTGGAAGAACCGGGCGAGGTAAATACGGTGTTTAAATACCAAAAATTAGCTCAAGAGGCGATTCAGGATATTCAACAACGCAACAAACCGGTAATTTTGTGTGGCGGAAGCGGCATGTACATCGAAGCGTTGTTGCAAGGTTATCAGTCCACGCCCATTCCTTCTATTATTTTTGGAATAAAAGGCGATAGAGACGAAGTGCGGAGGCGCATTACCAAACGATTGAAAGAACGACTTGAAGATGGGATGATTGAAGAAGTGCAAGAGCTCATCAACGAAGGAGTATCCACCGAACAATTATATAAATACGGATTGGAATACCGCTATGTAATGCTGTACTTAACTCAGCATTTGGATTATAACACGATGTTTCAGAAGTTGAACACTGCCATACACCAATTTTCAAAACGCCAAATGACATGGTTTAGAAAGATGGAGCGTGCAGGCTTCGTAATTCACTGGTTGGACTTGGCTTGGAATGAAGAGGAAAAGATGCAGTATCTTTTTCTTAATATTCCTTAATTTTTCTATTTTCGCCAATCTAAATTAAATAGCGCCATGTTTAAAACTCCTATTTTATTAGTATTGTATAATCGTGTGGAAGATACACACAATTTGTTTCAAATTATACGAAAAATAAAGCCGGAAAAACTTTATGTTGCCGCCGATGGCGCCAATAGAGCAATTCCGCTCGATTATCAACTGTGCTTGAAAACACGCTCGGTGATTATGCCGGAATGGAAATGTGAAACAAAATTTTTGTTTCACGATGAACATATCGGAAAATCGAAAAATGTGCATCAAGCTATCTCTTGGATGTTTGAACATGAAGAGGAAGGCATTGTTTTATTTGACGATACGATGCCCAACCTTGACTTCTTTCATTATTGCGAGCAATTATTGGAAAAATATCGCGATGTTCCTGAAGTTATGCATATTGGCGCTAATTATTTACGAAGAAAGAAAAAATACCTGAAAGATTCTTATCATTATTCGGCATATTCGTTCATTTGGGGCTTTGCTACATGGCGCAATACATGGCAAGGGTTTAACTTAGAGATGAAAAAAGCTCCCGAAGAGGTGTTCAAAGTAATTGATCAATATGTAAGCAACCCTATCGAAAAATTATATTGTCATCGTATTTATAATACGTTGCGCAAGCATAACTTAGACTATTGGGAGTACCAGTACAACTTCCACATTTGGCATAACAATGGTTTGTGTGTTTCGCCTAATGTGAACTTGGTAACCAACGTGGGATTCAAAAAAAGAAAACGCCGTATCAGAAAATTAATGAAGGAAACAGCGCCCATATTGCCGATTCAACATCCGGGAACTATTGAAAGAAACAAAAGAGCAGATAATTACATATTTAAAAAAGTGTACCTCAGAAGTTTATCAAGGGTTTTTGCCGATTGGTTCAATGAGGTAATTTTAAGACAAGAAAAAAAATTGTAACATCATGATAAACTTTGGCTTCCAAATCAATCAGGGACGTACTATTAATTTAGACATTGATCGTGTAGTATTAAAACAATTGGAGGAAGCAGTGGCATCGTTCCGGCGCTGCATTCGTTGCGGAACTTGCACGGCAACTTGTTCGGCAGCACAATTTACCGATTTCAATATTCGTAAAATTCACACCACGTTTCGCTCCGGAATGTACAAAGAGTTGGCAGATGCGCTAAAACCTTGTATGCTTTGCGGAAAATGTACATTAGTTTGCCCCCGTGACGTAAATCTTCGATCTTTGGTGGTTAATATGCGTAAAATTTTAAACGAAAACGATTTATAAGATTATGCCACAGTATTTCAATCCGTTTATTATTCCGTTTTGTATTGGCGTTATCCTCTTATTTGGCATTTGTCTCTTCAAATGGATCAGATGGATAAAAAATTTTGATCGCTTACAACGCGCCATTCTGTTTAAAAATATCATCTCATGGAAATTCATTCCGGCAATATGGGAAATGATTACCGAAGCGCTTTTCCATCGGAAAGTTTTCAAACACAGATTTTTGTTAGGATATATGCACACCAGCATTGCGTTAGGCTGGTTTCTGCTTATTGTAGTGGGCGCTATTGAAACGAGTTTTGCCATAGGAGGAAAACACCCATTGTGGGTGCCCATATTTTTTAGATATTTTGGGAAAGAACTCCCTCATTTTGAAGGAGAAATGTTCTTCAATAATCTTATGGATTTGTTGCTTTGCATTGTACTATCCGGCGTCTTAATCGCTCTGTTCAAACGCATTTATTCCCGAATTGTGGGTATGAAAAAAGCAGCCAAGCATGTTATTTTTGACAAATTCGCCATGATTTCACTTTGGCTTATTTTTCCATTACGTCTTATTGCAGAGAGTGTTACTGCAAGCAGATACCATAATGGCGGCTTTCTTACGAATAGTTTTGGAGAACTCATAAATTACGTTTTTCCGACGGTAAGCAACAATACATTTTGGTATCTAGAAACCACTTGGTGGCTTTTTTACTCTTTGGCGCTCGCCGTTTTCTTTGTTTCGCTGCCGTTTTCCCGCTATATGCACATCCTTACCGAACCACTTTTAATCTATTTCAGAAAATTAGGCTTGCATGAAAATGATAAACCCACCGGTTTTACCAAATTTGAGCTGAGTGCATGCTCGCGCTGCGGAATTTGTATTGACAATTGTCCATTAAATAAAGAATTGAAACTTCCTGATGTGCAATCTATTTACTTGCTTCGCGACCTCCGTTACAAAAGATTAAAAGAAGAAATTGCAAATAATTGTTTGCTGTGCGACAGATGTGTAACGGACTGCCCCGTTGGATTGGAGCTAACCAAAATTCGCCGGCAAACGCGCTATAAAAATGAACTAGATACGCAAGGAAATTATAAGTATGTAGATGCTATTCAGCCTTTTAATGCCATTGGAAGGGTGGCTTATTTTTCCGGATGTATGACACATTTAACGCCGGGAATTATAGAAGCCATAAAAAATATTTTTGAGGCTGCCGGACAAAAATACTGGCATATTGATGCCGAAAAAACGATATGTTGCGGACGCCCATTGTTACAGCAAGGATTTGAACAGCAGGCCACAGAATTGCGTCGTAAAAACACTGCGTTAATTCGCGAATCGAATGCTACACTTTTAGTAACCTCATGTCCAATATGTTATCAATCGTTCAAAAAAGAGTATAAACTTAACATTCCGGTGGTTCATCATACCGAATATATTGAACAATGTATTAAAGAGAATAAACTTTTCATAAAAAAACAAGATCTAAAGGTTGTTTATCATGACCCGTGTGAATTGGGCAGAGGTTGTAAAATATACAAAGCGCCGCGCAACGTATTAAAAAAGGTAGCGAACCTGATTTCCGGACGAAACGAAAAACAAAAAAGCTTCTGTTGCGGTTTTAATTTGGGGAACCTCGCTATTGATAGTGAAGCCCAAAAGAAAATAAGAGATGCCGCATTGCACAATCTTTTGGAAAATAAACCTGACCTCATTGTCACCGCCTGCCCGATGTGCAAAAAAGCATTTGCGTATAGTTCTGATTTTCAGGTAAAAGATGTGGCGGAAATTATTAACGAAAGTTTGGAAAATTAATTTTATATTTTTGCATCTGATTTTATTAACGAAAATTTATTGCGTATGACATGAACATAATGTGCTAACAAGCATAATACATATTAATATAGCGTTGCTATGTTCTTGCTTTCAGAAACTCGACATTTCAGAAACATTTTTTTTACAAGAATAAGCAGTAACGCTCGCAATTTTGTGGGCTTATTTCTTGTAAAAAAGGTAGTCGAGAACCTCTGAAAGCGGATTTAAGTCCGCTTTTCTTATTTTATTAGATTTTAAAAATAACCAAAATATTTTATCCACCTAAAACAATTTTTATGATTAGAAAATTTATTTTTTTACTATATTTCAGTTTGCCATTGTTTTGTATGGCACAAAACCCCTCACCTCGCGAATATTCTTATGATAATGCGGGCAACCGCACTTCTCGCACAGTGCTACCAATGCAAACGCCTCCATTAGCACCTCTACCGCCGGCAGAACCGGAGTATACGGCACTGAGCCACTAGAAGCAGAGGAAGAGTTAGCGTCTCTAATGCTCCTACCGTCCCCAGATTTTGCATCCACAGAGCCACAAGAAGCGGAGTATTTTATAGAAAAAATAGGCAAAATGGTAATAAAAATCTATCCTAATCCCACTACCGAAAAAATAACCCTACAGATTTCCAACATGGAAAATTTGCAAACGGGAATATTTAAGCTATTCTCTCTTACCGGGCAACTATTACAAGAACAACCGGTACATTCAACAACTACCGTTGTTTCTTTAGCAGGGCTTTCTAAAGGAAGTTATATTTTGAAAGTGCATATTAATGGTGTAACGGAGGATTGGAAAATAATTAAAAATTAAGAATTCAGAATTAAAAATTAAAATATTATGATTAGATTATTTAATAACAGGTTTCGATGTGCTTTAATAATAGTATTTTTGCACATTATTTTTACAAATATTATCATGCTTCAGGCACAAAGCACGAGACTTCCTGTAGGCGCCATCCCCGGTGTTATTGATGTATCGCCCATGGGAGCTGCTACTTATACCATTCCTATTGAGGTAGTGCCGGGCACCATGGGCATGCAGCCTAATTTGTCTATTGTTTATAATAGTTTTGGAGGCATGGGGTTGTTGGGCATGAAATGGAACTTGGCGGGATTGTCGGCGATTACGCGATGTGGACAAGTTCCTTATTATGACAATGATATAACGGCAATTAATTTTGGAACGGACGGTAGATTTACTTTAGATGGCGAACGGTTAATTAACCTTAGTGGTGCCTACGGCCTACCTGCAACAGAATTCGCCACAGAAATGGAAAACTTTACACGTGTTTTTTCATACGGCAGAACACCCGGACACTTTGAAGCTTATACCGATGATGGTAGTGTTGTAGAATACGGGATCACAAACGATTCAAAGCATATATTAGAAAATGTTACATTAAGTTGGTATGTAAACAAAATAACCGATGCCAACGGTAATTATATGACTTTTGAATATATAAAATATGGCAGTGAAATACTGATTGATAAGATTCATTATACGGGTAATGGCTTTCAACCTTATGCTAAGGTAGAGTTTACTTATACTGATAATACTTTAAATCCCAATACTTATTTTGTTGGAGACCTTGGTCGTCCGCTTGGAGGTTTTAATATTCCGCAAACCAAATTGCTAAAAGCAATTACAGTAAGTTATGGGAGTACTCCTGTACGCAAGTATCAATTCAATTACGTACATGAAGAAAATACATCAGGCGAGCATACCGTACACTTGAAAGAGATTGTTTTAAGTGATGGAAATGGAACCCAGCTTAATGCAACTACCATTGAGTGGGGAGAACAAAATAATAATCTCGAAGATAAAATAGTTACTTTGTCCGGTTTACCCCAAGGGTGCATTATTGCAGGAGATTTTAATGGAGATGGCTATACAGACTATGTAATTTATGGCCAAGGAGCTAGAAAAAATATTTGGAAATTATATACCGGATCTGAAACAGGAGTTTTTACACCTACAGGAATTGAGGGCACACACAGGAGGCTTGATACCTTAGGTTATGAACAAGCGTGTTTATTCTATCGTGCAGATATTACCGGAGATGGTTGCGATAATTTGATTATTGCAGAACTAGGTGGCTTGATCACTCCATTTCGAATATTATCAATAAAAGATGGAGTGAAAGAGGTTGCTACTAAGCAAATTGAAGATTTTCATCAGATATTTTTTGGTGATTTTGATGGCAGCGGTACAACAGATATTTTATTCACAAGCCTTGCTCTTATCCATTTTCCAGAGCCATGTAGATTTTACATTCAATTTTATAGTTATTCGGGATTAAACGGAAATAGTCTCACGTTATCCAGTAGTGGTATTGATAATTGCTTTCCATCATTATGCGTAGGAGATTTTAATGGAGATGGGAAAAGCGATATTTTAGTACAATATAGAAATAAAGACTTCTACATTTATTCCTACGATCTAATACAGAAAAAGTTTGTCCATTCTGGTGCCAATCATAATTTTTCCAATTTTATTCCAAATTTTTACACAGGAGATTTTAACGGTGATGGCATCACTGATATTTTAACTTTTGATAAAAATGGTGCTTGGCAAGTTCGTTTTGGGGGCTCTGACTTCAATTTTACAAAGATTCCAGAGTTTGAAACAGTGTACCTAACTCCATATCATGAAGTTCCACGATACAGGGTTATCATAGCTGACATTAATGGCGATGGTAAAGACGACATTATTCAAGTCTTTGAAGAGGGGTACTGGGGAGATGCAGACTTAAGGATTCTTTATTCTAAAGGTTGCGTTAACGGCAAATATGAGTATGAATATAAACTAGAAACAATAGATCTAGACGAATCCTATTCCTTTTCACTAAACGCTAATATAGCCGATTTTAACAATGACGGTATCTTAGATATTGTAATTCAAGATAATAAAAAATTGTCTGAACCAATGGTTGTTTACCTACATAAAAATAAAGATTACGAATTTGTCAAAGAAATTAAAGATGGGTTAGGGAAAAGAGTTCAATTGAATTACAAACATAAATACTATTTAGCAAAAAGCTCATTTTATAACGTTGCTTATCCCGAACGTGAAAAAAAATATTTTCTTACTACAGTAGATGCTCTAAAAATATCGAATGGAATAGGCAGTGATTTCAATACATTACAATATAGATACCATAATGCGGTATATAGTTTGCCAAGAAGAACATTTTTAGGATTCGAAAAGTTTACTTACATAAATAGCCAAACAAATATAAAAGATTCTTGCAGTTTTCTAGTTGATTATTCAAAAAAGATATTAAAACCTGTGAAGCAAATGAGTTTTTACGGCAGCGAAAGAATAAGCGAAAAGAATTATACTACTGAATGGCAAAATTTATCCAATGGTCGTTTAGCACACTATTCCAATGCAACAACAGAATACAACATTCTTTCCAATAGCACTACTGTAGTCGCAAATCTTTTTAGTCCACAAGGGCGTTTAACAGAAAACTCTACTCGAATTCATAATGGAGTTGGTGATCCACATTCCAATAATTGGATGCATAAGGAAACAAAAACGTATTCTTATGAACCCATAACACTTGGTGACAAACAGAGAAAAACAGTTCCTAAAAGCATCCTTACCAAACAAGAATACAGGAATAGCAGCAATCAAATTATTGAAGTAATTGATACGCTCAACTACGGTTATTACACTGCAAACGAAGATTCTAAGAGGCGTTTACATTGGATGCGAAAAGGGAATATGCACGGCTCCATTACTACTTCTTATGAAACTTACCAACCTACCGGTGTTTACGGAAAAAAATAGTTTCGACGCCAAATTGCGAACCTCGAACACAAACATACGGATACGATAATATGCAACGCTTTGTAACACAAATTACGAACCCTGTGGGACACTCGGCAAGCATGAGTTACGACCTCAAAACAGGGAATAAACAATCGGAAACAGATGCAAACGGATTAACCACTACTTACAATTACGATGCTTTTGGAAACCTTACGCGGATTAACTATCCTGATGGCACACAAACGAATATTTCAATACAATGGCACACCACTTCTTATCCGCCAAATGCCCGCTATTACACCAAAACCACTTCTACGGGAAAGCCGATTTTAGAAGTTTATTATGATATTTTGGGATGGGAAGTGTGCCGTTTGGATGATGGCAACTACATTGAGACCGAATATAACAACAAAGGGCAAGTAAAAAGAATTTCTTATCCCTTCAACCCTACTAATGCACAGGAAAAATTTTGGCATGAATATACCTACGATAATTATGGAAGAAAACTTACTGAAGAGGCGCCTTATACCGATTTGTCTTATGCTTATGATAAGGTTAATAGAAAAGTAACCGTTACCAATAACTTACGCGGTAATACATTTTCATCTAAAACTTACGATGCCTTAGGAAGAGTAATTCATGCTACCGACAACGGAGGGAGCATTACATACACCTATGATATTACTGCAGATAAAAAGCATAAAACCACTATAGTTGCTAATGGCGCCACCACTACAATTGAGTCCGATTTATGGGGTAACCGCCTTTCTATTAAAGAACCCAATGCGGGAGAGATTACTTCTAAGTACAACGGCTTTAATGAATTGATAGAACAGAAAGATGCAAATAACAACATTACCAAATATGAATACGACAAATTAGGGCGGGTAACTCAAAAGCAATATATAACCTCCGGCACAATCCACAGAACGCTTACGTACGAATACGATAATTTTACCGATACCCATAAAGAAAGAGGAAAGTTGCATCAAATAAAAATTGGCAATATGAGATCGGAAACTTTTACTTACGACAATTTAAGTCGCTTATACCAACACACAAAAGTAGTTAGCGGCGCTCATTACACGCACACCTATGCTTATACTGCAACAGGGCAATTGGATACGCTTACCTACCCAAGCTCTTTTGCCGTAATTTACAACTATACGCCTACCGGAAAATTAAACGAAATTCGGCGTAGCGATGATAACAGCCTCATCTATAAGGTGAATGCAAGAAATATGTACCATGCCCCCACCCGTTGTGAATACGGCAACGGCGTAGCCACCCACTATACCTACGATGTACACGGTTTGCTCACCCGCATTCAAACCGGCAATAAGATAGCAACTATTCCCATTGGCGACATAGAAAGAGGAAAAGTTATTAATGAACAGGCATATACGTTGGACAGCACCATTCTAAACTATCGTTATGCTTATGATACTAAAGGTTTAATGATTTCACGCTCCGAAAGCGTATTAAAACGCCGGGAAGCATACGAATACGATAATTTAGACAGGCTTACTAAGATTGAATCTGGCGCCATAGGACAACCGGGAACAATGCAAGAGTTATTCTACAGCGACAACGGTAACATTGAAAGTAACTCTAATGTAGGAAGCTATATCTATGAAACCAAACCACATGCCGTAACCGAAATAGTCCCGGTAAACCATGGGGTTATCTCTGCCAGTGATTGCAATGTAGAATACAATTACTTTAACCAACCCACCCAAATTATTGAGGGAAGCTACAAACTTGAACTCTCTTACGATGCAAACCAGCAGCGCAACAGGATGACTAAAATAAAAGGGACAGCTACTGAGAATGTTCTTTTTTATATTAACAAATATTACGAACGAGAGATGGATTACACTACCGGCACCGTTCGCAACTATCATTACATTTATGGCGATAACGGTGTGGTGGCATTGTATATTGCTAATAGGCACCACAGTACCGATACTATTGGCGATGACTTGCCGGACTTTTCTCCAGATTATACTGTCGCTTTCACCGATAGCATGTACTACATCCACACCGACCACTTGGGCAGTTATTGTGCCATTACCAATGTCAATAAGCAAGTGAAGCAGCGTAACTATTTTGACCCTTGGGGTAATTTCCGACGGATAGTTCGCGATAGAAACGGCTTTGGCATCGATGAAGTATACCAACCTGATTCATTGCAAATAGGAACGGTACCTTTCATGAACTTTACGCTTACCAGCCGCGGGTTTACCGGCCACGAACATTATTCGGAATTAAAGATTATTAACATGAATGGGCGGTTGTATGATCCTGTAATCGCAAGATTCTTCTCGCCGGATAAGTATGTGGCGAATAGTAGTTTTACGCAGGATTTTAATCGTTATACCTATTGCAGAAACAATCCATTACACTATGTTGATCCGAGCGGGCAGTTGTTTTCTTTACCTCACTGGCAAATGTATCTTTTTGGGATCGGGGGTGTCTCGCCTACAATGTTAAACACTGTTACGTGTAGCACTACTGCTCCTATTAACTTCGCCGGGGCATTTAATACATTTATGTTTAACGGTATGGCGCAGCAAAATATTGGCTCTGGCAGTAATGGTGCATTTAGTAATCCCGGAAGAACCCGAAGGATGCATAATACTCACTTTAAGAATACCGGTATGTATCAATGGGATAATAATAGCTCTAATGCTCAATATACTCCATCACCAGCCCAGCAAGCTGAGCTTGCCTCGCAGGCTGCTTTTGGAAGTCAAATGCCTGTATTGGGTGGTGGCTTACCTATTAGATCTAATATTTTTGGCGAATTTAAATTGGAAGTGAGCCAAACAAACGGAACGTTTGGTACTACATATGGAGGATCCGCAGCTTTTAGTGGGGTAACCGAGGGAAACTTTACAAATTTTCTTGGACATGTAGAATTTGGCTATAATATGGCAGTAGATGGAAGCCTTAGAGCTTCCCCTTTTGCAAAAGGTTTTGGTACAACATTGACAGGTTTAAACATTTTTGTAGAGGGGATGCAACTACATAGCCAATACAAAAATACAGGACGTGTTAATCCTGTTACGGCAATCGGTGTAGGTGCTAATTTTACTGGTTTACTATCCAAATTTATGTCAAAATATGCTCTTGGAGGAAGAGTAATGCCTTTCATTGGAAGAGCAGCCGGATTTGTCGGAATGGCAATTACTACTGCTGAATCGTGGTGGATGATATATCAATCAATGGATAATTTAAGATTTTCTCCCTTATCCCTTGATAGAGCAACCGGAGAGCCCTATTGGGGTGATCTTGAATACTATTTTAAATCATTTGAAGAAAGGTGGTAAACTATGAATATATATTACAAAATTTGGGTGGATAATATTTTAAGATTAAGATCACAAAAACAAAATAAAGATACTTGGCAAGAATGGAGTATGATAATAATGACTGCAGCCATGACGGCTAACTTTATGCTTTTTATGGCAATTTTTGAAAGGCATATATTAGGTTTTTCTTTTTATGAATTTAATATAGTTTCCCCTAATGTAGTTCCCATAGAAGGAGCAAATGATTTTTTAAATACTTTGGTTTTATTTGTATTACCGTGTTTTGTTATAAATTATTTACTGATATTCCGAAAGAAAAGATTAAAAAAATTAATACGAAAATATAAATATCCTAACTATCATGGAAAACTTGCTGCCACATACGTGTTAATATCATTTCTTTTGCCGCTTGTTTTGATATTTGGAAATATAATTATCTATCAAGATGTAACGTTTTGGGATTTTTTTGGCAGGTAAGTAAATAACAATAACAAAATATGATAAGGCAAATATTATTAACAATTGGATTATTAGTGATTACAATTTGTGTTTTCAGTCAGAGCAAATTGACTCCCAAACAAATTGCTAAAAGAAACTATCAAGAAGTGGTAGCCGACAGAATTATTTATCGAGATACAATTGAACCTGACAAATATCTGACGTATCTTTTAAGAGATAGAATTGCTTTTATAGATACAATTGTGCCTGACAAATTTCCAATGTACCCCGGTGGCGTACAAGGAATTCTTGATGATCTATCGAAAAACATGTTTTACCCTCAAGATGCTGCATCTTTAGGGATTGAAGGAACAGTAATTTTACAATTTGTAGTAGAAGAAGATGGAACGATCAGGGAAATTGAAATTCTAAAGGGTGTTGACCCGAAGTTGGATGCAGAAGCGATTCGTGTAATAAAAAAATTAGATATTTGGGTTCCGGGACACCTCAATGGAAAACCAGTGCGACTATCCTATGTACAGCCTATTATTTTTCACGTATTAAGAGAAACATCCGGCTTAGCGCTTAATTTTAAATCTGCAAGAAGTAAGATTACCTGGGTGGGAGAAAATAATGAGCATCTGAATATCTCAAATAAAACCGCTTCTCTGCAAAAAGGAATGAATTTTCAACAATTTAAAGTGGTTAAATATGCAAAAAATAATCATATTATTCTTTCACAAACACAGCATGGCGCGAAGTTTAAGCAGAAGTATAATATTGTGCACGCAACAAAGGATACCCTAATATTAGCTCCCGAAGGAGAAGATATTTTCGTATTGGGCGAAACGAATGAACATAACCAATATGTTTTTGTGAATAGTATGCTCACTTATAATTTTGTGGAACTTTATTATGAAGCCTTGTTCCATCATAATAATTTCGTTAGCCCTAAAGTTAGCTTAAAAGTGATTCTTTATATTGATTCGGCGAAAAACTCGCAGGTAGTTGTTCAAAATGAAATTTCTAATGAAATCAACACATACACGACACCCCTATCCAAAGTAGAATATAAAAGATTGATGCAAATATTGTCAAGTTGTGATATTGGTTGTTTTCAGAATGAAGACAGAATGATTGATGAAAAAACCTCTTATTCAATTTTAGAAATCAAATATAATGATCAAATAAAAACATTTAATGGTTTTACGCATTTACCTCTTAATTTTGCTGATGAATTAGCAGATTTTATCTGCGATTACATTGAATCAAGAGCAAACATAGCTGCACGATGGGGATGGCGTATTTGGATACGCCGCCGATAACCTCTCTGTTCGTCTAAGGTTGCAATGCTGCTGTTCGGCGGCTGTAAGTATCCCCAAAATCCTACATTTAAAAATGTACTAATAGATGTAACATAATGTTAAATCAGCCTTAAATAACCACTTCCTTTGGTATGCAAAATATAAACGTTTAATAGTCGTTACTAACGATAAAAACAATACTTTTGCCAAACATTTTTTAACCCATTAATATAACCTTAAAAAAATCAAATTTATGGATCTTAACAAATTAATTGCTGAGTTAGAGGAGAAGAACCCCGCTCAACCTTTGTACATTCAGGCTGCAAAAGAAGTACTCGAAACGATTGTTGATTTCGTAAACGAAAACCCAAAGTACGATAAATACTCTATCGTAGAAAGAATTTTGGAACCCGAAAGAATAATCCAATTCAAGGTTACTTGGGTGGATGATAGCGGAAAAATTCACGTAAACCGCGCTTACCGCGTGCAACACAACATGGCAATTGGACCTTATAAAGGTGGTTGTCGCTTCCACAAAAGCGTGAATCAGGATTCAATGAAATTCTTGGCATTTGAACAAACTTTCAAAAACTCACTCACTACACTTCCTATGGGTGGTGGTAAAGGTGGCTCTGATTTCGATCCAACCGGAAAATCGGAAGGCGAAATGATGCGTTTCTGCCAAGCGTTTATGACCGAACTTCAAAAATATCTCGGACCTGAAACAGACGTTCCTGCCGGCGACATTGGTGTGGGCGGACGTGAAGTAGCTTGGATGTTTGGACAATACAAGAGAATTAGAGGTGAGCACGTAGGTGTTCTTACCGGAAAAACTTTAAACTTGGGTGGTTCGCTCATCCGTCCTGAAGCTACAGGATTTGGTGCTATCTATTTCTTACAAGGAATGTTAGCTGCTAAAGGTGACACTATTGTAGGTAAAAGAGTTGCGGTATCAGGTTTCGGAAACGTAGCTTGGGGTGCTGCTTTAAAATGTCAAGAACTTGGCGCGAAAGTAGTTTGTATCTCCGGTCCTGATGGGTATATTCTTGATGAAGAAGGAATTTCGGGAGAAAAAATCGTTTATATGACCGAGTTGTTGGGTACACGTAACAACGTAGTAGCTCCTTATGCAACGAAATATCCTAACGCTAAATTCTTTGCAGGCAAAAAGCCTTGGGAAGCGAAAGTTGACGTTGCCATTCCTTGTGCTATCCAAAACGAGTTGAATAAAGAAGATGCGGAAACATTAGCTGCCAATGGTTGCCAATATGTGGTTGAAGCATCTAACATGGGCTGTACTGCTGAGGCGATGCATGTGCTACAAACCAAGAAAATTTCTTTTGCACCGGGTAAAGCTGCCAATGCCGGCGGTGTAGCTACTTCCGGCTTGGAAATGACACAAAACTCCATGAAGTTAGCTTGGACGCGCGAAGAAGTAGATGAAAAATTGAAAGCTATTATGAGCAACATCCATGCAAATTGCGTGAAATATGGAACTGAAAAAGACGGTTACATTAACTACGTAAAAGGTGCTAACATTGCCGGCTTCATCAAGGTTGCCGATGCAATGATTGACCAAGGTGTTATCTAATATTTATATTTTTATGGTTGTGTAAACCATAAAGTATAACTTTTTCTCTGTATATGAAGGCTCCTAAAAGGGAGCCTTTTTTTTGAATTTAATTAGTCTAACGTTTTTTTTATTAATTCGCACCTGAATTCCACATCGTTACCCTACAAATTTAAAAAAGTAAGTCATGAAACACCTTATCATTGGCGGTGTTGCCGGTGGCGCCACTGCCGCAGCCCGTATCCGTAGATCGGATGAATTTGCCGAAATTGTTATGCTCGAAAAAGGCAAGTATATTTCTTATGCCAATTGCGGACTTCCGTATTATATTGGTGGAACAATTACTGACCGCGACGAGTTGTTTGTGTATGATCCGACCTCTTTCGGCGATAAATTTAATGCCGATGTAAGAGTTGAAAATGAGGCTATCGCTATTAATACGGAAACTAAAAGTGTAGATATTCGCCGTGCGGACGGCTCTGTTTATACCGAAAACTATGATAAATTATTGTTAGCTCCCGGTGCATTTCCTGTTAAACCTCCTTTGGAAGGAATTGATACTGAAGGAATTTTTACACTGAGAAATGTAGAGGATACAGATCACATCAAAACGTATATCACGTCACATAAAATTGAAAATGCTGTGATCGTAGGTGCAGGGTTTATTGGTATGGAAATGGCTGAAAATCTACATTATGCAGGAGCCAAAATTTCAATTGTTGAAATAAATAATCAGCTAACAGGTCCGCTGGACTTTTCAATGGCTGCACATGTACATAAATATCTTTTGGAAAAGGGCGTGCAATTATATTTAGAGCAAACTGTGGAACGGTTTGAAAAAGATGGCGAAAAAATCAAAGTATTTCTTAAAAGCGGCAATGTTATTGTAACAGACGTGGTTATAGTATCTGTCGGTGTTCGTCCGGAAACCACATTAGCAAAAGCCGCCGGATTGAAAATTGGCGAAGCAGGCGGAATTTGGGTGGATGAATACTTGCAAACCTCCGCAAAAGATGTGTATGCAGTGGGCGACGCTATTGAGTTCCCCCATCCGTTAACCGGCAAGCCATGGCTCAATTATTTAGCAAATCCCGCTAATCGACAAGGACGTATAGTGGCTGATAATATGGTGTTTGGCAATAATATAGAATATGAAGGAGCCATCGGCACGGCTATCGTCAAGATATTTGATATGGCGGCGGCTTTTACAGGTTTAACAGCCAAACGATTACAACAGATGAATATGGAATATACCAGTTCAACTATTTTTACATCATCACATGCAGGTTATTACCCTGATGCTTTATCTCTTATCATTAAAATAACGTTTGATCCTAAAACCGGAAAACTCTATGGCGGACAAGCGGTTGGTTATGACGGTGTAGACAAACGGATTGACCAAATTGCACTGTTGATTAAAAACGGCGGTACGGTTTACGACTTGACGAAGGTTGAACACGCTTATGCACCGCCTTTCTCCTCGGTAAGAGACCCCATTACCGTTGCAGGCTATGTGGCAAGCAACATTGTTTGCGGTGCGATGCCGGTGGTTACATGGCGCCAAATACAGAAAGCAGATCGCAATAACATACTGCTGCTTGATGTACGTACTGCAGAAGAAAATAGCCTGGGGACAGTGCCGGGTGCCGTAAATATCCCGCTTAATGAACTTCGTCTTCGCATAGATGAGTTGCCGGAAGATAAAACCAAGGGAATTTATGTTTTTTGCGCTTCCGGTCAAAGAGCTTATCATGCGCTTAAAATACTTACCGGTAATGGATTTAAAAATGTTAAAAATCTTTCAGGAGGATATAAAACCTATGAAACCGCTACCGAACCTATTGTAAATAAAGAAATAACGACTTCAACCGAAAATAAAACCAATGCTAACTCCCAACATATGGAAACACAAACTACTACCATAAAAGTTGACGCCAGCGGCTTGCCATGTCCGGGCCCTATTATTAAGATGAAACAAACAATAGATACTATCGGAGAGGGCGAGCGAGTGGAAATGACTGCCACTGACCCCGGTTTTCATAGCGATGTTGAGGCATGGTGCAATACCACCGGCAACTTGCTGATTTCAAATACCGAAGAAAAAGGAAAATATACTGCCGTTGTTGAAAAAAGCGCTCCGAAAGATCCCAAAGTCATAACCTCGCACGACGGCAAGGCAAAAACATTTATCGTGTTCAGTGATGATTTGGATAAAGCGTTGGCAGCTTTTGTACTAGCAAACGGTGCTGCCGCCACCGGGCAAAAAGTATCTATGTTCTTCACTTTTTGGGGATTAAATGTGATTAAGAAAGTAGCAAAACCCAAAGTAAAAAAGGATATTTTCGGAAAAGTGTTCGGAATGATGTTGCCGTCAAACTCGCTTAAATTACATCTATCCAAAATGAGCATATTCGGCATCGGCGATAAAATGATGCGATATACGATGAAACAAAAAAACATTTACTCATTGGAAGAACTCCGGCAACAAGCTTTGGAGCAAGGTGTTGAATTTATCTCCTGCCAAATGTCTATGGACGTGATGGGCGTGAAGCGCGAAGAACTTTTGGATGAAGTGACTGTAGGTGGTGTGGCTACTTATATGGAGCGTGCAGAAGGAGCGAATGTGAATTTGTTTATTTAGCCCACTACTATTTAAAATTCTATTTTTAATTGTGATTTCATTTGAAACGATTTTCGATGATACGGTGTTTTGCCAAATTTTAATAATGCTTCCTGATGCGCTTTTGTAGGGTAACCCTTGTTTTGCTTCCAACCATACATAGAAAATTCGGCATCTAAATCTTCCATGAAATCATCACGAAAAGTTTTGGCAAGTATAGAGGCTGCTGCAATAGCCAAATATTTCGCATCGCCTTTTATAATGCACTGATATGGAATTGCTGTTTCATTCTTAAAACGGTTTCCGTCAATTAACAAAAGCTCCGGTTGTACTTTTAATCCTTTTACAGCCAGATTCATTCCTCTGAATGAAGCGTTTAAGATGTTAATTTCATCAATAACCGCTTCGGAAACAGAAGCTATCGAATAAGCGACGGCATCTTTCATAATGATTTTCCGAAGTGTTTCTCTTTGTGCTTTATTGAGTTGCTTTGAGTCGTTCAGTTGCTCATTAACATAATTGAAAGGAAAAATTACGGCAGCAGCAAAAAGCGGACCGGCTAAACAACCTCTTCCGGCTTCATCACAACCGGCTTCTATCAAAGCATATTCCGAAAACTGAGATTTTAAAGCCATAAAAGAAATAATGTAAGAATTGTAATTATCTCATTGATAAAAAGCGGATTTTTTTCTTGTGCTAATATTGCTAAATAGATGGATATTGGCACAGAAAGGTACCCTAAAATGTAGGGATAGGCAGAATTTGAAATAAACAAACAGGCAAGCATTAAAATAGCACACGTATTGAAAGTAACCACTTTTTTGCGTTGTGTTACTACTTTAGACTCGTTTATTAATCTAGTTCTAATAATGAAATACATATATATGACGCCCAAAACGATTAGAGAGATTAGTATAGAGGTACGGGTTAAGATCTCCCCATCCAATATGCCTAAAATTTTAATTTGTTGAAATTCTAATATCCAGTCACAGTAGCTGTTAGTGAAAAAAAAGTATGAAAAAAAGTAAAAATATACCAATGCAACTCCAAATAATAAAATGCCTATCTCTTTTATTTTGAAAAACTGATTAATAATGAGTGTTGCCATCACTAAAATGAGCAAGATGAAGCTACTTAGATCAAAACATGTACCCAGTGCAATTAAAATCCCTATCCAAAACGCGTTGATCTTTAGCTTTGCCGATGAAGTAGCATAGTTTATAGAGATAGTGATTAAGAGAAAAAGCAAAGTGAAAAACGAAGGTGATATTGTGATTAATGATTTTGTTAACAATAATATAGAAAGATAAAAACAAGCCGGAAGTAAAGAGTTTTTAGCTGTAAATTCATTCTTCGTAAAATAATATTGCAACAATACAACTTGGAGTAATAAAACAGCTATGATGATTCCTTTTCCAAAAAACTCGTATTGTGAAAAAAAATGAGCAAAATTTTTATATAAAAAAACAGTGCCTTGTTCGTTTGATAATTGAGCTTGTGTAATAACAACATACACAGAAAGTGTAAGTAAGCCTAATAACAACATCCATTGAAAAGCAATCTTTCTATTGATAAACTTTAGCATGGTTAATTTTTTTGCGAAATAATATTTTTTTCCGAAAGACTTACTTCTTAAACTTAGAAACTACATATACAACAGGATTCAACACCGAAAAAACAATATCAAAAACCAAAATATAAGGAATCAATCTCTTTTCATTGAGTTTAGTTGCAGCAAATCCAAAACACACATATTGAGTGATATACTTAATTATTAATATGCTCAATGCAATGAGCAAATAAAGGAGGTTATTCAAGGTAACATAAATGACAAACCCAAGTGCAATGTAGGAAAATGTCATGAGGAAATGGTAGAAATTCAGTAAGAAACGGTCAGGTTTGGGGTATAACTTGCGGGTTTTTCTGCGAAATGTCCTAAGTAAAAACCAATTGTGGAAATTAGAACCGGAGCGCGAAATGGTGTGCGCCTCTTTTTCATATTCAATGGCACAATTACGGGCGTTTGCTACTTGGTTGATAAACAAGTCATCATCGCCAAATTGCAAATGGTTTTGAGAGGCAAAACCTTTGTTATTAAAGAAAATAGTTTTGGTGTAGGCTAAATTTTGCCCCACGCCCATAAAAGGATTTTTTGCCAAACAATAGGAAAAATACTGAATGGCTTGATGCAATTTATCGAAACGAATTAATGCATTAAAGAATCCTAATTTTTTACGTATATTGCTGTATCCCAAAACAATTTTTGTAGTATCATTAAAATGTCTTGCCATTAATTTTATCCATTGATTTGAGGCAGGCAAACAATCGACATCGGTTAATAAAACATGCTCATAAGTAGCTGCTTTGATGCCCAGCGAAAGTGGAAACTTTTTGCCTTTGATATTGGTAACAGAAGATTCTAAGTGCACCAATTTTAAATTGGGGAAACGATTTTGAAAATCTGTCACCAACTGCGGCGTTTCGTCGTTGGAATTATCGTTTACAACCACTACTTCAAATTGCGGATAAACTTGCGTTAACAGTTCCGGTAGTGTTTTGATGAGCAAGTGTGCGTCGTTTTTAGCTGTTAACACAATAGAAACCGGTACATTTTGCGATACGATTGTTTTTTGTTTACGAAATGAGAATCTGGAAAATATCACTACATAATACAAAATTTGGCACAAAACTACAATTCCGAAAACAACAATTAATATTTCAGGAAGATAGAGTGAGATGAAATCAATGTTCATAATGCAATCTGTTGTCTTTTTCTTTAATGCTTTCGCGTTTGTCGTACTTTTTCTTTCCACGCGCTAATGCAACGTCTAATTTGGCATAGCCGTTTTCATTGATATATAACAGTGTAGGGATGATAGTTAATCCACGTTCATTCAGTTTAACAAGCAATTTTTTAAGTTCGCGTTTGTTAAGCAATAATTTTCTATCGCGCTTGGTTTCGTGGTTGTTGTAACTGCCATTGGCATATTCGCTAATGTGCATGTTGTGTACCCACAATTCACTGTTTACAAAAGAACAATATGCGTCTTGAACATTGGCTTTTCCGGCGCGTATAGATTTGATTTCAGTGCCGGTAAGCACCAATCCGGCGGTGTATTTGGTAAGCAAAAAATACTCAAATTCCGCTTTACGATTTTTGATAGAAATGTTGGTCCCTGCTTTTCCTTTCGACATTATTTTTTGTCAATATCAATCAATTTGTATCTTTTAGTCCCCATGCCCAATTGTTCGGCATAGTCGATTTGATGTTTTCCACTTACTGAATTAACGCTCATGAACGCGTCGTCGCATTGGTGCGCTTTGTCCACTAAATCGTGGGCAGCCGCTTCAATCGCCACAATATCGGTAGATGCCAAAATACCGATGTCGCTGATGAAAGGTTCTCTTGGGTTGGAAGCGCAGTCGCAGCTTGGCGAAACGGTCATGATGATGTTGAAATACACGGAATTAACAAGCTCTACAGCCGGTTTTGCATATTCCACTAATTTTTCGAGAAAAATTCTCGTTTTTTCATCATCTGCCGGGCGCACAATGGCTCTTCTCGGGCAAGCGGTAATACACATGCCGCAGCCGCTACATTTATTTAAATTAATTTCAAGTGGCTCTAATGTAATGGCATCCTCGGGACAATCTCTCACGCAAAGTCCGCAATCATTACAATTTTTCGGTTTGGTTTGTGGGAAATCGTTTTTATGCATGAGGCGTTTGCCAAGTGGCGTTGCCATTCCCATGGAAGCGTTTTTAATACAACCTCCAAAACCGGAGCCGCCATGACCTTTAAAATGAGTGAAATAAACTATCGTAGAATAGTTTTCAAGATTTTTTCCAAGTAAAGCGGTTTGAAAGTGTCTTCCGCCCACCACAGGAACTTCCAATGTGCCACCATCGCATAAGATATCGATAGGCGCAAATGTAAAGCCGTGATCTCTTGCTAATTGAATATGGGTTTCCGTGTTGTCGCGGCGTCCTTTGTATGCCACATTGGTTTCTACTAACGTAGCATTCAACGCTGCACAAAGCGGCTCAATCATAGTGGCAGGCACAAAATAGGTGTTGCCGTCTTCTCCAAAATGTACTTTAATTCCGATATTATCGCCTTGTACATTGTCTTTTATGTATTCAAAAAGTCTCATTACTCCTTCAGGGGAGATGTCAGAGGTGAAATAAACGTTTGCTGGTTCGTCAGTAGTTGTTTTGTTGTTTGAGCAATTAAAAAATAGAAAGGCGGTGATTACCAATAGGATAAGTGTTGCTTTTTTCATAAATTGATATGAGTTAGTTTAACGGCAAAAATAGCAAAAAGTCTGAACCATGATTTTATTAAGATTTTCAAGATTTCCAAAATTAATTTTACCCAAATAAATTAAGTATAATCCTATAACTCCTATCAATCTTAATAAAATCATAGTTCAGATTAATAAAATCATGGTTCATACTTAAACTTTTTATTAAACAATCTTTTAAACTGCAAACTTTTAGCCCCAAAATTTATTAATAATCCTGTTTGCAAATTATATGCTTCCAAGTAATTAATAGCTTGAGCCAAATGCACATCTTCTAAATTTACAATTGCTTTTATTTCAACAGATATTTCATTTGCCACTAAAAAATCAACTCGCCTTTGCCCCACATCAATACCTTTGTAAAATAAAGGCATTCCAAATTCGCGTTGATGTTCAATAGTTTGTAACCTCATTTCTATAGACAATGCCCGTTGATAAACCACTTCCTGAAATCCATTTCCCAAAGTACTATGAACTTCCATTGCACAGCCAATTATTTTGTGAGTTATTGCATCTTGTTCTCTTTTTATCATATTTCTATCTTGTAGCTCTTGATAATCTTATTAAAATCATGGTTCATGGTTCAAAATCATGATTCAACCTATCGCCCCCAATTATCCCTATCCAAACTCCTAAAATTAATCGCCTCCGACAAATGCTCAATCTCAATATTCATCGAATTATCCAAATCTGCTATCGTCCTCGCTACTTTTAAGATGCGATCGTAAGCACGTGCAGAAAGTCCTAATTTTTCCATAGCTAATTTTAAACGTTCCTCGCCTTCTTTAGAAATGGCGCAGTAAGCACGCACCATTTTGCTACTCATTTGCGCATTACAGAACACATTTTGAATATGTTCAAAACGCTTGCGTTGCAATGTACGTGCCGTTATTACACGTTCGCGAATTTTTGCGCTTGCCTCCACCGGTTTGGTAGAAGCCAATTCTTCATGCGATACCGGCACCACTTCTACATGAATATCAATTCTATCCATTAAAGGACCGGACACTTTATTTAAGTAGCGTTGCACAATGCCTTGCCCGCAAGTACAAGGCGTTTTAGGATTATTGTAGTTTCCGCAAGGACAAGGATTCATGGCGGCTACAAACATGAAAGAAGCGGGAAACTCAACGGTATATTTTGAACGCGAAATGGTAACGTACCTGTCTTCCAATGGTTGGCGCATTACTTCCAGCACAGTTCTTTTAAATTCGGGAAGTTCGTCTAAGAAAAGAACGCCGTTGTGCGCTAATGAAATTTCTCCGGGTTGCGGATGTTGTCCGCCGCCCACCAATGCCACATCAGAGATGGTGTGATGTGGAGAACGAAACGGGCGCACCGAAACCAACGAAGCATACCGGCTCATTTTTCCGGCAACGGAATGAATTTTAGTAGTTTCCAATGCTTCGTTTAAGGTTAACGGAGGTAAAATGGAAGGCAGTCGTTTTGCCAACATCGTTTTTCCCGAGCCGGGCGATCCGATGAGGATGACGTTGTGACCGCCGGCAGCCGCAATTTCCAACGCACGTTTAATGTTTTCCTGCCCTTTAACATCTGAAAAATCAAATTCATATTCATTTAAACTACGTTGAAACTCGTTGTGTATATTTATTTTAACAGGTTCAATCGGAACATCTTTATTAAAAAAATCAATTACTTGTTTAATATTTTCAACGCCAAGTACTTCAATATCGCCGACGATGGCAGCTTCGCGGGCATTTTGAATGGGTAAGATGATCCCTCTTTTGCCTCGTTTGCGCGCTTCTATGGCAACGGGCAGCGCGCCGCGGATCGGTTGTAGCGTCCCGTCAAGTGATAGTTCGCCCATAATGTAGTAATCTTCCACTTTTTCAGTGCCTTGTATTTGCTCCGAAGCAAGGAGAATGCCAACGGCAAGCGTTAAATCGTAAGCCGAGCCTTCTTTCCGAATATCAGCAGGCGCCATGTTGATTACAATTCTTTTATTAGGTATTTTGAAGCCGTGGCAATGTAACGCCGTATCAATGCGTTGCTGGCTTTCTTTCACGGCGCTATCGGGCAAGCCAACTAACAGGAAGTTGACTCCGAGTTCAATACTGACTTCAATACTGATGGGGATGGCGGCGACACCCATTAGGGCGCAACTGTAGGTTTTTATGAGCATGGTTTTAGTGGTTAGTGATTAATAGTTAATGATCTTGAACTGGGATTTTAGCAAGACTTACAAGATTACTAGGATTTTTAGATTAATTTAATCTTGCGAATCTTGTAAATCTTAATAAAATCATGGTTCAGATAATTGCCGCAAAAATAAATTATTTCATATACCAAACATCGAAAAAATATTTTTATTTATTTGAATATCAGATGATTGAAAGATGCAAAATGAGGGAAAAAGTGTGTGTATTTTGAAGAAATGTACAAAAAGAATGAGAAAGTGTGAAGAAAAAGTTTGAAGTGCTATTTTTGATTAAGTTTTATTTCACAGTGCTATTTTTTTAGCTCTTGACATTTGTTCGAGATTCCTCGCTGCGCTCGGAATGACAGCCATTCGTTCAAAGGAGAGAAGAAGCGGCGGCGGCGCAACACAACTGTGCAAGTTTCAGACTTTTGCCGCCGTCGCTTCTGTTATTCCTGCCGACATTGTCATTCCGAGCGAGTGTAGCGAGCGAGGAATCTCGAACAAAAAATAAAAATAGCAACTTAAACCTTTAAGTTTTATTTAATTTAAAATCCAAAGAAATTACAGATATTTGCAGCCAACTTTTAACCAAAAGTTCTAATGAAAAAATACTTTTTACATCCTCTTGCCATTGCATTACTGTTAATAGTAACCATGGCAGCCTGTAAAGTAGTCAACGTATCCACAGAAGGCGTAGTTACTGCAAAAACCAAAAGTGTAGCTACAATTACCGCTACTACTCAAGAAGGCAACTATACGGCTACTTGTGCTGTGGAAGTAATTGATGTAGAAAATGATGAGGGCGTAATTATTAATGGAGTAAAATGGGCAACCCGCAACTTAGCTTCCCATGGCAAATTTGTACTCAAAACTGAAGATATCGGCGCACTTTTTCAATGGGGGCGTGCAGGCGATGGGCATGAGCAACGCACAAGCCCAAATTATCCAACTAACAACAATAGTAGCGAAAATGGCGTAGTAAGTGGCTTTCAAAATTTTGATGCCCATGGACAAATTGTAAACACACACGCTGCTTACGGCAAATTTATAAAACAAAGTGACGAACCTTATGATTGGCGCGCTCCTCAAAACGGTATGCTTTGGAATTCGGGCAGTGAAACTGTTCCGAAAAAAACGGCAAACGACCCTTGTCCTGACGGTTGGCGTCTGCCCACACAAACCGAACTTGCCAGCCTTGGCAATGGCGTATGGGTATGGGCAAATACTCCTGTTGCCGGTCGTCGTTTTGTTGATGGAAGTAATACTCTCTTCCTGCCCGCCGCTGGGTACCGCGATGCCAGTGGCACGCTCAGTAACGTGGGTACGCGCGGGCTCTACTGGAGTAGTAGTATTAGTGGTGCCAATGCTTTCGCTTTCATTTTGGCCTTCAACAGCAATGGCTTTTACATGTACAGCAACTACCACGTTGTCGGCTTTTCAGTCCGTTGTGTTGCAGAACACTAGTTCGTTTTTTGCTATTCGATTACTTGGCGGATTTTTGGGGTGTAATCAAACGAATTTTGTGTAACAATTCATTGCCGTTGACTTCAGCCAACGGGCAAAAAAAAAATTAGTTTCGGAAAAGAAGTAGTATTTGAATGGTAACAGAAATCTTATTTTTCAAAGTTCGCTGAGTAGTCTATGTGATTCCGTCCAAATTTTTTTCCTGATTCCCTGATTTGACTATGAATCAGGGAATCAGGGAATCAGGGAAATGATTTGTGGGGACATTTTGTTTGCTACTCAGGGGGCCTGAAAAGATAAGGGTTTGGTTTTTTTGTCATTTATGCTCGTTTGCTCTTTACCCCTCATTCGTCATCGCCAACTTCCGCTGCGATTTCATTAAATTACGCGATTGAAGAATCAGTGTGCGAGTTTCGGTAATGATATGCAAAAACAGCATCGTATTGCGCGTGCCGCTTTCGTTAGCTTTGGCGCGTTTTATTTGATGTTTTGTGGAACTGTAATAGACATCGTTTAGAATTTCCCGCTTTTTCATTAAAGCATCAAAATTTGAATAATCTTTTGTATCCAACATCGTTAAAAACTCTGTATAAATAGCATTTACTGTGTCTAAAATCAATTGCAAATCTTCAATTTGTTCTTGTGTAAATCCTTCGTGATTGTTATCAATATACTCATAACTTTCGCGGGTAATATGGAGCAATGATTTTGCTACTTCATAATTATAATCAACTACCTGAATGTAATAGAAGGTTAAATCGGGGTGATCGCCGCCTAAGCGTTCTAAATTAGGAAGTACTTCATATTTGCGCTTGTTTTTTGCTTTTCTGTAGATCTTTTCTGCTTCTTCGCGAATATTTTTTAATTCACGGTGATTTTCAGTAAATAATGCGTCTAAAGTTCGTGTGTAAATCTCGCTCGTTTGTGTAATAGATTTTTTGATGCCTTTATTTCCATAATCATACACCGCTTTTTCGCCGGTAAGTTCTTCAATATCTTCTACTACTTCTTCTGTTTTACTGCGAAATTCCTTGCTGGTCATTACACGGAACATTGCCAATATGCCAAATCCAATAACAACAATAATTCCTAATGTATGGCTATAGCCTGTGGCAAACATTAATATACATGCCACAATGCCTGCTGCTGTAAATGCTATCAATGCCGTAAGAAACCAGCCTGCAATAACAGTAATTACGCCTGTAATTCTGTACACTGCACTTTCTCTTCCCCACGCTCTGTCTGCCAAAGAGGTTCCCATGGCAATCATAAATGTCACATAAGTTGTTGACAATGGCAATTTTAAAGAGGTCGCCAATGAAATTAATAAAGTGGCAACGGTTAAATTAACGGAAGCTCGAATAAAATCGAAAGAAGGTTTTTCTTCATTTGTGGGAGCTAATGGTTTAAAACGGCTGTCAATAAATTTAGCCACTCTTTTTGGCAATCTTCTATCTATTGATTTGCTGAAATTTACAGTGCCTCTCACAATTGATCTTGATAGTTGTATAGAACCAAATTGCTCAACTCCGGCTACTTGACGAGAAAGATTCACACCGGTATCAATCACTTTTCTTGCTTTTTTCGAGAACCATATCGTTAAAACCATAATGGCTCCGGCAACGGAAAGAATTCGCCAATCGGCTTTAACAGGTGCTTTTAGTTCTTCCATAGTAAGCGTGCCTACATCAATTCCATTGGCAAGTGCGGCGCTGGCAATTTCGTAAGATTGGTATCCCGCCATAGGCACTCCGATAAAATTAACCAAGTCGTTGCCGGCAAATGCCAAAGCAATGGATGCCGTACCAATTAATATGGTGATTTTCAAAATATCAATTTTGAATAAATGTTGCATTATGGCATAAAGCGCTGAACTGCAAGCAAAAATAATGAATAAAATTTGTGTGGTTTGACTTTTTAAAGCATCTAAAGTTTCATTAGAAACCAAAGTAGTGCTTTTTAATCCTTTAAAAATAGCAAAGTAAGTGATTGCCGTAAACGCCAATCCGCACCAAATTGCGCCTACAAATTTTAAGTTTCTTTCGTAATTAAAAGTAAATATTAAGCGTGTGATATACATTACAATAGAGCCGCAGACCAACGCAATGACTACCGAGCTGAAAATTGCCGAGAGTATTGTGAGTGCCCTTGATGAATTAATATAATCGGAAAGGCTTGAAGACATGGCGTTTGGATCTTTTGCGATAACATACAAACCCACAACCACGGCAGCACCCAAAAGCTCAAACACCAAAGATACGGTGGTTGAGGTAGGTAAACCCAAAGAATTGTAAACGTCTAATATGATAATATCTGCAATTAAAACTGCCAAGAATAAGATCATCACATCGTGAAAATGGAACATATTAGGGTGAAAAACACCACTTTTGGCGATTTCCATCATACCACTGCCAAAAAAAGTACCAATAAAAATCCCGATAGAAGCTACCGACAGGATCACCCATCGGGAAGCTACCCTGGAACCTACGGCAGAGTTTAGAAAGTTAGCGGCGTCATTAGCAACGCCTACTACTAAATCGGATACTGCGAGTACCACTAAAATTACGACAATAATCAAGTACAAATTATCCATAAAATCTTACTTTTTGTGGCGACAAAAATATATTGTTTACAATACGAGATTCCGTTTTGGTGTTACAAAATTGTTACAAAACAAGTTGTCGTTGTAATATTGCAGAAACGCAATGCATTGCGTCTTTACGTCTCGTTCGTCATCGCTAATTTTCGTTGCGATTTCATTAAATTGCGAGATTGAAGAATCAAGGTACGTGTTTCGTTAATGATATTCAAAAACAGTATCGTATTTCGTGTTCCGCTTGCATTTGCTTTGGCACGCCTTACTTGATGCTCTGTAGAAGTAAAATATACATCGTTTAGAATTTCCCGTTTTTTCATTAATTCGTCAAAATGTGAATAATCTTTGGTGTCTAACATCATCAAAAATTCTGTATAGATATCATTTACAGTATCTAAAATAAATCTTAAATCTTTTATTTGGTCTTGAGAAAAACCTTCGTGGTTATTGTCAATATATTCAAAACTGTCGCGGGTGATGTGCAACAACGACTTTGACACTTCGTAGTTATAATCAACCACTTGGATATAATAGAAAGTTAAATTAGGATTATCGCCTCCCATGCGTTCCAAATTGGGAAGCACTTCATATTTCCGCTTGTTTTTTGCTTTTCTATAGATTTTTTCTGCTTCATCGCGAATTTGTTTCAAGTCGCGGCGGTTTTCGGTAAATAATGCATCTAAAGTACGGGTATATATGTCGTTCGTTTGGGTAATTGATTTTTTAATACCTTTATTTCCGTAATCGTACACCGCTTTCTCTCCGGTAAGCTCTTCAATATCTTCTTCAACTTCTTTTGTTTTGCTGCTAAATTCTTTGCTCGTTAATAAACGGAGAATGGCTAATGCACCAAATCCAATAACTACGGTAATTGCAAGCGTTTGGTTGCCACCTTTTGTAGCAAACATTAATGCAAGTGCAATAAGTCCGGCGGTTGTAAATGTAATCACTGCCGTAAGAAACCAGCTGGCAATAACGGTGATTACGCCTGTAATTCTGTACACTGCGCTCTCTCTTCCCCAAGCTCTATCTGCCAACGAAGTTCCCATAGCTACCATAAATGTTACGTAAGTTGTTGACAATGGAAGCTTCAACGATGTTGCCAGTGAAATTAACAAAGTAGCAATAGTTAAATTCACCGAAGCGCGAATAAAGTCAAATGAAGCTTTTTCGTCCTCAGAGGGAGCCAGCGGCTTAAACCTGCTGTCAATAAAATTGAGCACCGCTTTTGGCGTCATTCTATCAATTGCTTTGCTGAAACTGATAGAACCTCTTACAATTGATCTTGACAATTGCATAGAACCGAATTGCTCAACACCACTATTTTGACTTGATAGATTTACTTCTGTGGCGGTAACTTTTCGTGCTTTTTTAGAAAACCACAATGCCAACACCATCACCACGCCTGCTGCAACAAGAATACGCCAATCGGCTTTCACAGGCTCACGCAATCCTTCCATGGTAAGTGTACTGATGTCAACTCCGGTGGCGTGTGCGGCAGTCGCAATTTCGTAAGAATGATAGCCCGCCATAGGAACTCCGATAAAATTCACCAAGTCATTGCCTGCAAATGCCAATGCTAATGAGGCAGTACCAATCAATATTGTAACTTTTAAAATATTGATTTTGAAGAGATGTTGCATAATGGCGTAAAGTGCGCTGCTGCAAGCAAAAACAATAAGAAGTATGTACACAGTATTGGCTTGTAAATATACCAATGTTTCTTTTGAAACCAAAGAGGTGCTTTTTAATCCTTTAAATATTGCAAAGTGGACAGTCGCCATAAATGCCAACCCACACCAAATGGCGCCTACATATCTAAAGTATTTTCCATAATGAAAAGTGAACAACAAGCGAGATAGATACATTATTACGGATCCGCACACCAAAGAGATGATTACGGAACTTAAAATTGCCGAAATAATACCCAGCGCTTTGGCCGAATTAATATAGTCTGAAAGACTTAATGAAGTGGCATTCGGATCTTTATAAATAACAAACAAACTTACTACTACCGCAGCACCCAAAAGTTCAAATATCAAAGATACAGTGGTTGATGTAGGAAGTCCTAAGGCATTATACATATCCAAAACGATGATATCCGCAACCATCACCGCCAGAAACAGAATCATAATGTCGTGAAAATGAAACATATTGGGATGTATCACGCCTGTTCGGGCAATTTCCATCATGCCGGTGCCAAAAAAAGTACCAATAAAAATACCGAGCGATGCGACCGACAAAATGACCCACCGGGAAGCCACTCTTGAACCTATGGCAGAATTAAGAAAATTAACAGCATCGTTTGCAACGCCTACCACCAAATCGGATACCGCGAGCATTGCCAAAATTACAACAATAATTAAATACAAATTATCCATAACAATATTAAAATTTATTCGGCGGCAAATAAATAATCTTTTTATTACGGCTATGTTTTTTTTTAGTTACGAAAATATTACGAAATTTTTGAAGAGGATTTACTTAGCTAAGTGTCTCTGTATTTGTTAACATAGGTACAAAAACAAAATCCCCGAACTCTTCTTTGGTTAAAGTATTTTCTCCTGTTTTTGTGATGCGAATCATTTTCTGAGTGCCATCGCCTACCGGTATTACCATGAATCCGTTTATTTTTAATTGATTGGTTAATGATAACGGAACATTAGGTGCGCCACAGGTAACAATAATTTTGTCATAAGGCGCGTATTGCGGAATCCCGTTGAAACCATCTCCAAAAAATGTAAATATTTTATGATCAATCTCTTCGAGTAATTTTCGGGTATCTCTAAAAAGTCCTTCTTGTCGCTCTATGGTATAGACTTTTGCGCCCATTGCGCTCAATATGGCAGCTTGGTAGCCTGAGCCTGTGCCAATTTCCAACACTTTATCTCCTTTTTGTATTTGCAATAATTGACTTTGAAATGCTACAGTAAACGGCTGCGATATGGTTTGTCCGAATTTTATAGGTAACGGTCTGTCTAAATAGGCTTTTTCCCACATAAAAGATTCGATGAACTTGTGGCGATCTACTTTTTCAACAGCTGCCAATACGTTTTCATCGACAATCCCTTTTTCGCGAAGGATTGAAATTAATCTTTGTTTTGCACCTTTTAAAATGTAGCTCATAATTTAAGTAGAAAATCGTATTGGAAATTATAGTGCGAAAATATAGTTTTTTGAACAATATTTTTCTATTTTTGTGCACTTGTTACAAGTGAAATTATTATGTATGATTAGTTACATTAAGAAAACTCTGCTAAAACGTTGTTTAGAAAAACATAAAACTTCTCGAGAAAAAAAAATAATTTCTTTAGAGAAGGCGCGAACCATAGGCATTCTTTGCCAAATAACCGATGAAGAGTCTTACAAAGAGGTTCACACTTTATTTTCAAAACTTCAGTCTCATAATAGAACTGCGTGGCTGATGGCGTATATTGATAAAAAAGAAGTGCCCTATTATTGCTTGCCGCAATTGTCTGCCGATTATTTTTCCAGAAAAAATTTGAATTGGTACGGCAAACCCGAATTTGTGCAATTAAATGATTTCTTGGACAAAGATTTTGATATACTCATAGATTTCTCTCGAAAAGATATACCTCCTTTGCGGTATATTCTCTCTACTTCAAAAGCTAAACTTTTAGTGGGGGCTAACGAATATGCGCAAGATTTATACGATGTTTTTATTAAAGATGAAACGGAGCCGGATTGTCTTAAACTTTTAAAAATCATTCACAATTATTTACTCAAATTAACCGGAACATGCACAGCATAAATCAATATAAAGGTTTGGGAGTAGCCATGGTTACCCCTTTTTTACAAACCGGAGAGGTGGATTATCCCAATTTAGAACAATTGGTAAATCACCTCATTATTAGTGGAGTAGACTATTTGGTGGCACTGGGAACCACCGGAGAAACACCTACACTTACCGACGAAGAAAAGCACAAAATTTTGCGCACCATTGTTGAGACAACCCAAAACCGAGTGCCCGTGATTGTGGGAATGGGAGGTCCCTCCACACATCATATTCTTCAACAGTTTAAAACCTTCGATTTTTCGGGAATCAGCGCCATCTTATCGGTTACGCCTTACTACAATAAACCTACGCAAACCGGTCTTATTGAGCACTATCAGGAATTGGCGTACCATGCGCCATTGCCTATGATTTTGTACAATGTAGGAGGTCGCACCGGCTGCAACATGGAAGCCGAAACCACGCTGAAATTGGCGGAAAACGAGAAAATCATCGGTATAAAAGAGGCTTCGGGAATGATGAACCAAATTATGTATCTTGCAAAACACAAACCTGAAAACTTCCTGATTATTTCGGGCGATGATGCCATTACTTTGCCGCTTATGGCAGTGGGTGCAGATGGGCTTATCTCTGTGGTAAGCAATGCTTTTCCTGCGGAAATGGCACAAATGATGCATCTTGCCCAAGAAGGAAATTTTAAAGAAGCGGCAGTTTTTCACAATCAAATGTTGGACATTATTCAAGCATGCTTTAAAGAGGGTAGCCCCGCCGGTGTTAAAGCGTTTTTAGCTGTACAAAACAGATTGGAATATTATCTGCGTCTGCCGCTTACAAGAGTGTCGAAAGAGCACCAGGAGCGGATAAAGAATTTAGTTTAGAGGTCGGAACCCCAAACCATCTTTTTACTCCTCTAATAAACATGAACAAAATAGAACAAAACCTCCTACTTCTTGCACAAAAAACAAATCCCAAATTTTCTCGTATAGAAATACTGCCGCAATCGGGCTCAAATCGGCAATATTTCAGAATTTTTGCAGAAAATGATACCATTATTGGCGTTACAACAGCTTCCACTGTTACAACTTTCCGGGAAAAATGGATTGGATTTTTCCGTGTGCTACCCTCGAAGTACGTTTGATAAACAGTCAATGTTGTGGGATTTAAACTATTTTAAGTACTACTTTGTAAAATTGGTGAATATTCCTTTTGATGAACAACTTTTAGAGGATGATTTTCACCGTTTTATAGATTTTTTATTAGAAGCAGACCACGATTATTTTATGTTTCGCGATTTTCAATCCCGAAATATTATGATATATAATGGTGAGCCCTATTTCATAGATTATCAGGGAGGAAGAAAAGGGGCACTGCAATACGACTTGGCTTCTTTGTTGAATGACGGCAAAGCAGACCTGCCTCACGAATTCAGAGCAGAATTGTTACAATATTATTTGGAACAATTATCAAAATATACTGACATAAATAAAGAAGTTTTTTGCCAATATTTTCACGGATTTGTGCTGATTCGTATTCTGCAAGCACTTGGAACATACTGGTTTAGAGGTTATTATGAAAAAAATCACATTTTTTGTTAAGCATTCCTTTTGCCATAAAAAATTTAAAGTATTTGTTGCCTAAAATAGAGTTTTCTGCAAAGATTCCGACATTAATCAACGTAATTCAAAAAATTTGCGAATCGGATTTCGTGGCAGCCTGTGCGCTTCCCGAAAATAGTCTAACAGTTACGATTACCAGTTTCTCCTATAAAAAAGGTATTCCGCAAGATCTGACCTCCAATGGGGGCGGTTTTGTGTTTGATTGCCGCGCACTGCCAAACCCGGGACGTTTTCCTGAATTTAAAAATGCCACAGGAAAAGAGCAAAGCGTCATTGAATATTTAGAAAAATATAATGAGATTCAGCGTTTTAAAGAATTAACCACCCAACTCGTTTTGCAATCGGTGGAGAATTATTTGGAGCGAAAGTTTTCTCATCTTATGGTCAATTTTGGGTGCACCGGCGGACAGCACCGCTCCGTTTACTTTGCAGAAAAATTGACAGCATATCTCAAAAAAGAGTACCCAAAAATAAACGTGGCACTCTCTCACAAGAATGCCAACATCTAAATTAAAACATGTTCTTATTCCTTAAGGTATAACACTCCAAGTGTGGCTGATTATGCTTCCTTGTCCCACATTACTTACGGCGTAAACTTCAAAAACATGAGTACCTACCGACAAATTATTAAATGTTACGGGTGGAGTACACACAGTAAATGGGGCACCGTCCAAACGGTAGTAAAATACGACGGGCAGATCCACACCGTTAGCAGGAGCAAATTGAAAGGTGGCAGAGGTGCTTGTGGTGCCGGATATAGGAGGTGGTCCTGTCCATATCACATCGGGCGGATAAACAAGCCATGTGCGAGTAGCAATGTTACTTTTAAGACCCTCCGCATTTTCTGCATAAACCTTGAATGTCTGTATGCCGGCTTGAAGATCAGAATAAAGCCAGGGAGAACTACACGGTACATAAGCACCGTTGTTCAGGCTGCAATATGTTGTCAAATTACTCCCGCCGTTTGCCGTGAAGTGTAGAGTGGCCTTTGAAGCGTAACCATGCGAGGGGTAGGGTGGTTCAATGCTGATTGTAGGATAGATGGGGTCGGTGGAACTTTTCACACACCTTACGCTCACCGCATCGGTTTTCTTTATATCTACCAATTCAATGTAGGGACAATTATGACGTGTACAGACTCCCGGAGCGGTGGCTGTGCTTATGGAGATATCGGAACTCCAATAGAAGGCATAACCCAACAACGATTCAAAACGTTCTATGGCGCTGTTGTAAAAACCCGCACCACAACAACCAAATCCCGCACTGTTGGTGTTTGAATTTGGAGTTAACCAGTAGGCAGGGTCTCTGAGTTCGTTCATGTCATATATGTTCAATGACAACCACTCTTCTGTGGTGGGAAGACGCCAGCCGGCAGGACATAACTGCCCGCCTGTTGCCGATGCATAATCATACAACAATCCAAACTCTATTTTATTCTGTTCAGAATTGGGATAGTATGGGTGATAATATGGTTTGGCGAAAGGAATCTCCGTGTCATTCTGATACAAGGTGGCACGCACGTTTTCCGTGCACCAGCATTGCCCTGCCAATTCAATCACATCATACGAAATGGCGTTCACAAGGTCTTCCATTTTTGGAGGACACTCTACTTTGAAACTCGCATTTACCGTTGCCATTGCGCCATTGCTGCCGGTGATGGTAATCGTTTCGTTGTAAACTCCTACCGGCAAGCCTGCTTTCGGCTGAACGGTAAAAGTTGCAGTTGCTCCGGTTGAAGCGAGGGTTGTGGTGGAGAGCACGCCAATCACATAGTTGGCAGAAACAGGCTGCATGAGCGTTACCGAGCCGGTGCCGGCGTTGGTTATGGTTACGGTTTGCGCCGCCGGTTGCGTGTAGGGTATTTGCAGCGCACCGAATGAGGTTAAAGAGGAAGCAGTGATAATGTAGGTAGGCAACCACTTAGCCCAAAGTGTTGTATCTTGCGTTACCGTACAGGTTGCAAAATTCCATTCGTTAGCAAAGGTGCCGTTGTCGGTAAACCAGCCGCCAAAGATGTAGCCCGCTCTCTCCGGTGCAGGCGTGGGTTCGATAGCGAGACCGCCGTGTGCCACGGTTTGCGGAGCAATGCTGATGTCATCGCCGGCAAAGGTTACTATTTTATCGGGTTCCGGAACATCACATGTTATTTCCGTTTGCCATTGGAAGAAGGGATAGGTCAGGTCTTCGCAGATTTTCCAAATATCGTCAAAATCCCAACCGGTAAAGGTGGATTGTTGTTGCATTTCGGCGGTGGCTTTACCGGTAACGCCGGTGCCGCTGCCATAGCCCACGCCGGGTGCTCCTCCTGCTACATTGATATCGTAGAAGCAGTAGGTAATATTCTCTCCTCTTCCCACAAAACCGCCAACATAGCCTGTTCCCGTTACATTTCCGGCGGCATAGCAGTTGGAAATAGTACTAGATCCTATGTTTTGCCCCACCAATCCGCCTACGTAATTTTCTCCTGTTACATTTCCGATAGCGTAGCAGTTGGAAATAGTGCCATAAAGGTTTTCTCCCACCAGCCCACCGGCTTGCTCATAAGTTCCCGTTACATTTCCGGTAAAGTAACAGTTGGAGATAGTACCCCAATTTCCTCCCACCAATCCGCCGATTTGCTGAGCATCTGTCAGATTTCCTATTACGTAGCAGTTTGTAATAGTACCATCATTGTTTTCTCCTACCAATCCGCCAACTTTATATCCGCCAATAATCCCCGCTGCAGCAATCTCAACGCCCAAACTGTCAATAATTGCGCCGTCGTCTATAGATCCGAATAATCCGATACGTTCTGATCCGGCTCGGTCTATCCACAACCCTGTGATTTTATATCCGGCACCGTTGAATGTGCCGGTAAATTCATAATCTCCCTCTCCAATCGGTTCCCAACCTTCGTCGCCCCATTGGGTATATCCTTCTCCGCCTATGGCTAAGTAATCGGTAAGGTCAATATCGTTATTTAATTTAAAGTGCTTGTTTAAGGCAAGGCGGACGTTGTCAAGTTGTTGGGCATTGCAGATGAGGTAGGGCGAGCCGGCAGAGCCATCTCCGCCGCAGAATAACTCTTCACATTCAATATCCGTTTGCCATTGGAAGAAAGGATAGGTCAGTTCTTCGCAGATTTTCCAAATATCGTCAAAATCCCAACCGGCGACTGTGAAAGTCGCCCCTACTTTCATTTCGGCGGTGGTTTTTCCGGTAACGCCGGCGGTGCCGGTATCGTCGTAGCCCACACCGTTCAATGTGAAATTTATTGTGTAATCGTAGAAGCAGTTGGAAATTTTAGATTCACTATATCCCAGCAATCCACCTACAAAATCGCCTGTTCCTGTTACATCTCCGGTAGCGTAACAGTTGCTAATGGAAGAAGAAGTCAAAGGAGAGCAACCCACCAATCCGCCAACAAAGGAAGTTCCTTCAACCTTTCCGGTAGCGTAGCAGTTTGAAATAGTACCAACACCAATACTTCCCGCCAATCCGCCAACATAAATGTCTGTTCCTGTTACATCTCCGGTAGCGTAGCAGTTTGAAATAGTACCACCATTGTGTCCCACCAATCCGCCGATATCAGCAGTTCCCGTTACACTTCCTGTAGCGTAGCAGTTTGAAATAGTACCACCATTACTTCCCGCCAATCCGCCGATTTCAGCAGTTCCTGTTACACTTCCTGTAGCGTAGCAGTTTTCGATGGAAGAGTTATAAATAAATCCCACCAATCCGCCGACATAAACATCTCCTTTAACTTCGTTGCCGGTTGCAATTTCTACGCCCAAATTTTTAATAGTAGCGCCTGTTATCCATCCGAACAATCCAACCCAATCATTCCCTCCACGGTTTATCCACAAACCGGTAATTTTATGTCCGTCGCCGTTGAACGAGCCGGTAAATTGGGTTGCTTCACTATGTGTAGAATTATCGCCTATGGGTTCCCAGCCTGCGCTGCCCCATTTTGCTTGTCCTGCACCGCCATCTGAAAGGTAAGCGGTTAAATCTATATCATTATTGAGTTTAAAATGTTTGTCTAAGAAATTTCGTACCTTGTCTAATTGTTCTGCTGTGCAAATAAGGTAGGGGTCTGTGGGTGTGCCTGTACCGCCGCAGAAATTATAATCCATACAGTTTTTGTTCTGCCATTGGAAGAGGGGGTAACTTAACCCTTCGCAGATTGTCCAGATGCCTGTGTTTGGGGTGAAATCCCAACCGGCGTCGGTAAATGTTGTCTGTTGTTTCATTTGGGCGGTGGTTTTGGGAATGCCTTTGCCTGTATTATCACTTTGCCCGCTGGTTTGGCTGTCGTAGAAGCAGTTGTAAATAGTACCCATAAAATGATTTCCCACCAATCCGCCGACATACTCATTGCCGGTTACATTTCCTGTAGCGTAGCAGTTGGAAATATGAGAAATATAATCATTATCATTATCTCCCACCAATCCGCCGACATACTCATTGCCGGTTACATTTCCTGTAGCGTAGCAGTTGGAAATAGTACCTCTAAAATTCTGTCCCACCAATCCGCCGACTAGGTAATCTCCATTTACCTTTCCTGTTGCATAGCAATTGGAAATAGTACCATAAGAAATATTTCCCACCAATCCGCCGATATTACCATTTCCTGTAATTCCTGCTGCGGCAATCTCTACGCCCAAACTGTCAATTTTTGAGCCGGTTGCTGTATATCCGAATAATCCAACATTATCCGTAGTGGGTCGGTTTATCCATAAACCGGTAATTTTATGTCCGGCGCCGTTGAACGAACCGGTAAAACGGGTTGTGTTGTTATTTGTAGAGTTATCGCCGAGCGGTTCCCAGCCTGCGCTGCCCCATTTTGCGAAACCTGCTCCGCCATCTGAAAGGTAAGCGGTTAAATCTATATCATTCTTTAGTTTAAAATGTTTGTCAAGCGCTAAGCGTACCTTGTCAAGTTGCTCTGCTGTGCAGATGAGGTAGGGGGCTGTGCTTGTGCCCGTACCGCCGCAGAAGAGCGATGATTCTTCACATTCAATTTCTGTTTGCCATTGTAAGAAGGGATAGGTTTCGTTTTCGCAAATTTTCCAAATATCGTCAAAATCCCAACCGGTAAAGGTGGCTTGTTGTTGCATTTGGGCGGTGGTTTTGCCGGTAACGCCGCTGTCGTCGCCGGAGCCTACGCCGGGCATCCCTCCTGCAACATCGTCATCGAAGAAGGAGTTGGAGATAGTACCCCAATTTCCTCCCACCAATCCGCCTGCCTCGTAGTCGGTTACTGTAGCACTTCCTGCGGCGTAGCAGTTGGAAATAGTACCGATTATCTGTCCCACTAATCCGCCGGCATAAGTCGCTCCATGTACATTTCCCGTAGCATAGCAGTTGGAAATGCTAACGCCCCAATCTTCTCCGCCGGCTCCCAGCAATCCGCCGCTAGAATTGTTTCCATTTACATCTCCGGTAGCGTAGCAGTTATAAATCGTACCATTAGCAACTCCCAGCAATCCGCCAAAGCCTTCACTGCCAACTCCCGTTACATCTCCGGTAGCGTAGCAGTTGAAAATAGTACCATAAACGGCTCCCGCCAATCCGCCGGCAGAATGGGATCCATTTACATTTCC